>ERZ650311.167-NODE-167-length-43950-cov-9.130994_pt1 | contig 43950 bp, 55 predicted proteins | sample MGYA00376247_ERZ650311 | MGnify/ENA primary metagenome ERZ650311 (study PRJEB26733, sample SAMN07839324) | wastewater metagenome | biome: small river; feature: stream; material: water | place: USA: North Carolina | collected 2016-07-28 ... | reverse complement strand
GACCTTCCCGTCGTGCCACGGGATGCCCGCGTAGAGTTCTCCGGGCTTCACTTCGCACCACCCTTCTTCGCGGACTTCTTCGGCGCCTTCTTCGGGATCGCGCGCCAGTTGAAGCGAGCGCCGCCGCCCGACGACGTGATGTCGTTGGGATCCGCTTCCGTCACGGTGTCTTCGTCGATCCAGAGGTGCACCTTGTCGAATCTTATCCAGTCGACGCGCCACTCACGCCCATCGTGGTCGACGACGACGGAGCTGGGGTGACTGCGCAGCACGTCGTGACCCTCCGCGGGCACGGGCCACGGCTCGATGCGCAGCTCAGCGCGCACGCTGCCGTCGTCGCGTTGCTTGCTCGCGCGCCGCTCGATGAAGAGCACGAAGTCGCGCGGGACGATCGCGATGGCCTCGCTGTTCTCGCGGTGCCAGTACACGAGCGCATCACCCGCGAGGGCCTCATCGGGCGTGAGGCGCTCGTAGTCCGACGAGTACCAGCAGAGCCCGCGCTCGATCGCCCACGTCTGCGCATCGCGGAACACGTCGTCGATGCGCGCAGAGATACGGAAGAGCGCCGCGTCGGGGTGCTTCGCGAGCGTCGGTGACTCAGGCGCGTGGCGCGTCCAGGTGAGTTCGCTCACCACCTCGCCCTCGGGCGAGAACACCGCCATGCGGTGCATCGCGTTGCTGTTGACGTCGGTCGCCTTCGCGAGCTGGCATCGCGCCCGCGCCGTGTCGAGGTCGGGGCAGCGGCTCACCGTCACGCGATCGGAGAGCTTCGGCTGCCCTGCGGTGACGACGATCCACCACGCACCGTCGCTGGCCTCTGCCGCACGCTCCGCGAGGTCGCGGAGGTAGTCGGGCACGCTCGGGTGAATGCGCGGCTCGCTGGCGTCGAGCTCGCGCACGAACGCGGCGCGGTCTGCGTCGCTCATCACGGGCGCGGCTTCGACCTGCGCGGGTGCGGGCTCCGTCTTCTTCGTGGCCTTCTTCGCGCGAGCCTTCTTCGTCGGCTTCGGCTCGTCGGGCGTCGGACGCTCCGCGCCCTCGGTGAACGGCACGTCGGCCTGACGGAGCGTCGCGCACAGCTCGTCGAGCACCTCACCGCGGGGCACGTCGGCGAACACGTAGCCCTCGGTGCCCTGCCACTCGATCGCGACGGGCGTGTCGCCCTGGTCGGGGAGCTCGATCGCGTGGAGGTAGCTCCGCAACCCAGCGTCGAGCGCATCCCAGTCGCTCTCTGCGATCCACACGCGCACGGTCTCGACGCGCGTGTGCACGCGACCGCAGACACACTTGATCGTCTCGCCGGGCTTCACCAGCGCCGCAGCGTCGCCGCAGTCCGCGCAGCCGGCCGGGGGCGCGCTCGCCACCGCCGGGGCCTCGGCCGCGAGGGGCGCATCGAGCAGCGCGCGGAGCTCCTTCTCGGCGTCGGTGTGATCGTCGTCGCCGCTCGCGAACAGCGCCCATTCGTGGGCCAGCGCGGCGGCGAGCACGCGCGGGGCGTCGGCACCGCTCACGAGCTCGTCGACCGGGAGCAGCGTCGATGCGAGTCCGCCGTTCGCCGCCACCACCGCGCGGATATCGCGCTCGAACCCCGCGAGCGAAAGCGCTTGAGCCGCCACGCGCCAGAGCAGCGCGAGGCCGTGACCTGACTGCGTCACCGCGAGGAGCTTCTCGATCTTGGCGCGCTGCGCGGCCTCCTTCGCAGCCTTCGCGCGAGCCTCGCGCTCGATCTCCTCGGGGGACGGCCCGTCGTCTTCGAGATCCTCGCGGGTGACGATCGCCTTCGTCGCGACGCGCTCGGGCTTCGCGTAGAGCTCGACGGCGTGTCCGCGGAAGTGCCTGGCGATCGCCACCGGCTTCGCGTCGGGCGTCGGCGGCTCTGAGAGATACGGCGCGGTGTATTCGATCGTGCCAGGCACGCCGTACGATGCGAGCACGCCCTTCGCGTCGATGATGGGCAGCTTGCGCTTCTTCGCGTCGCGCTCCACGCGCGCCCACGAGGCGTCGTTCTTCTTCGACCAGCACGCCGCATCGGGGCACCCCGCGGCGCTGCTCACGCTGGCGAAGAGGTCGGCCTGCGAGTCGCTCCGCTTCGAGCACCTCGAACACGACCCCCCGGGGAGCTTCGCGTCTTCGATGTCGAACGGGGCGTTCGCGAGCGAGTGCAGCGAGAGCATGATCTCTCGCGCGAACGCTCCCGACGCGGGCAGCTCGTCGGGGCAGCGCGAGAGCACGCGGGCCTGCGTCTCCGCGTCGAGCACCGCGAGGCGCTCAGCGTGAGCGAGAGGGAGCTCACCGCGGCGCATCCGCTCGCGCGCGGCCTCGCCGAGACCGAGCAGCGTCAGGCGGCGTCGCACCCATGCGACCGTGCGACCGAGCTTGTTGGCCACCTGCTCGACCGTGCGACCGTGGTCGCGCGTGAGGCGCTCGATCGCCTCGGCCTCTTCGAGCGGCGAGGGGCTCTCGCGCTGGGAGTTCTCGATGAGCCCGAGCTCGAGTGCGACGCAGTCGTCGACCTCGCGCTCGTTGACGGGCACCTCGTCGAGGCCCGCGAGGTCCGCCGCGAGGTAGCGGCACTGCCCCGCGATGACCTCGTGCGTGACGTCGCCGTCGGGCGTCGCCAGCGGGCGAATAAGCAGCGGCGAGAGCACGCCGAGGCGCCTGATGCTCGCGGTGAGGTCCGTGAGATCGGGGATCGTCTTGCGGGGGTTGCCCGGCCACACACGGAGTGACGTGAGCGGGCGCGTCGTGAGCGTAGGGAGATTGCCGTCCATGGTCGAAGTCCTCGGTCGTGGTCAGAAGGGGATGTCGTCGTCGAACGCCGGGGTGCCCGGCACGGGGGCGGGCGTCGGTGGCGCCTCGTTCGAGGCGGGGTCGGGGAACCAGTCGTCGTCGCAGTCGTCGGGGTCGTCGCTGTCGACGCGCTCCTCGAGCGACGGGGCGCCAGGCGCACGCGGGCGCTCGCCCCGGCGCACAGCCCAAACGAGGGCCTTCACGTCGGACGGGAAGTCCTTGCTGATGATCCAGCGAAGGAACCCATCTTCCATGTCGATGAGCTTGCGACCCTCGTTCCTGCCGAACGCGACGTAGAGGTCGCCATCGTCACGCCAGCGCAGGTGTCCGAGCTCAGTCGCCCAGTCGGGGCGTCGCCCACCGCTCGCCACGTCGAGGGCCGCGAGGTCGAGGTCGCGCAGGTCGTCGTAGAGCCCGATCTGAGCGAGCACCACGTCGAGCGTCGCGTCGGCGTCGGCCACCGCGGAGTGCGCGTCGACGAGATCGCGGTTGAGGTAGCGCCGCACCGCGGTGCTGAGCTTGTGCGGCTCGTGCTCCTTGAAGAGCACATAGCCGTCGATCACGTGCGCGCCCTCGCAGGGCCACGCCACGCCAGCGTGTTCGAACTCGCGCCTGAGAATCGGCAGGTCGAACGCGCGCAGGTTGTAGCCCACGAGATCGACGCCACGGAGGTGCGCGGCGATCTCCTCTGCGACCTCTTCGAAGCGCGGCGCACCGGCGACGTGCGCGTCGGTGATGTGGTGCACCGCGGTGGCGTCGGCGGGGATCGGGCGTCCGGGGTTGATGAGCCAGCGCAGACGCTCTCGTGCTCCGTCGGGACGCAGCACCACGAGGCCGAGCTCGATCACGCGGTCGGTCTCGGGCTGCGGGCCTGTCGACTCGACGTCGAGACTCACGAGGGGGCGGGAGAGATTCACGCTGCCACCTCGCTCACGAGCCTCCTTCTTCACGGTCTTCTCGCGCTTCATCGTCCCCACCTCTCGTCGAACATCTCGTCCTCTGCGATCGCCCGCATGCGGGCGCGCTGTGCCTCGGTGAGCAGCGGCACGACGGGCAGCGTCGTGGCCCGCACCGGCTCGCGCCGCGCGTGCCGCAGCGCCTCCGTCGCGCCCTCGTGGGTGCCCTGCGCGCGCTCCTCGCGGAGCAGCTCTGCGAGTGCCTCACGCGGCATCGTCGGCCTCCGTGCTCTGCGCTCCGGCCTTCTTCACTCTGAGCTGCACGAACGCCTGCTCACGCAGCGCCCCGGCCTCGCGCAGCGCGTCGAGCACGGCGCCGATGGCCTTCTTCTGCCCTTTGCCCGGCGCGAGCTGGCGCGCGAGCTTCGTGACCGACTCCATCGAGAGCGACTTCGCGATCGATGCCTCGACCTGGTCGACGCCGAAACGCTCGCGCAGCACGGGCAGCGCGCGATCCATCACGAGCTTGCGGCGCGGCACCCTCACGGGCATGAGCCACGTCCCGTCGGGCAGCGGCAACCCGCGCGTCTCGGCGCGCGCCGCGAGCGATGCCTTCATGGCGTCGACGAGATCGCCGAGGATCTTCACGCGCACCCACGCGGCGCCAGCGTGCTCGTCGCTCATACGCGCGAGCGTCGGCACGATCTCGTCGACGCTGGCCTGCGCGGTGACGTCGAGCTCGCGCACGAGCGAGGTCATCGCAGGGCACGAGGTCATCGCAGGGCAGCGACGGCAGTGCAGTCCCGTCGAGACGTCGGGCGTGCGGCCCGACGCGACCAGGGCGCGCGCCGCATCGACACGGGCGTATACGGAGCGGAGCCTCGCCGCCATCGCCTCGACCTCGAACGGCCCCAGCGTGGCGCGGTCCCAGCGAATCACGCCGGTGTGCGTGACGTACCCGACGGAGACGTCGACCTCGTCGACCTCGTGCAGCCGCGCGACACAGAGCGCGCCGAAGCCGAGCTGAAGATTCACCGCCGCGGGCTCGACCTCCTCCTCGCCCTTCCAGTCGACCACAAGCCAGCGCGGGCGCTCCGCGGTGGGCTCGCAGATGAGGTCCGCGGTGCCGCTGATCTCGGTGGGCGACACATCGTACGCGCGCCCGATCCACTGCCCGAGGACCCGCGCCGTGTCGGTTGCCACGTCATACGCCTGCGCGATCTCGGCGGTGCCCGCGGGCACCTCGTCGACGTCGATCGGCTCGCATTGCGAGCGCCAGCGCTCATCGACCTCTGCGAGCGCGGCCTCGCGGCCGACGACGGGCGCGCGCTCGAGGTAGCGATGGCGCGCGGTGCCCGCGAGCTGGTCGTCCGTCGAGGGCTGCCACACCGCGGGCAGGGCCGCGGCGGCGGGGCAGCGCTCGCAGAGATCGAGCTTCGAAGCGGTGACGTTGGCGCTCACGCTGCCGCCTCGGCCGGGCCGCGTTCGAGCGAGTCGACCGCCTTGTTGTATTGATCAACGAGCGCCTTCGCCTGGTCAGCGGTGAGCGTCTTCGCCGTCACTGCGGCGGTGATGCGATCGTGGATCGCGTCGAGGTCGGGAATCGTGCTCGCGCGGCGGATCTCGTCTTCGATCTGCGCGGCGACGTCGGTCGACGGAAGCGCCGCGATCTCCGCGAGGCGAGCGGTACGAGCGGCGTTGATCGAGGTCTTGAGAGTCTCCGGAAGCGCCGAGACCGCAGCGCCGTGCGTGCGAACCACTCCGACCACGAGTTCGCGCGAGGTCGCCGCGTGCAGTGCGAGGAGCGCCTTCGTCACGACTGCCCAGTGCGACGGATCCTTCGAAGCTGCGAGTCCGGTCGTGATGGCCTTCGCGATCTCCTCGTGAGTCCCGCCGAGGGCGACGGCGCGGGCGCGCAGCACGGTCTTCGCGTCGTCGGCGATCTTCGCGACGGTCGGAGAGAGCTCGAGGTGCGTCGCCGCGAGAATGTCGAGCGTCGGAGCCTCAGCGCAGCGCGAGCGGTAGACGTCGAGCGCCGAGGGCGCGCCCGGAGCGTCCTGCAGCGCGGGCGTCTTCTGCGACGCGGCCTGCGGTTGCGACGGGGGCTCCGTCGCGTCGGTGGCGAGCTCGCGCCGTCGCGTGGCGCACGCGCCCTTGACGATGTCTTGCTCGTCTCCCTCGAGCTTCGCGACGCGCTCCTTGTTGATCTTCACCCACGTGTTCACCTCCGCCACGGAGACCGTGCTGTCGATCTCGTCGAGCATCGCTTCGGCGTGCGTCGACACCCCGATGCCGGAGCCGGCCTTGTCATACAGGCGGTTGCCGAACGTGGTTCCGAACGTGCGCGCGGCGCGCTTGAGGCCGTCGGTCACCGCGGCCTTGAGGGCCGTCTCGAGCGCGTCGGCGCTCTTGCCCGCGGTCACCGCCGCGCCGACGTCGCCGCGCTGGGTTCCGCACGCACGGAGCGTGACGGGCACATGCACGACGCTCTTGTCACCGAACGCGGTGATGGTGATCGCCCCCGGCTCGAAGCTCCACCCGTCGAAGCCGAACACCGAGTTGAGCCTGTCGATCACGTACCAGCCCTCCACGTAGCGGAGGTTCTGCCCGCTCTGAGGGCGCGTCTTGACGACGTTGCGCGGAAGCGTGCCGCCGAGCTGCGCTTTCTGCTCCGTGGTGAGCGAGGCGTGAGCGGCGGCGGTGATCGCCGCGAGAAGTCGATCGAAGTTCTGAATCTCAGCTCCCATGATTGCCTCCCAGTGCGGACGCTCCTGCGCCGTAGCAGTTCTCACGACGGATGTCGCTCGGCTGCACCGCGGGGTTGGTGACGGTGACGACGCGACCGCGCCGCACCACGTACTCGCAGTGCATCGGGCGGTGCGGATCGCGGTAGAGCGACGCGCCATCGCGCTCTCCGACGAGCACCGCGACCTGCGACGCCTCGCGGAGCATCGCCTTCGCCAGCGCGGGGCGCAGACCCGGCGCGCAGCGCTCGATGTAGCGCGCGACGGCGTGGTCTGAGACTGACCAGCGCGGGCGGATCACAACGGCCTCCATTCGTGCGCTGCGGTCACGTCGGACGACCGATAGGCAGCTACCCATCCATCGCCGGAGAAGGTCAGATAGCGACGTCCTTCGATCGTTGCTTCACCGACTGCGCACTCGGCGCTGAGCGCGGTCAGCAGGCCAGCGGTCCAGAGACCGTCGTTGATGGTGAGACCGAAGACGCTGTGCGCGCGGGACGGAAAGCAGCGCGTCAGCCAGCGGTCGAACGAGGGGCCGTCGACGACGTGAGCCTCAGTCCGTGCCGCGAGAGCCGAGATGATCTTTTCTCCGCTTTCGGAGAGCTTTCCGGCGAAGTCCCACCCGGCAGGCGGATAGCAGTCAGCGACGATGATGACGTCATCATCGTCCATCGCGACTGTGAAACGCTGATAGCGCGAGGACTGGACGCCTGCGTGCGTGCCCTGATCCTCGCACCCCATGCCGATGCGTTGCAGCGCTGCCTGGAGCGCGACAACGTCGCGCGGCGGCGACATGAAAAGACGCGCGCGCTTCACAGCGTCACTCCGAGCTCGCGCGCGACGTCGGCGCGCTGGTCGTCGGTGAGCGGCGACTGACGGAGCACCTCGGCGACCGCGCGCGGGTCGACCTTCGCCCACGCGCGAAGGTGCTGAGAGAGGTAGTCGCTCGGCTGCGTCTTGCGCGCAGCGGCGAGGATGTCGTCGAACGAGGCGCTCATCGCGACACCTCCGCGAGCCACGCGTCGAGGCGCGCAACGATCTCCGTGTCGATGGCGGCGATGCACTTCTCCTCGATCGACGTCACGCGCTTCACCAGCGAGGAGGTGTCGGCCTTGTCAGCGACGCCCTTCGCCTTCCGTCCGTCGAGACCGCGAAGGAGATTCTTGATCGTGACGGGGCGGCCGCCCGTGATCGCGTGCTCGAACGCCTCGCGCTCGCCGCTCTTGAGCTTCGCCATCTCGTCGACCGTGCGACGCACGTCGTTGACGAGGCTGTCGGGCCACACCATCGGTTCCGCGATCTTGCGAAGCGTGACGTGGCGCGCGCCGCTCTTGTGATCACGCATCCATTCCTGCGGAACCTCGTCGAGCTTGCCGTCGCGGCGAAGCTCAAGGCGCCAGTTCGGCCCCGTGAGGCGCACGACGACGCCGTCTTCGCGCGTGTGTTCGAAGGCGCTCATTGCCCACCTCGCGCGAGACGCGACCACTGAATCTCAGCGAGCCGCACGATCAGGCTGTTGAGCGCTCCGAGTTGGTCACCGCTCGGCTCGGAGTAGCTCGTCTCGATCGACTGCCCGTCACGAGCCGCGAGAGCGTAGTAGCCGCTGCCCACGCGCACCTCGATGATCTCGTCGGCGCCAACGACGTGAAGGCCGAGGCGAGCGACTGCGCGAGCGCGGGCGACGTCGCGAGCGACGAGCACCGGGTGACGAGGGAGCGCGCCCGTGCCGGTGGCGATGACAGGGGCGTTCATCGCGCACCTCGCAGCCACTCATGCGACAGCTTCACGGCATCGGCGCGGGCGATCACACGGGGCGCGCCGGGGCACGCGATGACGTCTGCGTCGCACGAGCGCAGTACGCCGCGGAGAAAGAGCCGTGCGCGCTCCTCGGAGTAGCGCGCGAGGTCGTCGGAGAGCCACGCGTCGCCGCACGCACTCCACGCCGCGCGCACGTCGTCGAGCTTCGGCTGCGATGCCGCTGCGAGCGCACGCTCCATCGCCTCGTCGGGCGAGACGATCCAGAGCGCAGCGGTCTCAGCGCGAGCGTCGTCGCCAGTCAGGATCGCGAGGGCGAGCGCCTTGTACGCGCGCTCCTCGTAGGTGCTCAGCCAATACCATCGGCGCATGGTCTCGGTAGCAAAGCGCCACGCGGTCTCGTCCTGGTCGGTGGCGGTGACGCCGAGCTTTGCGAGCGCGCGCTCCACGAGATCCGAAGGCACGTAGCGTGCGTTCACGACGCCCTCCGCACCGAGCGCGAAAGGCGCGTGAGCACCTCGTCGACCTCGTCGAGCCACGCACGATCAGTCTCGCGGCGGTCGGGATACTCCGTCGCCTCGATGCGGTTGTAACGGGCCTGACAGTCAGCGCAGAGCCGAGGCCCGTCGTAGCGCTCGTCGCACGCGCAGCAGGGGGTTACGTCGTCGGGCCCAGAGGGGGGCGGCGCGAACGCGTCGCCAGACAGAAGGGAGAGGGTCGCCACGGATAGCTCCGTCGACCACCGCGGGAGAGGGGCGCGGTGGGGACGAAGCGGACTATAGATCCTAGGTCCTAGGCGTCAAGAAGTTTCCTAGGACCAATTCAGGACCGACTGTCGATTTTCTTAGGACGCCGTCTTCAGAAGGACTTTCGGGAGGGTGATCGCGTCGCCCTCGGCGCGGAGCGATGCGGCTGCGTCGAGAAGGCGGAGGGCGGCGCGCTCGAGCGTCTCAGGTGTGGTCGTCGCGGGGATCGACTCGCCCGCGAAGAGAACGCGCAGCGCATCGACGTCCGCGAGTCGATGACCGCGAGACTTGTCGAAGGCCGCCTCGAGCGCGTCCGCGAACACCGACGGCGGGGCCGCGACGCGACGCGTGCCTGACTGGTCTTCGGCGACAGGACCGGGCCCCTCGCCACTGCGGAGCCAGGCCGTGCTCACACCGAGTGCGTCGGCGAGCCTTCCGAGCGTCGCCGGGCCCGTCTTCAGCTTGCCGCGCTCGGCCTTGCTGACTGCGGTCTGGTTATCATGGAGCTCATAAGCTGTGGGACTCATAAGCTCCGTCACGTAGCCGTCGGGCGTGGCCACCCGCCCGTCGCCCTACGCCCACGGCCGCTCGGAGGTGTGGGACAGGGCTGCGCTCGCGCGGGAGATCACGAAGGTGCGGCGGCGTCTGGGCCAACACCTGCGCGACCTGCGCAAGGCGCGCGAGCTCAGCCAGGAGGCCGCCGCCGAAGTCATCGGCATCCACCCCAAGCACCTCCAGCGCATCGAACGCGGGGTCGGCAACGCCACCGTCGCGACGCTCGTGGCGATCGCGATGGCCTACAAAGTGGCGCTGCCCGCGCTGTTCGAGGAGTCGCCGAAGAACGCGTAGCCTCGCGCGCAACGACCGAGACCGTCGACGTACCGTTCGATCGGCTCTACTCGCGGGAGCGGGTCTCAGCTTCGTGAGCGACCGTTTCGGTCTCGATGAGGACGCCGACGCGGACGATCAGTGCGTCGAGGGCTCTGAACCGTGCTCGTGATGCTCGGTCGTGAGGTCGTTGACCATCTGCTCGGCGAGGGTATCGGCCTCGGTCTCGGGCAGCACCCGGGCCACGTCGACGAGCTTCTTCTTGAGCAACGCGAACCCGTCGCGCGCGGCGGCGCGCACAGCCTCGGGCGCCGACTCGCTCGGGAGGCCCACCAGCACGGTCACCTCCATGTCCTGGTCGCGCGGCCGCACCTCGCCGAGGTTGGTCACGAGCGACGTGGCCTTCGACAGGATGACGTGCCGCTGCGAGAGGTCGAGCGACAGGGGGTAGGCCGCGTGCCAGCTCCCGTTCTTCCACGCGTGGTCGAGCTGCACGCGCAGGCTGGGGAAGTCGCCCGAGACCAGCGATCGAGGTTGCAGCTTGTGGAGCACCGAGGGCTCGCGCACCCGCTTCGTGAACGCCCGCCAGATGTCGTCGTCGTCGCGCGACTGCACCTCGGTCGCGTTGGTGTACCGGTCGACGTAACGGCGGAAGAGGTCGCGCTGCGTGCGCTCGGGGTCGGCCGTCACGCCCACGATGACCGGCGAGAGCGCGATCCCCTGCTCGTCGGGCATCGCCTCGCGCACGAGCGACGCGACGTCGCCGCCCGGCACGAAGAGCTCGCCTTGGCGGGCCGACCACGCCGCGCACGCGTTCACGATGGCGTCGCGCACGCGCCGCAGGATCACTCCGTCGGCCCCAGGGAACGCCGTTGTGATCCGCGCGTACGAGCTCAGGAAGCTGGCGCCGGCGTACCCGCGCGCCGCACAGAGGAGCACCACGCCGATGTTGAGGAACTCTCCCGTCGCGGCGTCATGGACGTACCGCACGGCCACCGCGTGGCACGGCACTTTCACTTGAGGATCCATGTTTGTACCTGTGGGAGCCAGAGGTCTACGGCATCACGCCGTTGACGGAGGACACTGCACGCACGTTCAAGCATACCCGTCGCGAGGCGGTCGGTCCATGCACTCGGCGTGGCCCGCTGGACCGCCTCGAAGAAGTCGTCGTCGAGGTCGGCGATGGCATCGCGGAGCCGGGTGAGCGACACGCCCGAGCGTGGCCCGAACGACCCCGCGAACCGACCTTCGCGATCTTCGCGAGCTCGACCTGCGAGAGCCCGCGAGCCTCACGAGCACGCTTGAGGCGTGCGCCCACACCTTCCTGATCCGTCATGCCGCAAGGCTCTTGCGAAGAGGCGGTAGGACGGAAGAACGAAGAGTCTTGACACGTTCTAGGATCAATCCTAGGCTCCGGGCTCGATGAGTACATCACACCCTCCGAACGCGGCGATTGCCCGCGTGCTGGAACTTCGCGCTCTCGACGAGAGGAAGTACGGGACGCAGGCGCGACTGGCCGAACTCACGGGGCTCGATCAGAAGTCCTGGTCCAACTACCTCGCCGGGAAGATCCCGTCTCGGCTCGCAATGCGAGCTATCCAGCGCAAGCTCGGGATCTCCGCGAAGCTCTGGAAAACACCCGCTGCCGTGTCCGACTGTCATAGGAACAATCCTACGGACGTCCAAAACAATGCACAAGGGCCGCACGTCGCTGAAACCGCAGGGTGTGCATCGGGTGAAACCCCTACCAGCGCGGAGGTATCGCCGTGACTCCGCGCGAATCCGCTGCGTGCGCTGCAAGCTCTGCGGAGCGCGTGCTCGCGGTCGTCGCGAACGAGACTCGCGCGTGCGACGCCGACCTCGACGCCGAGGCGTGGCAACGCGTTGCGCGACTGCTCGACGAAGCGCGGTTCGCCGCGGAGCGTGCGCAAACGGCGCTCCGTGCCGCCGCCGCCGAGTGCTCGCGCCAGCGGAGCGAGCCGTGAAGGCGCTCTCTGGTCACATCTGGCACGGCCTCGGGCGCGGCCCGCAGCCCGACGTCGTGATGCACGTCGCGTGGCCCGCGGTGGAGCCTCTCGCGCCGGTCGAGGCACACCTCTGCGAGTGCTCGGAGTGCGGTCTCGTGCTCGCGCGCGCCGAGCTCGCTGACGGCGAAGTGCGACGCGCGTACGGCTTCGACCTCGACTCGCTCGCGCTCATGGGGTCCGCACCCGTGTGCAGGCCGCTCGTGATGGGAGGTGCGACGTGATGCGAGTCACTCGACCCGGAGCGGACGCAGCGGCGCTCGCGACCATCGCGATGACGATGGGCGGCGGAGCGACGGCGATGATCGGCGCCAGCGCGCCCGACGGCGTCGCGTGGCTCCTCGTGATCGCGGGCGCCGTACTGGCCGCGGCAGGGATCGCGGGCGGCGTGGCGCTCGCGCGAGGTGCGCGATGAGGCCGCTCGCATCCGTTGTTCTCGTCGCCTCGCTCGGCGCCGTAGCTCGTGACTGCTTTCGCGGCCCGACCTCTCGCGAAGGCGGTGCAGCCGTGACCGGCCGCATCGGACACTCATGGCGTAGCACCACTGCGCCCGCGGAAGAACTTAGCCGCGCCGTCTGCGACCGCTGCAAGGCCGCTCGGAGAATCACTCGCGAGAGCATGCGCATCGAGTTCTCGCGCGACGGCGTGACGTGGGGCGACCACGTCGCATGTGAGCCGAAGGCGGTGCAGCCGTGATCTTCCTGAAGGTCGGCGTCATCGCGTGCTCGCAGAGCAAGGCCGCATCGCGTCGCCCCGCCATCGAGCTCTACACCGGCCGCACCTTCCGCGCTGCGGTCGCGTACCTGCGCGGGCTTGGATGCGAGCGCTTCGTGATCCTCTCGGCGCTGCACCACGCGGTTCCTGACGTGCGCGTGGTCGATCCGTACGAGCGGAGCTTCGCGGGCATGGACGCTGCCACGCGGCGTCACTGGGCCGTCGTCGCACGCGCCTCGCTTTCGAACGCGCTCTGCACCGTCGCGGACACTCGCACGCTCGACGCGGTCGAGGTGCACGCGATCGTGCCCGCCGCGTACGCGCCAGCGCTCGACGGCCTCCCGCGGCTCACGCGGCACTTCGCAGGACTGACGCAGGGGCGCCTCTACAGCGCGCTCGTCGCGGGAGTCGCGCCGTGATCGCGCTCCTCGTCGCTGTCGTATCCGTCGTCGCTCTCGGTGTGCAGGCCCGCAAGCACGCGCAGCGCGTCGAGCGCGCGCAGGCGTTCTCACGCCGCGCCAACGAGCGCGCCAGCAAGGCCGAGGAACGCGCCGAGGCCGCCGAGCAGCGGCTCCGCACGGCGCGCGAAACCATGCTGCGAATCGCCGAGGCCGAAGCTGCACGCGTCGCGAGCGAGCCGACACCTAGCCGCGCCATCGCCTACGTGATGCCCGTCCGCGCGCTTCCGCGCCAGCGCGTGAGCGAGCCAGCGCCCGCGTGTCCCTCGTGCGCTCGTCACGAGGTGCGGCGCGCGATCGTCGACGCGAGCCGCGTGCCTGTGCGCGCCGTCACGGGGGAGCTCGGCTGGCAAGAGCCATTCACCGTTCGCTGGGGAGACTGCTGATGCGTAACGATACGATCGAGCGCGACGCGCCGAAGCCGATCACACCGCCCTCGGGCGACGTCGAGGTCTACGTCTACGACGCCGAGCGCGATGTCGCCGAACGCACTCTCTGGTGCGGCGAAGACAGTGGTCGCGCCGCCACCTCAATGCGCAAAGCACAGGGTCACGCGTGCATGGCGCGAGGCGGCGTCGTGTGCGGAGTGAAATACGGCGTGCCCGCGAGGCTTCACGACAAGATGAAGGCCGCAGTGAAGGCCGCGCACGATGCGGCGCACGCAGTCGAAGTGACGCATGCGATCAGCCCTGTGACGGGCGAGGTCGTGACAGGCGCGCATGACTTCGAAGGCGACGACGAAGGTGGTGCGCCCGTGCCGAAAAAGCGCCGCACGCCGAAGGCGAAGCCCGCAATCAAGAATGATTCGCTCTGCACGAACTGCGAGCAGGAACCTCGCGCTCGCGCAACCTACGCCACGCGCCCCGAGGAGATCACCTGGGGCGCTCGGTGTCGCAAGGCTACGTGCGAGCGCCGAAGGAAAGACGCAGCGAAGCTCGCGGAGGCTCCCGCGAAGAAGCAGAAGAAGACCTCGAAGAAGGTCGCGTCGAAGGCGCCCGCGAAGCGGCGCTCGACCGACCCCGGCGAGATCCTCGTCGAGGCGCTCGCAGGGCTTCGTGGTGACCAGATCACCGAGGAGCGCGTGACCGAGATCGTGAACGACGCGCTCAGCAGCGTGCTCGGCACTGCGGTCCGCGAGATCGTGCGTGAGGAGCTCGCCACGATCTTCGCCTCGCTCAAGGGGCGCGCGTGAAGACCCTTCTCGCCGGCGACGTCGAGCTCGAGGCGCTCACGCTTCGCACGCCCGAGCAGCGCGACGGGTGGATCTCTCGTCGTATCGCGGAGCTGACCGAGCGCGGCATCACGGCGGACGTCTCGCTCGAGGCCCGCGCCGTGCTCGAGCGCCATCACAACCGCTACACGTGGACGGGTGATCTCCGTGGGTAGTGCTGCCCACAAGCTCGACGCAGAGCCGCGCTGCGCCTACTGCAACGGCGGCGAGCAGCCCTTCGAGCTCGACGACGACGGCGACCTCGTGTGCGCTCCCGGTCGCGGCTGCGCGAGGGGCCTGCGTCGTCGTCACGCGCCCGCCACGTCGTCGCCCGACCTCTGCGCGTGCGGCGAACCCGCGGAGTGGCAGGAGCTGCGCGGAGGGCGTCTCGTCGGATGCTGCGAGGAGTGCTCGCCGGAGGGCGCCCCGCAGTGAAGACGCTCCGCGCCGAGGCGCCGCCTTCGGTGCCCGTGGGCCAGCTAACACCGCGCGACTACCAGCTCGCGGGCATCAAGTCGGCGCGCGAGCTCATTGCCTCGGGCGTGACGGCGCTGCTCCTCGTCATGGCGACGGGCGGCGGTAAGACCGTCGTCGCCGCCCTCGTCGCGCACGGCGCCGCGCAGAAGCGCAAGCGCTGCCTCTTCATGGCCCCGCGCCGCGAGATCGTCGCGCAGGCGTACTGGAAGCTCGTCGAGGCCGGTGTGCCTGAGCTCGAGCTCGGCGTGATCATGGCCGACGGGGTGATCCCCCACGCAATCACGCGCGAGCCCTACTGCGCGCGGCGCCCTCATGCGCCGGTGCAGATCGCGTCGGTGCAAACCCTCGCGAATCGACCGCTCCCGCCTTTCGACGTGGTGTTCGTCGACGAGGCACACCACGCGACGTCACCCACCTGGTCGCGCATCATCGACCACTACCGCGAGAGCGGCGCCGTCGTCATCGGCCTCACGGCCACGCCCTGTCGCGCAGACGGCAAGGGCCTCGGCGGGTCGTTCAAACACCTGCACGTGATCGCCTCGTTCCGCGACCTCGCGGAGCATCCTGCGGGGCCGTTCCTTGTCGCGCCGCGCACCTTCACCACGCCGCACCAGCCCGACCTCAGCAAGGTCGAGATCAACAAGAAGACGGGCGAGTACACGCAAGAGGGTGCCGCGGCCGCGATGGACCGGCGCGAGCTCGTCGGCGACGTGGTGGAGCACTACCAACGTCTCGGTGCGCCCCGCCGCGGCGTCGTGTTCGCGGCGAGCGTCGAGCATTCGAAGCACGTCACCGAGGCCTTCGTCGCGGCGGGCATTCGAGCGGAGCATCTCGACGGCACGACCGACCCCGACGAGCGCGACGCGATCCTCGCGCGGCTCAAGCGCGGCGACATCACCATCGTCTGCAATTTCGGCGTGCTCACCGAGGGGTGGGACGAGCCCGGCGTCAGCTACGTCGCGATCGCGCGGCCCACGAAGAGCCTCTCGCTCTTTCTGCAAATGGCCGGGCGTGGCCTGCGACCGGCGCCGGGCAAGCTCGACGCGCTGCTCGTCGACCACGCTGGCAACGTCCACCGCTTCGGCCTCCCGCAAGACGACCGCGAGTGGGCGCTCGAAGGGCTCGTGAAGCGCAAGGGGGCGGTCGCCGTGCGCACCTGCAACGGCTGCTACGCCGCGCTGCCAGGAGGCACGCGCGTGTGCCCCGAGTGCGGCTACGTGTTCCCCGTCGAAGAGCGCGACGTGAGCGAGCCCGAGCAGGTCGACGGCGAGCTCGTCGAGGCGACCTCGAAGCCGAAGCCTACGATGGACGACCGCGCCACGTTCTACGCGACGGCGCTCGCTGAAGCGGCATCACGCGGTCGCAAGCTCGGATACGCGCGACACCGCTACCACGAGCAGTTCGGCATCTGGCCGCGCGGCCCTCGCCTCAAGGCCCTCGAACGCCAGCACTACCCCGCGTCCGCGCCCGCCGAGGAGCCGATCGCCGACGAGTTCGTTCCGTTCGAAGATCGGAGCGCGGCCGCGGAGCCGGTGACGTCGCTCGCAGCGTTTGGCATCGAGACGAAGCCCGTCCGCGCGAGGCGCATCAACCTCGGCGAACTGCTCGGCTCCACCGCGCCCGCCGCTGAGCCCGTGGAGGCGTGGACGCTGTGAGCGCTGCACCCGCCATCGCTGCGCCCCGCACCTCGACGTGGCGCGAGCTCGCCGCGCGCGGCGCTCGCATCACGATCGCGCCCTCGACGCTGGTGACTGTCAAGGCCCCCGCCGACGTCGCCGCAGACCTGCGCGCTGCGCTCGCGTGGCGCATCGATGTCATGCGTGTGCAGCTTCGCCAGCGCGGCGCCCTCGGAGGAGAACACCAGACACAGATCGCGGTGCCCGGTCTCTCGCTTCCCCTCGCGGCGAAGGTCACCTGGCACGGGCAGGTCGAGCAGTACGGACGCCTCAAATGGGTGAAGCGCGAGGCGCAGCGACCGGAGCCGGGCCTCTGTGCGTCGTGCGGAGAGTCGCAGGGGCATGAGACAGGCGACTGTCTCCTCTGCGCCGCTGCGCGCGTCGCGGCGCTGCGGGGCGAGGGTGTGCTTGGCGCTCCGTCGACGTGGATCGCGCCGCCTCCGCGCGACGTGGCTGCGTGGCGCGCGGGCATCTACGCGGAGGTCGCACGACCCGACACGCTGCCCGCTCCCGCGCCGCGTCCCGCATGGACCTGCGATGTGTGCGGGCAGGAGCAGCGCGGGCATCGCGACGAGGGCTGCGGACGCTGCGAGATCAAGGCCGCGGACTCGATCAGCACCGCGAAGCTCGGCGGCAGCGACGAGCACGACGCGGAGGCCTTCGAATGAGCCGCTCCGGTGCCGTGCTCGAGCAGGACTTCCAGCAGGCCCTGCGCCTCGAGGTCACGCGCTCGCTCGGCGGTCGCGTGCGCCTCTGGCGTCAGCCCGCGGGGCGCTTCGAGACGAAGCGTGGTGGATGGATCGACGCCGCGCCCGTGGGCGCCGCAGACCTCACGGGGCTCATCTCGGGCACCGGCGTGCGCCTCGAAGTCGAAGCGAAGGGCGCGACCACGCGCGTGCGGCCCGAGCAGACGCAGTGGCAAGAGTCGATGCGCGCGCACGGCGTCGTGGCGCTCCAGGTACGATACGACGCCGCGGTGCCGTTCGACGGCAACGTGGTGCTCGCGTGCGCCGAGATCGCGCGCGCCATCGAGCCCGCGGAGTGCGTGCACCCCGACGGGTCGCTGTTCTCTCACCCGGAGGGAGGCGTGTGGTGCACGTCGTGTGGCTGGCGCAACGGCGGCCGCGCGCGGGAGTCCGTGCTGTGACGCACCTCTACGTCGCCCGCAACGCGCGCGCTGAGGGCGTTCACGCGCCCGGCGTGCCCGCGTCGGGCTGCACGAAGAGAAAGTGCACTACGCATACGAGCGACTGGCGCGCGGCTCCGCGCAGCGCGGAGAACCACCACGGTGTCACGGCCTGCTACGAGCGGACGTCGATCGCCGACATGGCCGCGCGGCGCTACCCGACCGAGGCTCACTTCGTCACCTACGAGATGCGCCGCGATGGCGTGGCGCTCGCGCGGCAGCCGCGGCTCTGCAAAGACGCGCTCTCGTGGGTGAGGGGCGAGGGCTTCGAAGTCGTCCTCGTGGCCTTCGCCGCCGACGTCGACACGCCGGGACACGTGCCGTGGACGCCCGAGCTGCGCGCGCAGTTCGACGCGCTCTGGTCACGCGGCGAAGGGCCTCTCGCGACGTGTGGCATCTACCTCAGCCCGAAGGGCTACCGCCTCATTCAGCCGCTGCTCGTACCCCTCGAAGTCGAGGCCGGTGAGCGCGCGCTGCGCGCGTGGATCGAGTCGCTCGTGGCCGTGGGCGTCTGGGACAACGTCCGGCAGGTCAAGGACTGGACCCGCCACATGCGCACGCCGCGGCACCGCCGCGAGGGCGCGCTCGTCGAGCCGCTCATGGAGGACTGGTCGCGCATGGAGGCGATCCCCGTGAGCGCTCCCGCGGCTGCACCCGCCACGCGCAGGATCGTCCGCCGTGCGACGCCGCGCGCGCAGGTCGAGGCGTTCGAAGAGCAGTGCCCCGCGGGATGGGAGCCCGTCGCCGACCAGATCGGCACCGCCGTGGGCCGCCACGTCACCTCGGACTGGCGCGTGTGCTACCTCGCGCTCTCGGGCGCGCTGCTCGAGCGTGATTGCCCGCCCGCAGGGCTCCCGGCGCTCGTGGCCCGCGCGGCAGAGGTTGCCGGTGCGGGCGACCTCGTGGCCGACCGCGCGCTCATCGCACAGGGCACCGTCGCGCGCTGGGGCGCCGTCGACGCGTCGAGCGGCGACCGCCCGCCGGTGCTCGGGTACACGGCGCTGCGCGAGAAGTTCCCTGCGGTGGCCGACGCGCTCGACGCGGTGACGCTCACGGGCGTCGAGGCGCGCGTGCAGCGCCAGCTCGCAGTGCCGGGCCCCGCGCCCGTGCACGTGACCGATGCCGTGGCGACGATCGAGCGCGAGATCGCGCAGGCGTTCGGCGTGGTGGTGATCGCCGCACCGCCGGGCACGGGCAAGACGCACGCGGTCGTCGAGCGAGCTCGTCACCTCCCCGTGATCGGTCAGCGCGCAGCGCCTGGCGCTCGCCTCGCCGTGTCCGCACCGCGGCACGACCTCGCGGAGCAGACCGCTTCGAAGCTCGCGAAGAGCCTGCACCTCTTCTCGCCGCCGTCGCTCCTGCGCAATGGCCGTCCGGTCTGCGTCTACGCCGACGCCGCGAAGGCGCTCGCGAACGGGCGCCAGAGCGTGCGTAGAGAGTTCTGCGAGGGGCGCGGCAAGGCCCCCTGCGACGCGGCCGAGGGCTGCGACGCGCGAGAAGGCGTGCAGGGCGACGCGTCGGCGAACCTTGTGGTCGGCGTGCATGGCCTCGTGCGCGAGCTCAGGGAGTACGCGGGCACGTCGGGCACGCTGGTGGTCGACGAGCCCGGCGAGATCGTGCTCACCGACCGGGTGACGCTCGACGACCTCGAGACGGCGCAGCGCTATCTCGATGCGTTCGCGCCGCGCTACGCCTCGCAGATCGCTCCCGCCGTGGCCTCGCTCACCGCCTGGGTGCGCGAGGTCGGTCCGGTCGAGGGCGCGCTCCTCTCGATGCACGACGCGATTCGCGCCGGCGCTCACCTGCTCGCCGACGACCTCGTCGAGGCGGCAGAGCTCGACGTCGAGCACATCGAAGACGCCGTGCTCGTGGCCGCCGCGGGGGCGATCGCCGAGGACGCGCGCACCACAGCGCCGCCGCTCTCGCACCGCGCGGTGATCCTCGCGCGCACGAGCCCCGGTCGCGCCGTCGAGCTCGGTCGCGCCTCGAAGCTCCTCGACCTCGTGTGGCGCGGCGTCGTGGCGAAATCGCCATTCGCGCTGCGCATCGACGAACGGAGCGGCGAGCGCGCGGCGACGGTGGTGTCGATCAACGCCGACCTCGTGACCGCGCTCGAGCACGAGCGCGTGGTGGTGCTCGACGCCAACGCGGGGCTGCACCTCGCGGCGATCGCGAGGGTGCTGGGGCACGAGCCGCGCTTCGTCGACCTCGCTGTCGCGGACGGAGCGCCCATCGCGCGCACGGTGCTGGCCACGGGCAGCGCGACGCGCAGGTCGTGGATGCCTCGCGGCGTGCCCGACTGGTCGGCGATCGTGCCGTCGCTCCGCGCGGCGCTCGCGTGGGCCGCGGAGGATTCGTCGACGCGCAAGGTCGCGCTCATCGCGCCGAAAGAGCTGCACGTCGCGTTCGCGGTGACCCTGCGACCTGACGACGAGGCGACGCGCAAGCTGGTGAAGGAGTCGCGGCTCACGAAGAAGGCCCTCGACGAGGTGAAGAAGGTGCTCGCGCCGGTGCTCGCGACCTTCGCGGGCACGATCGTGACGGGGCACTTCGGCGCCCTCGAAGGGCTCGACCACATGGCCGACTGCGACGCGACGATCACGCTCAGCGATCCGCGCCCGAACCTCGGCGACGAGGCGATCAAGTGCGAGTACCTCGGGCTCGACCTCGACGGCCGACTCGACGCGCTCGCGGCGGCGGAGCTCCAGCAGGCCCACGGGCGGCTTCGCACCATTCACAGAACGCGCTCCGGGCGTCAGCTCCACGTGGGGTCGGTGGTTCCTTCTGGATGGCGCGACGCAGATGTGCGTAGACTCCCTATTGGTCGCCCTCGCACCACGCCGGGGGCCATGACTGGCGCCACACTGCGCGAGATCCGTGAACGATCGGGCATGAGCCTGAGAGAGTTCGGACGCGCGCTTGAGGTGAGCTGCTCCACTCGTTCTTCTTCAGCGTTGGCCCGGTACGAGTCCGGAGAGCGTTCGATTCCCGAAGATGTGGCCCGAGCGGCTCTTCTTCTTGCGCCGTCTGTCCCCGAAACCCCTAGCCAGAGTATTTCCTATCTAGGGGTTTCGGTGACACCAAGTGTTCAGTGCCCTGCTACAGGGGGTTTCGGGGACACAAATAGGGCCATTCCGCTACAGGGGGTTTCGGGGACACCCAAGGCGCGACGGCTCGACATCACCGCGCTCCTCGGAGCGCAGGAGCGGTCCTGTGCCTGACGCTATGTCTGTTTGTGCGCGTTCCGTTGACACTGTGCGGATTGACGACTGCGACATCTGCCCCGTCGCCCGACTCCGTGCCGTCGAGACCGGAGACGCCGTCGTCTGCGACTGTGGCGAGCGCTACGAGCCTCGCCAGAGCCCGCGGAGCGAGCCCGACGACCAGACGTCCACGCCGACCGCTCGGAGCGCTCAGGCGGCCCCGCGGCGCGCCCCCAGACTGGTCTACGTCGCGCCCGTCGAGACCGCCCCGCCGCCCGCACCGTCACCGCTCGACCTCGCGGGTGCGCGGGCCCGTCGCGCCACCGACGACCCGGAGCTGGTGCGCGTGCGGCGGATCCTCGCCGAGCTGCGCCCGGACTGCCCCGACCCGCTCTCGCCGCCCGTGGTGGAGAGCCAGCCCGCGCAGACCGTCCGCGTGCGTGATCCGATGGCGTGGTGGGGCGACATCCCGCGCGGTGTAGGAGGCGGTCTCGGCGCGCAGCTCGAAGCCGCGGCGCTGTTCGATCGGAGCGGAGCGGTGGCCGAGGTGCTCGCGGCCGTCGACGCGCTCGAGCAGCCCGCGCCGCGCGTGCTGCGGTGGATGCGTGATCACGCGGTGCTCACGTCGGGCCTGCGCGGGCTCCTCGTCGACGCGGGCGTGTGGGCGGGAGCAGGTGGCGCAGACCTCGGGGCGAGGCGCGAGGCCGCGTATCTGCTCGGGCGAAGGCTCGTGCTCCGGGCGTGTGCGGCGTGGGAAGGGATAGGGTCTTGACAGTCGCTTCGGGCTGTGTCGTCAATACTCGCCAGTACGACCTGCGCGACAGCGTCACAGGTGCGCCCGGAGCACGACGCAGTCACCAGAACCCCGACGATGCACGTCACGGCTGAAGACATCGCGCGCTTCACCGGCACGCCTGTGCGCACGGTGCAGCGGCGCCTCGCAGCGTGGCGACGTGAGGGCGGCCCCGTCGTGCGTGCGCCGCGCAATGGCCGCGGACAACCGCCGTGGTCCGTGTCGCTCGACGACTACTGCGCGTGGCGCGGGGTCGATCGCGAAGACGTGCTCGAAGCGCTCACGCCGAGCGCGCAACAGGCAGCGTGACGTGTGCCTCCCGCACCGAAGCCCCGACGGCCGCGTAAGCAGCGTGCGGACCCGCGCTTCTCGACGAACCACCCTCCCGAGTTGATCGCTCGCGCGCTCCTCGACGCTGACCAGTTCGGCGACAAGGTCGCGGCCGAGCGCTACGGAGTCCATCGGAACACGATCGCGAACTGGCGCCTCGCAGCGCCCGCCGCACCGCTTGTCTCCTCGGAGATGAAGCGCCTCCGTGAAGAGGTGCGCGCGGGGTGGATCGATCGCGCGAAGGAGGTACGCCTCAAGGCGATCGAGCGCGTCGGCGAACTGCTCGGCGAGGCGCGCAACCTCACCAGCGCGGTGAACGCTGCGCGACGCATCCACGAGATCATTCTGAGCGACGAGATCCTCAACGAGGACCCCGGCGCCGCAGCCGACGCGCTCGACGATGATCAACCTCACGAGCCTGATCGCGCAGAAGCTCAGGGCCAAGCTCAAGGCGCGATCGGAGCTGGCGGAGACGACGGGCAAGGCGATCTCGAGGGCGGCGAAGGCTGACCCAGCGGTCTTCGCGCAAGAGGTCTTCGGGCTCACCATCTGGAAGCGCCAGCGCGAGCTACTTCACGCCGTTCGCGACTACGAGCGCGTCACCGTCCGCTCTGGTCACAAGGTCTCGAAGAGCACCTCCGCAGCGGTCGTCGGCTGGTGGTTCACATGCGACCCCGACGCGCGGCCATCTGCTCGAGCGATCGTCACCGCGCCGACTGCGCGTCAGGTCCGCGAGGTCATCTGGCGCGAGGTGAAGGCGCTGCATGCTCGTGCGGCGAAGCGCGGGTACAAGCTGCCGACGCCGGGCGACAACCCCGGCACAGGGGCGCGGTGGGGCGACGGGCGCGAGCTCATCGGCTTCACGATCGACGAGGGCAAGCCGGAGGCGATCGCGGGGTTCTCGGGCGCGCATCTCTTCTTCGTGCTCGACGAGGCGTCAGGCGTCGGTGACGCTGTCTTCGAAGCGCTCGACGGCAACGCTGCCGCCGAGGGCGCGCGGTTCCTGCTGATCAGCAACCCGACGCGCACGAGCGGGGCCTTCTACAACTCGCACCAGCCGCGCAGCGACTACCACCGGCTGCACATCGACTCGCACGACTCGCCGAACGTCACGGGCGAGGCGTCCATCCCCGGCCTCGCGTCGCCCGGATGGATCGCGAAGATGGAGGCGAAGTACGGTCGCGACTCGCTCTTCTGCCGCGTGCGCGTTCGCGGTGAGTTCCCCAGCGGCGCCGACGACGAGGTGTTCGGCGCCGAGCTCGTGCGCCGCGGCGTCGAGAGCGACGCGGAGGCGTTCGGTCCGCTGGTGTTCGGCCTCGACGTCGCCGGGTTCGGTGGCGACGACAGCGTGATCGCTCCGCGGCGCGGCAAGCGCGTGCTGCCGTTGGTGGTGCTCACGCCAGGCGACAACTTCTCGATCGCCGCGCAGACGATCCACGCGGCGCGACGGCTGCGGCGAGGGCCTCACGAGAAGGTGCGCGTCTTCATCGACGCGAACGGTGTCGGCGCTGGTGTGTACGCAGCGCTGGTGAGCGACGCATTCGAGGTCGACGGCGAGCGCTTCGAGCCGCGCGAGGAGATCGAGGCGGTCGGCGTCAACGTCGGCGAGGCCGCGATCGACTCGGCCACGTACGCCAACCTCCGCGCGGAACTGCACTTCAACGCGCGCGAGTGGCTGCTCAACGGTGGTGCGCTCCCCGACGACGAGATGCTCGACGAGGAGCTTCGCGCTCCCCGCTACACGCTCGACCGCATCAACCGAATCCTTGTCGAGCCGAAGCTCAAGCTGAAGGCACGTCTCGGTCGCTCGCCAGACCGCGCCGACTCGGTGCTGCTCTCGCTGCTCGAGGTCGAGACAGGTGAGCGCGTTCCTCCACCTCCATCGTCCATCGACGACTCTCGCTCCCTCAGCGCCTTCGCCTCTCGCTGAAACACCATGGCCGACGGATACGCAGCCCGATTCACCCAGGCGATTCCGCGCGTGGCAGAGACCGCGCGCGCCGCGTGGGACGCTGCCACGTCGGCGTGGGCGCGCACGCGCCCCGCGACGTCGGAGCGCGACCTCACGATTCCAGCGCCGTGGCAGGAGCGTGACCCCGCGATCCTCGGCAACCGCCTCACGCCCACGGCGCTCGCGTCGATCGTCGCCGATCGCAACAGCGGCGCGTTCCAGCGATGGACCGACCTTGGTACGGAGTTCCTGAGCAAGAACCCGCACCTCATCGCGCAACTCGGCGTGCGTCGCGCGTCGGTGATGGAGACGCGCTTCGAGGTGAAGCCCGGCGACGGCACCAACGGCCGCGGGGCCAGTCGCGCAGCCGACGATTTCGCCGAGCTCATGAGCCGGTGGAAGTCGCGCCAGGAGTGGGATGCGATGCTCGGCCAGGTCACACAGGCCGAGTGGTGGGGGCGCTCGCTTCACGAGGTTCTCTGGGATGACTCCGAGGCGGGCTTCATGTGCCCGGAGCGCCTCGCGTGGGTGCACCCGCGTCGGCTCTCCTACGCGTGCGCGCTCGGCGACTCCGACCCGTGGACGATCCGACTCCACGATGCGGATGACCCCACGAGCCCCTTCGGCGGCATGTACGGCGTGCCAATCACGGCGTGGCACGCCGACAAGTTCGTGCTGCACGAGTGCTCTCCGCTCGGCGTGCAGCGCACGGGCGAGGGCACCTTCGCAGGCGTCGTCTGGTACCTGCTCATGTACGAGTGGTCGTGGCGCGAGCTCATGGCGCTCGTGGAGATCCTCGGTCGCCCTGGTGTGATCGGGTACTACTCGGCTGGCGGAGCGAAGTCTGCGGACCGAGGCGGCGCGCTCAAGTTCGATGGCGCGCGCAACAGCACCGTCGATGAGGTCAACGCGCTCATGTCGGTGGTGCGCTCGGTGTCGGGCTCGCTTCGCGCGGTGCTCTCGGACACGACGCGCGTCGAGCCGCTCAAGTACGACACCGTGTCATCGCCGCTTCAGCTCGAAGCGATCAAGCACATCGAGGGGCTTCTCTCGAAGGCGATCAATGGCACCACGGGCGTGACCGACATCGTGGCGGGTTCACGCGCGGCGCAAGAGGTCGCGTGGATGCAGTCGCTCACGTACTGGCGCGCCGACGTGCGCCGCGTGTGCGGATGGCTCGGCGACCTCGCGCGCCGGATGGTCGCCGCGAACCCCGGTCGCTATGGCGTGCGGTGCCCCGCGCCCGTCGTGTGGTCGCCCGACACCGAGCGCGCGGAGCCGACGACCAACGCGCAGAAGAGCGGCGATCCCGCGACGCAGGAGAGACCTCAGTGAATCGACGATCACGACGCGCCGAGCGCTTCGAGCGCATCGGCAGCAAGCCCGTCACCGGGCGCCATGTCCTCGGCAGCTTCATGCCGTTCGCGGCGCCCACCACGCAGACCTCCGACGGTTGGACCGTGCTCGCCTACGAGGTGAGCATGCGCGAGAGCGACGTAGTTCTCACTCGCGCCGACTTCGAAGACTGCGTTCGCAACTTCGCGAGCTACCCCTGCGCACCGGTCACGATCGAACATGCGGACACCGACTTCAACCCCTTCGCGCAGCCCCCGACCTCGTGGCGCGAGCCCAACGGCCACGTCGAGGAGCTCCGCGTCGGGACGATGACGCGAGGCTCCACGCAGGTCGCCACGCTCGAAGGGCGCGTGAGCTACCTCGAGCCGACGAAGACCGACGTCGCCGCGAAGAAGTGGCGCTTCGGCTCCATCACGATCAACCAGGGCGCCGTTGATGAGGAGACGGGCAAGACGCTCGGCTCGATGCTCTGGTCGTGGTCGCTCACCGCGCACCCTCGCCTCACGGGCCTCCCTGCCATCGCCGCTTCGAAGCTCGCGCCCGGCGGTGAGCTCATCGAGGCCGGATGGTGGTACGGCGACATCGACGGCCGCGACGACCTGCTCTCGTGCCTGCGCACGCTGCTCGACCTCCCGGTCACCAGCACCGAGGCCGAGGTGCTCGCCGAGCTCACGAAGCTCGAGGGCTACGTCGCAGACCCTGCGAGCGCCACCGCGGCGGGCATCGAGACGGACGACATCGTCTGTCGCCTGCGCGATGCGCTCCGCCTCCCCGCCCTCACCTCCGCGGCCGACGTGCTCGCCGAGGTGCGCAAGGGCCTCGACACGCTGCCGACGGACGACATGCCCGCGGCCACCACCACGACTCCCAGCGGCGCCGCGACAGACCCGGCGACGATGTCTCGCAGCAACACTCTCCCGGAGAAGTCCATCATGAACAAGTTCACCCTGATTCTCGCGGGACTGGGGCTCCCCGCGGTCGCCAACGAGGATGCCGCCGAGACGCGCGTCACCGCGTCGGCGCAGCTCGGCGTCGACGCCCTCAAGTCCGTCGGGCTCCCCATCACCGCCACGCCCGCCGAGTTCGCGGCCCGCATCGCTGCGCTCAAGTCCGCGGAGACGAAGCTCGCGGCATCTGAGCAGGAGCTCGCCACGTTCCGCGCGCAGGCCGCCGAGCGCTCCAAGCTCGACCGCGCCGCGTACCTCGACGACCTCGTCGCCGCGCGCCCCGAACTCGCGCCCGTGCGCGCCTCGCTCGCGCTGCACCTCGAGAGCGACCCCACCGGCTTCGCCTCGGCGTACCCGCGGCCTTCGCGTGAGGACATCACGAAGGCCGCCGCCGAGGGAGCGCAGCGAGCGCAGGACGGCGCTCGCACCCAGAGCGTCACCGTGAACGCGAGCAACCCCGTCACGCGCGACGCGCCCAAGGTCGCTGGCGCCGACGCGAAGCCCTCTCGCGCCGCCTTCGCGGCCGTGCTCGAGGAGTGCGGTTACCCGAACGACGCGGCGACCATCACCGAGGCCATCGCCAAGGGCCACACGCCCGAGACCCTCCGCGCCGCGCTCACCGCGCAGGCCTGATCGCAAGGAGACCCGCACACCATGAGCGCCATCGCGAAGACCCGTCACCTGCCAGACACCAGCCTCAACGTCGTCAACCGCACGGCGACCCCCGGCACCATCACCAAGAACAAGATCGTCGGATTCGGCACGCCGGTCGGCAGCGAGATCGCGATCGAGTCTCTCGACGTCGCGGGCGTCGCCCTCGCCGCCGGAGTCATCTCGGAGGACGTCGAGAGCGGCAAGAGCACGACTCTGCACGGCCCCGGCTCCATCGAGGCCATCGAGTCGGACGGCTCGGGCACCGTCTCCGTCGGAGACGAGGTGATCGCTGTCGCCGGTGCATCGCTCGCGGCCTCGGGGCGCATGAAGAAGCTCCCCGCGACCAACGGCACCTACTACGTCGTGGGCAAGGCCCTCTCGGCCGTCGCTGCGACCGCAGGCGCCCTCGGCCTCGTCAGGCTCTGCGAACCCCGCAAGGTCATCGTCGCCTGATCGGGCGCGAGAGAGGAACCATCACCGTGTCGAACATCATCACCTCCGAGTCGCGCGTCCGCGCGCTCCGCGCCACCGTCGGCGGCATCTCGCCCGAGGTCGCGGAGATCCTCATGTCGAAGGGCGTCGATCCGCGCGACCGCGCCGAGTCGATCCGCCTCTCGCGAGCTCAGCGCCGCAGCCTCGGCGCGCAGCTCCGCAACCCCACGCGCCGCGTGTCGCTCGACATCCCCACCGCACCCGGCGCCGTGAAGGCGTCGCTCGACAGGAGCGACGTGACGCAGCGCACGCTGCTCAACGAGATCGCGCTTCAGTCGATCGAGGACGTCTTCATTCAGGACGTCGTGGCCCCCGTGCAGCTCGTCGATCAGTCGAGCGGCAAGGTCTACGTGTCGAGCCGCACCGCCGACCGCGCCGAGGTCAATGACACCCTCGGCGAGCGCGGTCGCGCCAACCGCATCCCCTCGGGCCTCTCGTCGGTGACCTACGACGTGCAGCCCTACGGCCTGGAGTCTGACGTCAACGAGCAGCTCGCGGGCGAGCACCCGCTTCTCGAGAACGTCGCGCGCGAGATCCGGCGCGTCGCTTCGGCGCTCTACCTCCAGCAGGAGCTCCGCGTCGTCGTGGGCAAGCTCTTCACGAGCACGACCTACAACAGCTCGAACCGGGCGTCGCTCTCCAGCGGCTACCAGTGGAACGGCGGATCATCTGCCAACCCCATCTCCGACATGAACACCGCCGTCGCAGCGATGAACGCTCCGGGTACGCACGTCGTGATGTCGCTCGAGGTGCTTCAAGCGGTTCAGGCGAACGACGACCTTCGCGCGATCCTCTCGGCCAACCACGAGGGCCTCTTCACCGCCGACGAGCTCGCGATGTACTGGGGAATCGAAGAGGCGATCGTGAACCGCGGCCAGTACGCGCCCGCGTCGTCGCCCTCGACGCTCTCTCGCATCCTCTCGTCGACTGACATCGCGATCCTCCACGCGAACCCCTCCCCCGAGTCGCGCACCTTCCTGCGTCAGTACCGTCTGCGCCAGGGCGCGCGAGGCATCGTGTCGACGGCTCGCTTCGACGGTGGAGAGGCCGGCGTCGCTGGCTACACCTTCCCGAAGGCCGCCCACCAGACCGACATCGTCGTGGTCGACGACACCTACGGGTATCTCATCGGGAACGTGAGGCGCTGACAGTGGCCCGCCGTTCCCTCGCGGGCGCCGTGATGCTCGCCTCGCTGGCTGCGAAGCCGGTCGACGCCGAGAAGAGCGCGAGCGCCACGGGGCCCGCCCCCGACCCGCCCCAGGTCGACCCGCAGATCGTCGACCTCACCGCGCGCCTCGTCGACGCCGAGAAGGCGCTCACCAACGCCCACGAGAGCTACGAGAGGCAGCTCGCCGAGGCGGCCACCGAGAACACCTCGCTGCGCGCGCGCGTCGAGGAGCTCGAACTCACGATCGCGACGGAGCGAGACAGCGCGCAGAAGCGCCTCGACGACCTGCGCGCCGACTTCGATGCGGAGTGGGAGCGCCGGGGGCGCGCGCTCGGGGGCGACAAGCCCTCTCCGTCGGCCCCCGTGCGCGGCCAGCTCCGTCGCTTCGCGGCGGCGCTCATCCACTGCCACGACGGAGCGGGAGCCAAGCTCGCGATTCGCGCGCACGAACCCATTCCCGAAGACGCCGACCTCACCGGCGTCCACCCTTCCGCCATCGAGGAGCGCTGACATGGGCCTGCGACTCGACTCTCTCAAGGGCTGGCTCCGCGCCCTCGTCGGCGACGGCGAGGTCTTCAAGCGCAGCGGCACGGCGATCGTGGGCGTCGAGCCCTCGACGCTCACCACGCGCCAGACGATCGCGTTCGGGCTCCCGAACGTGGCCGCTGGAGACAACGCGACGCTCGCTTCGGCGACGGCGCAGCAGCTCTACGTGGGCGGCACGTCTGGCCTCTCGACGTGCGGCTACGTCGCGCCGCGCGCGGGCTCTCTGACGGCTCTCTCGGCGCACCTCTCGGGCGCAGCGGCTGGCAGCAACGCCGTCGTCTACGTCTACAAGAACGGGTCGCTCCTTGATGCGACCGCGATCGTGACGCTGGCCTCGGCGACGTCCGACACGAAGGCTCGCGGCACGTTCACGCAGGGCTCGCTCACCTTCGCGGCGGGCGACGTGATCGACGTGCGAGTGCGCACGAACTCCTCGTGGTCCGCCACCACGGTCGACCTCGCGGCATTCCTCGAGATCGCCGACTGATCAACCCATGAGAGGAGCGCGCGCTGTGTGGCCGCGCTCCTCGTCCCCACGAGAGTCATGAGCACCCCCCGCTACCTCGGCTCCACTGTCGCCGCCGCGAAGACATACGTGCAGGGCACGCTCACGACGGGGCCGTTCCTTGCGATCTTCGACATGGATCGCGACGGCGCCGTCACGGGCGACGATGAGACCGCGTTCGCGGCAGCGGTCGAGCGCGCGGAGACTGAGGTCGACGAGATTCTCGGCGCCTCGCACGGCGCTCCGTTCACGCTCTCGACGCTGGCGACGGCCACGCAGAACGCGATCATGCAGTGCGTCGCCGAGACTCTACCGTGGCACTCCGTGAAATTCCGCGCGTCGATGGCAGACGAGAAGAAGGCACCGTATCGGACGCTCTGGAAGGACGCGTGCGAGCGCCTCAAGCGCATCGCCTCGGATGCGGGTCGTCGACTGCCGAGCGCAGGAGCATCGCAGCCGACTCCGCGCGCTGGCGTGCTCGCGTCTGACGACGGCGACACCGGCGCGACCTGGCAGAACATCGCCAACGGCACTATCTCGCTGTGATCTCCGTCGAGCTCGACCTCCGCGCGGTGCGCGAGAGCTTTCGCTCTCTCGGCCGACGTCTCGACGACGAGCTCGAGCGAGCGGTGCGAGCGATCTCCCGCGACGTGCGAGACGAAGCGAAGCAGCGTCACACGTACACCGACCGCACCGGCACGCTCACGCGTTCGATTCGCGCAGAGCAGCCGACGGGGCGCTTCACGCAAGACAGTCTCGAAGGCTCCGTCGTCGCGTGGACTCCATACGCGAGCTACGTCGAAGACGGCACCACGCGAGCGCGCGCCCATCAGTATCTCGGAACGGCCTGGACGATGCGACGCGACGACGCGCAAGCCACGACCGACGACGCGCTTGAAAGGGCGCTCTGGAAGGCGGGCCTGTGAGCGCGACGCTCGACGACATCGAGAGCGCGATCTTCACCGCGTTGGCGACGCTCAAAGCCAGCGGTGCGACGCCCACGAGCTCGGCGCCGCTGCGCACGCTCGACCGATGGGCTGGCGAGGTCACCGCCGACGACATCGACGAGGGATACCTCGGCGTGCTGCCCGGAGCGCTCCTCGCGCACGAGGGCTCGCAGGCGATCAATGGCCCCGCCGACACCGACTTCGTCGAGACGCTCACCCACGACGTCGAGGTTGTCGAGAGGCACCTGTTCCGCGTCTACGTGAGCGTCGCCGACACGCGCAGCGACGCCGCGCTGGTCAAGGGAGGTACGTCTACTCCAGGCGTCTACGCCTCCGCGCAGGCCGTCAAAGAGGCGCTCGCGGGGCTGCGCATTCCCGGCCTCAAGGCGGGCGGTGTGCTGCACCTCGTCGACCACCGCCCCTGGCGGATTCGACGCGGCGAGAGCCGCACCGACGTCGTGCGCTTCGCAGCGTACGCGGCCCTGCCGGAGTCCACCGAAGAGCTTCAAGGCAACCCGATGTCGCGCCTCGATGCGAGCGTGATCGAGCCAGATCCAGACGTCGACGACCTCGCCGTCGAGCTCGTCGCTTCTAGCACCTCCACCACCTGACGGAGATCTCTCATGAGTGTGCCTCTCCCCAGCGGCTACACGTCGTCGCTGCTGCCCGCGATCTCGATCGCGGTGCAGCTCGGCGTCGGCGCCGTGCCCGCCAGCAACGACTTCCGCCCCGTGCTGCTCGGCAACAAGGTCTCGGCGGGCCTCACGCCTGTCGAGACCGTCGTCGAGATCTACGGCCCCGACGACGCAGCGACGAAGTTCGGCGCGCGATCAGAGCTCACGCACATGGCGCGAGCGTGGTTCAAGAAGGCCCCGCGTGGTCGCGTGTGGGCCTGCGCAGTGTCCGAGGGAGACACGCCCGTCGCCGCGACGTGCACGCTGCTCTTCGCGACCACGGCGGCCGCTGCTGGCGTCGTGCGCGTGCGCATCAACGGCGTGCGGCTGCCCGAGGTGGCCGTCGCGACGGGTGACACCGCGGCGACGATCGCCTCCGCGGTCAACACCATGATCGCCGCGTACGACGAGGAGCTCCCCTGCACGTCGGGTGTGAGCACGGCGACGGTGACGCTCACCGCCGCCAACGCGGGACCGCGCGGCAACAACCTGCGCGTGGTCGTCGAGATCGTGCCGAGCGGCACCTCGGCGGTGAGCACCACGGTGGCGCTCAACGGCGGCAGCGGAGCGACGAAGGTCGACGGGTACTTCGGCGCAGGCAGTGCGACCGCAGGCAGCGTGGCAGACAGCTACGCGAACGCACTCGCAGCGATCTACGCCGACAGCTTCGATTTCGTGGTCGCCGCGTGCGCGGACGACACCAATCGAGGCCTCGTCTCGACGCACGTCACGAACGCAAGCGCGGTCAACGAGGGGCGCCGCCGCGCGGCGTTCTTCGGCTCGATCGAGTCGACGCTCTCGACGGCGCAGGGCGACGCCACGGCGCTCAACAACCCGCGCACGGAGATCAAGCACCTCAAGGGCGCGCACAACACCACGGGCGAGATCGCGGCGGCCAACTGCGCGGCGCACATCTACGGCGACGGCGCGCTCCCCGGCATCGCGCAGTACCGCGCCGCGAAGCAAAACGGGCTGCAACTCGCGCCCGCGATCTACGCGCCCGAGGTGAGCGACTACCTCACCAGCACGCAGAAGGCATCGCTCCTCGCGTCGGGCGTGACGCCGCTCGCGCCCTCGCGCTCGAACCCCGGCTACGCCGAGGTTGTGCGTCCGGTGACGACGCGCACGGCTGCGGTGAGCGGAGCGACGAGCTACGCGGTGATCGATCCCTCGAAGGTGCGCGTGGCCGACGAGGTCGCTCGCCGCGTCGAGGCGTTCGCGAGCGTGGCCTACGCCGACAAGAACCTGGCGCCCGACCCGACGGACCCCGACAACACCCCGTCGAGCCCCTACGTCACGTGGCCCGCTGCGATCCGCGAAGACATCCTCGCAATCCTTCGCCAGATGGAGGACGAGGGGCTTCTCGTCAACGTCAACGCGCACGCCTCCGACGTCGCCGTCTCGATCGACGGCACCGACAACACCGTCGCCGTCGCCGTGATCCCCGTCGCGGTGATCCCGCACCTCCACAGCTTCGTCGCGGCCGTCCAGCAGGTCGCCTGAGAGGACTGATCAGACATGGCACGCAAGGAATTCTCGGGAGGCGGTCGCGTGTGGATGGACGGCGCACTCCTCGGAGACGCCACGAACATTAGCGTCACGGTCGGAGGATCGACGACGCGCATCAACACAACCGCCAACAACACCGGCGAAATCAAGAGCGATCCGACGCTCTGCAAGATCAGCATTCAGCACGCGGTCGCGAAGAGCGGGTCTGATGTGCTGAAGATCCGCAGAGCCCACCGCGCCAGCGTCGATAAGACGTGGAAGGTGCAGGTCGGAAACAACATCGTCGTGGCACGAGGCAAGGTCTCGTCGATCAAGATGGACGCCGCGCCCGGCAAAGGCGACTTCAGCTTCGAGGTCGAAGGCGACGAGCAGGATCCGGGTTGATCGATGGCTCGCGACGAAGGTGAATCCCCTCTCGCGCGCGCCGCCGCGCGCCTCGGGCGCCCTGCGAAGACCGTCGACATGCCGGGCATTCCCGGCACGAAGGTCGCGCTCTGGGCGCCCAACGAGGATGAAGAGACGCGTGCGGACGTCGAGGCGCGCAGGCGCCTCACGTCGCAGTTCAAACTCTCGGCGCTCGACCTCTCGCTCGCGCAAGAGACCGACCTCGTGCGTCGCGAGCGAGAGATCGAGCTCCTCTCGCTCGTGCTGCGAGATCCTGCGGACCCGTCGCAGGCATTCACAGAGAGCTCCGATGAGCTGCGCGAGCTCATTTCCGGGCCGCAGCGCAGCGCCCTCATTGACGCGCTCGAGGATTTCAAGCGAGAGCGGTTCATCTCGCGCACGCCCGAAGAAGACCTCGAGCTCGTGCGCGTGCTGCGAGACATGGGAAAAGTGGATGGGGTGCTTCCGACGTTCTTGACGTCCTGCGACACCGGCACGCTGCGGCGCATGGTCGTCTGTCTGGCGAGCACCCCCCAGACCCCGCTCAGCTCCTCGAATGGCTGAGGCTCGAGTGGGCCGAGTGGCACCTCGAGCGATCAGGCATTCTACCCCCGCGACACTGGCACCCACCGCGCGCTGACTGACCCATGGGCGAGGCCGTACTTCGAATCAGAACCGAGGGAGGGGCCGACGTCGCGAGGATGCTCGCAGACGTCGAGCGCCTCACCGCGGCCTCGACCCGCCGCGTTCGTTCGCGCCAGGACGGAGAGCATGCGCACTACCGCCAGAGCGCGAGGACCACCGCCGACGAGGTGCAGCGAAGTGATCAGTTGGTCACACGCAACCGACTCAGGCAGCTCGCGCTCACCGACGACGCGCGCCGCAGGAGTGAGACGCTCTACCTCATGATGCTCAACCGCGCGACGCTGGCACTCGAGGTGGAGCACGGCAAGCGAGGCAGGCTCACCGAGAAAGAGAAGCGCCAAGTGCACGAGCTCGCGCAGGCGATGCTCGTTGAGCACGAGCGCGCCGAGGCCGCGAAGACGGCCGCCACGCGGCGCGAAGCGGGGCGCCGTGAACAGCTCGCCCGCGCCGAGGCACGCGAAGCGGGACGCCGCGTGAGCCGCGGCGTCGAGGCTGTGGGAGGCGCGGCTGTATCGATGGGGCGCGAGCTTCACTCGGCGGCGCAGGACGCTCGCGAGCGACGCGCAGGCACGCAGCACACGCTCAACGCAGCGTTTTATCAGGCTGGCGTTTCCGGGGCGGAGGCCCAGGCGATGCGCACCACGCTCGACTCCGAGGTGACCACCGGGAGCCTGCGAGGGATGCGCTCGGAGGACGTCGCGAACGCGCTCATGGCCGCTCAGACGCAGTTCTCGGTGCTCTCAGGCAGCAGCGCCGGTGACCGCATGAGGAACCTGCAACGGCAGGTCGAGCTCATGAGTTTTGCGCGCAACACCTTCCAGGATCCCGGAGAGGTGCTCCGCGTGGCAGGCATGCTCGGTCAGCAGGGGATCCGCGGCGCCGACCAGCGGTCGACGCTCATGAGCCTCACCGGCATGGCGCAAGCTGGCAGCATTGAGCTCTCCACGCTGACGAGCGCCGCGCTGGGGCCGCTCATGCAGAACATCGCGCGGTCTGTCTCGAGCACGATGTCCCCCGCAGAGCGAACGTCCGCGGTGCGTCGCGCCGTGACCGAGACGATGGCCGTAGGTGAGATCGGAGCCGCGGCGGGACTCACGCCACGCGACGCGCTCAACGCGCTCGCCAAGACGCGAGGCAGCGTCACGAGTGATCTCACGCAGGGCAGGCTCTACGATCGTCTGCGCGATGCACACCGAGGTGACCTCGCCGATCAGCTCTTTCAGACGGGCCCCGGGGGGCGCCACACGCTGAAGAACGCCGATGCGCTGAGTCTGATGAGCTCGCTCGTGCAGGGGTTCGGAGGCAACGCCAACGCGGTGAGCAACCTGCTGTCGGCGGGTGGTCCGGGCTCTCCGATGGTGCTCGACGCGCAGCAGCGTCGACTCATCATGGCGCTCGCGTCTCAGAGCGCGAACGGGCAGACCATCGCGCAGCGTGTCGAGGGGATGGTCTCGCAAGGGACCAGCTTCGACGAGGGTCGCGTGCGCGAAGGCCAGGCGCTCGTCGACTCCGAAGAGCAGACGCGCCTCAATGCGGCGCGCGAGCAGCGCGACAGCGCGCTCACTGACAACACCAGCGCGCTCGTGCGCCTCTCTAACTCGCTGCACGATCTCATGACGGCGAACCCTGTCGCTGGTGCTGGCGTCAACGCCGTCACCAGCCTTGCTGGGTCTGCCGCCGGTACTCTTCTCTCCGGTGGCGCTGGGAGGCTTGCGACGCGAGGCGCGGCAGGTCTCGCTGGTGCTGGCGCGGGCGGATCGGCGCTTGCGATCGCTGGCAGTCTGGTGGGCGGACTCGCGATCGGAGAGGGCATCAATCGCCTGATCTACAACGACCGCGAGCGAGCTCAGGGCGACACGTCGATCCTCGAGGCTGAGACGTGGCGCAACTTCGCCACGGCGATTGGTCAGTCCGTGCGCGACGCGTTCGAGTCATCTCCGCCCACCGTCACAGTGGATCAGCACACCGCCGCGCATCTCGCCACCGTGGGTCACTCGATGCGCGGAGCGATGCCGTGAGCGCGCTTTCTGATTCGCTCTCCGATTGGGCGTGGGAGGGCGTGGTTTTCCCCGCGTCCGAGACGAGCGTCGAGTGGGGGCACGACTCGGCTCGCCACCAGGGCTATCGCCAGCGCGGCGCCGATGTCGAGACCACGGGGCAGAAGCCTCGCGCAGTGACGGTCACGATACCGCTCCGCAACGGCATCCGGTGGACGGGTCCAGAGCGTCTCTACCCTGAGACCTACCTGCATCTGCGCGAGGCGCTCAAGACGCCCGAAGGATATCTCACGCACCCGACCTATGGGCTCATGACGGCGCACGTCGACAGCGTGCGCGAGCGCATCGACCCGATGCGCCCCGACGGCCTCGACCTCGAGGTGACATTCACCGAGCAGCGTGCGGAGTCGCAGGAGCTCGAGCTCACCCTCGCTCGCAGCGCGTCTCCAGCCGACGCGGCGCTATCCTCTGCGCAACAGGTGGACGCCGAGGGAGTGGCGGTCGACGGTCGCGCCGACACCACATCGCTCGCGGCCGCGGTCACGGAAGCGTTCGACTACCTGAACTCGGCGCAGCGGTCATCGACGGAGGTCGCGTCGTCGCTCGGCGAGCTCGTGGCCGACGTGGAGTCTCGTCTCAGCGATCCCGCGGGCATGGTCTCGACCGCGTTCGAATACCGCTCGGCGCTCTCGCGCACACGCGCTGCGCTCCTCGACCGACGCGCGCAGTACCTCGGATCTGACGCTGCGCTGACCGTGACCATCGCCGAGGACATGAGCCTCGCGCGCGCCGCCGTAGTGGCGTACGGCGATGCTTCGAAGGCCTCGCAGCTCGCTGGCCGCAACAGGATCGACGATCCCACGCTGATCCCCGCGGGCACGGTGCTGGTGCTCTGATGGCGATCTCGCACGAGGTCGAGCTGCGCCTCGGTGTCGAGCGCGTGGCGGTCGGGGCGTGGGACTCGATCACGATCACTCACGACCTGCTCGCGCCCACGTCGCCGTGGACCGTGACGCTCTGGCGCGCTGCCACGATGGCGCCGTGGCCCGAGACGGACCTGTGGCCTCACACGCGTGCCGAGACGCCGGCGGAGGTGCTTGTCGACGGCGTGGTGCAGGTCCGCGGTGCGATCTCCCGCGCCGAGGTCGGAGCCTCGCGCCAGGGCTCGCCGCTCACGCTCTCGGGCCGCGACCACGCAGCCATCGCTCAGATCGCCGACGCGGACCCCGCGCTCACGCTCCGCGGCGCGACGCTCGAAGAGGCGCTCCGGAGGCTCTTCGGCCCGCTCGGGATCAACCTCACCATCGGAGCCCTCGCTGACGACGCGCGTTCTGCGCTCGCCGGGATGCGTCCGAACGCGCCGCGCGGCACGAGCACGAGCCGCCGCGCCAGGCGACGCCACCGCGTCGACCAGTTCCGTGTGAAGGTCGGCGAGAAGGTGTGGCAGCTCGCAGACCAGCTCTGCCGCAGGCACGGATACCTGCTCTATTCCGCGCCCTCTGGCGACGGCGTCGCGCTGGTGATCGACCGCCCGGCCTACGACTCGCAGGTGCTCTACTCGCTCACGCGCAAGCAGCAGCCCGACGGCTCATATGCTGGCACGATCCTCTCGGGTTCGCGTGCCATCGACACCTCGCAGGTGCCGTCGAGCGTGACGGTGTTCGGGCACTCCGCGATCGCATCGAGCGCCGACGCGAGGCTGCGCGCCTCGATCGAGAACGAGGGCCTCGTGCACCCGCGCGTCGCCGACGCTTTCGCGGCGCGGCCTCGCTACGTGCGCGATGACAAAGCCCGCACTCCGCAGGTCTGCGAGCAGCGAGCGCGCCGCGAGATCGCGCGCGCCAACGCCAACATCGACGTGTGCAGCTACGTGGTGCAGGGCTTCGGTCAGGACGGCCGACTCTTCGCTGTGAACGCGATGTCGCACATCGACGACGAGATCACGGGCGCGCGCGGCGACTGGCTCGTGACGCAGGTCGTGATGAACCGTGCCCGCTCGAGCGGGCACACGACGACGCTGCGCCTCGTGCCCAAGGGAGCGCTCGTGATCGAGCCGGACCCCGACGTATGAGCCTGCTCGCGAAGGTCACGCGCGTCGCCTTCGACGCGACGTCGAAGCTCCTCGGCGTGCAAATCCGCGGCGACGGGCCCGAGGCCGACGACGGCGCCTCCGCGGGCGTCGACGAGCAGGGCGCGCAATACCTCTCGCAACTCGGCGTCGCGGTGCGACCCATCGTCGCTCGCACGCTGCGAGCGCTCGGTATCGAGCACGGCGACGAGGTGCTCGTGATCAAGCTCTGGGACAAAGCCCGGAGCCCGACGGATCTCGACACAGGAGAGACGCGCGTCTTCGCGTGCGGCGACATCACCGTCGCGCTGCGAATGAAGGTCGACGGCGTGGTGCTCACCGCGAAGGGCGCGACGGTGACGATCACTTCGAACGGCGACGTGCAGGTTACGGCCGCGAGTTCGCGAGACATCACGCTCAACGCGGGCACGCTCAAGGCCGCGCGCGTCACCGACCCGGTGCGCATTGGCACCATCGTAGCGACAGCAGGACCGTACCCGGTGACCTTCGTGACCACGCTCGTCGACGCAGACGGCGTCCCAGGCGCGCCCACGACGAGCACCACCGCCACGCTCTCGGGTGTGGTCTCGAACGCGGGCGGCGCAGCCCATGTGAAGGCGTAGCGCGATGGCGATGAACGCAGGCGACGCGACGTGCTCGTCGGGGCTCGCGCAGGTCATCTACAACTACCGCACGGGCGACTCTGCGACGGGCTTCTCGTCGCCGCTATCGGCGGCGCAGTCGACGGCCCTCAAGCACGACTGCTATCAGCTCGCGCTCTCGATCGTGAGCTATCTCCAGGGCCACGCCGAGGTGAGCGTCACGATCCCCGCGGACGCTCTAGGCGCTGGCATCCCGGCCACCGACGTGGTCGTCACAGGCACCGTCACATGAGCGGCCGCTACACACGACAGTTCGACCCGGCGACGCGCGACACGCGCTTCGATGCGCGCGCCTCGTCGTGGTTCGCAGGATCACCCGCGGTCGAGCTCGTCACTGCGACGCTCTGCACCGACAAGGGCTCCGCGCAGCGAGACCCATCATGGGGAATCGACCTCGCACGCGCGCAGAACGCGGGGCGCAATGCGAAGGCTGAGTACCGCGCTGCGGCAGAGGCCGCGCTTGCGCGCTACGTCACGTCGGGCGCGCTGCGAGACCTCGTGATCGACGTCGACACCGGCACGCTTGACACGGGCGACGCTGCGATGGTCGTGCGCGTGCGCTGCAAGGGACGCTCGGGCGAGCCTGTCGACACGTCCATCACCTACCCGGTGACGCGATGACGGCGCCACACACGCTGCCCACGGGCACCACGGCGACCGACCGCTTCGCGCGCGAGCTGTCGCTTCTGCTCGGGCCAGCGCACGGCCACGCGCCCGACGGGTCGCACCGCCTCGACGACCTGCGCGCGCTCGGGTACGCGCTGGCGTACTCGTGGACTCGCCAGCGTGCAGCGATCGCGGAGGCGCACCCCGCAACAGCGGGCGAGCTCCTCGCTGAACTCGAAGGCGAATACGGCTTTGTGGTAGACGAGTCGCTGTCAGATGACGAGCGGCGCCTGCGTCTGGCTGCGAAGGCCCGGGCACGCTTCGAGGGCACGCCCAACGCGATCGCAGCGTCCGTCTCGGCGCTCATCGAGTCGACGACGATCTACGAAAACACCGCGCGCCAGGTCGCCGCGACCGACCCCGGAGCGGTCTGGCGATTCGGCGTCAAGCTCGGTGAATCGTGGGACGACACCGACCTGCGCGATCGGATCCTCCGCGTGGTCGAGCAGCAAAAGCCAGCACACACCGACGTCACGTGGGTCCGCACGCTCGAGGGATTCCTCTGCGACGACGACGACTCTCTGACCGACCGCGACTCTCTCGACGTCTGAGGCCACACGATGCCCTTCGAAGCACGACCTGCTGACGAGATCCGCGACGACCTGCTCGCGCAGTGGGCCGCGTCCTACCGATCGCGCGGCGAGGACCTCGCGATTGACCGCGACTCGCACGCCTACGCCGAGGCAGACGCGCTCGCGCTCCAGCTCGAGGGACTGGAGATCGCTGCGCAGTCGAACGCGCTACAGGTGCTCGTGCGCAACGCGAGCGGAGGGCGCCTCGACGACTTCGCGCGCGACGACGGCACGACCCGCAAGGCCGCTGTCGCTGCACGACGTCACGTCTCGGTGTCTGGTGGCACGTCGACCACCACGTCGGTCGGAGGCGCGTACCTCACGACCTCGAGCGGGCTGCGCTTCGACCCGATCGACTCGACCGGCGCAGCGCTGTCTTCGATCACCACCGACGGCAGCGGCGTCGCAGAGATCCTCGTCGAGTGCGAGACCGAGGGGCCTCGCGGGTCGATCGCGACGGGCACCGTGCTCACGTGGAGCTCCGCGCCGAGCGGGTTCGCGTCGACGGGCACCGTCACCAGCACGACCACAAGCCGCCGAGAAGGCGCGCTCGTCGAGGGAGACGAGGCGCTGCGTCTGCGGCTCCTCGACCGACGCCGCGAGCGGCCTGCGTCGGGCAATCGCGCCGACTGGCGCGAGAAGGTGCGCGAGGTCACCGGCGTCGCCGAGGCCTACGTCTACCCGCTCGCGATGCCACCGGCGTCATACCCGGACCCGAGCACGCCGTCGACGCTCGGGTGCGTGACCGTGCTCGCGATCGGACCGACGAGCGGAGATGCTGTAGTCAACACGCGCTTCGTGGTCGGCGGCGCGACGGGCCCCGGCGAGCAGTGCGATCAGATCAAGGACTTCCTCGAGGGTGACCGCGACGCGGATCTCAACGTCACGACGCTCGGGCGTCAGTGGCGCCCCGTGACGGTGCCGCGCGGGAACTACTGCGTGAAGACGCCGCGCAAGCTCACGCAGGACGTGACGCTGATCACGGTGCTGTCGAGTGCGAGGCCGTACCCGTGGACGTACGACGCGTCGATCACGGTGGACGGAGCGTCGCTCACGTCGTCGCTCAAGGTCGCTGGCAACCACACGACGAAGGCTGGCAAGTCCGCGCTGGTGCGCGTGGGGACGTCGCTCATCCGCGGCGGATATCAGTCGATCACGCTCGGCTCTGCGAGCTATTCAGGCGGCGTCACGACGTTCGATCAGAGCGCCGACGAGATGCTCGCGATTCCGACCACCGGCTCCGTGCTCCTGCCCGCGCCGCCTGACTGGTCGTCGATCCGCACGTCGGTGTTTGCGTTCTTCGACGCGCTCGGTCCTGGCGAGTACACGGGGTCGCCTTCGGACAGCGCGCGCTGGCCCTCAACGCTCGACGGAGGCCCCTCGACGGTCTACGGCGACGCGATCGGAGCGCGTGTGATTTCGGACGTGCCCGCGGTGCTCTCTTCGGTCGCGACGACGCCTGCGTCAGCGGTGGTGCCGCTCGACGAAGAGATGGTCGACATCGGGTATCTGGTGGTGCACGCATGAGCCTCGCGCAAATGGAACGATTTCGGTTCGTCCCCCTCGCGATCCGCCCCGAGAAAGGCGACGTCGTCTACGCTGGAGAGGCCGCGAAGGTGGCGCGCGCGAGGGCGCTCGACGAGAGCACGAAGGCAACGGCGCGCGGAGACACCAGCGGAGCGGCGCTCTGGACGGGGCGCGCGGCGAGCCTTTCGAAGGTCGAACGAGTCGCGCCTGGCGCCGTGGGCGTCCGGTGGCGCGAGAGCGAGCAGCGCATCTACTTCGAAGTGCCGAACGTCGGTCGCGTGCAGAGCGTGATGGTCGAACAGTTCATTCTGGAGTGGGCGATCGGAACCGACGACGAGAAATACGCGATGATGGATCGAGGCATCGCGGCAGTGTTCGAGATCGTCACTTCGTGGGGCTGGACCGCTACGGCGTGAAGCACATGCGGCCGTTGCACGGACCGTTGCACTCGCAGCCATTCGCGACGTTGCCGTCGCAGTCGCTGTACCCCGGTGCGCAGCTCGTCAGCACGCACGTCGCCTCGCCCGTGGTCGAGCACCTCATGTTCGCGTGAGGCGCGGAGCACGCACGACCGCACGCGCCGCAGTTGGCGACGGTGTTCACCATCGTCTCGCAGCCGTTCGAAACGACGCCGTCGCAGTCGCCGAGGCCCGATACACACGCCGAGACGCACTCGCCGCTGACGCACGCGAGCGCGATCCCCGCGCGCATCACGCACTCATGACCGCACGCGCCGCAGTTGCGCAGGTCGGCGAAGAGGTTCTCTTCGCAGCCGTTCGCGCGATCACCATCGCAGTCGCCGCGCCCCGCGGGGCAGACCAGCGCAACGTCGGTCGTCACGACATCCGCGGACGCATCCACCGCAGCCTCGCTCGCCACGTCCGCACCCGCGTCAGGGATCGCCACGCATCGCCCGAGCGTGCAGACAGCGCCTGCTCCGCACGCACCGCCGCACGGCACGTCAGCCACCACGTCGGTCGGCGCAGCCGCCTCGAGCGCGACATCCGACGCAGCATCGGTTGACGGCCCCGCGTCAGGTGTTGCGACGACGTCAGGAGCGCAGGCGACGAGCGTGAGGGCGAGGGCGGAGAGCAGGCGCATAGCCGAGACGCTACGGCGTCGGCTGCCTCGATGTCACTCCCTGCCGCCTGACACCCCCCGCAAAACCCCGCGAGTCACCAGCAAACCATGCACACAGCGCAGACATTCGCCCGTCTCAGCCGCGTCCCTGCGGTGTTCCTGAACCTCCTGCAGAGCGTTACGGCCGCCGCCAGGCCGACCGACCAGGGCGACCTCACTGCGATGGGGAGCGGCTTCGAGGTGCGTGTCTGGCAGTGCGAGTCGAACATCTCGAACGGCGCGCTCAAGACCGTGAGCTCGAACGCGATCAAGGTCGTCGACGAGCTCGCCGACCCCGTGGTGCTCACGACGGACACGATCGACTGGAGCGACCGTGAGGTCTTCGGGCTCTACCGCTCGTTCATCTCGGGCGATCAGCACCCCGGACAGAAGAACGATCACACGTTCGACGCGTGGACGAGTGTCGAGCTCTTCTGGGGCTACATCGGCCTCGGCGCTCAAAAGTCGGGCGGCGGCGCGGTGAGCAGCGGCAACCCCCCATACCCCGCGTCGGTCGACGCGGGGTATGGGGGGTCGTGGGCCGTGCGCGTCGCGACCGACGTGTGGCTTTACCTCGACGCGGCCGACGGGTCACTCAAGCTCTACAACGACAGCGGCTCAACGCTCTACAAGCCGACGCTGATCCTCTTCGCCACTGCCCAGACGGGCAAGCGCTCCTGATCGCATCACCGGAGACCATCACCATGCCTACGCCCCGCGCGCTCTGCGAGCGCATCGCAGCGACGCCGTTCGCCAGCGACACCGGCCACCGCATCCTCGAGATCGACACGAGCGACGACTCGATCGATCTCGCGCCCGGTGCGTACGACGTGTATCTCGACGCGAGCGTGCTCGCGTACGGGCGCATCGGCGCAGCGGTCGACTTGCCTTCGGACAAAGCAGCCGAGAAGGCTGGTCAGTTCCCGATCCCGCCCGGCGGCGTGGTCACGTTCGTGGTGAGCGGAGCGACGACGGTCGCGCTGCACGCGAAGGCCGCGAGCGGCACCGGCACGCTGCACATCATGAGGAAGCCGCTGTGAGCGCCGCGATTCGACCCGGTCCTGGCGGGTCCGGCTCCGCCACCGACATCACCGCCGCGGACATCACCGACGCGACGTCGACCGGGCGCGACGTGCTCACGGGCACGGCGGCGGAGGGGCGCGCAGCGCTCCTCGAGCGCACCGTCTACGACTTCTCGTCGTCGTCGGGCTGGACGCTCACCCCCGGTAGCGGTGGCGCGGCGATCACGGGCGGCGTCGTGCGGCTCACGATGCCCTCCGCGACGACCTCGGGCGACGCGGGGCGCGCATCGGTCACGCGCGACATCTCTTCGCTCGTCGATCCGTCGCACTTCCGCGCGCGGCTTCGGATCGTGTCGAACACGAACGGTTCGTCGACATCGTTCTTCGGGATGCACCTGTCGAGCGCGAACCTCATCAACGAGATACGCTTCACGGTGAAGACCTCGGGCGCGCTGGAACTCGGCTTCCTCGGAACCGGGTGGGGCGTGCGCGCGAGCGCGGGTGGCGGGTCGATCGGGTGGGACGGTACGTGGTGGATCGAGCTCGAGGTGGACGGCCTCACCATCAACTGCCGCTACGGTCAGGGGACCACGAGCGATCCGCCTGCGGACGATGACCCGTCGTGGCGGTGGCTCTACAGCGGCAACGTGTTCTCGGCGTGGGCGGGCGGAAGGCCCTGGAACACGATCGGGATGTACCTCACCACCTT
>ERZ650311.166-NODE-166-length-43974-cov-16.888294_pt1 | contig 43974 bp, 38 predicted proteins | sample MGYA00376247_ERZ650311 | MGnify/ENA primary metagenome ERZ650311 (study PRJEB26733, sample SAMN07839324) | wastewater metagenome | biome: small river; feature: stream; material: water | place: USA: North Carolina | collected 2016-07-28 ... | reverse complement strand
CCAAGGAGATTCTCGACCGGGTGGTCGAATCCTACCGGCGGATCCGCAACACCCTCCGCTTCCTGCTCGCCAACACCGCCGACTTCAACCCGACGGCCGACATGCTGCCGGTGGACGAGTGGCTGGAGATCGACCGCTACGCGCTGGCCCTGACCCGCAAGCTGCAGACCCAGGCCGAAGCCGACTACAGCCGCTTCGAGTTCCATCGCGTCGTCCAGGCCCTGCAGAACTTCGCCTCCGAAGACCTCGGCGCGGTGTATCTCGACATTCTCAAGGATCGCCTCTACACCACGCAGGCCCATTCCGCCGCCCGCCGCTCGGCCCAGAGCGCCCTCTGGCACATCCTGCAATCGGTCGTGAAGCTGATGGCGCCGATCCTTTCCTTCACCGCCGAGGAAATCTGGCAACTGCTCAGCCAAGACGCCGACAACAGCGTGATGCTCCAGCTCTTCCACGCCCTGCCCGCCCAGGCCGGCGAAGAAGGGCTGCTCGCCCGCTGGACGGCGATTCGCGCGATCCGCGCCAACGTGCAGAAGGAAATCGAAGCCGTGCGCGCCGCCGGCCAGGTCGGCTCGTCCCTGCAGGCGGAAGTCGAAATCCGCGCCGCCGGCGACAGTCACGCGCTTCTCGCCAGCCTCGCCGACGACCTGCGCTTCGTGCTGATCTGCTCGAAAACGACGCTGATCGAGGTGGCAGCCGAAAGCGACGAAGCCATCGTCGTCACCCCGTCCGCGCACAAAAAATGCGAGCGCTGCTGGCATTACCGCGACGACGTCGGCCACGATGCCGCCCATCCGGAACTTTGCGGCCGCTGCACGTCCAACCTGCACGGCGCCGGCGAAGCCCGCTCGGCGGCCTGAGCGCCCTTCACCCACAGGAGCCCGCCTTGAAACTACGCTTCGGCAACTGGATCGGCCTGTCGGCCATCGTCGTGCTGGCGGACCAATGGACCAAGCACCTCGTGCGCGGCGCCCTGCGCAACGGCGAAGTGATCCGCGTCACCGACTTCTTCGATCTGGTCCTGGCCTTCAACCCCGGCGCCGCCTTCAGTTTTCTGGCCGACCAGGCCGGCTGGCAGCGCTGGTTTTTCGTGGCACTGGCAGCCGGCATCTGCGGCTGGCTCCTGCGCCTTCTGGCCCGTCACCAGCATGAACGCCTGCAACCGCTGGCCTTCTCGCTGATCATCGGCGGCGCGGTCGGCAACGTCATCGACCGCTTCGTCTTCGGCGCGGTGGTCGACTTCCTGTATTTCCACGTTGGCAGCTACGGCTGGCCTGCTTTCAATGTGGCGGACTCCGCCATCACCGTGGGCGTCGTGCTCATGATCCTCGCGCAACTGCGCGAACACCGTCACGCCCCCGTTCAAGAGAAACTCTCATGACCCAGATCGTCCAGCCCGACAGCCTTCTCACCCTCCACTACCGCATCACCCTCGACAGCGGTCAGCCACTCATCAGCACCTTCGAATCCCAGCCTGCCACGCTCCAGCTCGGCCGCGGCGACATCGCCCCCACGCTGGAGCGCTGCCTCGCCGGCATCACCGTCGGCGAGCGTCACAACTTCCTGCTCGAACCGGAAAACGCCTTCGGCGCCCACCGCGACGATCTGGTCGAAAAAGTCCGCCTCGAAGACTTCCCCGAAGGCACCGCGGTCGAACCGATGGTCATCATGGAATTCACCGCACCGGACGGCACCCGCTACCCCGGCCTGATCCGCGAAGTGCTCGACACCCACGCGGTCATCGACTTCAACCACCCCCTGGCCGGCAAGTCGATCCGTTTCGAAGTCGAAGTGATCGGCATCAACTAAGCCCTGCAGCACGAGGAATCAAATGGAAGTCCTGCTCGCCAACCCCCGCGGTTTCTGTGCCGGCGTCGAACGCGCCATCGAAATCGTCGAACGTGCCCTGGCCCAGTTCGGCGCACCCATCTACGTGCGCCACGAAGTCGTGCATAACCGCTTCGTGGTCGACGGCCTGCGCGCCAAGGGCGCCATCTTCATCGAAGACATCTCCGACGTGCCGGCCGGCAACACCGTCATCTTCAGCGCCCACGGCGTACCCCAGTCGGTGCGCACCGAAGCCGAGGCCCGCGGCCTGCGCGTCTTCGACGCCACCTGCCCGCTGGTCACCAAAGTGCATCTCGAAGTGGCCCGCATGCGCGAGCAGGGCCGCGAACTGATCATGATCGGTCACAAGGGCCACCCGGAAGTCGAAGGCACCATGGGCCAGATCAAGGACGGTATCTATCTTGTCGAAAACGCCGCCGACGTGCCCAATCTGCAGGTCGCCAACCCCGACATGCTCGCCTACGTCACCCAGACAACGCTCTCGGTGGACGACGCCGGCGCCATCGTCGCAGCGCTGCGCCAGCGCTTCCCGAACATCGTCGGCCCCAAGAAAGACGACATCTGCTACGCCACCCAGAACCGCCAGGACGCGGTCAAGTTCATGGCGCCCCAGTCCGATCTGGTGCTGGTGGTCGGCTCCACCAACAGTTCCAACTCCAACCGCCTGCGCGAAGTGGCCGAACTGCTGAACGTGCCCGCCTACCTCATCGACAACGCCGAAGCCATCGACCCGGCCTGGATTGTCGGCAAGCGGCGCATCGGAGTGACGGCCGGCGCATCCGCGCCCGAAGTACTGGTCGAATCGGTCATCGCCCGTCTCAAGGCGCTGGGTGCCGCCTCGGTGCGCTCGCTCGACGGCGTGCCGGAGCGGATCACCTTCCCGCTGCCCAAGGAACTCCAGACCCCGACCGCCGGAGTCTGAGCCAAGTTCGGGGGCCGCCCCGGCCGGGCGGCCTTGTTCCACTCCATCCATCGAAGCGTTTTCTTCAACCGAGCCCGCACTTCACCATGCCCTACGTCCAACGCGATTCCACAGGCCAGGTCGTCGCCCTCTTCGCCGAAGCCGGGCCGGGCCATGAGGAAGAACTCCCCAACGGTCACCCCGACACCGCCGAGCTGACCGGTTCGGCCGATTTCTCCCGCCTCGACGCCGATCTGATCCGCGTCATCGAAGACGTGGTGGACGTCCTCATCGACCGCGGCCTGTTGCGCCTCACCGATCTGCCGCCCGACGCCCAGCGCAAGCTCCTTGCCCGCAAAGGCGCCCGCGCCCGCCTGCGTCAAGGGCTCAACCTGCTCGGTCCCGACGACGTCATCTGAACCCCGGCAGTCGATGCCGTCCGACTCGGCGACACAGCCGAAAGTCATTTTTTGCAACGCGCTGCCTGAAGGCTCAAGTTCCCCCGACGTCACCCGTTATCCCTACAATCCGGACGTCCGCCGGCCTGCCCGGCGGTTTTCCCCTGCGGCCCCAAGCCCGCCTGGCTGAAAAACGACCACCCAACGATTGTTCCGATGACCGACGCTGCGCCCTCTGCCCCTTTTGCCAGTGGCTCTGCCACATCTGCCCCGCCACCCCGGAGCGGCCCGACCGCCTCCGACGCCGAGTGGCATCCTGGCGAAGCGGCCGCCCACGAAGACCCCTTGCTCGACGCACTGGTCATCCTGACCCAGTTGCACGGCAACCCCTTCACCGCCGCCGCCCTTTCCGCCGGCCTGCCGCTGGTCGACAACCGTCTCACCCCGTCGCTGCTGCCCCGCGCCGCCGCCCGCGCAGGGCTCACCGCCCGCATCGTGCGCAAGCCGGCCGACGACATCCTGCCCGCCGTACTGCCGGCGATCCTGCTGCTCAACGACCGCCGCGCCTGCATCATGCTCGAACGTCTGCCCGACGGCGGCGCGCGAGTGCGTTTTCCCGAAGCCGGCGAATCCGCCTTCGACCTTTCCGCCGACGAACTGGCTGCGCTCTACACCGGCCTGGTGTGTTTCGTCCGACCCCGCTTCCGCTTCGAAGCCCGGGCGCCGCAGGTCAAGGCGGCCCGCGGCGGCCACTGGTTCTGGGGCACGGTCTTCGAAAACTGGCGGCTCTACCGCGACACCCTGCTCGCGGCGCTGGTGGTCAACCTTTTCGCCCTTGCCATCCCGATGTTCTCGATGACGGTCTACGACCGCGTCGTGCCCAACCACGCCGTCGAAACCCTGTGGGTGCTGGCCATCGGCGCGATCCTCGTGCTCGGCTTCGATTTCATGCTGCGCACGCTCCGCGCCTACATCGTCGACACCGCCGGCAAACGCATCGACGTACAACTCTCGGCACGCATCATGGAGCGTGTCCTCGGCCTCCGCATGGATGCCCGCCCGGCCTCGGTCGGCTCCTTCGCCTCCAACCTTCGGGCTTTCGAAGGGGTGCGCGACTTCATCGCCTCGGCCACCGTCACCACCCTGATCGACCTGCCTTTCGTGCTGCTCTTTCTGGCCGTGATGGCATGGGTTTCACCGTGGCTGCTGGTGCCGCCGCTGGTCGGCATGCTGGCCGTGCTGTTCGTCACCCTGGTCGCCCAGGACAAGATGCACGAACTCACCGAAACCACCTATCGCGCCAGTGCCCAGCGCAACGCCACCCTCGTCGAAAGCCTGGTCGGACTCGAAACCCTCAAGACCCTCGGTGCCGAAAGTCAGGTGCAGCGCCACTGGGAACGCACCACCCTGTTCATCGCCCAGATCGGCGGGCGGCTCAAGCTCTTGTCGTCGGCGACGGTGAACTTCGCCCAGCTCATGCAGCAGACGGTGAACATCGCGGTGATCATCGTCGGCGTCTATGAACTCTCGGAAGGCCGGATGACCATGGGCGGCATCATCGCCGCGTCGATGCTCTCCGGCCGCGCCATGGCACCGCTGGGTCAAGTGGCCGGGCTGATGATGCAGTACCAGAACGCCCGCACCTCCCTCGACTCGGTGGGCACCCACATGAACCTCCCGGTCGAACGCCCGGAAGGCGCCAGCTTCGTCCACCGGCCCAGCTTCACCGGCGACATCGAATTCAAGGACGTCAGTTTCTGCTACCCCGGCCGCGACCAGGCCGTGCTCAAAAAGATCAGCTTCCGCCTCAAGGCCGGCGAGAAGGTCGCCATCATCGGGCGCATCGGCTCAGGCAAGACCACCATCGAAAAACTCGTCCTCGGCCTCTACCAGCCCACCGAAGGCGCGGTGCTCATCGACGGCATCGACTCCCGCCAGATCGATCCGGCCGAACTGCGCCGCTCGATCGGCTTCGTGCCCCAGGACGTCACTCTCTTCTACGGCACGCTCAAGCAGAACATCGCGATGGGCGCACCTTTTGCCGACGACAGCGCCATCCTCGCCGCTGCCGATCTGGCCGGCGTGCGCGAGTTCGCCAACACCCACCCGCAGGGCTTCGAAATGCCCATCGGCGAGCGCGGCGAATCCCTCTCCGGCGGCCAGCGTCAGGCGGTGGCCATCGCCCGCGCGGTGCTCAACGATCCGCCGGTGCTGCTCCTCGACGAACCGTCCAGCAGCATGGACCACCAGAGCGAAGAAGGCCTCAAGCAGCGCCTGCGCCGCTTTGCGACCCGCAAGACGATCATCCTCGTCACCCACCGCACCTCGCTGCTCGACCTCGTGGACCGTCTGATCGTCCTCGACCAAGGCCACATCGTCGCCGACGGACCGAAGGCGCAGGTGGTCGAAGCCCTCCAGCAGGGCCGCATCGGACGAGCCGGGTGATCGCCATGAAAAAACTCCTTGCCCTGCTCCAGCGCACCTACGCCGCCCTCTACCAACGCGCTTCGCGCGCCTTCGACCGCATCCTCGACGGCGCAGAAAAGAAGGAAATCCACGACGACGCCGACTACATGGCCGACGCCGAATGGGCCATGGCCGAGCAGAAGCTGCGCGGCAGCCGCATTGCCGTACTGCTCACCTTCGCCGCGGTGCTGGTGCTGATCGTCTGGGCCGCCTTCGCCCAGCTCGACGAAGTCACCCGCGGCGAGGGCAAGGTCATCCCATCGCGCCAGGTGCAGGTAATGCAGAGCCTCGACGGCGGCATCGTCTCCGAAATCCTCGTCAAAGAAGGCCAGCAGGTCAAAACCGGCCAGCTTCTGCTCAAGGTGGACCCGACCCGCTTCGTCTCGTCCCTGCGCGAAAACCGCGCCCAGTACATCGCCTTGCTCGCCAAGGCCGCGCGGCTCACCGCGGTGGCCAGCGGCAAACCCTTCGTCCCGCCGCCCGAACTGGTCAAGGAAGCCCCCGATCTGATCGAGCAGGAGCGCAGCGCCTACGAGAACAAACGCCTCGAACTCGACGCCACCGTCGGGGTGGCCAGCCAGCAACTCTCCCAGCGCCGTCAGGAACTCAACGAAGTCACCGCCAAGCGCGAACAGGCCACCCAGAGCTACAACCTCACCGCCCGCGAACTGGAAGTCACCCGGCCCCTCGCCAAGACCGGTGCCGTGTCCGAAGTGGAACTCCTGCGCCTCGAACGGGACGTGGCCCGCTACCGCGGCGAACGAGACAGCTCAAGTGCGCAAATCCCGCGCATCCAGGCCTCGATCTCGGAAGCCCAGCGCAAGATCGAGGAAGTCGAACTCAACATGCGCAACCAGGCCCGGAGCGAACTCTCCGACACCAACGCCAAGCTCGCCGCCCTCTCGGCCGGCAGCGAAGGCCTCGCCGACCGGGTCAAGCAGGCGGAAATCCGCGCCCCGATGAACGGCACCGTGAAGCAGCTCTTCGCCAACACCGTCGGTGGCGTTGTCCAGCCCGGCAAGGAAATCATCGAGATTGTGCCAAGCGACGACGCGCTCCTCCTCGAAGCCCGCGTCCAGCCCAAGGACATCGCCTTCCTGCGCCCGGGCCAGCCGGCGCTGGTGAAGTTCACCGCCTACGATTTCTCGATCTATGGCGGCCTCGAGGCCACCCTCGAACAGATTGGTGCCGACACCATCACCGACGAAAAAGGCAACGCCTTCTACATCGTGCGGGTACGCACCACCCGCAGCACCATCGGCGACGCCCACATGCCGATCATTCCCGGCATGGTCGCCGAAGTGGACATCCTCACCGGCAAGAAATCCCTCCTCAGCTACCTCATGAAGCCCGTGCTGCGGGCCAAGGCCAGCGCCCTCACCGAGCGTTGAGACACCCTTCGATGCGATCCGCCATGAGTTCCACGCGACCACTCCTGATCCTTACCGACGACGACCTGCTCGCCGAACGCTGGCAAGGCCTCGCCACCTCCCCGGTGCGCGCCCGCAGCCTTGACGATCTCGACACCTGGCGCACAGCCGGCCATCGCCTCGTCGTCCTCGACCTGGGCAAGGCCAAAGCCGGCATGCCGCCCTTATGGACGCAGCCTGGCTGGCAGCGCAATGCCGCCGGCCTCGCCATTCTCGCCGCCTCGTCGAAGCCCGACGACGACGAAGGGCTGGCCGCACTCAACGCCGGAGCCAGCGGCTACTGCCACAGCCACGCCCCCCTCGACACCCTGCGTCAGGCGCTCGACGTCATTGCGGGCGGTGAGTTGTGGGTGGGTCGTGCGCTACTGTCGCGACTGCTGCGCCTTGTCGACAGCCGCCTGCCCCGCGCCGGCGTCGCCGACTGGGCCGGCCCGCTCACCGAACGGGAGCGGGAAGCCGCCCAACTGGCCGCCAACGGCGACAGCAACCTCGCCATCGCCACCGCCCTCGGCATCACCGAACGCACCGTCAAGGCCCACCTCAAGGCCGTCTTCGAAAAGCTGCAGGTCGCCGACCGCCTGCAGCTGGCGCTGCGCGTCCACGGGGTGCGCTGAACGCCCCCCACCAGGGCCGATGCCCGTCGGCCCCTCGCACCTCTCTGCCCGATCTGCGCCTTCCCGTTGCATCCGTCACGGGTCCTGTCCTCGTGGACAATGGCAACGCCCCCTGCGAATCCGTAGATTCTCCGACATCTGATCAAACCGTTACCGGAGCCCGCCATGGCCACCCCCGCTACCCCCGTCGCCGCAACCGCCACCAACACCAACACCAAAGGCACCGTCGTGTTCGTGCAGGGCGACGCCTATCTGCGCGACAGCAGCGGCAAACTCACCGCCATCAAGCCGGGCGACGTGGTTGCCGAAGGGGACGCCATCGTCACCGCAGCCGGCGCCGTCGTCGAACTACAGCTGCCAAGCGGTGCAAAGCTCAGCGTCGGGCCGGATCGGGAACTCCTCCTCAACGACGAACTCTTCGCCACCGCCGTGCCCGAACGCAGCGAAAACGTCGTATCCAATCTTGGCGCCGAAGCCGATAAAGTCATCCAGGCGCTCAACAGCGGCAAAGATCCGTTCGAAGACCTCGAAGACCCGGCCGCCGGTCTCGCCGGTGGCGGCGTCGGCGACCAGACCCACGACTTCGTGCGCCTGGTGCGCATCCTCGAAGACGTCACGCCGATCTCCTACAGCTACAGCGGCACCACCGACAGCATCGACTTCCGGCCCGTTTCCGGCGCCACCACTGCCACGACCACCGCCGCCGCAGCGAACACCCCGCCCGTCGCCAACCCCGACACCGGCATCGATGCCACCGAAGACAAGCCCGTCACCTTCGCCGTGCTCGGCAACGACACCGACGCCAACGGCGATGCGCTCACCGTCACCGGCGCCACCGTCGATCCGGCCAAAGGCAGCGTCACCGTCAATGCCGACGGCACGCTCACCTTCACCCCGGCCGCCAACGTCAATGGCCCGGTCACCGTCACCTACACCATTGCCGACGGCCAGGGCGGCACCTCCACCACCACCGCGACCATCGACATCGCCCCGGTGCCCGACGCCGCCACCCTCGGCAGCGGCAGCGGCGCGGTCAAGGAAGACACCGCCGCGCAGACCACCGCCACCGGCACCCTCAGCATCACCGACCCGGATGCCGGCGAAGCCGCCTTCCAGCCGCAGACCAACACCGCAGGCAACTACGGCCATTTCAGTATCGACGCCAATGGCGCCTGGACCTACACCCTCGACAACACCCTTCCGGCGGTCCAGGCACTGAAAGAAGGCGAACGCGTCACCGAAACCCTCATCGTCAAGAGCGTTGACGGCACCGAAACCACCGTCACGATCGCCGTCACCGGCACCAACGACGCCCCCGTCGCCACCCACGACACCGCCACCACCCGCGAAGACACCCCCGTCACCTTCAACGTGCTCGGCAACGACACCGACGTGGACGGCGACCCGCTCAGCGTCACGAGCGCCAGCGTCGACCCGGCGAAGGGCAGCATCGCCGTCAACCCGGACGGCACCCTCACCTTCACCCCGGCCGCCAACGTCAATGGCCCGGTCGAGGTCACCTACACGATCAACGACGGCAAAGGCGGCCAATCCACCGCCACCGCCACCATCGACGTCTCCTCGGTCAACCACCCGGCCAACATCGGCACCGGCGCCGGCACCGTCCAGGAAGACACCACGCTTCTCGCCTCCGGCACCCTCGCCATCACCGATGCCGACCCCGGCGAAGCCGCCTTCCAGACCCAGGCCGGCACGCCCGGCACCTACGGCAGCTTCAGCATCACCGCCGCCGGCCAGTGGACCTACACCCTCGACAACGGCAACCCCCTTGTCCAGAACCTCGCCCAAGGCAACAGCCGCAGCGAAACCTTCACCGTCAAGAGTATCGACGGCACCGAAAGCACGGTCGTCGTCACCATCCTTGGCTTGAACGAAGTCATCGGCGCACCCGGCGTCGGCATCGTCAAGGAAGACAACCCGATCTTCACCAACGGCGTGCTCACCGCCAGCGGCGGCGCCAGCTTCGTCGCCCAACCTTCGACCCCCGGCGCCTACGGCAACCTCACCCTCACCCCCGACGGCAGCTGGACCTACACCCTCGACAACCCCTCCAACACCGTGCAAAGCCTCGGCGAGGGCCAGACCCGCACCGAAACCTTCCCGGTCAGCCTCACCGACGGCACCACCAGCACCATCACCATCACCGTCGTCGGTACCAACGACCCGGCCATCGTCGATCAAGGCCGCGGCAACGTAATCGAAGACACCACTCTTGGCACCGGCGGCAAGCTCACCGTCACCGACGTGGACGCCGGCGAAGCCGCCTTCCGCCCGCAAAGCGGCGTCGAAGGCCAATACGGCAGCTTCACCCTCGACGCCGCCGGCAACTGGACCTACGGCCTCCACAACGACAACCCGGCAGTCCAGGCGCTCGGTGCCGGCGACACGCTCACCGAAAGCTTCACGGTCGCCACCATCGATGGCACCCCGAGCAAAGTCACCATCACCATCGACGGCACCAACGACGCCCCCGTCGTCACGCCCGACAGCAAAACCACGCCCGAAGATCAACCCATCTCCGGCGCCCTGACCGCCACCGACCCGGACGGCGATCCGCTCACCTTCGTCCTCAAGGACGGCCCCACCAACAGCACCGTCAGCGTCCAGCCGGACGGCACCTACACCTATACGCCCAAGCACGACTACAACGGCCCGGACAGCTTCACCGTCACCGTCTCCGACGGCAAGGGCGGCAGCGTCGTCACCACCGTCAGCCTCACCGTCACCCCGCTCAATGACGATCCCGTCGCCCGCAACGACGCCAACAGCCTCGTCAAGACCGACACCGTCGAAGCCACCGGCAATGTCATCACCAACCCCGCCGGCACCGACACCGACGTGGACGGCGACACGCTGGTCGTCAGCATCGCCGGCGGCGTCCCGGTCAGCGGCGCCACCGTCATCAGCGGCCTCTACGGCACCCTGACGATCAACGCCGACGGCAACTACAGCTACATCCAGAACACCGCCAATCCCGCCGTCGCCGGCCTCCCCAAGGGCGCCACCCTGCAGGACGACTTCACCTATACCGTCAACGACGGCCACGGCGGCAGCGCCAACGCCATCCTCAGCATCACTATCGCCGGCGCCAACACCCCGCCGGTCGCCAACCCCGACTTGGCCGACACCGCGGAAGACACCGCCGTCAAGTTCGCCGTCCTCGGCAACGACACCGACCCCGAAGGCGACCCCCTCACCGTCACCCAGGCGCTGGTCGACCCGACCAAAGGCAGCGTCGTCATCAACCCCGACGGCACCCTCACCTTCACCCCCGCGGCCAACGTCAATGGCCCGGTCGAAATCACCTACACGATCAGCGACGGCCAAGGCGGCCTGTCCACCACAACGGCCACGGTGAATGTCGCCGCAGTGAACGACGCCCCGGTCGCCGCCAACGACGCCGGCGCGGTTGCCGAAGACGCCACCCTCACCGTCTCCGCCGCCAACGGCGTGATCGCGAGTGCCTCCAACCCCGCCGGCACCGACACCGACGTGGACGGCGGCCCGCTCGCCGTCAGCGCGATCCGCACCGGCCTCGAAACCGGTAGCGGCACCGCCGGCACCGTCGGTTCGGCCCTCGCCGGCACCTACGGCACCCTCACCCTCAACAGTGACGGCAGCTACACCTACGTCGCCGACAAGGCCAACGCCTTGGCCCTCGGCGCCACCGCCGACGACGTGTTCACCTACACCGTCAGCGACGGCAAGGGCGGCTTCGACACCGCCGAGCTGCGCATCGCCGTCACCGGCACCAACGACGCCCCGGTCGCCGCCAACGACTCCGGCGCGGTCGCCGAAGACGCCACCCTCACCGTCTCCGCCGCCAACGGCGTGATCTCCGGCCCAGGCACCGACACCGACGTGGACGGCGGCCCGCTCGCCGTCAGCGCGATCCGCACCGGCCTCGAAACCGGTAGCGGCACCGCCGGCACCGTCGGTTCGGCCCTCGCCGGCACCTACGGCACCCTCACCCTCAACAGTGACGGCAGCTACACCTACGTCGCCGACAAGGCCAACGCCTTGGCCCTCGGCGCCACCGCCGACGACGTGTTCACCTACACCGTCAGCGACGGCAAGGGCGGCTTCGACACCGCCGAGCTGCACATCGCTGTCACCGGTACCAACGACGCGCCGGTGGTCGGCACGGCCAACGTGAGCGTTTCCGAGGAAGGCCTCGCAGGCGGCATTGCCGATACCACAGCCCTCGCCGGCAGCAGCGACACGACCAATCTGACCAGCGCCAGCGGCGTTCTGAGTTTGTCCGACGCCGACGGCAACGCGCTCAACGCCACGCTTGTCGCGCCCACCACGGCCCTCACTTCCGGCGGCGTGGCGATCACCTGGACTGGCAGCGGCAGCAAGACCCTCATCGGCAGCGCCGGCGGGGTTGAAATCCTGCGCGCCACCATCGCCGACGACGGCAACTATTCGGTCAAGCTCTCCGGGCCGATCGACCACGCCAACACCGCCGGCGAAGACGTGCGCAGCATCGCACTTGGCGTCAATGTCAGCGACGGCATCACCACCACCGCCAGCAGCCTGACGATCAACGTCGAGGACGATGCCCCTGTCGCTTCTGCGATCACTCAGAACATCGCGGTGGCGCCGGTGGATAGCAACCTGCTGATCATGCTCGACGTTTCGGCCAGCATGATCCGAACCGACGGCGTCGGCGGCTCCACCCGCCTGCAAACCGCGATCAACGCCCTCAATGCCCTTCTCGACCGCTACGACGAGTTCGGCGAAGTACGGGTGCGCCTCGTCACCTTCAGCAGCACGGCGGCGCAGCAAGGCGACACCTGGACCACCGTCGCCGATGCAAAAGCCCAATTGGCCGCGCTAAGCGCAGTCGGCGGCACCAACTACGATGCCGCGCTGGCCGCCGGCCAAACCGCCTACGCCTCCACCGGAAAGCTGGCTTCCGGGCAGAACATTGCCTACTTCCTTTCCGACGGCCAGCCCAACTCCGGCACCGACATCGGCACCGCGGACGAAGCCGCCTGGAAGACTTTCCTGCAAAACAACCAGATCACGACCTTCGCCCTCGGCATGGGAACCGGCGCCGCCCAGACACCGCTCGATCCGATTGCCTACAACGGGGCGACCGGCACCAACCTCAACGGTCAGGTCATCAGCGACTTCAACCAGCTCAGCAGTGCCCTGCAAGCCACGGTTCCGCAACCGGCCAGCGGCGAACTCCTCTCCGGCGGCCTCCTTGGCACGAGCGGATTCGGGGCCGACGGCGGACACATCCTCAACCTCACGGTCGACGGCGTCACCTACACCTACAACCCGGTCGGAAACGCCGTCACCACCTCCGGCGGCACCAGCCACGGCACTTACGACGCCGCGACTCACCAGATCGTCATCGCCACCGCCACCGGCGGCAGCCTGCGCGTCAACCTCGACACCGGCAGCTACACCTACACGCCGATCGCCACGATCACCACACAAGTCAAGGACGGCTTCAGCTTCACGCTGATCGACAACGACGGCGATACCGCCAATTCGAGCGTCACCTTCGACGTGAGCCGCCAGGCCGAGAACGTCGTCAACCTGACCAGCACCACCACCAGAATCGCCGCAACCAACCTCGGCCTCACCGGCGAGTACTACGGTTACAACGAAACCGTCAGCGGCTCGAACACCCGCCTTCATGCCGACGACACCAAGTACGGCAACTTCGACCACGTCTCCGACATGGTCGGCATCGTCGACGGCCGCAGCGGACAGCAGATCATCGGCACCTACAATGCCGCCACGGCCACCGGCGCCGACGCCACCTTCAGCGCCGACAAGATCGATTACGGTTTCGGCTACACCACCGGCACCACGACCGTCGGAGCCGTCAATGGCAACCTCGGCAACAATCCCACCGTGGGCGCCAACCTCGCCATCAACTCGGGCGCGCTGTACGACTTCCTGCGTGGCAACACCACGGGCGCCGACACCGCCCAGTTGCACACCACGACCGGAATCGGCAACACCACGGATTCCGGCATGCGCATGGTGGGTCTGGTCAACCTCGACGGCGGCAGCTACGACATCCGCGTCACCGCCGACGACGGTTTCCGGCTCAACATCGCCGGCCAGACGGTGGCCATGTTCGACAACATCCAGTCGCCAACCGCCCGCATCTACAGCAACGTCAGTCTCGCCAGCGGCCTGCAGCCCATCGAAATCCTCTATTGGGAACAAGGCGGCAACGCCCGCCTGCGTGTCGAGGTGAAACACACCGGCGAGGCCGATACCGCCTACAAGACCCTCGGCACCGACGACTTCGCATTGTTTACCCCGAGCAGCGCGCCGACCCTCAACGCGCTTCAGGACATCATCGAAGATCCGAACCAGAACGGGCACTGGCTGGTCCGCACCGGCGCGCAGCTCACCGGTTCGGCGGGCAACGACGACATCACCGGCAGCGACGGGCGCGACAACATCGCGGGGGGCAGCGGCAACGACATCATCCACGGAGGCGGTGCCGCCGACATCATCGCCGGAGGTGCCGGCAACGACACCCTGACCGGCGGTCTCGGCGCGGACACCTTCAAGTGGAACCTCGGCGACGCCGGCACCACCGCGAAGCCGGCAGTCGATGCCATCACCGACTTCAACACTGCCAGCCCCGGCAATGCGACCAGCGGTGGCGACGTGCTCGACCTGCGCGATCTGCTGCAGGGAGAACTCCACACCGGCAATCTCAGCGGTAACCTCGGCAACTATCTGCACTTCGAGAAATCGGGCGCGGACACGGTGGTTCATGTCAGCACCAACGGCGGCTATACCGGCGGCAGCTTCGTCGCCGGCGCCACCGACCAGAAGATCGTCCTGCAGGGTGTCGACCTCACCAACAGCGGCGCCCTGTCCAACGACACGCAGATCATTCAAGACCTGCTGACCAAGGGCAAACTCAGCGCCGATTGAAGCAGCGCCGGCAGCGTCCGGCAGGGCAAAATGGCTCGCCCTGCCGGAAGCATCGTCGAACCGGCGGGTAAACCAAGGGAGGCTCCAAACCGGAGCCTCCTTTTTTTGCATCGACGGATTCGGGCAGCCTGCCCGACACGGCTATCCGGCCAGACGCCGCGACGCCTCCGGCCCGGTCATGCCGCCCACCCCGAGGCTGGCCGCTGCCGCCCACTCCTCGGCGGTATGAACCTGCTCGGCGTAAACCGCCACGTTGAGGCTGCGGGCCACATCCACGATCGCCTTCACCAGACGCCGATGGCCCGCATTCTCGTGAAGACCCGCTACAAAGCTGCCGTCCAGCTTCAGGTAAGCGAGGCGGATCGCATACAAACGCGGCAGCGCCGCCAACTGGCGTCCGAAGTGTTCTATCCCCAACTGGGCACCGTGACGTCCCAGCACCTCGGCCAAGGCCTCCAGGCCCGCCAGATTCGCATCCAGCCCGCGTTCGCTGACTTCCACCGCAATCCGTGCCGCATCGCTCCCTGCCGTTGCCAGCAGAACGTCCAGCCGATCGAGAAAGCCCGGCTCGATCAGCGAACGGGGCGCCACGTTGATTGCCACCGGATCGGGCGAGGCATGCAGGCGGGCCAAACCCAGGCGTAGCGCCTCGAGGTCGCAGGCCGACGCCAGTCCCACCCGCACCGCCGCCGGCATGAACGCCCCGGCCGTCAGCACGCCCCCCGCGTCCGGCAGCGGCAGGCGCAACATCACCTCCCGGTGGACCAGGGCGCCGTCGCAGGACAGCACCGGATAATCCACCAGCGAGAAATCGTGGCGAGCCAGCGCGCCTTCCAGCATCTCCCGCCAAGCCCCCTCGCCGGGAACCGGGATCGGCAGCGATGTGCGGTCCGCCTCGGCGACCAGCGCACCGGCCGCCTCGGCCCGCATCAGTGCCGAATCCACCCTTGCCAGCACCTCGCCGGGATTTTCATCGCGCCGGTAGGTCACCACCGCCGCGTTCATCCGCAGGCCCGGCGCGCCGTCCAACTGCAGATCGAGGGCCGCCACGGCACTGCACATCCGTTCCAAGACCGCCCGGCCGTCCTCGACCGAAAGCCCCGGCAAAAGAATGGCGAACTCGGCGCCGCCCACGCGCGCCAGCGATCCGTCCTCGACACCGTCGAAACTGCCCTGCAGGGCCGCGGCCACCGCCACCAGCCATTCGTCGGTGCGCGCCCGCCCAAGCTGCTGGTTGAGCATGACCAGATCGGCAATCCGGAGCATGCCGAGACAACCCGTCGGATGGACGTCCGCCTCCGACAGCACTCGGCGCAACTCGCCACCGAAGCAGGCCCGGTTGAGCAAACCGGTGCCGGGGTCGCGGCTGCCTTCGTCGCGCAACCGGGCAATCCGCGCCGCCTGCTCGGCAAAGAGCGCACGCACCCGCTCGGACATGTGATTGAGTGCCCGCGCCATGCTCTGCAGCTCGACCACTTTCGGCTCCGCCAACACCCGGAACTGACCGGCGCCGATCGCCTCGGCCTGCTCCGCCATTTCGGCCAGCGGCCGGCGCACCCAGCGCAGCAGTGCCGACACGCCCATCGCCCATAACAACCCGATCGCCAGCATCAAGCTGCCCAGTTGCAGCATGCCGCGCCACAGCGAGCGGTAGGCATAGCCCCGCGCCGCCTCGACCGTCACCAGCCCGACCTGACGCCAACCGTCGCTCACCTGCGCCTGCCCGGGCCGGACGTTCATCGGCAAAACCGCAATCAACCAGTCCGGCACGTCGGCCACGTCGGGCTGGGAGCGCTCCACGACAACCCGGCCGGCCCCATCGGTAAAGCGGATCAAGCGGTAATGCCCACCGTCGAACAGCGCCGTGACCAGCAACTCCATGGTTGCCTGGTCCTTGCTCTGCTGGGACATGGATAAAGCCAGCGACACCGCGCCATCTCCCGACTGCGCCTGAAGCTGTTGCTCGAGATAGCCACGCGCGGTGATCAGACTCACCGCAAACGCTCCGGCGAGCACCACGCCCATCGCCACGACCACGCTGATCCACAATCGTCTCAAGAGGGACATTTCGATTCCTTCAAGGCACGTAGCCTTCTGTACGCATGCGCAGCAGCAATTCCCGCCAGCGGGACAAGCGATCCACCGGCGTCGAAGCCTGATTCGCCCCACCCACGAAAACACCCTGCGTATTGAAACTGAAAACCGGCGCGAGATCCGGACGGGCACTCGCCGGACGAATCGTCGCGATGAGATTGTCGAGCACCAGCGGAACCGCCTCGGGCGATGCGTAATAGCTCAGCACCATATGCGCCTGACTTACGCTGCTGCCCGGCCCGCCGATCTGCGCCCGAACGTAAGTCATGCGCAGTCGATTTTCCGGCACGCCGAGTTCACGCAAACTGAAATATTTTGCGAAAACGAAATCTTCACAATCGCCCGCGCCGCGACCAAGCGTTTCCAGCGGCGTTGCCCAATAATCGGGCTGCCCCCAGACCACCGGATCGTCCGCAAAACGAATCCGGCGATTGAAGAATTCATTGACCCGCCGCAACTGTTCTTCTTCCGGCATATCGCGCCAGCCCGCCAATGCCGCGCGCCAGGCATCCACCGCTTCGACCGCCGCAGCCCCGAAACGCTGCTGGGCCAACTGCCGCATATGTTCGATTTCGAAGCCGCCCGACGCCAGGCCAGCCAGCAGCATCGACGCCATTCCGGCCATTCCCCACCGCCGGCAAAATGGCGCCGGACGAAAGCATGAACGGAAAACCGCGAAAACCCGCATGGAATATTCAGGAAAAATGGCATGTGAAATTCTGCTCGCTTGCCCCCCGCGGACCTGCGCGCCTTGGGCAAACAGCTGGAAATCAACGGCATCGCGAAGAAAAAATTGAGCTCGGCCCTTGGCAAGCCGCCAACTGTGAAAAATTAATTCACCGGCTCGATATCGCCCGACGTGCCAAGAAAAAACCCAAATAGTGCGCAACCTTGTGTGTCTTAGACACTTAGAATTCGGGCGCACACCCCAAATGAATTCGCTCGTAGTCTGAACCGCGGCACGCCCGATACCGAGATGAAAATGTTCAAAGCAACGCAACTGTCAGTCAGCCTGACGCTTTCTCTGCTGGCCATGTCGTCGGCCTATGCAGCCACTTCCGGCACACTGCCCGACGCAATCGAAAAAGCCATCCTTCGCAACCCGGAAGTTCTCGCCCGGCTTCACGACTATCAGGCTTCCGACGCAGAACGGGACGTTGCTCGCGGCGCCTTCTTTCCGCGGGTCGACCTCCAGGGCTACACCGGCCGCGAACGCCGGGATACCCCGACCAGCCTGCCGAGCAGCTACAACCGGCCGGGCTACCAGTTGCAACTAAGGCAAATCCTCTTCGACGGCTTTGCCACTCGCAACGACGTGAAGCGCCTCGGCTTCGCCCGCGCCACCCGCTACTTCGAACTCCTCGGCACCACCGACGAAACCGCTTACGAAGCCGCCCGTGCTTATCTCGACGTGCTGCGCTATCGCGAGCTGAGCGCCCTCGCCCAGGAAAACTGGGCCATCCACAAGGAAACCGTCGACCAGATCGAACGTCGCGTGAAAGCCGGCGTCGGTCGCCGGGTCGACCTCGAACAAGCCTTCGGCCGGCTCGCCCTGGCCCAGTCCAACTGGCTCACCGAAAACTCCAACCTGCACGACGTCAGTCAGCGCTTCCAGCGCATCGTCGGGGAAAGCCCGGCCGACCAGCTGGAAACGCCGCCGGCCTTTGCCGACAAGCTGCCGGCCGAAAAGGACGTCCTCAAGCAGGCCATTGGAGACAACCCGAGCTTCCGTGCCGCCGTTGCCAACATCCGCGCCTCCCGCGCCAATATCGACGTGCAGCGCGCCAACAACCTGCCGACGGTCGAATTCCGGGCCAGCACCGGCATGGACCGCAACCTCCTCGGCGTTACCGGCGACACCAACACCAGTGCCCTGCAGGTGTTGATGAACTGGAACCTCTTCAAAGGCGGTGCCGACGAAGCGCGCATCCGCCAGTCCCACGAGCAGCACTACAACGCCACCGATCTGCGCGACAAAGCCTGCCGCGACATCCGGCAGCAAACCGCCATCGCCTGGAACGACGTCCGCAAACTCAAGGAACAGCAAGGCTATCTCGACCAGCACCAGCTCTCCACCGAAAAAGCCCGCGACGCCTACCGCCAGCAGTTCGACATTGGCCAGCGCAGCCTGCTCGACGTGCTCAACACCGAGAACGAATTGTTCGAAGCCAAGCGTGCCAGCACCCGCGCCCGCTACGACCTCATCCAAGCTCAACTGCGCGTGCTGACCCAGACCCACCGCATTCTGCCGACCGTCCAGCTCGCGCCCGTCTCGCGCGTCGGCCCCGAAGAAGCCGACGTCACCGAACCGACCGAAGACGAAGCCCAGCAATGCAGTTCGGTGCTTCCGGTCGTCGACCCCCTCGACACCGCAGGCGCGATGCGGGGCCGCCCGCAACCCGCCGCCACCTTGCTGCCGATGGCCAATGCAGTGGCAGCCGGCGCCGTCGTCAATGCCCCGGCAGCAGCCCCCGCTGCGGCTACGGTGGAATCCCTTGTGAAATCGTGGGCGGCCGCCTGGTCGGCCAAGGACTTCAAAACCTACAAGTCGTTCTATTCGACCCAGTTCAAGCCCGATCAAGGCAGCGTCGACGACTGGATGGCGCGTCGCCAGCAGCGAATCTCGAAGCCCGGCACACTCGGCGTCGATGTGAGCAATCTGAACGTGCGCAGCCTGTCATCCGATTCCGCAGAAGCCAGTTTCGTGCAGAACTACCGCTCGAACGGCTATAAGGACACGACGAACAAGACGCTCCGCTACCAGCTCGAAAACGGTCAATGGAAGATCGTTCGCGAATCCAACCGCTGACCGAGCGATCGCCCAAAAAAGAAGGGAGCCGGCGGGCTCCCTTCTTTTTTGGCTCACATGATCGCAATGTCAAAGATGCGGCTGCATGATCCGGCGATAGAACTCGTGGAAATGCTGCATCCCGTCTTCATAGGGCGACTGATAGGGGCCAACCTCGTTGCGACCTTCCTTCAGCAGCGCACGACGTCCTCGATCCATCCGCTCGCCGATATCGTCGTCCTCGATGGCCGTTTCCATGTAGGCCGCCTGCTCGGCTTCCACGAAATCGCGCTCGAATTCCAGGATATCTTCCGGATAGTAAAACTCGACGACATTGGTCGTCTTGTTCACATCGGTCGGAATCAATGTGCTCACCACCAACACATGGGGATACCACTCGACCATGATGTTGGGGAAATAGGTCAGCCAGATCGCGCCGTGCTTCGGCATCTCGCCGCCGCTGTAGTTCATCACGGCCTCGTGCCACCGCTTGTAGGCCGGCGAGCCCGGTTTTTTCAGCGAGGTGATGCCCACCCGCTGCACCGAATACCACTCGCCGAACTGCCAGGTCAGATCGTCGCAGGTGACAAAATGCCCCAGCCCCGGGTGATACGGAACCACGTGGTAGTCCTCGAGATAGACCTCGATGAACGTCTTCCAGTTGTAGTTGCACTCGTGGATTTCGACCTTGTCGAGCTTGTAGCCGCTGAAATCGAGTTCGCCGGCCATCTGCAGACCCGCCAGATCGGAGTTCGCCGAACGCGGCCCCTTGAACAACAGTCCCTGCCAGCGCTCCAGCTTTTCACGATGCAGGTTGAGGCAGGGATTTTCCGGAAAGTGCGGCGCGCCGATAAGGAGACCATCCGGGTTGTAGGTCCAGCGATGAATCGGACACACGACGTTCCGGTCCGCCACACCCGAGCCCTGCAGCATGATTGCCTGACGATGACGGCAGACATTGGACATCCGGTAAAAACTGTCATCCCGATTGATCAGCATTTTCGAGTGATCCAACCACTCGAGCGAGCGGAACTGGTTGGCTTCCGGCACCATGAGTTCATGGCCGACATAGCCGGGACCGGCGTCGAAGAGGACGCGCTTCTCCAGTTCGAAGATCTTTTCGTCGAAATACCACGAGACCGGCAACTGCGAAACTGCCGGAGAAAGAAGTGCCTGAGAAGCGATGTCAGACATCCCGAACCCCCTTGATCAAGGCGAAAGCCCGAAACGTAAAGCCGAGCATTATATGATATTACGCGTTTGACCTGAAGCCCGACGATAGGCTATTTTTACGGTTTGCCTCACCTCGAATCCGGCCGCGCATGGTCAAAACACCCTCAAGCAAGTCTGCCAGCTTCGAATCCGCCGTCGCCGAACTGGAAACCATTGTCCAGCAAATGGAAAATGGCCAGCTACCGCTCGACGAAGCCCTCACCGCCTACCAGCGCGGTATCGCCCTTCTTCGCCACTGTCAGACTCAACTCGCCAAGGCCGAGCAAACCATCCGCGTCCTCGACGCCGAAGCCACTCCGGGAGACCCCCAGCCATGACCGCCGCCACGTTCAGCCAATGGATGGGCGACATCCAACAGCGTACCGAATCCGCCCTCGATCAGGCCCTGCCCGACGCTGAAATCGTGCCCGCCCGCCTGCACGAAGCCATGCGCTACGCCGTTCTCGGCGGCGGCAAGCGGGTACGTCCGCTGCTCGTACATGCCGCCGGCCAGCTCACCGGCGCCGCACCGGAGCGCCTCGACCGGGTCGCCTGCGCCATCGAGATGATCCACGCCTATTCGCTGGTCCACGACGATATGCCGTGCATGGACGATGACGTCTTGCGCCGCGGCAAACCCACCGTCCACGTCCAATACGACGACGCCACCGCCCTGTTGGTGGGCGACGCGCTGCAGACCCAGGCTTTCCAGCACATCGCCGACGCAGCCGTGAGCGACGACCCCCAGCGCCAGATCGCCATGATCCGCCAACTCGCCCAAGCCACCGGCTCCCGCGGCATGTGCGGCGGCCAAGCCATCGATCTGGCCTCCGTCGGCCTTCAGCTCAGCCTTGCCGAACTGGAGTTCATGCACATCCACAAGACCGGCGCGCTGATCCGGGCTTCGATCAACCTTGGCGTACAATGCGGTCGCCTGCTCGACGACGACGAAATGGCCTCCCTCGACCATGTCGGCAAAGTCATCGGCCTGCTGTTCCAGATCGTGGACGACATTCTCGACACCGAGGCCGACACCGCCACGCTCGGCAAGACAGCCGGCAAGGACGCCGCCAACGACAAGCCGACTTATGTGAGCCTGCTCGGCGTCACCCGAGCCCGCGAACTGGCCGAAGAGATGTGCCAGGACGCCCTCGACCGACTTGCCGCCTTCGGCGAGTCGAGTCAGCGTCTTGCCGAGTTGACGCGTTTCATCGTCCGCCGACAGTTCTGAGCCCCAGCCAGAGCCACTTCAGCAACTCGAACACCACCGATTAACGACCCGGTAACCCGGAATGCCTCACGCAACGCAGCCCGCCCAAACCCGCACCGGCCTGCTGGACAAGATCGCGTCGCCCGCAGACCTGCGCAAGCTCGAACCTGAAGCCCTTCCCGCCCTGGCCGCGGAGTTGCGCAACTTTCTTATCGATTCTGTCTCCCGTACCGGCGGCCACCTGTCCTCCAACCTCGGAACGGTCGAACTGACCATCGCTCTGCACTACGTCTTCAACACCCCCGAAGACCGCATCGTCTGGGACGTCGGCCACCAAACCTACGCCCACAAGGTCCTCACCGGCCGTCGTGCCGGCATGGCGAGCCTGCGCCAGCATCACGGGATTTCCGGATTTCCGCGGCGCAGCGAAAGCCTCTACGACACCTTCGGCACGGCCCACTCGTCCACTTCGATCTCCGCCGCCCTGGGCATGGCTGAGGCAGCCCGCCTGCGCGGCGAGGACCGCCGGGCCATTGCGGTGATCGGCGATGGCGCAATGACCGCGGGCATGGCCTTCGAGGCCCTCAACAACGCCGGCGACATCCACGACACCAATCTGCTGGTCATTCTCAACGACAACGAGATGTCCATCTCGCCGCCGGTGGGCGCCCTCAACAAACACCTTTCCCGGCTGCTATCCGGGCGCCTTTACACCGGCGCCCGCAAGATCGGCAAGCGCGTCCTCGAAAACCTCCCGCCACCGGTCATCGAACTGGCCCGCCGGACCGAGGAGCACGTCAAGGGCATGGTCATGCCCGGCACCATGTTCGAGGAATTCGGCTTCAACTACATCGGCCCGATCGATGGCCACGACCTGGAAGCCCTGCTCCCCACCTTGCAGAACCTGCGAACCCTCAAAGGTCCGCAGTTCCTGCATGTGATCACGCGCAAAGGCCAGGGCTACAAGCTCGCCGAAGCCGACCCGATCCTCTATCACGGCGTCTCCAAGTTCGACCACACGGCCGGCATCGCCACCGGCAAGGACGCCAAGGGCGGTGGCAAGCTCACCTACACGCAGGTCTTTGGCGACTGGCTATGCGACATGGCAGCCATCGACAAGCAGCTTATCGCCATCACGCCGGCCATGCGGGAAGGCTCGGGCATGGTCCGCTTCGCCCACGAATACCCCGATCGCTACTACGATGTGGGCATCGCCGAGCAACACGCCCTGACCTTCGCCGGAGGCCTTGCCTGCGAAGGCTTCAAGCCGGTGGTGGCGATCTACTCCACGTTCCTGCAGCGCGCCTACGACCAGCTCATCCACGACATCGCCCTGCAGAATCTTCCGGTGATGATGGCCATCGACCGCGCCGGCCTAGTCGGCGCCGACGGCGCCACCCACCACGGCGCCTTTGACCTGTCCTACCTGGCCTGCATCCCCAATCTCACGATCTTCTGCCCAGGCGACGAGAACGAATGCCGGCAGATGCTCCATACAGCCTACCGGCACAACGGCCCGACCGCAGTGCGCTACCCGCGCGGCAGCGGTCTTGGCGTCAAGCCGGAAGCGGAAATGACAGTGCTTCCGATCGGCAAGGGCGAAATCCGCCGCAACGGCCGGCGTACCGCGCTGCTCGCCTTTGGCGGCCTGCTCGGCACCGCGCTTCAGGTCGGCGAACAACTCGACGCCACCGTCGCCAACATGCGTTTCGTCAAGCCGATCGACCGCGAACTGATTCTCAAGCTGGCCAGCGAACACGACTTGCTGGTCAGCCTCGAAGAAAACGCCCTGATCGGCGGAGCCGGGTCGGAAGTCGCCCGCGTCCTGCACGAAGCCGGCAGCGCCGTCCGCCTGCTTCAGCTCGGTCTCCCCGACCGTTTCATCGATCACGGCGACCAAGCCCAACTCCTTGCCGAAGTCGGACTCGACCCGGCAAGCATCCTGAAGCGCATAGAAGAGGCCTATCGGCCGAATAGTTGAGTGCTTTTGTCGGGAATGTTACGATCAGTCCACTAAGGGACCGCAGATCCCCATTCCCCAACCAGATATACCGAGAACAGTCATGACCACGTGTGAAGCCCTCGCCCCCATCCCGGACGTCCAGAACTCCGCCGACTCTCGTCAGCTCGCCATCAACAAGGTCGGCATCAAGTCCATCCGCCACCCGGTCAAGGTGCAGGACAAAAACGGAGGCGTGCAGCACACCATCGCCGTTTTCAACATGTACGTCGGTCTGCCCCACAACTTCAAGGGCACACATATGTCCCGCTTCGTGGAGATCCTGAACAGCCACGAGCGGGAAGTCTCGGTTGAATCCTTCGAGCCGATGCTGCGGGAAATGGTCCGCAAGCTCGAAGCCGAAACCGGCCACGTGGAAATGACTTTCCCGTACTTCATCAACAAGGCCGCCCCGGTTTCCGGCGTACTCAGCTTGATGGACTATGAAGTCACTTTCGTCGGCGAGATCCACGAAGGCGGCCGCTATGAATTCACGATGAAGGTCGTGGTGCCGGTCACTAGCCTTTGCCCTTGCTCCAAGAAGATTTCGGCTTATGGGGCGCACAACCAGCGCTCCCACGTCACCGTCACCACCACCACCAACAATCACCTGTGGATTGAAGAACTGGTTCAGATGGTCGAAGCTCAGGCTTCCTGCGAGCTCTACGGACTACTGAAGCGCCCGGACGAAAAATACGTCACCGAGCGCGCCTACGATAACCCGAAATTCGTTGAAGACATGGTCCGCGACGTTGCCGGCGTGATGAACCGCGAACCCCGCATCGATGCTTTCATTGTGGAATCCGAGAACTTCGAATCCATCCACAATCATTCGGCCTACGCCCTCATCGAGCAGGACAAGCGCGCCAAGTGATCTCCCTTTCCCGCCCGGAAGTGGCGGGATCGAGGCGAAAAAAAACGGAACCCGAGGGTTCCGTTTTTCATGCCTGGCTGAAAACTCAGGCCTTGGCCTTGGCCGCAGCTTTCGCAGCGAAAGACTTGTAATCGAGCTTTTCCTTGATCCGGGCAGACTTGCCGGAACGGCTGCGCAGATAGTAGAGCTTGGCACGGCGCACATCGCCGCGACGCTTCACTTCAATGCTGGCAAGCAGCGGGGAGTAGGTTTGGAACGTACGCTCCACGCCCTCACCGGAAGATATCTTGCGAACGATGAAGCCAGAGTTGAGACCACGGTTACGCTTGGCGATAACAACACCTTCGTAAGCCTGCAGACGCTCGCGGTTACCTTCCTTCACCTTGACCTGCACAATCACGGTGTCGCCGGGAGCGAATTCCGGGATTGCCTTGCCTTGGGTCAGACGGGCAATTTCTTCCTGTTCAAGCTGCTGAATGAGATTCATGCGTAACTCCTGAAAAAATAAGGCCTTTGGCCGTTCGTGCAGAGCAGGTCGCCACCTGATACACGCCATTGTTATGAAAGCGGAAAACTACTGATCCGCCTTCTTTTCCATCTGCCGGAATGCTTCCAGCAGACGGGATTCTTCCTTGCTCAGTGCCCGTGCGGCGAGCAGATCCGGTCGCCGCAATTCGGTTTGACCAAGAGACTGCTGCAGGCGCCAGCGCCGAATCTCGGCATGGTTACCGGACAACAACACGTCCGGCACCGCCATGCCTTCGTAGACAACCGGCCGGGTGTAATGCGGACAATCGAGCAGCCCATCCACAAATGAATCCTCGACAGCCGAGTCTTCGTCGTTCAGCGCGCCCGGCAACTGCCGAATCATCGCATCGAGCAACACCATTGCCGGCAGTTCCCCGCCGGACAACACAAAGTCACCGAGAGATATCTCTTCATCGACACAACGCTCGATCAAGCGCTGATCGACGCCCTCGTAGCGACCGCACAACAAAACCACCGCGGGTTCGGCAACGAGATCCAGAACACGCTCATGATCCAGCGGGCGCCCCTGGGGCGACAGGTAAATGACTCGACCCGCAAAACCCACCGACTGCTGCTGCCGTAGCTTCGCAGCTGCAATTGCCTTTTCAAGCGGCCCCGGCAACATCACCATGCCTGGACCGCCGCCATAGGGCCGATCATCGACAGTACGGTAACGATCCTCAGCAAACTCGCGGGGATTCCAGCAAGTCAACTCGTAAAGCCCACGATCCTGAGCCCTGCCGGTAATGCCAAACCCCGACAAAGCAGCAAACATCTCGGGAAACAAGGTAACGACATCGTAAGCCTTGCGGCTCGAACCAGCCGTCACCAATCGGCCTCCCAGTCGACAGTGATGCAACGAACTGCCATATCCACGGCGGTCACGTAGCTCGCCACGAAAGGAATCAACCGTTCCGTCTCACCGTCCTGAACCTGCAGCACATCATGAGCACCGGTGGACAGCAAACCGCTCACCGTACCCAGCAGCACACCGGACGCATTACGCACTTCGAGCCCAACCAGATCGGACCAGTAATATTCGTCTTTACCCGGCTTGGGCAGCGCTTCACGCGGCGCAGCTACGTAATATCCGCTGACTGCTTCGGCAGCATTGCGGTCGGGCACCTCGGCAAAAGTCGCCACGATGCCGCCCTTGCCATGCTCCTTGCACCCTTTGAGGGTGTAGGGCGTCCATTCCTTGCCGTCCGGATCCAGACCGAGCCACCACTGGGGCATGCTCTTCCATGAAAGCGGATCGTCCCCGAAGGGATGTACCCTGACCCAGCCGGAGACGCCGAAAGGAGCAACAATCCGCCCCAAAACAATCATCGACGACTCGCTCGCAAGGTCGAAACTATCGGTGCGCGAGGCCAGACCGATCAGGCCGCGGCCTTGGCGGCCTGCTTGACCAGACGGGCAACCGTGTCGGAGAGCTGGGCACCGGTACCCTGCCAGTAGGTAAGACGCTCGGTGTTCACGACGAGACCCTTTTCGTTGCCGGAGGCAACCGGGTTGTAGTAACCGACGCGCTCGATGAAACGACCGTCGCGACGATTGCGGGAATCGGCAGCAACGATGTTGTAAAAAGGACGCTTCTTGGAACCGCTACGAGCAAGACGAATAACAACCATGACTGTTCCCTGATCCGATGGAATTGGAAAAACGTCGGATCATAAATTACTCGCTCAAAAACATCAAGAAAAGCGATGGGAAAACCGTCGATTCCGCAACAAGCCAGCAGCAGAGGAAAGCACGTGTCTTGCCGCAATGCGGCCTCGGCGATTCAGAACACATGTTTTGGATAACTTAATTACAATGGCAGTCTTGCTCCGAGATATCGCAGGCAATGAGCGCCGCTCCTCCCAATTCCGACCACACGGCCCCTGTCCTTGACTGGCTGGCCTCCGAACTGTCCGATGACGCCGATCTCGAACTGGCTGCCCTTGTTCGCCATCTCGACGAGCTTGCGCGTCCGGAAATCAGCCGCAATCAGTTCCACCGGTGCGTCGATCTCATGCAGGCCCGCGCGCTCGCAATCAGTCGGCTGTTCCGCGAACGTTTCGCTGGCGCCACGCTTCCGCTCACCGTCGGCCTGCACCGCTCGGCAACGCGACTTGTCTCAGCGCTCGGCAAGATAGCGGCCGGCTACGAAGAAATTCTCGCCGAAGTTCGTCACCGACTGGTGCGAACCATGCGTCGAAATCCGGAAACGATCAGCGCGAAGGCGTTGGAGATTCTCGGCGAGCAACTCACCATTGCCCATCTCGCAGGCAACACCGCGCCTTATGAATTCTGGCTGCACGCTCACGCTTTCTTTTTAGGTAGCCGGTCCGAGGTATCGGTAGATGCCAAGCCCAACGGCATCCCGGAGTCGACGCTGCGTGCCTACAAATATCTGCTGACTTTTTCCGCGACCCAGCCAGAAGGTCTTTCGGGCCACGAGATCAACTGGCTCTCCGACTACCTTCTGGTCAATGCAAAGCACGCAACCATCCGCCTCACCGCGCCGGTCGAGGCCGGGCTCGGCTGGCTGTGGGTCGATCCGGATCAGGACACGCCACCAATCGCGATCAATCGCCGCGGGCCGCCAGCAGTCGACGGGCTGATCTATTTCACCGCCGAAGAACTGGCCCGCCGCAGCACGACCCTGATCGAACAATTGGAGGGAGACGGCCCCGAACCCACCGGACTCCCCGCCGGCCTGCAACGCGCCGAAATAGCGATGTTGCTGCGTCGGGCAAGGGAATATTGGGCCTCGCCGCCACACCGGGAACACTCGCGCCGCCGCAACCAATATGCCGTCAGTGTCTGCTCCGGGCTCGAAACCATCTGGAAGATGCTCAGAGAGCCCGGCACGGCCCGCCAGACCCGCTATGCAACCGAGTGGATGGTGGTAAACGAAAGCCCCACGGGCTACGCGATCATGCAGGTCACCGGAACCGCCAACGATTTGAGCCCGGGCATCGCCATCGCCATCCGTCGCAGTCCTGAAGAGCCTTGGACGCTCTGCGTCGTGCGCTGGATTCGAACCGAAACCCCGGAGCAGGTTGAACTCGGCCTACAGGTTCTCGCCAATACGGCCAAACCCGTTTCAGTCGGTTTTCGCAACGCCGAGAACCAGCGTCCAATGCGTCCGGCGCTCGTATTGCCGCCAATCGCGGCGCTCGGACGCCAGCAGGCGATCCTTGCTCCTGCCGGAACCTATTCCGCTCGACGTTTCATGCTTGTTTCCGACACCCAGCGTCTGTATATCGCCCAGGGGCGCCTGCTCAGCCTTGACATGCAGACACCCGCCATCGAACTCTTCCAGTACGAGATCGACCCTTACCCCTTATAGGCGAGGCACGTCGCTCCCGCTCTCCAGCGCGCTGAGCGGAATGGCGGTCGCAGCATCCAGCGATACGGCCAATTTGCGCCACTGGGCATCGACCCGCGATCCAGCCCCGAACGGCAAACAAGCCCCTGCAGGGGGAGCATCCCACGCAAACAGGCGCCCGATTTCCGCCATGGAAATCCCGCTGGCGGATCGGGCCAGCAGCCAGTCGCCCTCTTCGCGGCGCGCCACCAACCGCGCCGATTCGAGTTTTTCGAGCATTTCCCTCACCTCTCCGTGCCCACAACGGGACGCATCGGCCAACGCATCCACCAATAGGCAGCGACCATCCCGCTGCGCTTCGACGAGTTCGGCAAGAATCAACAGCACCGCGTAAAGACGCCTCCCCGGAAAAGCAGGCAAGGGACGGCGACGCAGGTTGCGCTCCGGCAACACGGCGGCAACCACCGCACCGAGCAGGATGACGATCCACGACAGATAGAGCCAAAGAAGGAATATCGGCACCGCAGCAAAAGCACCATAGACCAGCGTGTAGCTTGGGAAATGGACCAGGTAGAGGCCGAACAGACGCTGCATGATCAACAGACCGACGGCGGCGAACACGCCGGCCACGATTGCATCTCCGATCCGCACGCGACAATGCGGAACAAGGTAATAGAGCGTCGTAAAAACGCCACTCAACACCGCGACCGATATCAGCCGCAGCCCGGCCGCCTCAAGCCAGACAGGCTCATTCATCAAATTGAGAGACAGACTCAGCATCGCGCTGGCGAGGAACACGCCGCCCGCCAGCAGCAAAGGTCCGAAAGAAAGCGCCACCCAATAAGCGGCAAAGCGAGTCGCCCACGGACGACGACTACGTACCATCCAGATCTGGTTGATCACCTGATCGATGGTCCGCATGAGTAGAACCGCGGTCAGAATCAACACGATGCCACCGGCAATCGTCAAATTGGTCGACTTCTGACTGAACTGCAGCGCATAAGTCGCAATCACCTTGCCCGCCTTTTCGGGCAGCAGATTGTCGAGCAAGAACCGCCGCAGGGCGGCATCGAGTTGGGCGGACTGGGGAAACGAGCTGAAGACAACCGCGACCAGCGTCAGGAATGGCACCAGCGACAGCAAGGTTGTAAAAGCCAGACTGGCCGCCACCTGGGCGCAGCGACCATCACGAAAACGTCGCCAGATCGCCGCCAAAAGATGGAATGCCGAAGCAGGAAGGAGCCGACCGAAGCGATGCCCCTCGCTCGGAAAATCAGGGCGGGAGTTCATTTACGTATAATGCCTTTCCGTCTCACAGGCCCGACCATGCAGGAAATCCTCGTTCTCTATTACAGCCACCGCGGCTCCGTTCGCGCCCTGGCGGAACTCATTGCTCGCGGCATCGACTCCATACCCGGCGCCGCCGCACGGTTGCGGACCGTACCGCGCATCTCCACCGTCTGCGAAGCCACGGAACCCGATGTCCCGGATAGCGGCGCGCCATATGCCGACACGCAGGATCTCGAAGAATGCATCGGGCTGGCGCTCGGCAGCCCGACACGGTTTGGCAACATGGCAGCACCGATGAAATATTTTCTCGACGGTACGGCCGGTCCGTGGCTGTCCGGCGCCCTGGCCGGTAAACCGGCCTGCGTCTTCACATCGACCGCCAGCCAGCACGGTGGCCAGGAAAGCACCCTTTTGTCGATGATGACGCCTCTGCTCCACCACGGCATGCTGATCGTCGGTCTGCCCTTCTCCGAACCCGACCTGACGCGCAGCCAGAGTGGCGGATCGCCCTATGGTGCCACCCACGTTGCCGGAAAAAACGACGACACCCGAATCACCGACGAGGAAAAACGCCTCGCTATCGCCCTAGGCAAGCGCCTTGCCGAAACCGCATTGAAACTCGCCGCCCGATGAAACCGAAAACCCTCTCTCTGATCGCCACCGTCAGCCTGCTGGCTTTGATCGCCCTTTGTCTCGCCTGGGAAGGCATCCTGGCGCCGCTGCGCCCGGGCGGCTCCTGGATGACGCTGAAGGTGCTGCCGCTGATGGTGCCACTCTTCGGCATCCTGCGCGGCAAACGCTACACCTACCAGTGGAGCACGATGCTCATCCTGCTCTACCTGACCGAAGGCGTCGTTCGAACCAATGACGCGGCCCCCGGCAACGCGCTGGCGCTGGCGGAGGCCGTGCTGAGCGTGGTGTTCTTCCTGGCGGCGATGCTCTACGCTCGCAACACGGCGCCTTCCCGTTTGGCTCAGGCCTCGTCGCGAGACAGTTAAGCCATCTCGCAAGGCCGGACCCGACTCGTTCAAACCTGGGGATTCACTCTTTCCGTGCTGCCCTGGAGCTTATTCAGGGCATTGAGATAGGCCTTTGCCGATGCGACGATGATGTCCGTATCGGCCCCTTGGCCATTCACGACCCGCCCGTCCTTCGACAAACGCACAGTCACTTCTCCCTGTGCGTCGGTGCCGGTCGTAATGGCATTCACCGAGTACAACAGCAACTGCGCGCCGCTCGCCGCGATACTCTCAATCGCCTTGAAGGCTGCGTCGACCGGGCCAGAACCGCAGGCTTCCACCTTCTGCTCCTTACCGCCCACCGAGAGCGTTACGCTCGCGCAGGGAGGCTCACCGGTTTCCGAATGAAAGGCCGACGACACCAGCCGGAAATGCTCGCTCGGCTCGGTACTGTCGTCATTCATCAGCGCCTGCAAATCCTCGTCGAAAATCTCGTGTTTTTTGTCAGCCAGCGACTTGAAACGGGCAAACGCATTGTTCAGCTGCGCTTCGGAGTCGATCACCACCCCCAGCTCCTGCAGGCGTGAGCGGAAGGCGTTGCGACCGGAATGTTTGCCCATCACCAATTTATTGGCACTCCAACCCACATCCTCGGCCCGCATGATCTCGTAGGTTTCCCGGTGCTTGAGCACGCCGTCCTGATGGATGCCCGACTCATGGGCAAACGCATTGGCACCAACGATAGCCTTGTTTGGCTGCACCGGAAAACCGGTAATGCCGGAAACAAGCTTGGAAGCGGGAACGATCTGCGTTGTATCGATGCGCGTATCGCAATGAAAGACGTCGCGGCGGGTACGCACAGCCATGACGACCTCCTCCAGCGACGCGTTGCCTGCACGCTCGCCCAGCCCATTGATGGTGCATTCGACCTGACGCGCACCGGCGCGAACGGCTGCCAACGAATTGGCGACCGCAAGACCGAGATCGTTATGACAGTGTACCGACCACACCACCTTGTCCGAATTCGGAACCCGCTCGATCAAAGTGCTGAGCGTTCCCGCGAATTGCTCGGGCAAGTTATAACCGACGGTGTCGGGAACGTTGATCGTCGTTGCCCCGGCCTTGATGACCGCATCGAAAATCCGGCAGAGAAAATCGAGTTCCGAGCGGCCGGCATCCTCCGCCGAAAACTCGACGTCATCGGTATACTCCCGCGCCCAGCCGATCGCCCTCACCGCCGCGTCGACCACCTCATCGGGCGTCATGCGCAGCTTCTTTTCCATGTGGATCGGGCTGGTCGCGATGAAAGTATGGATGCGACCCGACGCCGCCGGACGAATGGCTTCGCCGGCCCTGCGAATGTCGCGCTCATTGGCACGCGCCAGCGAACAGACCGTCGAATCCTTGATCGCTTCGGCGACCGCTCTGACCGCTTCGAAGTCCCCATCCGACGCGGCGGCAAACCCGGCCTCGATCACATTGACCTTCATACGCTCTAACTGACGCGCGATCCGCAGCTTTTCGTCCCGTGTCATCGAGGCACCGGGACTCTGCTCACCGTCACGGAGGGTCGTGTCGAAAATGATCAACTGGTCGTTCATTGGGAAACTCCTGCCGGGGTTTTTCAGTTGGATTGAGCGGCGTCCCGACCGTTCTATCTGGCGGGAACAAGCCGAAAAATGGGAAACAGGTCAGATCCCGATGTGCATCACCGAGATCGCAGCATCGGGAACGGGAATTTACGAATCGGATTTTTCGGGTGCGGCAACCGCGCCACTACGCCGGCGCCCCTTCAGCCAGCCCCACGCACCCAGCACGTAGCCCGAAACCGCATAGCAGAGGAACAGGCCGAACAGGACGCCCGGCGGATAACTGGAAACCAGCAAGAACACCAGCACGAACGCAATGATCACGATGAAGGGCACACTGCGGCGCAGGTTGATTTCCTTGCCACTGTAAAACAGCACATTGCTGACCATCGAAATTCCGGAAAATATCGTCAGCACGCACGCATACCAGCGCACATCGGGACCGGCAATGCCGTTGTCTATCATGACCCATACCAGACCGGCGACCAGCGCGGCGGCAGCCGGACTCGGCAGGCCCTGAAAGTAGCGCTTGTCGATAACGTCGATATTGGTATTGAAGCGTGCCAGCCGCAGCGCAGCGCCGACGCAGTAAATGAATGCCGCCATCCAGCCCAGTTTGCCCATGCCCTTGAGCGCCCACTCGTACATGATCAGCGCCGGGGCCGCACCAAAGGACACCATGTCGGACAAAGAATCGTACTCGGCACCGAAGGCGCTCTGGGTACGCGTCAGGCGTGCCACGCGGCCATCGAGACCGTCGAGCACCATCGCGATGAAGATGGCCACTGCAGCCTGCTCATAGAGACCGTTCATCGCCTGCACAATGGCGTAGAACCCGGCAAACAGCGCTGCCGTCGTAAAGAGGTTGGGAAGAATATAGATTCCCCTGCGGCGCCGTTCAGGGTTGAGCAGAGGCTTGCGGGATTGCAGATCGGCCATGGACTGGAGCGATGGGTAAAGTCGAACGTGATTGTAACGCAGGCAAATGCATCGGGCCGGAAAACGACACGGGGGACTTTCGTCCCCCGTACAGTTTCGCCGACTTCCGCCCCGATCAGTTCTTGGACTGATCGACCAGCTTGTTGGCCTTGATCCACGGCATCATGTCACGCAGTTGCTCGCCGACGATTTCGATCGGGTGAGCGGCGTTCAAACGACGACGGGCAGTCATGGCCGGATAGTTGGTCTTGCCTTCGAGGATGAACATCTTGGCGTATTCGCCAGTCTGGATGCGCTTCAGAGCATTGCGCATGGCGACACGGGATTGTTCGTTGATAACCTCGGTACCGGTCACGTACTCACCATACTCCGCGTTGTTGGAGATGGAGTAGTTCATGTTGGCGATGCCGCCTTCGTACATGAGGTCGACGATCAGCTTCAGTTCGTGAAGACACTCGAAGTAGGCCATTTCCGGAGCGTAGCCGGCTTCGGTCAGGGTTTCGAAACCCATCTTGACCAGTTCGACCGCGCCACCGCAAAGAACGGCTTGTTCGCCGAACAAATCGGTTTCGGTTTCTTCACGGAAGTTGGTCTCGATCACGCCACCCTTGGTGCCGCCGTTGGCCGCGGCGTAGGAGAGAGCGATGTCGCGCGCCTTACCGGACTTGTCCTGATAAACGGCGATCAGGGTCGGCACGCCGCCGCCCTTGAGGTATTCGGAGCGCACGGTGTGACCCGGGCCCTTCGGGGCAATCATGATCACATCCAGGTCGGCGCGCGGCACGATCTGGTTGTAGTGAACGTTGAAACCGTGAGCGAAGGCCAGAGTGGCGCCCTGCTTAATGTTCGGAGCGATGTCGTTTTTGTAGACGTCCGGCTGGGATTCGTCCGGCAGCAGGATCATGACCACATCGGCAGCCTTGACCGCCTCGGCAACTTCCTGAACGTTGTGACCGGCTGCGGCAGCCTTGCTCCACGAAGCGCCATCCTTGCGCAGACCGACCGTCACATTGACGCCGGACTCCTTCAGGTTCTGTGCGTGGGCGTGGCCCTGGGAGCCGTAACCGACGATGGTCACCTGCTTGCCCTTGATCAGGGAGAGGTCCGCATCCTTATCGTAAAAAACCTTCATTTCATGCCTTTCTGACTAAAGAGGAGCAAATCGAGGGTAGATGCAGACCCATCTGTGGCCGGCACCCTCCCCCATCAAACTTTCAATACCCGATCGCCGCGGCCAACGCCGCAGATTCCGGAACGCACGGTTTCGAGAATCAGCCCCGCATCGATGGCACCGACAAAAGAATCGAGTTTTGCCTGAGTGCCGGTCAGTTCGATTACATACGTCGTGTCGGTCACGTCGATGATTCGGCCGCGAAAAATATCCGTCATCCGCTTCATTTCGTCGCGCTCCTTGCCCGTCGCCCGTACCTTGACGAGCATCAGTTCACGTTCGATATGGGCGGACTCGGACAGATCCACCACTTTTACAACCTCCACCAGCTTGTTCAGCTGCTTGGTGATCTGCTCGACGATGTCGTCCGAACCGGACGTCACAATCGTCATGCGGGACAAGGATGCATCCTCGGTGGGCGCCACCGTGAGGGATTCGATATTGTAGCCCCGCGCAGAAAAGAGGCCGCAAACGCGCGACAGCGCACCGGCTTCGTTCTCGAGGACTAGGGAGATGACGTGTCTCATATGCGTGATGTTCTGGATGTTCACTGCCCTTAAAAAATACCGGGCATCGAGCTTTGGCGACGATCCGGAAGCCGCGCCGCACCGTTCCCGGCAGGGCGGCATTTCCGGCAGATCAGAGGTCTTCGGCCGACAGGATCATGTCCGTCAAGCCCTTGCCACCCTGAACCATGGGATAGACGTTCTCAGTCTGGTCGACCTGGAAATCCAGGAAAACCAGATCGTTCTTGCGACTGAACGCATCGCGCAACGCACCTTCCACATCGCCAGGTTTATCGATACGGATGCCCACGTGCCCGTAAGCTTCGGCCAGCCGCGAAAAATCGGGCAACGAATCCATGTAAGACTCGGAATAACGGTTGCCGTGGAAAATTTCCTGCCACTGACGAACCATCCCAAGATAGCGGTTGTTAAGCATCACTACCTTGATCGGTAACCGGAACTGCTTGCAGGTGGCCAACTCCTGGATGTTCATCTGAATCGATGCCTCTCCGGTGACACATGCAACCGGCGAACCAGGATGGGCGAGCTGAACCCCCATCGCGGCCGGCAACCCGAACCCCATGGTGCCAAGACCGCCAGAATTGATCCAGCGCCGCGGCTTGTCGAACTTGTAGTACTGGGCCGCCCACATCTGGTGCTGCCCAACATCGGAGGTGACGAACGCCTCGCCCCCGGTAACCTCCCAAAGCTTCTGGATCACGAATTGCGGCTTGATCAGCTCTTCGCCTTGGTTGAACTTCAAGCAGTCGCGCCGACGCCATTCTTCGATCTGCTTCCACCAGACGGCGAGGGAATCTTTATCCTGCTTTTCAGCCGCCCCTTCGAGGATGGCGAGCATTTCGCCAAGCACTTCGCCCACATCGCCGACGATAGGCACATCCACCTTCACACGCTTGGAGATTGACGACGGATCGATGTCAATGTGAATGATCTTGCGCGGCTCGGACGCAAAATGCGCCGGACTGCCGATCACCCGGTCATCAAAGCGTGCGCCAACAGCAAGCAGGACGTCGCAATAATGCATGCCCATATTGGCTTCGTAGTTGCCATGCATGCCCAGCATACCGACATACTGTCGATCGGTCGCCGGATAGCCGCCAAGACCCATCAGCGTATTCGTGCAGGGCGCGCCAAGCTTGCGCACCAGTGCAGTCAGATTGTCGGCTGCATTGCCCAGAACCACACCGCCACCGGCATAAATCATCGGGCGCTTGGCTTCGAGCAGAAGCTGCAGCGCCTTCTTGATCTGACCGTGATGCCCCTTCACCACAGGGTTGTATGAGCGCATCGACACCGACTGCGGGTATTCGAACTCGCACTTCTGTGCCGTGATGTCCTTCGGAATATCGATCAGGACAGGCCCGGGACGGCCTGTTCTTGCCAGATAAAAGGCCTTCTTGATTGTGTCGGCAATATCCCGCACGTCCCGGACAAGGAAGTTGTGCTTGACGCACGGGCGAGTGATTCCGACCGTATCAACCTCCTGGAAAGCATCCTGACCGATCGCGGCACTCGGCACCTGACCGGAGATCACCACCAGCGGGATCGAGTCGCAGTATGCGGTGGCAATCCCCGTCACCGCGTTGGTCGCGCCGGGGCCGGAGGTCACCAGCGCCACACCGACCTTGTCGGTGGAGCGGGCATAGCCGTCTGCCGCATGAATGGCGGCCTGCTCATGACGCACCAGGACATGGCGCACCTTGTCTTGCTTGAACAGCTCGTCGTAGATATAAAGGACAGAGCCGCCGGGATAACCGAAAAGATATTCAACCTTTTCTTCCTGGAGACTCCTGATTACAATTTCTGCACCGGTCAATAGCATCAACGCACCCGAAGCTGTATCGGCAAAGTAAAGCATTAAACCATACCGCCGAGCCGGCGATTGGTCAAGGCGCCCTATCCAATGCGCCGCCACGACGATCGCACGATCCGCCCTCCGGCAGGCACGCCATAATGTCTCGCCTCCGTCCCGGACACTTGAGGAACACCCCCTGCCTTCCCGACTCGAACTATCGGATTTCCTTGCCAGCGTCGAAAAACGCGCCTACAAGCAAGCTTTGTTCGCGGTCCGAAATGAAGAATCGGCGCTGGACATCGTGCAGGACGCGATGATGAAACTCGCGGAGAAATATGGTGACAAACCACTCGACGAACTCCCGATGCTTTTTCAGCGCATCCTGCAGAACGTCATTCGCGATTTTTATCGCCGACAGAAAGTACGCAGCATGTGGACCACACTGCTGTCGGCTTTTTCCGGCCCAGACGACGAAGAACACGATCCACTCGAAACCATTGAATCCACCGACAGCAATTGCAAAAGCGAATCGCCGCACGCGCAACTCGAACAGCGGCAAACGCTCAACGCCATTGAAAAAGAAATCGAAAAACTCCCTCCCCGTCAACGCGAAGCCTTCCTCATGCGTTACTGGGAGGAGATGGATATAGCCGAAACGGCTGCAGCGATGGGATGTTCCGAAGGCAGTGTTAAAACCCACTGCTCGCGGGCGACACATACCCTCGCTGCTGCGCTTGCAGCAAAGGGCATTACGTTATGAACGACCACGATTTTCACTTCCGGATCCGGCAGCAGCTGAACGCCTCCGCACAACAGCTTCCGGCGAGTGCCTCCGCCCGCCTGCATCAGGCCAGGCAGCTTGCACTGAGTCGCCAAAAGGTAGCGGTGCGAGGGCTTAGCATTGCCGGCTTGGGCAACATCTTTTCCGAGCACCTGCTTCCGCGCGGACGGACGGTCGCGGCCATGCTCCTTGTCGTACTTGCCGTACTGGGCGCCGGCTACCTTGGCGAACTGCAGCGCGCTGCAGATCTCGAGGAAGTGGACAGCGCCCTTCTCGCTGACGACCTCCCGATTGACGCCTATCTGGATCGCGGATTTGACGCATGGGTTCAAAACGACTCGCCCAACTGATCGCGGCATGCGCGCTCGCCTGCTCGACCCAGTTGGCAGCAGCCCCTCCGATAACAGCACCTGAGTGGAGCGACCTGACTCCCGACCAACAACGCACACTGGCGCCGCTGGCTAGGGAGTGGCGCGACTTGCCCGATGAGCGTAAACGCAAGTGGGCCGGCATAGCCAACCGCTTCCCGGGCTACACGCCCGAGGAGCAGTCACGCTTGCAGGGGCGGATGGAAACTTGGTTTTCGCTCACGCCGGAGCAGCGAGCCGTCGCCCGCAACCAATACCGCAATCTGCAACGCATCCCTCCCGAACAGCGGGAAACGTTGCGGCAGAAGTGGAATACCTACCAGGAGCTGCCCAGCGAAGAAAAGCAGCGCTTTACTCAGGCAGCAAAAAAAACACCGACAAAACCTGCCGTACCGAAAATTGGCGCTCCGCCAATCAAGCCACTGACAGCCCCGCCCCGCCAGATCAAGCCTAGAATCGTCACAACGACGCCTGCCATTCCAGATGCGGTAACTCCACCGCCGTCAGTGCAGCCTGCAGCCACCCCGACTCCGGCCATACCTGCTATCGTAGCGGCGCCCGAACCTGCGGCTCCTGCAGCGGTCACGCCCGTCAAACCCTGATTCGATCCATGCCCCCAAAATCAACCCACCAGGGCGCGCACGCCCCGGTGCGGCAGCCTGCCGAACTCGCCGGCTTGCGCCGCCGTCTGGCCAGCATGCTTTATGAGTGTCTTTTGCTCCTCGGCGTGCTTGCGCTCACCTTCCTTGTGCCCCTGCTAATGCTCGGCATAGGCATGAATTACACCCCAGGCGGCGGCATCCTGTGGGTGTATGTATTCTTGGTGCTCGGCGGATATTTTATTTGGTACTGGCGGCGCGGCGGCCAGACGCTGGCGATGCAAACCTGGAAACTGAGGATCGTCAGCGTCGACGGAAGCCCTATCTCACTCGGACAGGGCTGGCTGCGTTACGCGTTGGCATGGCCATCGGTGCTGTTTTTTGGCGTCGGCATTTTGTGGGCATTTTTCGACCGGGAGCGCCAGTTCATGCATGACCGCCTGGCCGGCACCCGTATCGTTCTGCTCACCGCTAGTCCAAAGAACTGACCAGCGACGACGGATACACGAGCGCCTTCAGCGGCGCTCCACCCACCACATCATGACCATCGCGGCAAACAGGAAGACTACGCTTGGAGTCAGGGCCGCTACAGCTGGAACCCAACCGTTGATAACGCCCAAATTGGAGAACAAGCCGTTCAACAGGTGGAAGCCGACACCAATCATGATGCCGGAAAACACTTTCAGACTCACCCCACCCATACGCGTCTGCATATAACCGAAGGGTAATGCCAGCCCCATCATGACCAGCGCGGCAAACGGGTAGGCAAGCTTCTTCCAAAGCGCGATTTCATAGCGCGTCGTCCGCTGACTGTTTTCTTCAAGGTGGTGGATATACGAGTACAGAGTCGAGACCGACATGCGCTCCGGCACCACCATGAGAACCGACAGCACATCCGGGGTCAGTTCCGAACTCCAGATCAACTCGGGCAGCTTCACCGTTTCGGTGTGATCGGCAAGAAATCGCGTTTGCTCCACTTGACGCAGTCGCCAGCCGGCCTGCTTATCATAAGTGCCGGCCTCAGCCTCGCTGATCGAAACCAAAGCCGTCCTCTCGTCAAATTCGTAAATCCGCACCCCTTGCAGAGAAGTGTCTGGCAGAACGTTACGAACGTTCACGAAACGCCGCCCATCGCGCACCCACAAACCGGTCCGCAACTCTTGGGACACCATCGAACGGGTGGCAGCCAGACGCCACTGCTGAGCCGCACGCTCGGCCGGCGGCGCAAGATATTCGCCGAAAACAAAGGTCACCAACACGAAAACGCTGCCAATGCCCAACAAGGAGAACAGGAATCGCCTGGTGGATAAGCCGGATGCCCTCAGCACCGTGATTTCCGAGTGGCGCGCGAGTGTCGTCAGGGAATACAGGGTTCCGATCAAGACGGCGATCGGCATCAGCTCATAGACACGCCCGGGCATGATCATCGCCACATAAATGGCGGCGTGGTGAAGCATGTAGCCACTTTTGCCGATATCGTCGAGCTCATTGACCAGATCGAAAAAAGCGAACAGCCCGAGAAAAGCAAGCAGTACCAATGCCACCGACGCGTAGATTTCGCGACTCAGGTAACGGATATAGACCGGAATCATCAACGCCTCCGCCAGCGGGTAAACACACTGATCCGCCGGTAGAACAAAATGGCCAGAACCCCGAGCATCGTCAGATGGGGAATCCACAAACCCACGTCGAAGCGGACGCGTCCCTGCCCCACCCAAGCCTGACTGACGCTCACCGCGTTGCTGTAGATCAGATAGACGAGAATCGCGAGGATCAGGTTGTTGGTTCGACCGCCTCGCGGATTCACGAACGACAGCGGAATCGCGAGCAGAGCCAGCATGGTTGCCAGCAGGGGCGCGCTGACGCGTGCCAACAACTCACCGCGGCTGTGGGTATCGGGACTCTTGAGCAGCGCGGGCAGCGCCATCGTTTTGGGTTGGCGTGGCCCAGTCGCAGCCTCCTTCGACTCCATCCGGATCTGGTAGCGTTCGAACTCCATGACCCGATAACTCGGCGTGCCCGGCGTGCCTTCGTAACGTCGGCCATGCTCCAGCACGACAAAGCGGTTACCGGCGCCATCGACCTCAGTGTGCCCTTGCGCCGCGACCATGATGCCCAGTCTGCCATGCTGCATGCTGCTGGCAAATACGTTGCGCACGCGCCCCTCTTCACCGGACAAAGCCTCGACGAAGAACACCCGATCGCCACCGGACGATTCGCGGAACAAACCCGGCGCGACGCGGGAAACATCATCCCGGTTGGAAAGCTGCTCTTTGTATTCGACGCTCTTCTTTTGCGCCCACGGCGCCACAAACAAGGACAGCGCCGCAATCAGCACCACCACCGGCAAAGCAAAGCGCAGCACGGGCCGAACCCAGGCCGTCAGCGGCAGTCCGCTGGAGAACCAGACGACCATCTCGGAATCCCGATACCAACGCGACAGCGTCATCAGGATGGCGATGAATACGGTGAGCGAAAGCACCACCGGCATCTGGGCGACCGCGCCGAACCCGATGAGAGCCAGCACCGCATCGGCAGGCACGCGCCCGCCGGCCGCCTGACCCAGCAGGCGAATGAGTACAGTGGAAATCAGGATGGCGAACAGCGCCACAAAGACCGCCACGGCGTTCTGCGCGAATTCGCGCTGGGCAGCTCGAAGAAAAATCATGCGGGGGAACAGGTTTGGCGTCGCTAAGCGGTCGTTTTGACGTCCGCCAGGACGCCGTCCATAATGTGGCGCGATGTCCTATTGACGCGTGTTTCCAAGGAGAAGCGGGTGGAATTTACCATAAAGGCCGGATCGCCGGAAAAACTCAAGAACGGCTGTGTGGTGGCGGGCACCTACGCCAACGGAGACCTTACCGCAGCGGCCCGTGCGCTCGACAAGGCCAGCGATGGCGCCATTGCTTCCGTGCTGGCGCGGGGTGACCTGGACGACAAGACCGGCTCCACCCTGATGCTCCATGACCTGCCCGGCCTCGCCACGCCCCGCGTGCTGCTGGTCAGCCTCGGCAAGGCGGAAGAGCTCAGCGACAAGACCTACCGCGACGCCGTCTCCGCGGCCGCCAAGCGGCTTGCCGACTCCGTGGCCGGCGACGCCGCCTTCTGTCTCGCCGATGCCGAGATTCCCCACCGCGACCTCGCCTGGCGGCTTGCCCAGGCCGCACAGATCCTGCAGGACAGCACCTACCGTTGCGACGACCTGAAGTCGAAAAAGGAAGAATCGAAGAAGGGCATCAAGAAGCTTGTATTTCTGGTCAAAGGCAAGGAAACCGAAGAGCTCGAAGCGGCCGTCCGCCGCGGCGACGCCATCGCCGAAGGCATGGCGCTCACCAAAACCCTCGGCAACTTGCCAGCCAACGTGTGCACCCCGGGCTACCTTGCCACCACAGCCAAGAAGCTCGCCAAAGAGCACAAGATCAAGGTCGATGTGCTCGAACGCGACGACATGGAAAAGCTCGGCATGGGCTCTTTCCTGTCCGTCGCCCGCGGCTCCCACGAGCCTCCGAAATTCATCATCCTCAACTACAAGGGTGGCAAGGCCAAGGACAAACCCGTCGTGCTGGTCGGCAAGGGCGTCACCTTCGACACCGGCGGCATTTCCCTCAAGCCCGGCGAGGGCATGGATGAAATGAAGTACGACATGTGCGGTGCTGCCAGCGTGCTGGGCACCTTCAAGGCCATCGCCCGAATGGAACTGCCGATCAACGTCGTCGGCCTGATTCCGACGACCGAAAACATGCCGGGCGGCTCCGCCACCAAGCCGGGCGACATCGTCACTTCCATGTCCGGCCAAACCATCGAAGTTCTCAACACGGACGCAGAAGGCCGCCTGATCCTGTGCGACGCGCTCACCTACGCCGAACGCTTCGAACCGGTCGCGGTGGTCGATGTGGCCACCCTCACCGGCGCCTGCATCATTGCCCTCGGCAACCTCACCTCCGGCCTGATGGCCAACGACGACGAACTTGCCGCCGAACTCCTGGCCAGCGGTCAGACCGCCGGCGACAAGGCTTGGCAACTGCCCCTCTGGGACGAATACCAAGACATGCTGAAGAGCAATTTTGCCGACATCCCCAACATCGGGAGCAAAGGTGCCGGCACGATCACCGCCGCCTGCTTCCTGGCCCGCTTCACCAAGGCCTACAAGTGGGCCCACCTCGACATCGCCGGCACGGCCTGGAAATCCGGCGCTGAAAAAGGGGCAACCGGCCGTCCGGTGCCGCTGCTCACCCAGTTTCTGATCAACCGCGCCGGGCAGTGACCGAGGTCAGCTTCTACCACAACGCCCCCGACCGCCTCCGCGTGGCCTGCGTGCTGGCCGCCAAGGCCTTCGGGGGCGGGCACAAGGTGACGGTGTTCGCACCGGATGGCAACACCGCGCGGCATTTCGATCAGATGCTGTGGAGCTTTCAGCCATCGGCCTTCGTGCCGCACGTAGTGGCCACCTCGCCTCTCGCCTCCGAAACACAGGTTGTAATCTGCAACCAGCTCGACGCCCAGCCCCACGACGGCATACTGATCAACCTCAGCAACGACCTTCCCGCCGGCTTCGAGCTTTTTCAGCGAGTTCTTGAAATCGTCGGGCCGAGCGAGCCGGAGCGCCAAGCCGCCCGGGAGCGCTACCGCCGCTACAAGCAGCAAGGCCACACCCTCGGCGCCCACGACCTTTCCCAACGGAGCGGCGAATGAGCACCCACCCCAACCCCGAATTCGAAATAGCCCTCGACGACGAAGAGGGCGACCGCCTCATGAGCAAGGCCGATGCGCTGATCCAGCGCCACGCCGGCTTCGCCGCCACTCCCGAAGTCGACGATCTGCCGGTGCTCACCGACGTAGTGGACGACCGCATCGAGCCTTTTATTGGCGAATCGGCACCCGTCGTCCTTCAGCCTGTCGAGTCCGAACCCACCATCGCCGAAACACCTCCCGCAGGTTTCGACGGCCCCGACCTGTCCCAGCGCCTCGTTGCCCTCGACACCGCCATCAGCCGGCACATCGAGGAATGGGTCGCCAACGAGCTTCCCCAGCTTGTCTCTCGCGAACTCGACGAACTCGCGGAACGCCTGCGCATCCAGGCCACCGCCCACCTGCGCGCAACCCTGCTCCCGCTCATCTCGGCCGAAATCGCCGAAACCCTCGACAACAACCTCCCTCGGTAAGCCTCCGCCCAATTCCTCCGCCAGTCTTGCCACCGGGCGGACCCGGCGCATCCGCTATAATCCGCGTTTTGCCTTCAAAGACAGAACCCATGGAACTGGCCAAGAGTTTCGAGCCAGCGGAGATCGAACGCCGCTGGTATGAGCACTGGGAGTCGAGCGGCTACTTCGCCG
>ERZ650311.165-NODE-165-length-44062-cov-15.373441_pt1 | contig 44062 bp, 40 predicted proteins | sample MGYA00376247_ERZ650311 | MGnify/ENA primary metagenome ERZ650311 (study PRJEB26733, sample SAMN07839324) | wastewater metagenome | biome: small river; feature: stream; material: water | place: USA: North Carolina | collected 2016-07-28 ... | reverse complement strand
TGGACCAGATCGATCAATTTCTTGAGCTTGCGAAGATCCATTGTGTTCCCCTTGATTGTAAGTGGCGGCGCGCCGGCTGGCGGGCCGCCGAATGTCTGGTTTGGCCGCGGTTGGTGCGGAGACGGGAGAGTGCGAATTCGGGGGCGAAGGCGTCGCGCCGACAGCGGCGGTCGCCGGCGCCCGGGCCGCGTCCGGTGCCGACGGGTTGGTCGGATCGAGACGCTTCGTCGCCTTGCGGGACGGGCACAGGGCAGTGCGTATGATCTGCGGACTTGGCTTTCCGAGCGCGGTTTGTGCACGTCATGAATGCAAGTTTGCCGCAATTCGGCGCAAGTTGTCCACCGCGCAGGGGGCCGGGCGCGGTTCAGGAGCGGGTCAGTTCGGCGAGTTTGCGGTCGAGTTCGTCTTCGGACATCGGTCCGAGCTTTACGAGGCCGATCTTGCCGTTTTTGTCGACGATCACGGTAAAAGGCAGCGCCTGGACTGTGTTGCCGAGCGCTTCGGTGAGTTGCACCGCCGACGGCGAGGCGATCAGCAGCGGGTAGCTCACCGGGGTTTGGGTCTGGAAGCTGCGCACGTTGGATTCGGTGTCGATGCTGATGCCGAAGAACTGTACGCCCCGGTCGCGGTACTTGGTGCTGATCGCCGAGAGGGCGGGCATTTCCTTGCGGCAGGGTGGGCACCAGGTGGCCCAGAAGTTAAGCACCAGCACCTTGCCTTCCCAACCGGAAAGTGGGCGCTTGTTGGCGGCGTTGTCGGGAAATTCGAGGGCGAGCAAGGTTGCGAGGGCGGCACTCTGCTCCGCCGAGGCATTCGCCTGTACCGCGGAATCGCCCCGACGGGCCGTGAATACGCCTGCGGCACCCGCAGCCAGCGCCACGATGACGACAAGTACGACGGTGACGGTACGGTTCATGGAGGCGAGCCGGCGGTGGCCGGGGTTTCGTTGATGAGGGCTTCGACGACCGAGAGACGGGCACGTTCCATCTGGCGGGCTCCGTGCGCGCCGCGGCGGTGCAGACGTTCCACGTCCGGCGAGTAGATGCGCAGTTTGACGGGGATGTCGTCCCAGTCGAACACGAGGATGGCTTCGGGGGCTTCGGGTTGGTTGCGCCGCGGCTCCCGGTGGTCATAGGCGACGTTGTGGTTGAGGAAGAAGATTTCGACTTCCTTGGCGCTTTCCGGGAAGAGGTCGATCTCGATTTCGGAATAGCGCCCGGCGGTGCCTTCGAGCACGGCGCCGGTGAGATAGGGGCGGAAGTCCTCCAGTTCGCGCATCACTTCGACGGCGGCGACGCGCATGACCTGCTGGCGTTCGATGTGTTCTTCATCCTGGAAAACCGCCATGTAGATGCGGACTTCGGACTCGATCTCGGCGTTGTTCGGGAGTTCGTCGGCGTTGACCGCACCAAGCTGGCGGGCCGCTTTGCGCTTGGCGAAGCCATAGTCGGTGATGCCGTCTTCGGCGATCATCCGGGCCGCCAGAGCTGCAATTTCGCGGCGCAGGTTGCTGCGATGTGGGACGGCAGGGCGCGTCATGGGCGGTCGAAGCTCCCCGTTCGATTAGAATGCCACCCATTCTACACACGACTGTTGCGGCGCTGTTTCGCCGCCTCTGGGATCACATGCACATTCATATTCTCGGCATTTGCGGCACTTTCATGGGTGGTGTGGCGCTGCTGGCACGGGCTGCCGGCCATAAAGTGACCGGCTGCGACGCCAATGTCTATCCACCGATGAGCACCCAGCTCGAAGAACAGGGCATCGGTCTGGTCGAAGGCTACGGTGCGGAGCAACTCGACCTCCGGCCCGACGTGTTCGTCGTCGGCAACGCGATTTCCCGCGGCAATCCCTTGCTCGAAGAAATCCTCGACAAAGGTCTGCCCTATGTTTCCGGCCCCCAGTGGCTGGCCGAGAACGTGCTGCAAGGGCGCTGGGTGCTGGCGGTGGCGGGCACGCACGGCAAAACCACGACCACGTCGCTGCTGGCCTGGATTCTCGAAGATGCCGGTTTGAACCCCGGCTTCCTGGTCGGTGGCGTGCCGAAGAATTTCGGATTGTCGGCGCGGCTTACCGATTCGCCTTTCTTCGTGATCGAGGCGGACGAGTACGACACGGCGTTCTGCGACAAGCGGTCCAAGTTCGTCCATTACCGTCCGCGGACGGCGATCCTCAATAACCTTGAGTTCGATCATGCGGACATCTTCGCCGATCTGCCGGCGATCGAAACCCAGTTCCATCATCTGGTGCGGATTGTGCCGAAGTCCGGGCGGATCGTCGCCAACGCCGCGGAGGCGTCGCTGCTGCGGGTGATCGAGCGCGGTTGCTGGTCGGAGCTGGAGTGGTTCAACGATGCGGCGGGCTGGTCGGTGGCCGAGGGAGCGGCCGAGGACGAGGTGGTGATCCGCCATTTGGGCAAGGAGATTGGCCGTAAGCGCCTGCCCTTGTCGGGCACCCACAACCGGGCCAACGCGCTGGCGGCCATCGCGGCCGCGCGCCATGTGGGCGTGACACCGGAAGTGGCGCTGGACGCGCTGACCCGCTTCGAAGGCGTCAAGCGCCGGCTGGAGCTGCGCGGAACCGTGCGCGGCGTGGCGGTGTACGACGATTTCGCCCATCACCCGACGGCGATTGCGCTGACGGTCGGGGGCATGCGCCGTCAGGTGGGCGACGCGCGCATCCTGGCGGTGCTGGAGCCGCGCTCCAATACGATGAAGCTCGGCGTGATGAAGGATCAGTTGCCTGCCAGCCTCGAGCAGGCCGACAAGGTGTTCTGTTACGCGGCCAATCTGGGCTGGGACGCCCGTGGCGCCCTGGAGCCGATTGCCGCCAAGACGGTGGTCGAGGACGACCTGGACGCATTGGTGAAGGCCATCGTCGCCGAAGCGAAGGACGGCGACCGCATCCTGGTGATGAGCAACGGCGGCTTCGGCGGAATCCACGGCAAGCTGCTGGCTGCGCTGGCGGATTGAGGCGCCGGTCCCGTGCCGGCGGCGCGGCGCGGGGCGGAAACGGGTGCCGCCTTCGATTCGGGCGAGGTGGTGGCGCTGCCGCGCCGACACTGCGAAGCCTGCCCGGGCGGCGGCGTCCGTTTCCTTGCCGATTCAATCCAGAAGCCCGAACAGGCGCAGTTTGCGGTAGAGCGTGGCGCGGGCGACCCGCAGGCTGCGGGCTGCCGCCGAGACGTTGCCGCCGCAGCGGGCCATCGTGGCTTTGACCGCTTCCAGTTCGAGTTCGCGCAGGCACATGCCGCCCGTGTCGGCGTGCGTGGCCGGCGATGGCGTGTTGGCGGCGTTGTCCTCCAGCACTTCCTCGGGCAGGTGTTCGCAGGTGATCTCGGCCTCGCCCTCGGCGAGGGTCAGCGCGAGGCGCAGGACGTGGTTCAATTGGCGGATGTTGCCGGGCCACGCGTAGGCCATCAGTGCCCGCATGGCGTCTGTCGACAGGCGCGGCGATGCTCCCCCGGCTGCTTCCCGGGCGAGCATCGCTTCGATCAGCGTCGCCCTGTCGGCCCGTTCCCGCAGCGCCGGCAGGCACACGCGCACGCCTTTGATGCGGTAGAACAGATCTTCGCGAAACAGGCCTTCGGCCACGCGGGTCTCCAGGCGACGGTGGGTGGCGGTGACGATGCGTGCGTCGAAGCGGATCGGCCGGGCGCCGCCCAGGCGCGTGAAGCTGCGCTCCTGCAGTACGCGCAGCAGACGGCCCTGGAGTTCCAGGGGCATGTCGCCGATCTCGTCGAGGAACAGGGTGCCGCCGCGGGCCAGTTCGAATTTTCCGGCCGCACCGCCGCGCCGCCCGCCGGTGAAGGCGCCGTCCTCGTAGCCGAAGAATTCCGATTCGATCAGTCCGGCCGGTAGCGACGAACAGTTGATGGCGACAAAGGGGCCGGACGCCCGCTCGCTCTCTTCGTGCAGGCGACGGGCCAGCACCTCCTTGCCGGTGCCTGTCTCGCCGTTGATGAGGACCGGAATGTCGCGTGCGAAGGCGCGCCGGGCAATGTGCAGCGCCCGTCCGGCAGGGCCGTCGACGTCGGGCGCGGGCGGCGTCGCGGGGGCGGATCGAGATGCGTCCCGGTCGGTGTCGTGCAGGGTTTGAACCGCGTGGCCGATCCGTGTCAGTAGCGCGTTGCGTTCGCGGGATTCGAAGCGGGCCTCGAAGCCGAGTCCGCTGTCGCTCCACAGGGCGCCGTGGGTCAGCCGCCCGGACAAGGCCTGCCGGAAGGTTTCGGCGGGGCAGTCGAAGAGTTGCGCGAAGACCTGCTCGGGATCCCGGCCGGGGGCCAGTTGGAGCAGTTGGCGGGCGGTCTGGTTGGCGCCGAGCAGACGACCGTCCTCGTCGAACACCATGATGCCGGCGAGCGGCGTGGCGAGCAGTTCGGCGCGGGTGTGGAAGCTCAGTTGCAGCGCGCCGTCGAGGGCTTCGAGCATGCGCTTTTCGACGGCGCGGGCGGCAATCGCCAGAGGCTCGAGAACGGAAACCGGACTGCCGTCGCAGTAGCGGGTGGCGTCGAGAATGCCGGCCAGTCCGCCGGCCGGGTCGAACAGCGGCACCGAGGCGCAGGCGAAAGGACGGATTTCGTCGAGGAAATGCTCGGCTGCCTGGATCACGATCGGCTGCCGTTCGATCAGCGCACAGCCGAGTCCGTTGGTGCCGATGTCCGCCTCGCGGATCGAGCGGCCGATCTGGAAGATCTGCTTCATGTTGTAGAACGCGTTGCCGGTGCCGCACAGCGCCTGCACCACCAGACCGTCCGGGTCGGTGCACACGATGCCCCAACTGCCTCGCGTCATCGCGGCGCGCAGTTTTTCCATCTCGGGCTGGGCGCAGGCGATGAGACGCCGGTTGCGCTCGGTGACGATCTGCGCTTCCTGACGCGACACCGGGGTCAGCACGCGTTCGTCGCCGGTTCGCAGGCCGTATTCGAGAGAGCGCTCCCACGAGCGGATGGTGGGGGCGCTAACCAGCCCGGCGGGGTTTTGCCCCCGTTCAAAAAACAGCTGTCGGGCATGCGCCAGGCGTGCCTCGAACGAGGCCAGCAGTTCTCCCATGATGTCTCCTCCAGGTGGCCAGTTGCGAGTCAACCGGTAACACCGGTGTTGACTCGTTTCAAGTCAGCGGCGCTTGCCGGTCGCGTCCGAGGGCTTTTTTAAAATCTCGGCAAGCAACTGATTTTTATTGTTTATTTGTGGTTTTTTCGACCCGGCACGCTTGCTGCTGATGAGGTATGGCTGGACCGGGAATGCGTTCCGCAGCATGGACGGAACGCGTTCCACATTAAAGAACTTCAACGAACGAAGTCAATCAGGAGACAACATGCCCTCATCTCTTTCCCGCCGTGGTGCGGAGCCGATCCGGCGGCGCGTCGGCCTTGCGCTGACGCTGATGACCGCGCTTGCGTGCCAGACCGTGTTTGCCGCACCGCCAAAAGGTTCGACCGAGCACATTGCGGCGGTCACCGGACGCATCGACGAGCGCGCCGTGACCGCCAACGCCGCGCGTGGCACCGACTGGCCTGCCTATGGTCTCGACTACGCCGAAACCCGTCACAGCAAGCTCGCCGAGATCAACACCGGCAATGTGAACAAGCTGGGCCTTGCCTGGACTTACAACCTCGAATCGACCCGCGGCGTGGAAGCCACCCCGCTGGTGGTGGACGGCATCATGTATGTCACCGCTTCGTGGAGCGTGGTCCACGCGGTCGATGTGCGCAGCGGCAAGCGGCTGTGGAGCTACGACCCCAAGGTGCCGCGCGAATACGCCCAGAAGGGCTGCTGCGACGTGGTGAACCGCGGCGTGGCGCTCTACAAGGGCAAGGTCTTCGTGGGCACCTTCGACGGCCGTCTGGTGGCGCTCGACGCCGCCACCGGCAAACCGGTGTGGGAGAAGGACACCGTCGAGGACCGCAGTCGGCCCTATACCGTGACCGGCGCGCCGCGGGTCATCAAGGGCAAGGTCATCATCGGCAACGGCGGCGCCGAATACGGCGTGCGCGGCTATCTCACCGCCTACGACGCCGAGACCGGCGAGCAGAAGTGGCGCTGGTACACCGTGCCGGGCGATCCCTCCAAGCCCTTCGAGAACGAGGCGATGGCCAAGGCCGCCAAGACCTGGGATCCGGCCGGTCAATGGTGGGTGACGGGCGGCGGCGGCACCGCGTGGAATAGCATCACCTACGACCCCGAACTCAACCTGATGTACGTGGGCACCGGCAACGGCTCGCCGTGGAACCACCGCAAACGCAGCCCGGCCGGCGGCGACAATCTCTACCTCGCCTCCATCGTCGCCCTCGATCCGGACACCGGCAAGTACGTCTGGCACTACCAGGAAACCCCCGGCGACAACTGGGACTACACCTCGGTGCAGGACATGATCCTCACCGACCTCACCGTCGGCGGCAAGAAGCGCAAGGTGATCCTCCATGCGCCGAAGAACGGCTTCTTCTTCGTGATCGACCGGGTGAGCGGCAAGTTCATCTCGGCCAAGAACTTCACTGAGGTGAATTGGGCCACCGGTTACGACAAGAACGGCCGCCCGATCGAAACGCCGCTGGCCCGCTCCCGCGATGCCTTCGACGCCGTGCCGGGCCCCTTCGGCGGGCACAACTGGCATGCCATGTCCTTCAACCCGAAGACCGGCCTCGCCTACTTCCCGGTGCAGAACGTGCCGATCAACCTCGCCGAGGACAAGGACTGGCGCTTCAACGAGAACAAGCCCGGCCAGCCCCAGTCCGGCACCGGCTGGAATACCGGCATGCTGGTGAATACCCAACAGCCCAAGAGCAAGGCCTTTGGCCGGCTGGTGGCGTGGGATCCGGTCAAGCAGAAGGAAGTGTGGCGCCAGGAGTATGCCTCGCCGTGGAACGGCGGCACGCTGACCACCGCCGGCAACCTCGTCTTCGCGGGCACTGCCGACGGCCGTTTTGCCGCCTATAGCGCCGACAAGGGCGAAAAGCTGTGGGAAGCGCCGATCGGCGTCGGGATGGTCGCGCCGCCGGTCACCTACGAGGTGGATGGCCGCCAGTACGTGTCCATCGCGGTGGGTTGGGGCGGCGTGTTCGGCCTGTTCCAGCGCGCCTCCGACAAGCACGATCTCGGTCGCGTCTACACCTTTGCGCTGGGTGCCGGCAAGCCGCTGCCCGAAGTGCCGGCCTATCCGCAGGGCGAGTTGATCTCCGGCGTCAAGTACGATCCGGCCCACATTGCCGAAGGCACCCGGATCTACGTCAGCAACTGCGTCTTCTGCCACGGCGTGCCCGGCGTCGACAAGGGCGGCAACATTCCCAACCTCGGCTATGTGCCGTCGCGGGATATCGCCAATCTGGCCGATTTCGTCTTCAACGGCCCCTTCGTGAAGAAGGGCATGCCCGACTTCACCGGCAAGCTCAGTGCCGACGACGTGGAAAAACTCAAGGCTTTCATCCAGGGCACCGCCGACGCCGTCCGGCCCAAACCCTGACCCGATCTCCGGAGTCCCCTCCTCCCTTGCCGCGGCCTGTACAACGGCCTGCCCCTCGCGGGCGGCCGCGGCCTTTTTCTTCCCGATCCGGGCGCGCCCGCGCCTTGTAGCACCCAATTAAAACCACAAGGAGACAACCCATGAACACCCGCTTCCGCCTCAGTGCCGCCGTTCTGCTGGCCCTTGCCGCCGGCGCCGCCCATGCCGATGTGCGCCCCGATCCGGGCGATTACACCGCGCTGCCTGCCGGCACCAACCTGCTTCTCGGCTACGCCCAGTTCCCGCGCGCCGACAAGGTCTATAGCAACGGCAACAAGACGGTGAATAACCTCGACCTGTCGCTCAACGTAGGCATCCTGCGTTATGTGCATTTCATGAAGCTGGGCGACTACATCATCGACCCGCAGATCATCGTGCCCTTCGGCAATCAGAAGATCGGCCTTTCCGACAGCAAGACCAGCGGCATCGGCGACGTGGTGTTCGGCGGCACCTTGTGGACCCTTGCCGACATGGCCAAGGGCGAGCACCTTGGCTGGTCGCTGTTCTTCACCGCGCCCACCGGCTCCGACAAGAATCAGGGCTTCGCGCTCAGCAACAACCGCTGGGCCACCGATCTGCAGGTCGGCTACATCCGCAAGCTGTCCGACAAATGGACCATCGACCTGATCGGCGAGACCGAGTTCTACCAGGACCAGCGCGACACCAAGGCCAGCAAGGACCCGCTGCTCCAGGCCCACGGCCACCTGCGCTACCACCTCAGCGACGCCACCTACGTGGCCGCCACCTACCGCCACGCCTGGGGCACCAAAGAGAAGCTCGACGGCGCCGAGATCGCCGGCAGCAAGAACAACGGCACCGCGATGCTCACCTGGGCCTCGTTCGTGGATAAGCAATGGCAGGTGCAACTGCAATACACCCAGGATGTGAAGGTCGAGGAAGGCCCGAAGATCAGCGGCGTGCAGGCACGCGTGCTGTATGCCTATTGATGAGCGCCCGACAGGAGATCGCATCATGAACGCATTTCACGGCATCGCCCTGCACCCCGACACCGCCGCTTTCCTCGCCCGCCCGCAGCGCATGCTGATCGGCGGCGAGTGGGTCGAGGCCGTTTCCGGCGCCACCCTGCCGGTGGTCGATCCGGCCAGCGGCGAGGTCTTCTGCCGCGTCCCGGCCGGCGAATCCGCCGACATCGACCGCGCCGTTGCCGCCGCCCGCCGTGCTTTTGAAAGCGGCGACTGGCCCCGCGCCCGCCCGGTGGATCGGGAGCGCCTGTTGCTCAAGTTGGCCGACCTGCTCGAAGCCCACGCCCAGGAGTTCGCCGAGCTGGAAGCCATCGACAACGGCAAGCCGGTCACCATCGCCCGTCACGTGGACGTGGCTCTGGCCGTCGACTTCGTCCGCTACATGGCCGGCTGGGCCACCAAGCTGGATGGCAGCACGATGGAGCTGTCGGTGCCGCTGGTGCGCGACCGGGAGTTCTTCGGCTTCACCCGCCGCGAGCCGGTGGGCGTGGTCGGCGCCATCATCCCGTGGAACTTCCCGCTGCTGATGGCGGTGTGGAAGGTCGCGCCGGCGCTGGCGGCCGGCTGCACGATGATCCTCAAACCCGCCGAAGACACGCCGCTCACGGCCCTGCGGCTGGGCGAGCTGGCCCAGCAGGCCGGCTATCCGGCCGGCGTGCTCAACGTGGTGACCGGCCTCGGCCATACCGCCGGCGCTGCGCTGGCCGGCCACCCCGGCATCGAGAAGGTGGCCTTCACCGGCTCCACCGAAGTCGGCAAGCTGGTCGGCAAGGCGGCCATGGAAAACATGACCCGAGTGTCGCTGGAGCTGGGCGGCAAGAGCCCGGTGATCGTCCTCGACGACGTGGACCCGGCAGTTGCCGCGGCCGGCGCGGCGCAGGCGATCTTCTTCAACCAAGGGCAGGTATGCACCGCCGGCTCGCGCCTCTACGTGCATCGCAGCCGTTTCGACGCGGTGGTCGATCACCTCGCGGAGATCGCCAGCGGCATGAAGATGGGCCCGGGCATCGATCCGGCCACGCAGATCGGCCCGCTGGTCAGCAAGGTTCAGCAGACGCGGGTGCTCGACTACGTGCAAAGCGGTTTTGCCGAAGGCGCCCGCGCGGCGGTCGGCGGCGCGGCGGGCGAGGGGCCGGGATGCTTTGTGCGGCCGACCGTGCTGGTGGATGTGCACGAGGACATGCGCGTGGTGCGCGAGGAGATTTTCGGGCCGGTGGTGGTCGCCCAGGCTTTTGACGACCTGGACGACATCGCCCGCCGTGCCAACGACACGCCCTACGGTCTTGCCGCCAGCATCTGGTCCAACGATCTGTCGCGGGTGCATCGCCTGATTCCGAAGATCAAGGCCGGTACGGTGTGGGTGAACTGCCACAACATCATCGAGAACGTGATGCCCTTCGGCGGCTTCAAGCAGTCCGGCATCGGCCGCGAGGCCGGTCGGGCGGCGCTGGAGCTCTACACCGAGTCGAAGTCGGTGATCATGATGCTGTAAGCGCCATCGGGGCGGTCAGCGCACCGCCTCGAAGCGTCTCGGAAAGCCCGCCGCCGGAGCCCGGCCGCGGGCTTTTTCGCGCCGGAACACCTGTGCGCAGGCGGCCAGGGTGGCGCACAGCAGCAGCGCCGCGCCGGTGTTGTGGGCGACGGCCAGCGGGAGCGGCAGTTGCAGCAGCACGTTGGCGATGCCGAGACCGATCTGCACGCCCAGAGCGCTCAGCAGGACGAGGCCGTGACGGCGGAAGGCGGGTTGCCGGGCCAGACTCAGGCCGAGACTGCCGACGACGATCAGCACCGCGCCGGCGCCCAGGCGGTGGGCGAAGTGGATGGCGGTGAGGGCGGCGCCGGGCAGCAGGGCGCCGCTGGCGGTGGCGCCGAGTTCTCGGTCGAGGGTGAAGGCGTGGTGGGTGTCCATTTCCGGCCACCAGGAGCCTTGGCAGGTGGGGAAGTCGGCACAGACGGCGGCGGCATAGTTGCTGCTGACCCAGCCGCCGAGGGCGATCTGGCCGAGCACGACGGCGAGAGCGGCGATGGCGGCGAGGCGTAGGCCGACCGGCGCCATGCCCGGCAGTCGGTCCGGACGGCGCTCCCGCAGCCACAGCAAGGCAAGGATCGCCAGCGTCGTCATGCCGCCGAGGAGGTGGCTGGTGACGATGACCGGCTTGAGCAGCCGGGTGACCGTCAGCATGCCGAGCAGGGCTTGCATCGTCACGACGGCGACCAGGGCGATCTCCAGCCCCGGTCCGCGTCGGGCGTGCTGGCGCCAGGCCAGCACGGCCAGCCCGGCGATGCACAGCCCGAGGGTGCCGGCGGCGTAGCGGTGGATCATCTCCTTCCACGCTTTGGGCGCTTCGACCGGCTTGCCGGGGAAGGCGGAGTGGGCGGCGCTGACTTCGTGGGCCTGCTCGGGCACGCCGATCAGGTGGCCGTAACAGCCCGGCCAGTCGGGGCAGCCGAGGCCGGCGTCGGAAAGGCGCACCCAGGCGCCGAGGGAGACAACCGTCAGCGCCAGCAGCAGTGCCGCGGTAAGCAGCGTCCGATAGGCCCGGCTCACAGCAGGCGGTCCAGGAACAGGGCGGCGAACAGGCCGGTGAGATAGATCAGCGAATAGCGGAAGGCGTGGCGGGCCTTGGTGTCGGAATAGTTGCGCCACAGGCTCCAGGCTTCGCGCAGGTAGCCCAGGTTGAGCACGCTGACCAGCGCGACGTAGATGCCGCCGGACAGGCCGAGGGTGGCCGGGAGGTAGGAGACGGCGGCGAGCAGCACGGTGTAGAGCAGGATGTGCAGGCAGGTGAGCGGCACGCCGTGGCTCACCGGCAGCATCGGCAGGCCGGCGCGGGCGTAGTCGTCGCGGCGGTAGCAGGCCAGCGCCCAGAAGTGGGGCGGCGTCCAGAGGAAGATGATGAGGAACAGGGCCAGCGCCGGGAGGCCGATGGTGTCGGTCATGGCGGCCCAGCCGAGCACCGGCGGCATGGCACCGGAGGCGCCGCCGATGACGATGTTCATCGGCGTGGCCGGCTTGAGGATGACGGTGTAGACGATGGCGTAGCCGAGGAAGGTGGCGAGGGTGAGCCACATGGTCAGCGGATTGACGGCCAGCTTGAGCAGCCACAGGCCGGCGCCGCCGGTGAGGCAGGCGAGGCCGAGGGTTTCGGCCGGGGCGATGAGGCCTTGGGGCAGGGCGCGGCCGCGGGTGCGCGCCATGCGTGCGTCGATGGTGCGTTCGACGAGGCAGTTGATGGCCGCCGCGGCGCCGGCGACGAGGGCGATGCCGACGGTGGCCGCCAGCATCGGGCCAAGCGGCGGCCAGCCCGGCACGGCGAGGAACATGCCGATCAGCGCGGTGAACACGATCAGGCTGTTCACCCGCGGTTTGCACTGGGTGGCGAAGGCCGCGAAGCGCACGCGCAGCGGGCTGGGCAGGGTGGCGGAGCGGAAGGTGGTCGGCATCGAGGTCTCCGGGTGCGGCTTGAGTTGCATCGGCGGTTGCGGGGTCAGCCTGCCCAGGCGTAGCGGAGCAGGCGTTCCATGTCCTTGAGGATGTCGCGGGGTTCGGCGTCGGCTGGATAGCGCAGGATGATCCGGCCCGTTGGGTCGACGACGTAGACGCGGTGTCCGGCGGTATCGAGGTCGAAGGCGGTGCGGGCGGCGGCGTCGGTGGCGACGGCGGTGTGAAGGTCGGGCTGGAGGGCGGCGAGCGGGGCGATGTCGGGGGTGGCCTCGTCGGTCAGCCAGCTGCGCTGGACGCGGGACATTTGTTTGTAGAGCGCGACGTGGACCTGACGGGTGGCGGCGATCCAGCGTTTGCAGGCGGCTTCGCAAGGGCCGGCGCCGGCGACGACGAGGGTCCAGTGGTCGTTGAAGGCGGCGGTGTCGAGGGGCTTGCCGGCGGCATCGGCCAAAGGCGGCAGGGCGCGGGGCGGGCTGAGGAGTTCGCCGTGATTGCCCGCTTTGGCCGGCCGCCAGCCCCAGGCATAGAGCCCGCCGCCGACGATAAAGGGCATGAACAGCAGGGCGAGGATCAACAACAGCGGACGATAGCGGACTGCGCTCGGGGCGTTGGCCGTGCTCATGTCCGCCTCCAGCCGAGGGCGAACCAGATCAGTCCGGCAGAGGCCGCAAAACCGTACCACTGCCAGGCGTAGGAGAGATGGCGTTCGGCGCGGTCGTCGGGGCGTGGCCAGTCGCGCACGAAACCGGCCGGCGCTTCGGCCGCCAGTTGCAGGACGACGGGCTGGACGGGGTAGGGCGCCGATGCGACGAAACGGGCCAGATCGAGGTTTTGCCAGACCGCCTGCCAGGCGCGGGTGGCCGGTTCGGTGCCGAGGGTGAAGAAGCGCGAGCCGGGAACGACCGCGATGCCGGTGAGTTCGACCGGGACGTCGGGCGTGGCGACGACGGGCAAATCGGAATGGCTGGCGCGCGCCGGAACCCAGCCGCGATTCACCAGCACGCGCATGCTGCTGCCTTCGATGCGCAGCGGGGTGAGTACGTGGTAGCCGGCTTGCTCCCGGTAGACCCGGTTGTCGACGAGAAACTGGCGCTCCGTCTCGAAACGGCCGCGCACGACGACCGGGTGCGAGCGCAGGGCTTCGGCATCGACCGGGCTGGCCCCGAGCGTGATCGGCGCATCGACGCCACGGGCGTCGAGCAGTTTTTGCGCGGCCTGCTTGCGGTCGAACTTGGCGTGTTGCCAGTTGCCGAGCTGGATGCAGCCCGTCGCCACCGCCAGCGCCAGCGCGCCACCCCACAGCGAAGGGCGGAACCGGCGGCCGCTTGTGGCGCTCCGGAGGCCGGCGCACAATCGGCCGATGAGTCGGCCGACGACGTGCGGGGAGTGGGTTGTGCTATTCAAATCTGCGGTGGTGTTCATGCTGTTGCTGGTGATCGGCAGCCTCTTTTCGGGCTTGTTCTTTCTGTATCGCGACAAGGGCGACGGCGACCGGGTGGTGCGCGCGCTGACCTTGCGTATCTCGCTTTCCGTCCTGATTTTCGCTGCGCTGCTGCTCAGCTACCGCTTTGGCGGCTATAGCCAGTAGATCACCACGAACAGCAGCAGCCAGACCACATCCACGAAGTGCCAGTACCAAGCCACGGCCTCGAAGGCGAAGTGGCGTTTGGCGTCGAAGTGGCCGGCCAGACTGCGGCCGGCGACCACGGCCAACATGATGGCGCCGAGCGTGACGTGAAATCCGTGGAAGCCGGTGAGCATGAAGAAGGTGGCGCCATAGACGCCGGCGCCCATCGTCAGGCCCAGCTCGGTGTAGGCGTGGTGGTATTCGTAGGCTTGAAACGCCAGGAAGGTGACGCCCAGCAGCACGGTAAGGATCAGGCCGATGTTGAGTTGGCTGCGCTTGGCTTTCATCAGCCCCCAGTGGGCCCAGGTGAGGGTGACGCCGGAGGTGAGCAGCAGCGCGGTGTTGATCGAGGGAATGCCCCATGCGCCCATCGGCGTGAAGCTGGCGCCCTTAGGGCCGGCGGTGGGCCAGCCGCCGGTGTAGCCCTGGTAGAGCGTGAATAGCGGGTCCATGCCCGCCAGTGCCGGCACCGAGATGGTGCGGCAGTAGAACAGCGCGGCGAAGAAGGCGGCGAAGAACATCACTTCGGAGCCGATGAACCACACCATGCCTTGGCGGAAGGATTTGTCTTCCCAGTCGGTGTAGGCGCCGCGCTGGTTTTCGGCGATCACCGCGCCGAACCATTTGAACAGCACAAAGACGATCACCGCTGCGCCGCCCGCCATCACCCACGGGCCGGGGGCGAACTTGTTCATCAGCAGGATGAAGCCCAGTGCCAGCAGGAACATGCCGCCCGACAGGAAGATCGGGTAAAGGCTGGGCTGAGGCACGTAATAGTGGCCGGCGTGGGGCGTGGCGTGCGATGCGGTCAAGGCGGGCTCCCTCGAAAGGTTATTTGGGGGCGGGGAAGAATGCGTAGGCGAGCGTGAGTTCGCTGATTTCGTCGCCGATGTTGCCGTCGACGACGAAGGTCAGCGCCATTTCGCGGCTTTCGCCAGGGGCGAGGGTTTGTTGCGTGAAGCAAAAGCAGTCGAGCTTGCGGAAGTGGCGGGCCGCGGCGGCGGGCGAGACGCTGGGCACGGCCTGTCCGACGATGGTTTGGTCGGACAGGTTGCGCACCAGGAAACGGGTGGTGCGCAGCTCGCCCGGGTGCAGTTCGATGGCGGGTTCCAGCGGACGGATTTCCCAGGGCAGGCCGGGCATCAGGGTGGCGGTGAATTGCACGCCGAGCGTGCGCGCGTAATTCACCGCGCTGGGCGGCAGATCCTTTGCGGCGATGGCGTCTTTCAGCGTTTTGCCGTTGAAGCCGACTGCCGCGCAGAGGGTGTCGTAGAGCGGCACGAGGGCAAAGCCGAAGGCGAAGAAGGCGGCCGTCAGCAACAGCAGCCGGACAATGAGCCGGCCGTGTTTGCGAGGCGGCTGGGGCAGCGCGGCGTCGCTCATGGCGCTTCAGCGCTCGATGAAGAAGCCGACGATGTAGAGGGTGACGGCCAGCGCGCCGAGCGCCCAGGCAAAGCGGGCGGACGACTTGCGGCGCTGGGCGAGATCGGCTTCGGTGAGGTGCATGGCGGTGTCCTCAGGCTTTGATGACGGGCTGAATGTCCCAGGAGTGGTGGGGCGGCGGGGAGCTGAGTTGCCATTCGAGGCCGCTGGTGCCTTCCCAGACGGCATCGCTGGCTTTTTCACCGCCTTTCACGCAACGCCAGATGTTGTAGGCGAAGAGCAGCTGAGACAGGCCGAGGATGAAGGCGCCGACGGTGGAGATGGCATTGAACTCGGCGAACTGAAGCGCGTAGTCGGGAATGCGCCGCGGCATGCCGGCCAGACCGAGGAAGAACTGGGGCATGAAGGTGAGGTTGAAGCTGATCACCGTGAGCCAGAAGTGCAGCTTGCCAAGGCGTTCGTTGTACATGTGGCCGGTCCATTTCGGCAGCCAGTAGTACACGCCGGTCATCACGCCCATGATGCCGCCGGTGAAGAGGGCGTAGTGGAAGTGGGCGACGACGAAGTAGCTGTGGTGATACTGGGCGTCGGCGGCCACGTCGGCGAGTACCAGACCGGTGAGCCCGGCAATGCCGAACAGCACGATGAAACCGACCGCAAACAGCATGGGGGTTTCGAAGCTCATCGCGCCGCGCCACATGGTGGCGATCCAGCAGAAGAACAGCACCGCCAGCGGCAGCGAGATCGACATGGTGCTGTACATGAAATACACCAGCGCCGGCACCGGCATGCCGGCAGTGAGAAAGTGGTGACCCCACACGATGAGGCCAAGCACGCCGATGGCGATGAAGGACCACACCTGGGCGGTGTGGCCGTAGATCGGCTTGCGGGTGAAGGTGGACAGCACGTGGGGCATCAGACCCCACACCGGCAGCAGCAGGATGTAGACCTCCGGATGGCCGAAGAACCAGAACAGGTGCTGGAACAGGATTGGGTCGCCGCCACCGGCCGCGTCGAAGAAGTGGGTGCCGAAGTGACGGTCGGTGAGCAGCATGGTCACGCCGCCGGCGAGCACCGGCAGGGTGATGATCAGCAGCACCGCGGTGACCAGCCAGCCCCAGCAGAAGAGCGGCATCTTCATCAGCGTCATGCCCGGGGCGCGCATGTTGAGGATGGTGGCGATGATGTTGATCGAGCCCATGATCGAGCTGACGCCGAGGATGTGGATCGAGAAGATCGCGAAATCCACGCCGATGCCGCCCTGCACCGACAGCGGTGCGTAGAGCGTCCAGCCGGTGGCGACCGCGCCGTCGCCGATGCCGAAGAGGGCCAGGATGAAGGGCAGGGTCAGCAGGAAGGCGGCTGGCGGGAGCAGCCAGAAGCCCCAGTTGTTGAGGCGCGGCAAGGCCATGTCGGGGGCGCCGATCATCAGCGGGATCATCCAGTTGGCGAAGCCGGTGGCCGCCGGCATGAGGGCGGCGAAGATCATCACCAGTGCATGCACGCCGATCAGCTGATTGAAGAACTCGGGCTTCATCAGCTGCAGCCCGGGCTGGAAGAGTTCGGCCCGCACCGCCAGGATCATGGCGCCGCCGACGAAGAACATCAGCAGCGAGAAGGTCATGTACATCGTGCCGATATCCTTGTGGTTCGTGGTGGTGAGCCAGCGCAGGATTCCGGAGGGTTGGGCGTGATCGCCGTGGTGGTCGAGGGTGTGGGCGGCGGTGTTCATCGTGGGGATTCCTTACCGAAGGGCCTTGATCTGGGCGGGCTGGATCATGTCGCCCTTGGTGTTGCCGAAGCTGTTGCGCTCGTAGGTGACGATGGCGGCGATATCCACGTCGGAGAGCGTGTTCTTGAAGGCTTGCATGGCGGTGCCGGTCTTGCCGTTCATCACGCGATCCACATGGCTGTCGGGGATCAGCTTGCCGTCGGGCGAGAGCAGTGGGCCATTGACGATCTTGCTGCCCGCCAGCGCGGGGAAGGCCGGTGGCAGACCCTGACCGGTGGGCTGGTGGCAGGCGGCGCAGGTTTTCTCGTAGGCGTCCTTGCCGTGGGCCATCAGCTCGTCGCGGGTCCAGGTCTTGTCGCCGCCGGCAGCGGCGGCGGCCAGTTCGGTTTTTTTCTTGTCGACCCAGGCGACGTATTCGGCCTCCGGCACCGCCCGCACGACCACCGGCATGAAACCGTGATCCTTGCCGCAGAGTTCGGCGCACTGGCCGCGGTAGACGCCGGGTTCTTCGATGCGCACCCAGGTTTCGCGGAGGAAGCCGGGAATGGCGTCGCGCTTGACGCCGAACTGGGGCACCCACCAGGTGTGGATGACGTCGGTGGAGGTGAGCAGCACGCGCACCTTTTTGCCCACCGGCAGCACCACTTCGTTGTCCACTTCGAGCAGGTAGTGTTCGCCCTTGGTCGCGGTGCCGTCGATCTGCTCGCGGGGCGTGGCGAGGGTGCTGATGAACTTGACGCCGGAGTCGGGGTATTCGTACTGCCATTTCCACTGCATGCCGGTGACCTTCAGCACCATGTCCGCCTTGGTACGGGTGTCTTCCATGTCGATGACCGCATGGAAAGCCGGGATGCCCATCAGCACGAAGTCGATGAAGAGCAGAATTGCGAAAGGCACCAGCACCCAGAACCACTGCAGCACACCGGTGGGGCCGCTGAATCGGGCCGGTTCGGCGCCGACGCTCTTGCGGTGCTTGAGCATGGAATAGACCATGATCGCGAACACCACCACGAACAGCACGGTGATGATGACCATGAACTGGTTGTGCATCGACAGGGTGTCCCGTCCGATGGGCGTGACGGGCTTGGGGAAATTCCAGGTGTAGTCGGCGAGGGCTGAACCGGCGCCGAGACTGAGGGCGAGCCCGGCGATGAAACGGGAAGGACGGCAAGGGCCGCCGGAACGGGGGTTGAGTGTCGTCAAGGCTCGTTCTCTTCTCTTCGTGGGATGATCGGCTTCAGGTTCGGAGCCGGCTGTTGAGCTTGGATGTCAGTTCGGATGCAAGCTGGCGGCGCTCCGCCGGTGTCAGCAGCCTCCCGACGCTGGCGCTATGGCCGTGGGAGCGGATGCACAACAGCGGATCGGGGCCGGTGTCGGACTGGGTTTCGAAGCTGATGCGGGCCCAGCCGGCGTGAAAGCTGTGCTGCGAGCTGCCGTGAGGCAGACGGGTCGAGACGGTCAGGCGATCGCCTTCGAGGCGGATCGACTCTACCGATGCGTTGCGCCGCTCGACGACGATCAGTGCAAAGAAGAGAAGGGCGAGTTCAAGCCCGGCAAAGGGGAGCACCAGCCAGGCGCCGGCGAGCAGAAAGCCGCCGCTGACGAGCAGGCTTGAAACCACGACGAGGCAGGTCATGCCACGGCGGACGGTTGGGGTAAGCGAACGGTTGGGGCGCGCGATCCATTCCCGCGCGCCCTCCGTCTCTGTCATTGTTATAGCCATGGCGTCTCCTCCAGGCCCGTCTGCGACTTTTTGACGCAGATCAAATTTGGTGCTCAGTTTAGCATCGGTTCTTCTTTTCGCGGTGCACTTCACGAGAGTGCAAGTTTTTGAAAGTTAAAGAGGTTTTAAATGGTCTCGATGTTGCGGTGCATCATTGCGGTGGGTGTGATCCTCGGCCTTCTGAATGCCTGTTCTCCGTCCGGAAACGGCGGCGAGGGCTTCGCGAATACCGATATCACCGGCGCAAAGTACGGGCAGGATTTCAAACTGATCGACCATCATGGCCAGCCCCGTAGCTTGGCCGACTATCGGGGCAAGGTGGTGACCCTGTTTTTCGGCTATACCCAGTGTCCTGACGTGTGCCCGACCAATCTGGCCGGCATGGCCGAGGTGATGCGCCAGCTCGGGCCGGATGCCGACAAGGTGCAGGTGCTTTTCATGACCGTCGATCCGGAGCGGGATACCCGCGAACTGCTGGCCGAATATGTGCCGGCCTTCGATGCGCGGTTTGTCGGGCTCTACGGCGATCTGCCGACGACCCAGGCGGTGGCGAAGGATTTCAAGGTCTTCTACCAGAAGCAGGGCGACGTGACCGGCAAGGCCTATACCGTGGATCACTCCACCGGCACTTACGTCTTCGACCCGCAGGGACACCTGCGCCTGTATGTGAAGCACGGCGAGAAGCCGGAACTGATCACCGCCGACATCAGAAAACTGCTTGCCGGAAAGTGATTGCGGCGGGCGCTTGCGCCGCAAGCAAAAAGGGCAACCCGCGCGGGTTGCCCTTTTTTATGCGTCGAACCGTCGGCGCTCAGGCGAGCGCGGCGAGCTGGTTGCGCATCTTCTGCATGGCCTTGGCTTCGATCTGGCGGATGCGCTCGGCCGAAACGCCATATTCGGCGGCCAGTTCGTGCAGGGTGGCGGCGTCGCCTTCGGCCAGCCAGCGACGCTGGACGATCATACGGCTGCGGTCGTCGAGCATGGCCAGCGCTTCGTGGAGGCCTTCGTCCTGGAGGCGGGCGTATTGCCGCTGGGCGAGCACTTCGGACGGCTCGGCGTGGGGGTCGGCCAGATAGGCGATGGGGGCGAAACGCTCCTCGTCGTCGTCGGGGCCGGCTTCGAGCGCAACGTCCTGCCCGGACAGGCGGGTTTCCATCTCGCGCACTTCTTCGGGCTTGACCCCGAGCTGCTCGGCGATGGTGCGGACTTCCTCGCCCTGCAGGGTGCTGCTGCTCGCCTTCAGGCCGCGCAGGTTGAAGAACAGCTTGCGCTGGGCCTTGGTGGTGGCGATCTTGACCAGCCGCCAGTTCTTGACGATGTATTCGTGGATTTCGGCTTTGATCCAGTGGATCGCGAAAGACACCAGCCGGACGCCACGGTCGGGGTCGAAGCGCTTGACGGCCTTCATCAGGCCGACGTTGCCTTCCTGGATCAGATCGGCATGGGGCAGGCCATAGCCGAGATAACCTCGCGCAATGGCCACCACCAGCCGCAAGTGCGACATGACCAGCTTGCGCGCCGCGTCGAGATCCTCATTTTCCCGGAAGTCATGAGCGAGATCGGATTCTTCCTTCTCGGTCAACAGGGGGATGCGGTTCACGCTCTGGATGTACTGATCCAGGCTGCCAACCGAGGACGGAACGGGAAACGACAAGGTGTGGGACATCAGTGACTAACCTCCTTGGGTCCAATATTAGCACTCCCTGCCTGTGAGTGCTAAGGGGGCGATTGGTTCAATGGAGTCGCGATGCAGTGGGAAAAATCGCGTCGGATGCCGGGTGAGCGCTCGGTGCGAGGGCTGCGGAGCGAGTTGTGACGGCTTGAAGCGAGCGGTAGGCGGCGTTTTCACGGCCGGTTGTTGCCAGCCAAAAAAAATCGCGGCAGCCGAAGCTTGCCGCGAGTTTGCGCGTGGGGAGGGCGGGGGCTTCTCAGAAGTGATATTCGGCGCGGATCATCGGGGTCTTGGCGAAGGCGCCGCTGCCGGCTGCGCCGGTGTGGTCGTTCCCGAACTTGTTGCGCCAGTACTGGTACTCCAGACCGATCTTGGCGGTGTTCTTGCTGGCCCCAAGCAGCGAGCTGGCGTCGTACATGACCTGCATGTCGATGTTGGTTTCCGGCTTGGTGCCGCCGCCGAACTCGTTCTTGCCCTTCGATGCGATGAAGTTGGCGTAGCCCTCGAAGCTGAGCGGGAGGGAGCCGATGGGGATGCCCCAGGCCAGGTTCAGCATCGGATGCGGATCGTAGTCGTAGCGGTCGGTGGCGGTGTGGGAGAACTTGTTGTAGGGCGCGTTGCTTTCCCACAGTTGCAGGATGCTGACATTCAGGAAGCCGGGAACATCCAGCATGACCGTCGGGCCGGCGACCAACATCCGCTTCTTGGAGTTGTAACCGGCGTCGTCCTTTGTGTTGGCATCGAAGCCGGCGGTCAGGCCGACGCCGCGGATCGGACCGAACTTGAAGCTTTCCGGGTGGCCGGTGATCTTGCCCAAATCCAGGGTGTGGCGATAGACGACATAAATTTCCTGGGCGCCCGAGCTGGAGCCGGGGGATGCCGGATCCTTGCTGTCGGAGAGCAGCATGTCGACGTTGAGAAAGTTCGTGCCGTATTTGTAGCCGCTGACATGCCCCAGGTTGAAGATGTTCTTGGCGATATCCTGGTTGTTGAAGGGCTCGCCAAAAGACGTGCCGTAGCGGTAGCCGATGTAGGTGTCGCTCCAGTCCGCGGCGTGGGCGGCGGATAGGCCTGCGGCGATCAGGGCGCAACCGAGGATTGCGGATTTCTTGATGGACATGGGTGAGACCTCCGGAGTTGAATAAATCTATTCGGGGCTGTGGTACTGCGATGCAGCATTGAGCCGATGGGCAAAATTTATCAGGACAGCGGAGCGTTTGGAGGTATATCTATTATCACCGAATTTATATACCGCAACTTTTGTATCCCATTGAATACAATGGAATTGTTTTGAAAGGGGCAATGCCGGGAAATGCACCTCGAGGGTGCGGAAAACGGCGCGGCGCACTGTTTTAAAGCGTGCTTTCGATTGGCATTTTTCGGGCGTTCCGCTCCGCCGGTTTGGCAAGCAAGGGGCCATCGGATGCCCCTTTCCCCTATTGCCGAAACGCAGCTTTCCCCATCACATGGGTCGCGGCGACACAGCGTTCGTCGCCCAGGATCAGCATTGCAAACAGCCGCTCGGCGAGGCTTTCGCCGCCCTTTAGCCGGAAATCCAGTTCCGGTGTGGCGCGTGGATCGAGGACGACGAAGTCCGCTTCCTTGCCAGGGGCAAAATTGCCGATGAATTCATCCAGATAGAGCGCCTGCGCGCCGCCCAGGGTGGCGAGAAACCAGGCGCGAAGCGGCGGGAGCGGGCGCCGATGCACTTGCGAGACCTTGTAGGCTTCGCCCAGCGTGCGGATCAGGCTGAAAGAAGTGCCGCCGCCGACGTCGGTGGCCAGACCGACGCGGATGCCGGCTTCGCTGGCTGCCGCGTGGTTGAAGAAGCCGCTGCCGAGGAACAGGTTGGAGGTCGGGCAGAAGGCGGCGGCGCTGCCCGTGCTGGCCATTTCGCCGATTTCGACCGGGGCGAGGTGGATGCAGTGACCGTAGATGGTGCGCGGGCCGAGCAGGCCGTAGTGCCGATAGACGTCGAGATAGTCGCGACAATTGGGGAACAATTGGCCGACCCAGGCGATTTCGGCCGGATTTTCGGCGAGGTGCGACTGGACATGCAGGTCGGGCCGGCTCTTGTAGAGCTCGCCGGCGAGGGCCAGCTGTTCGGGCGTCGAGGTCGGCGCAAAGCGCGGCGTGATGCTGTAGCGCAGGCGGCCCTTGCCGTGCCAGCGCTCGATCAGGGCCAGACAGTCGCGCTCGGCGTCGGCCACGGTGTCCACAAGGGTGGCCGGCGCGTTGCGGTCCATCATCACCTTGCCGGTCAGCATCCGCAGATTGCGTTTGGCGGCCGAGGCCATGAAAGCATCCACCGATTGCGGATGGACCGTTGAAAACACAGACGCCGTCGTCGTGCCGTGGGCCAGCATGCGTTGGACGAAATACTCGGCGGTGGCGGCGGCGACCGCCGGGTCGCCGAAGGCGGCTTCGGCCGGGAAGGTGTAATCGTTGAGCCAGTCGAGCAATTGCCGGCCGAAGGAGGCGATGATGCCGGCTTGCGGGTAATGGCAGTGGGTGTCGATCAGGCCGGGCAGGATCAGTTTGCCGCGGTAGTCGGAGATTTCGGCGCGGGCGAGAAGCTCCGGCGCGATGCGGGCCTGGAGCTCGACCCACGGGCCGATGTCGGCGATATGGCCGTCGGCAATCCACAGCGCGCCGTCCGGGAAGAACTGGTAGCTGTCGGCGGCGTCGTGCTCGCCGGGATCTTTGAGGAAATGCAGCACTTGGCCGCGGACGAGCTGGTAAAGGGTGGGGTTCGGTTCGCGCATGACTTTTCAGGGCGTGCCGTTGGCGAGTTGGCGGGCCAGTCGGTTGTGGGTGGCGATCAGGGGGGGCAGGTCGAGGGGCAGAAACTGGCCGTCGGTGACCACCGGTTTGCCGTCGATGATGGAATGGCGCACCGATTGCGGCGTGCAGAAGACCAGCGCGGCGACCGGGTCGTGCACCGCGGCGCCGGCCAGATCGAGTCCGCCGGTCGGGAAGGCGACAAGGTCGGCGCTCATGCCTGGAGCCAGCGCGCCGATGTCGTCGCGGCCCAGCACCCTGGCGCCGCCCAGGGTGGCGAGTTCCAGCGCTTGGCGGGCGTTCATCGCCGCCGGGCCGTGCCCGACGCGGGCCAGCAGCATGGCCTGACGGGCTTCGCCGAGCAGGTGGGCGGCGTCGTTCGAGGCGCAGCCGTCGACGCCGAGGCCGACATGGACGCCGGCTTCGCGCATCGCCGGCGTCGGCGCAATGCCGGAAGCCAGCCGCATGTTGGAGCAGGGGCAGTGCGCGACGCCGGTGCCGGTGCGGGCAAACAGCCCGATGCCCGGCGTGTCGAGCTTGACGCAGTGGGCGTGCCAGACGTCATGGCCGACCCAGCCCAGCGACTCGGCGTATTCGGCGGGCGTCATGCCGAATTTTTCGCGGCTGTAGGCGACGTCGTTGTCGTTTTCGGCCAAGTGGGTGTGCAGCGATACGCCGTAGTGGCGGGCCAGCGTGGCGGCTTCGCGCATCAGGTCGCGGCTGACCGAAAAGGGCGAACAGGGGGCGACGACGATGCGCTGCATGGCGTGGCGGCGGGGGTCGTGCCAGGTTTCGATCAGACGTTGCGTGTCTTGCAGGATCGCCCCTTCGTCTTCGACCAGCCGGTCCGGTGGCAGGCCGCCCTGACTTTCGCCGACGCTCATGCTGCCGCGCGCCGCGTGAAAGCGCATGCCGATGGTGGCGGCGGCTTCGATCGAATCGTCGAGCCGGCTGCCGTTCGGGTAGATGTACAAATGGTCGCTCGAGGTGGTGCAGCCGGAAAGGATCAGCTCGGCCATCGCGGTCAGGGTTGAAACCCGGATCATTTCGGGGGTCAGCCCGCCCCAGATCGGATAGAGCCGGCGCAGCCAGCCGAACAGTTCCGCATCCTGCGCGCCGGGGATCGCCCGGGTCAGGCTCTGGTACATGTGATGGTGGGTGTTGATCAGACCGGGCAGGGCGACCGTGCCGGCCAGCGAGATCACCTGGTCGGCGTCCGTCGGTAGTTGGTCGGCGGTGCCGACCGCCTCGATTACGCCGTCGCGGATGAAGACGCCGCCGCCCGGGATCTCGCGGCGGGCCTCGTCCATGGTGACGAGGACGTCGGCGTTTTTCAGCAGAAGTGTGGTCATGGCAGGAAGGGCTTGCCGAGCGAGGCCGGCAGGTTGAGTTGGAGCAGCCGGCGGTCGCGCGAAATGACGACCAGCACGACGATGGTGGCGATGTAGGGCAGGGCCGCGAGGACTTGAACCGGTACGTCGATGCCGAGCCCCTGGGCGTGGAACTGCAGGATGGTGACGGCGCCGAACAGATAGGCGCCGAGCAGCAGGCGGGTCGGCTTCCAGGTCGCAAAAACCACCAGTGCGACCGCGATCCAGCCGCGGCCGGCGCTCATGTTCTGAACCCACAGCGGGGTATAGACGGTGGACAGATAGGCGCCGGCGATGCCCGCCATGGCGCCGCCGAAGGCGACGGCGCCGTAGCGAATGCCGAGGACCGGGTAGCCGATGGCATGGGCGGATTCCGGGGATTCCCCGACGGCCTTGAGCAGCAGCCCGAGGCGGGTCTTGCTGAGGGTCCAGGCCACGCCGGCAAAGGCAATGAAGGACAGATAGACCACCGCATCCTGCTTGAATAGCACCGGCCCCAGCAGCGGGATGTCGGAGAGCAGCGGGATCGCCAGCGGTTGCAGGCCGGGAAGGCTGTAGCTGACGTAGTGCTGGCCGACGAAGGCCGACAGGCCGATGCCGAAGATGGTCAGGGCGAGGCCGCAGGCGGCCTGGTTGGCGGCCAGCGAGAGGGCGAAGAAGGCGAAGATCATCGCCGTGGCGGCACCGGCGATGGCGCCGACCGGCAGACCGATGGCTGCGCCGTAGCCGGTGTCGGCGGCGGCGGCGAAGCCGGCGATGGCGCCGGTCAGCATCATGCCTTCGACGCCCAGATTGATGACGCCGGTGCGTTCGGCAATCAGTTCGCCAAGGCCGGCGAAGATCAGCGGTGTGGCGGCGGCAATGGCGCCGGCGAGAACGGGGATCAGACTTTCGACCATGATGTTTTCCTCAGACGGCGATCAGATTGGGGTGCGCAGGCGATTGTCGATGAAGGCATCGGCGCCGAGCAGGAAGAACAGCAGCATGCCCTGGAAGATGCCGGTGATTGCCGCCGGCATCTGCAGGCTGACCTGGGCGGCTTCGCCGCCGAGGTAGATCAGCGCCATCAGGAAGCCGGCCAGCACAATCCCCAGTGCGTGCAGGCGGCCGAGGTAGGCGACGATGATGGCGGCAAAGCCGTAGCCCGGAGAGATGTTCAGGTTGAGCTGGCCGACCGGGCCGGCCACTTCGCCGACGCCGGCCAGACCGGCGGTGAGGCCGGACATGACCAGACTGAACCAGATCGTCCGCTGGGCCGAGAAACCGGCGTAGCGCGAGGCGGCCGGCGCCTGTCCGCCGACTTCCAGCTGATAGGCCAGGAAGCTCTTGGCGTTGAACAGCCAGAAGGCGAGCACCGCAAACAGGGTGATGAAGACCGAGGTGTTCACCCGCGAGCCTTCGAGCAGGATGCCGAATAGCGCGCTGTCGCCGAACATCACCGACTGCGGGAAATTCATGCCCTCCGGGTCGCGCCACGGGCCATTGACCATATAGGACAGGATGAAGGTCGCCACGTAGGTCAGCATCAGCGTGGTCAGCGTCTCTTCGGCGTTGAAGCGGGTTTTGAGGAGTGCCGGCAAGGCGCCCCACAAGGCGCCGCCGACGGCACCGGCAAGCACCATGGCGGGAATGATCAGCGACGAATCGCTGCCTTCGAAGTAGATCGCCACGCCACCGCCGAACAGCGCGCCGACGATCAGCTGGCCTTCGGCGCCGATGTTGTAGATGCGTGCCTTGAAGCCGATGGCCAGGCCTTGGGCGATGAGGATCAAGGGGCAGGCCTTGATCAGCAGTTCGCTCCAGCCGTTGCTGCTGGTGAGCGGTTCGATGAAGAAGACCTGGAAGGAGGCGAGCGCGGGTTTGCCGAGCGCCCAGAAAAGCAGGGAACCGACCACCAGGGTGGCGGCGATGGCGATCAGAGGCGCCGTCCAGCGCATGATCTGCGACGGTTGGGCGCGGGGTTCAAGCAGGTGCATGGCTGGACTCCGTAGGCTTGGCGGTTTCGTTGAACAGGCCGGACATCTGCAGGCCGACGGATTCGGCGTTGGTCGCCGCCTTCGGTTGCGCGGCAGAGAGCTTGCCGGCCGCGAGAACGGCGATGCGGTCGCTGATCTCGAAGAGTTCTTCGAGTTCTTCCGAAATGACCAGGATGGCGACCCCGGTTCGCGACAGGTCGAGCAGGGTCTGGCGCAGCACCGCGGACGCGCCGACATCGACCCCCCAGGTCGGCTGGGCGACGATCATGAGCTGGGGGGCAAGCATGATTTCCCGGCCGACGATGAATTTCTGCAGGTTGCCGCCCGACAGCGAGCGGGCCGCCGAGGCCGGGCCGCCGCAACGGACGTCGAAGCGGGCGATGCACTGCTCGGCAAATTCCCAGGCTTTCTTGTATTTGACCAGCCCCCATTGCTTCATGCCCTTGCGGTGAGCGGTGAGCAGCGCATTGCGGGCCAGCGACAGGGACGGCACGGCCCCGCGGCCAAGGCGCTCTTCGGGGACGAACACCAGCCCCTTGCTGCGCCGTTGGCCTGCATCGAGATGGCCGATGGCTTCGCCGGACAGCTTGATGGCCTCGCGATCGACGGTGTTTTCGCCGGACAGCGCGGCCAGCAGTTCGGCCTGACCGTTGCCCGAGATGCCGGCGATGCCGAGGATCTCGCCGGATTGGACGGTCAGCGAAATGTCGGCGAGCGCCGTGCCGAAGGGGTCGTCCGAGGTGAGCGAGAGCCCGCGGACTTCCAGCACCGGCTTTTGTTCGCCGGTGTAGGCCGGCGCTTCGCAGACCGGCAATTCGCGGCCGATCATCATGCGCGCCATGCTGGCCGGCGTTTCGTCGCGGGGGACGGCGGTGCCGGTCACCTTGCCGCCGCGCATGATGGTGGCGCTATCGCAGAGCGATTTGATTTCGTGCAGCTTGTGGCTGATGTAGAGGATGGAAACGCCTTCCGAGGAAAGACGGCGCAGGGTTTCGAACAGCTTCTGCACGGCCTGGGGCGTGAGGACCGAGGTCGGCTCGTCGAGAATCAGCAGCTTCGGGTCCTGCAGCAGGCAGCGCACGATTTCGACGCGCTGGCGCTCGCCGACCGACAGGCTGTGCACCAGGCGGAACGGGTCCAGCGGCAGACCGTAGCGTTCAGAAACCGCCTTGACGCGAACCGCCAGCGCCGCCAGATCGAAGGGCTCGTCCAGCACCAGGGCGATGTTTTCGACGACGGACAGGGTTTCGAACAGCGAGAAATGCTGGAAGACCATGCCGATGCCCAGTTGGCGCGCCTGGGCCGGGTTGGCGACGGCGACTTGGTGGCCGTTCCACATGATCTCGCCTTCGTCGGCCTTGACCGCGCCGTAGATGATCTTCATCAGGGTGCTTTTGCCGGCGCCGTTCTCGCCGAGGATGGCGTGGATTTCACCGGGCATGACGGTCAGGCTGACGTCGGAATTGGCAACGACGCTGGGATAGCGCTTGGTGATGTGCAGCAACTGGAGACGGGGATCGGGCGGTGGCATGCTTACTCCGGTTGAAAAGGACGAACGAGGCGGTCGAGCAGACGCGGGCGGGCGACCTGGCCGAGGAGTTGGCGGGCGTGGTGGATTTGCAGGATTTCGGCGGCGACGGCCAGCGCGATGGCGGCGGGCTGCTTGCCGACAATGCCGGGAATGCCGATCGGGCAGGTCAGTTCGCCGAGGCGCTGGCGGGCCAGACCGCGGTCGAGCAGGCGGCGCTCGAAGGAGGCGCGTTTGCTGTGCGAGCCGATCAGGCCGAAGTAGGCGAAGTCGTGGCGACGGTAGATCGCTTCGCAGAGCGCGAAATCCTGCGCGTGGCTGTGCGTCATGACGATGAAGAAGGTGCCGGCCGGGGCGCTGGCCACCTCGCTTTCCGGCATGTCGGCGATTCGCGTGTCGAAGCCGCCGGTGTCGATGTTGGCAAAGGCTTCGTCGCGGCTGTCGATCCAGGTGATCGCGGCGCCGAGCGGCGGTAACTGGCGAACCAGCGCCTGCGCGACGTGGCCGGCGCCGAAGATCCATACCGGAAAGCGGTCGGCCGCGACTTCCTGGGTGAATTGCCAGTTCGTCGGGCCGCCGTCCAGCCGGATGCCCTTCTCGCCGCCCTTGGCGGTCCACTCCGAAGCTCTGGCGTGGTGGTCGAGCCGGCGTTGCAGGCTGGCGCCGTTCTCCACGGCAGCCTGGCGCGCCTGCCATTCGGGCAGGGCGGCCGCCGGGATGCTTTCGAAGAGCAGCCAGACGACGCCGCCGCAACACTGGCCGAGGCGGGCGCCGAGCGAGTAGCGCTCGATTTCCGGGCGGCTTCCGCCGGATGCGAGGCCACGGCGGGCGTGGGCAATGGCTTGCCATTCGAGATGGCCGCCGCCGATGGTAAGCGCGGTGCGCTCCCGGCCGACCAACATGCTTGCGCCGGCTTCGCGCGGCACCGAGCCCTGGGTGCGGGCGACGGTGACCAGCACGACGTCCTGGCCGGCGGCCAGTTGGGCGATGAGCGGGGCGAGCCAGTCGGCACTCACGATCAGACTCCCCGGCCCGCTTCGATGGCGTGCAGGATGGCTTCCGGCGTTGCCGGGGCGCTGAGTTGCACCGCGCTGCCGGCCGGCAGGGCCGCGGCGACGGCGTCGCGGATGGCCTGGAAGACCGACAGCGCCAGCATGAAGGGCGGCTCGCCGACCGCCTTGGAGCGGTGGATGCTGTCCTCGACATTGGCGTTGTCGTAGAGCCGGACGTTGAAGATGTCCGGCAGATCGCTGGCGGTCGGGATCTTGTAGGTGGATGGCGCATGGCTCATCAGGCGGCCGGCCTGGGCGCCGTCGGTCTTCCACCACAACTCCTCGCTGGTCAGCCAGCCCATGCCCTGGATGAAGCCGCCTTCGATCTGGCCGATGTCGAGCGCCGGATTAATCGAGCGGCCGACGTCGTGCAGGATGTCGACGCGCAGCACGCGCAGTTCGCCAGTCAGGGTGTCGATGGCGACCTCGCTGGCCGAGGCGCCGTAGGCAAAGTAGAAAAAGGGCCGGCCGAACTTGGTGACGGGGTCGAAATGGATCTTCGGTGTGCGGTAAAAGCCGGCGTCCCAGAGCTGGATGCGCGCCCGATAGGCGGCCATCACCACTTCGCCGAAACCGGCGTCGTAAACCTCGCCGGCCTTGACCCGGCCATCGACGAACTGCACGTCCGCGACGGCGACCTTGCCCTGGCACAGTTCGACGACGAAGGCGGCGAGCCGGGCTTTGATGTTCTGGCAGGCGTTCTGCGAAGCCTTGCCGTTGAGGTCGGCGCCGCTCGAGGCCGCGGTGGCCGAGGTGTTGGCGACGCGGCTGGTGTCGGTCGAGGAGAGGCGCACGTCGGCCAGCGGCAGGCCGAACTCCTGGGCGACGATCTGTTTGATCTTGGTGTACAGCCCCTGGCCCATCTCGGTGCCGCCGTGGGAGACCAGCACGGTGCCGTCGGTATAGACATGGACCAGCGCGCCGGCCTGGTTGTAATGGGTGGCGTTGAAGGAGATGCCGAACTTGACCGGGGTGAGCGCCAGACCGCGCTTGATGATCGGGCTGCCCGCGTTGAATTCGGCAATCGCGGCCCGCCGGGCGGCGTAGTCGCATTCGGCGGCCAGTTCGGCGACCAGGGCAGGGGCGACGTTGTCCTCGACGAGCATGCCGTAGGGCGTGGTGCTGCGCGCGCCGGGTTCGACATCGTAAAAATTGATCTGGCGGATTTCGAGCGGGTCGCGGCCGAGGTGGCGGGCGATGTCGTCGAGCACCGTTTCGATGACGAACATGCCCTGCGGCCCGCCGAAGCCGCGGAAGGCGGTGTTGGAAACCGTGTGGGTCTTGCAGCGCAGGCTCTTCAGCGCGACCGCGTCGAGGTAGTAGGCATTGTCGATGTGGCAGATGGTGCGGTCGTTGACCGGGCCCGAGAGGTCGGCCGAGTAGCCGCAGTTGGAGGCCATTTCGAGCTTCAGGCCAAGCAGACGGCCGGCGTCGTCGAAGGCCGATTGCCATTGGTACTGAAAGCCGTGGCGCTTGCCGGTGGCGATCATGTCGTCGTCGCGGTCGAGGCGGATCTTGACCGGCTTGCCGGTGCGGACCGCCAGCAGCGCGGCGAGGCAGGCCCATTGAGCCGATTGGGATTCCTTGCCGCCGAAACCGCCGCCCATGCGCCGGGTTTCGACGCTGATCTGATGCGAGCGCCAGCCCAGGGCGTGGGAGACGAGCTGCTGCATTTCGGTCGGATGCTGGGTCGAGCAGATCAGGTGCAGGGTGTGATCTTCCTTCGGCTGGACGTAGGAAACCTGGCCTTCGAGATAGAAGTGCTCCTGACCGCCGACGTGGGCCGTGCCGCTGAGACGGTGCGGGGCATTGGCGAAGGCGGGGTCGACCGGTCCGCGCTGCATCGCAAAGGGCGGCAGCACCCAGGATTCGGCGGCAATCGCGGCGTCCATGCTGAGGATGGGCGTTTCGGCTTCGTATTCGACCTTGGCCAGCCGCACCGCCTGACGGGCGGCGTCGCGGGTGTCGGCGGCGACCGCGAAGATCACTTGGCCGTAGAACTGGATGGCGTCGTTGGCGATGATCGGGTCGTCGTGCAGGATCGGGCCGCAATTGTTTTCGCCAGGAATGTCGGCGGCGGTCAGGACGCAGCGCACGCCGGGGTAGGCGCGCACCGCGGCGAGGTCGAGGTTCTTGATGCGGCCGTGGGCGACGGTCGACAGGCCCGCTGCCGCATGCAAGGTGCCGGCCAGTTCGGGCAGGTCGTCGACGTAGGCGGCTTTGCCGCTGACGTGCAGATGGGCGCTTTCGTGCGGGATGGCACGGCCGACCAGCGGTCCCGTGCTGAAGGGGCGGGCGCTCATGGGCGGGCCTCCGGGAGGATCGGTGAAAGTTGTGCCAGACGGACGGGGGCGGCGCTCGATGCCGGGGCCTGCGCGGTTTCCAGCCAGAAACGCTGGAGCAGGTTGGCCGCGACGCTGAGCCGGTAGGCGCTGCTTGCCCGCACGTCGGAGAAGGGGGTGAAGTCCTCTTTCAGCGCGGCCATGCCGAGGCGCACGGTGTCGAGGCTCCACGGCCGGCCAAGCATGGCGGCTTCGCAGGCGGCGGCGCGTTTCGGCGTGGCCGCCATGCCTCCGAAGGCGAGGCGGGCCCGGCGGATCAGGCCTTCGTCGTCCAGATGCACGGCCAGTCCGGCGGCGACCGCGGAAATGTCCTGATCGAGGCGCTTGGCCACCTTGTAGCTGCGGAACAGGCGTTGCAGCGGTGCGTTTGGCGCGTCGACGATCAGCGAGCGGACGAATTCGCCCCGTTGCAGGGCGGTCTTCTGGTAATCGAGGTAGAAGTCTTCGAGCAGCATTTCCCGCGTCGCGTCGCCCTTTTGCAGCACGATCCGGCAACCGAGCGCGATCAGTGCCGGCATCGAGTCGCCGATCGGTGAGCCGTTGGCGACGTTGCCGCCGAGCGTGCCGGCATTCTTGACCGGGGTGGAGGCGAAGCGGCGGGCCAGTTCGGCCCATTGCGGCTCGAAGGCGGTGAGCGCGGCAAAGGCATCGGTCAGCGTGACGCCGGCGCCGATTTCCAGGCGTTCGGCGCCGATCGCCAGGCGCTTCAGTTCGGCGACAGCGCCGAGCTGGATGATTTCGCCGAGATCGCGCCCCTGCTTGGTGACCCACAGACCGACGTCCGTACCGCCGGCGACCAGGCGGGCATCCGGCAGTTTTTCGCGCAATTCGGCCAGTTCGGCCAGACTGCGCGGGCTGTGGCTGCGCCGGCCGGCGCCCTGATAGTCGAGGGGCGGCAGCTTGGCGAGGGTCTTGAGCGCGGCGATCACCGGCTCGCGCTTGAGCGGCTGGCGAGGCAGGGCGTAGGCATCCTTGGTGGCATCGACGATCGGGCGGTAGCCGGTGCAGCGGCACAGGTTGCCCGACAGGGTGTGGTCGATTTCCTCGCGTTCCGGGCAGTCCGGCTGGTTTTCGTAGAGCGCGAACAGCGACATCGCAAAACCCGGCGTGCAGAAGCCGCACTGCGAACCGTGCCGGTCCACCAGCGCCTGCTGTATCGGGTGCAGCGTGTCGGCGGTCGGCGCAAGGTCTTCGACGGTGAACAAGGCCTTGCCGTCGAGGGAGGGCAGAAACTGGATGCAGGAATTGACGGCGCTCAGGCGCAATTCCTCGTATCCGTCCGCGCCGACCAGCTCGCCGACGACGACGGTGCACGCTCCGCAGTCGCCCTCCGCGCAGCCTTCCTTGGTGCCGGTCTGGCACAGGTCTTCGCGCAGGTACTGGAGGACGCTGCGGGTCGGCGCCGGCCCCTGTACCGAGTGCAGGGCGCCGCGAAAATAGAACTGGATTGGACGTTCGGCCATGATGCAAAAGGGCTCCTGTGACGACGGTTTAAAGTAGCACGGCGCATCGGGCGGGGTTGAGAGGCCGACGCCGATAAGGGTTATGTGCCATCGCTTATGGCCGTTGCCAGAAGCCGGCATGGGCGGCCGCGGCTTCTTCTTCCAGGCAGGGGCCGGTGACCTCGATGCGGCGTTGGCCGCGGGCGAATACTTCGCGGCAAGGCAAGGCGAAGGTCGGGTTTTCGGGGTGGTCGCCGGTCAGTCCGAGCAGTTGGTGCTCGGACAGCGCATAGACCACGCGGCCGATGCCGCACCAGTAGATGGCGCCGGCGCACATGGCGCAGGGTTCGGCGCTGGTGTAAAGCGTTGCGGCGGCGAGTTGTTCCGGGCTGAGCCGTCTGGCGGCAAGGCCGGCGGCGACCAGTTCGGCGTGGCGGGTCGGATCGCCCTCCGGCGGCAGCGAGTCGTTGCCGGCTTCGGCGACGATGTTGCCCGCGGCATCGACAACGATGGCCGCGAAAGGGTGTTTGCCGCTGTCGCGCACGCGGCGGGAAAGCGCGATGCAGTAGCGCAGGTGCTGCGCGTCCTGCTCGGTCAGATTGCAGGTCATGGCGGGTCTCCGTCGGGGATAGCCGGCATTATCGAGGCGACCGGGGCCGGGCAATGGCAGCCCTGAGCAATACTGGTCATAACGTTGCCGAGATAGGTTCCGCCGCAAAGGATTGCTACAGTGCAGCAATCAACGCTCGCCGACCTTCCTAGGAGAATCAAGCATGCTGCTGTCCCGACTCAAGACCCTCACCGCCGTTGCGGTCATGTCCGTTGCCGGCCTGACTGCCGCTCACGCTGCCGAGCCGATCAAGGCCGGTTTCGTCTACATCGGCCCGACCGGCGATCATGGCTGGACTTTTGCGCACGACGAAGGCCGCAAGATGCTGGAAGCTCAGTCCGGCGGCAAGTTCAAGACCGCCTTTGTCGAAAACGTCCCGGAAACCGCCGACGCAGAGCGGGTCTTCCGCGATCTGGCCCAAAAGGGGAACAAGGTCGTCTTTGGTACGTCCTTCGGCTACATGAACCAGATGGTCAAGGTTGCCAAGGCCTTCCCGAACACGGTGTTCATGCACGCCACCGGTTACAAGACGGCGGCCAATCTCGGCGTGTACGACGTCCGTACCTACGAAGGCGCTTACATGCTGGGCGTTGTCGCCGGCAAGATGAGCAAGAGCAACCAGTTGGGAGTTGTCGCGTCGATTCCCATCCCGGAAGTCATCCGCAACATCAACGCCTTTACCATCGGCGCCCGCAGCGTCAATCCGGCGATCACCACGCGTGCGATCTGGGTGAATTCCTGGTTCGATCCGGGCAAGGAGCGTGAAGCCGCGCTGGCGCTGATCTCGCAGGGCTGCGACGTGCTCATGCAGAACACCGACTCGCCGGCCGTCGTTCAGGCTGCCCAGGAAAAGGGGGTCTTGGCGTTCGGTTGGGATTCCGACATGTCCAAGTTCGGTGGCAAGGCTCAACTGGCGGCATCCGTCCTGCACTGGGGTGTGCTCTATAAAAAGACGATGGACGAAGTCGAAGCCGGCACCTGGAAGAGCGGCGACATGTGGTGGGGCGTCAAGGAAGGCGCGGTCAATATCGAGAACTTCGGCCCGGCCGTGCCCCCCGCGGTCAAGAAGCTGGCCGAAGAGCGCCGCGATGCGATCAAGCTCGGCAAGCTGCACCCCTATGCCGGTCCGGTCAAGGATCAGTCCGGAAAGGTCTTTGTGGCTGCCGGTCAGACCTACGCCGATGCCGACTTGAAGAAGATGAACTTCTATGTCGAAGGGGTTCAGGGTTCGATTCCCAAGTGAGCGTCCCGCAAGGAACGAAGCGCGACCTGCGGGTCGCGTTTTTTATTGGCAATTGCGGCTGCAGGATTTCGAGCCGTGTTTTTGGTCCGTTATCAGGGAAAATAGCCCCTTATCCTGCCGATATGAATGTGAGCCTTGCCATGACTGACCTGTCCCTCGCTACCCGTCTGGTTGACAGCTTGCCCCACGGCCAGAAAGGCCTGTTCAATCCGTGGCGCGATTGCAGTGCTGACGATTTGCTCGCCAACACGCCGGAAAGCCGGCTGCACCGCTTGGCCCAGCATCTCGACTGCGCGCCCGATTTCATCCTGTGTGGTGAGGCGCCCGGCTATCAGGGGTGCGTGCGTAGCGGCATCGCCTTTACCAGCGAGCGGTTGCTCATCGAAGGGGCCATTCCCCGCGTGAGTCGCGTCGCCGGTCGGCTGACCGAACGGCGCCTGCCTTTCTCGGAACCCTCGGCAACCATTGTCTGGAAGACCCTATACAAACTCGGCATCGCAGAAAAGACCATCCTTTGGAACGCCGTGCAACTGCATCCCTACATGCCCGGCAACCGGCTGTCGAACCGCACGCCGACCCCGGCCGAAATTGCCCTTGGCGCGCCGGCCATGCGGATGTTGGCCGAGGCTTTCCCGCAGGCCCGCATCGTCGCCGTCGGGCGCAAGGCCGAAAGTTTGCTGGGCGAGATGGGCGTCCGCCTAGCCGGTGCTGTTCGCCATCCGGCCAACGGCGGCGCCACGGCGTTTGCCGCGGGGCTGTCCGAACTGGCGGGCCCCACCGCCTAAAGCACCTGTTCAACATCGGCTCGTCGAGCCGACCCACGATTTTCGGAGAACTTCTTCCATGACCGCCACGCAAGACCCGGATGCCGTCCTCGCACTGGCCTGCCGCATGCCGAAGGCCGAGTTGCACGTGCATATCGAAGGCACGCTGGAGCCGGCGCTGGCCTTTGCGCTCGCCCGCCGCAACGGCATCGCGCTGCCTTACGCCGACGAAGCCGCGCTGGCCGCCGCCTACGACTTCGACAGCCTGCAGTCCTTTCTCGATCTTTATTACGCCTGTGCCGACGTGCTGCGCAGCGCCGACGATTTTCGCGATCTGATGCTGGCCTATCTCGAACGCGCCGCCGCCGACAACGTCCTGCATGCCGAAATCTTCTTCGACCCGCAGACCCATACGGCGCGCGGCATTCCGTTCCTGACCGTGCTCGACGGTCTGGAAGAGGGCCTCAAGCAGGGCAAGGCGCGCTGGGGCATCAGTGGTCGGCTGATCCTCTGCTTTCTGCGTCATCTCAGCGAGGAAGACGCCTTTGCCACGCTGGCCGAAGCCGAGCCGCATCTGGCGCGGATCGACGGCTTCGGGCTCGATTCGTCGGAAAAGGGCAATCCGCCCAGCAAGTTCGAACGCGTCTTCGCCCGCTGCCGCGCCTTCGGCAAGCCGGTCGTTGCCCATGCCGGCGAGGAAGGTCCGCCGGAATATATCGGCCAGGCCCTCGACCTGCTGGGGTCGGCGCGCATCGATCACGGCGTGCGGGCGCTGGAGGACGCCGGACTGGTCGCGCGTCTGGTGCGCGAAGGCGTGCCGCTGACCGTCTGCCCGCTCTCCAACATCCGCCTGTGTGTATTCAAGACCATGGCCGATCACACCCTTGGCCAGCTCTTGGCACAGGGCGTCAAAGTCACGCTGAACAGCGACGACCCGGCCTATTTCGGCGGCTACATGAACGACAACATCCGGGCCGTGCAGGCGGCCTTCCATTTCGATGCCGCGACTTGGTATCGCCTGGCGCGCAACAGCTTTGAGGCAAGTTTTGCCAGCGATGCGGAGAAATCCGGCTGGATAGCCAGGCTGGATGCCTGCGTGGCGGCCGGGTGAGGGCGTCGCCGTGGCGGCGGAAAGGCGCCCGCGTCAGCCGTGGGCGCGTCGGCATCGGCGGCGCCCGCCCTTGCACGGCCGGGTCGGAGCGCAGGAGGAATCCACCGCGGTAAGCGCCTGCTCGGGCCAACCGAAGATCGCCGACGCCGCCTGTTTTCGATTTCCGCGAGCAGGCGCATTACTATCCGTCCGGACTCCGGCGCCGCTTCCGCCGTCGCCTCGAGTTCTGCCGGCGTCGTGTGCGCGCCGCGGCAACAATCCTGCCACGCCCGGAGTCCGCTCTTCGGACGGCCGCGGCCGATGGCCACAATCAGCTTCTTTTTCGGGAATGCACCATGGAAAACTCGCCGACCAGCCCTTACCGTGACGATATCGTGATCTCTTGGCCGGAGCTGCATCGCGACACGCGTCTGCTCTGCCATCAGTTGCTGCAAAAGGGGCCGTTCAAGGGCATCATCGCGATCACCCGTGGCGGCCTGATTCCGGCGGCGCTGGTTGCCCGCGAGTTGGAAATCCGTCTGGTCGATACGATCTGCGCTTCGAGCTATGAGGCGGCCGACGACGACACGGCGCAGACCCAGCGCAAGGAGGTCAGGATCCTCAAAGGCATCGAGCACGATGGCGAAGGCTTTTTGTTGATCGACGACTTGGTCGATACCGGCAACACCGCCCGCGTCATCCGCAAGCTGCTGCCCAAGGCCTACTTTGCGACCCTCTACGCCAAGCCGCAGGGACGCGAGGTGGTCGATCTGTGCGTCAAACAGTTCAATCAGGACAAGTGGATCTATTTCCCCTGGGATATCGACTATCAGTTCGTGCCGCCGATCAAGAAGCATCGCGCCAACCCGTAAACGGCGGTCGCCGCGGGCGGCCGGGCACGCGCGGCCGGAGGCGGATTCGCCGAGGCGCCTGCGCCGCTCCCGCCCAAGGCCAGCTTCCGGCGCGAAGGCCGCGGGCGGCTGGGCCCGACCGGCCGATCAGGCCAGGGCGGGCTGTCTGGCGGCGGCCTTGGGCGCTGCGGGCTGGGTCTTGCTGCCGATGCTTTCGCGGATCACGTCGACAATCTGTTCGCGGAACCAGCGGCATTCTTCCGAGTGATGCGCCCGGTCGTGCCAGAGCAGATAGAAACGCATCTTGGGAAAGTCGAGCGGCGATTCGGAATAGCACAGATCGCCCAGCGAACAGCAGTGTTCGGCGAAGATGCGCGGGGCCGAGAAGATGATGTCGTTCTGCAGCAGCACATAGGGCACCAGGTTGAAATAGGGCACGCTGGCGACGACGTTGCGCTTCAGGCGCTCACGGGCCAGTTGCATGTCGATGACGCCCCGCTGGCCGACCGCGTAGGGCGTCGGAACCAAGTGTTCGGCATTCAGGTAGTCGTCCTGGGTCAGCGTTTGGCCGGCCAGCGGGTGGTTCTTGCGCATCAGGCAGACGACGTCGTCGTCGAACAGCGGCGCCAGACGCAGGTGCTCGGGAGGCTGCGGCCAGTTGCCGATGACGGTGTCGAGCTCGCCCGATTCGAGCGCCTTGGCGTAGTCGTAGTCCTGCCCGAAGGAGTGCAGCACCACCTGCGAGTGGGGGGCCAGCTTGCGCAGACGGGCGACGATGTTGCCGATCAGGATGGCGTTGAGGTAATCCGGCGTTGCGATGTTGAAGATGCGCTTGGATTTTGCCGGGTCGAAACGCACTTGCTGCAGGCCGATGGCTTCGATCTGGGAGAGCGCGAGCTTGACCGGTTCGAGCAGCGATTGCCCGCGTTCGGTTGGCGTCATGCCGTTGCGACTGCGCACAAGCAGCTGATCGCCCGTGATGTCGCGCAGACGGCGCAAGGCGGTGCTGACAGCGGGCTGGGATTGGTTCAGGCGCCGGGCGGCGTTCGAAACGCTGCATTCGGTAAGAAGGGCGTACAGCACCTGCAGCAGATGTACGTCGATGGATTCCCAGGAACAAGTCGTTGCCATTGCTTTCCCCTTCGAACGATTTTCAGCGATGACTCACTTAAAGCAATAAATGCGCCTTGTGGTTTTCGAAGAAAATAAGGGGATTTCAGTGCATTTGCCTGATTTTGATTGGTCGGGTGAGCGGCTGTTGCGCACCTCATTCGAGCGTTGTCAATAGTCTGCGCCCCAATTCGATACTTCTATATGTTCGAGTCGGCCCGATTCCGCCCTTGTGGGCGTGCCTTTGCCACGTAGGTCGATTAAAGTCGGTGCGGATCGGCTAAGCCGGGCAGTGGCGCCATTGAATGTCGCCTTCGGCATGGTTCGTCATTGGTGAGTCGGGCAACCCGCGCGCAGCGCTATCGGTTTTTCGACAGGGATCAATCGCCGCTTAAGTATTCCAACAAGGTGACATTCAAGGGGCAGCTTTGTGCAGTGAGCTGTCATCCTGGTCTGCATCGAAGCCCCGTGGCCTGAAGGTCGTTATCGCAACTCTGGCGTTTGGTTAAACTGATGTCCAGAGGAGGCTCTATGCTAATTTCCGGGCAATGCCAATGCGGCAACATATCTTTCAATCTTGATTGGTTACCTGACCCAACCAAAATTCCTGCTTGGGCGTGTAGCTGTTCGTTCTGCCAGACTCATAAAGGCGTTTGGACTTCGTCACCAGCGGCCAAACTGCAAGTTCATATCAACGACCTTACCCAGCTTTCCCGGCACACCTTCGGTACGAGAACCGCTGATTTTCTCGTCTGCAAGCAATGCGAGGACATCCCTGTCGTGACCAGCGAGATTGATGGGCGCCTCTATGCGGTGGTCAACGTACATGCACTGCATGACATCTCGCCCGCCCTTCTCAAGCATTTGCGGTCAGACTTCGACGGCGAAACGGTCGAAGCGAGAACAACCCGTCGGCGTCAAAACTGGATTTCGAACGTAACTATCACCAGTCCGTTGAACGCGTAACGCAAAGAACAATCGCAGGTGTTACCGCCCACATGCAAATTCGGAATGTCTGGCAGCAATAATCTCAATTGAGCACTTGGGGCGTCCACCGTAGGCTTAAAGCCAATCGTTGGAGCACACCCAAGTTGCCATGACCTCGAAATCCACCAAGCCACTAAAAATAGACATTCCCGCTGTCGATGGTTTTCCATTGCATGCCCATGCCTGGGTTCATGAGGTGGTTAATGATGATGAGCTTCCGCCGGTCGTCATCATCAATCCGGCAACGTCAGTGCAAAGCCGGTACTACAGCCGATTTGCCGACTTCCTCTACGCGCACGGGTTTAACGTCATTACCTACGATTACCGCGGGATTGGTGGCTCCCGGCCAGAGAACATGCGCGGCTTCCAGGCTAATTGGTTGGATTGGGGAAGCAAGGACTTCGAAGGGGTTCTGAAATTTGCCGGCACCTGCTTCAAGGGGCACGACATTCTGGTGGCCGCCCACAGCGTCGGTGGTTTTCTGGTGGGGATGGCACCATCCAATCAGGTCATCAAACGGGTCTTCACGATGGGCTCACAGTTTGCCTACTGGCGGGATTACGCCAAGCACAAGCGCTTCGCCATGTACCTGCGCTGGCATATCGTCATGCCCACCCTGACCGCCATCTTTGGCTATTTCCCGGGCAAGCGTCTGGGGTGGCTGGAAGACACGCCGAGCGGCGTGGTTCGTGACTGGATTTCCCCGGAGCCGCGCTTTGAGGACATCTACAAATCCGGCCCGCAGGCCCTGTCGGATGAAGAGCGAAGCAGACTGGTCGAATCATTCGCTCAAGTCACAGCACCCACGCTGGCCGTATCGATGAGCGATGACGAGTTCGGCACTATTCCGGCAATTCACCGCCTGCTCAGCTACTTCAAGAACAGCCCGTCCACGCACATGCGTATCGAACCCGATGCTGTTGGTCAGCCTTCAGTTGGCCACTTCGCGTTTTTCAATGCTCGCTATGTGGACTCCTTGTGGAAAATCCCCCTGGCTTGGCTACGCGATGGCGAAGTCACCCAGGAAATTCCGGCTCAGCTGGTTACGCTGGAACAGAATCCGTAATTCGGGCCTCGGTGCGTATCCAGTCAATCAAGGTTTGTGCCTGACTGCTGGCCGGCGAGTCTCGTTGAATCAGGTAGTAGACCTTATTTGAGGTAGGCCCAGGACGTGGAGTAGCCAGTGCAACCAGGCGACCATCAGCCAGCATCGGAGCAATGATTTGGACCTTGCCCAGTGCAATGCCTTGGCCCGCGACCGCTGCGTGAATCAACTGGTCATACAGGTTGAAACGGAGAATGCTCTTCGGTTTCACGCCCGACCATCCTTGTGACTCGAGCCAATTACTCCATTGCCACGCGAATGACGTGTCTCCCTCAAATTCAAGCAAAGTGGACTGCTCAATCTGTCCGGGGTTGTCCAGGCGCTTCATACCAAGGCTGGGATGGGCAACCGGGAAGACGGTCTCGCCAAATAGCCGGCTTGCCCCTGGTGGCATGATGCGTTCTTCCCCATAGCGAATAGCAATGTCCAAGCCCTCTTTGCGCAGGTCCACAATCTGATTGTTCGCTGAGATGCGTACCTCGATTTCCGGGTGCGCTGCCTGAAAGGCGCCCAGCCGCGGCAACAACCAAAGCCCCACGAATCCAATACTGGACGTAATCGTTACCGGTCGCCGCTGTAGGTTATCTTCCAGAACCCCTAGCGCATCTTGTAGCTTCTGCATCGCGCTATCGGCTGCCACAAATAATTGCTCGCCTTCCGGCGTAAAGCGAATGGCGCGATGCGTTCGCTCGAACAGCTTTACGCCCAGTGCCGTTTCCAGGCCATGAATCTGACGGCTGACGGCCGACTGGGTCAGAAACAAGTCGCCGGCAGCCAAGGTAATACTCATGCGGCGTCCAACAGCGACGAAGCCACGCAACAAATCGACTGATGGAATTTTGGAGAGATTGACTGACATTACAAATCCTCATGCATGGCCACAAATAACTCAATTGATGTGCTGCTCTTCATCCATTCTAATAGCCTGATTACAAGAGTCGCCACAATACGATGCATGCGCTACTTGAATGTGAATTTCGGGCGCTTGCTCACCATCTCGAAACAGCCAAAGGAGAATGAATATGTCCCACGTATCTGACCCGCACTTCGCCGAACGCGTCCTGGCCAGCTTCAACAAACAGAACGCCATGCATCTGGTGAAGGCCACTATGCCCGTTGTCACCAACGGAATGACGGAGATTCACGTCCCGCATTGGGATGGTATCGAGCAGCAGCATGGCTTTGTCCATGGTGGTGTCGTCGGCATGATTGCCGACTCATCCGCCGGCTACGCGGCCATGACGGTTGTGCCTGCCAACGCCTCTGTCCTCACCGTCGAATACAAGATGAACCTGGTTGCTCCGGCTGATGGCGAGAAGCTGATTGCTCGCGGCCAGGTCGTTCGGCCGGGCCGTACCCTGATAGTAACCAAGGCCGAGGTTTTCGCCGTTAAAGACGGAAAAGAGACGCTCTGTGCGCTGATGCAACAGACCATCATGGTCATGCACGGAAAAACAGAGAAGTAATTGATGACTGGATACCTGCAAGATGGTCAGGCCACGCCGCAACGCAAAGCGGTCACGCTGCCAGCACTTCAGCGCATGAAGGAAACCGGCGAGAAAATCGCCATGCTGACTTGCTACGACGCCAGTTTTGCAGCGCTCATGGATGCTTGCGCGGTCGACATGTTGTTGGTCGGTGATTCGCTGGGCAACGTGCTGCAGGGCCACGCAACGACCTTGCCGGTCACCATCGACGACATCGCTTATCACACGGTCTGCGTCGCTCGCGGCAACAAGTCGGCACTGCTTGCATCTGACATGCCATTCGGCAGCTACGGGACACCGGAGTCTGCCTATGAGAATGCCGCCAAGCTAATGCGAGCTGGCGCGCAGTTAGTGAAACTGGAAGGCGGCGCCTGGTTGTGCGACACGGTACGCTTCCTGACCGAGCGCTCCATTCCAGTCTTTGCTCACCTTGGGCTGACACCACAATCTGTGCATCAACTCGGTGGATTCAAGGTTCAAGGAAAATCCGCCGCGGGAGCTGAGCGCTTGATGGCCGACGCCTTGGCCTTGCAGCAGGCCGGAGCCTCGATGTTGCTACTCGAAGCAATTCCCGCTTCCCTCGGCAAATCGGTATCGGAGGCGCTCAGCATCCCTACAGTTGGCATTGGCGCCGGTCCCGATTGTTCCGGTCAGGTACTGGTCATGCACGACATGCTGGGGGTGTTTCCCGGAAAGAAGGCACGTTTTGTCCGTAACTTCATGGCTGGCCAAGCGGACATCGCGTCGGCGATGCGGGCCTACATCGCTGCGGTGAAAGACTGCTCGTTCCCGGCCCCAGAGCATTGTTTTTGACTGACGGAGAATATGTTTCACTCAATTCGACGTCCCGATGTCCTCTCCGTAACTCTGGCTGCGGCGGGCATTCTCATGGTGACCATGGGAACCCGCCAATCTTTTGGGCTCTTTATCAGCCCCATCAATAGCTCGACCGGCATGGGTATCACCACCATTAGCCTGGCGCTGGCCATCGGACAGTTCACCTGGGGTGCCATCCAGCCGATTGCCGGGGCTATTGCTGACCGCTACGGCCCCCGGCTGGTCTTGCAGGCGGCCCTGGTCACGCTCGCTATCGGTTGCGCCATGACGCCCTTCATCGATAACGGTTTCGGTCTGGCTATTGCCTTGGGCATCCTGGCTTCGATGGGTTCGGGCGCCGGCAGTTTCTCCGTGCTGATTGGTGCTGCCGCTCAACGCTTGCCGTTTGAGTCACGCGGAACGGCCTCCGGAGTTATCAATGCGGGTGGCTCCTTTGGGCAATTCATTTTTGCGCCAATCCTACAAAAGTTGATTCAGAGCGCAGGGTGGATGGGCGCTATGTGGGCGATGGCTGTGGCGACTCTGGCTGCTCTCCCGCTGATTGGAAAACTGACAGGGCCATCGCCTGCGGTGACGCACCATAGCGACGATTCGAGACTTGGCCACGCTGTTCTGGAAGCACTCAGGAATCCAAGCTACTGGTTATTGCACGCCGGTTTCTTTACCTGTGGGTTTCATCTCGCTTTCCTGGTAACCCACCTGCCGGGCGAAGTGAATCTGTGCGGCCTACCGCCCAGTGTGGCCAGCTGGTCGCTCGCCATCATCGGCTTGGCAAACGTATTCGGCAGTCTGTATGCGGGCTCCTGCGTGGCCCGTTATCGCAGCAAGTATGTCCTGGCGGTGATGTACGCCTCGCGGGCCTTGCTGATTGTTGGGTATCTGTGGATGCCACGCACCGAATGGACTTTCTACCTGTTTGCTGCCGGATTGGGCTTTACCTGGCTGGCCACGGTTCCACCTACTGCGGCGATTGTCGGGAAGCTATTCGGGACACGCTATCTGGCGACCTTGTTTGGGCTAACGCTACTGTCGCACCAGATTGGTGGGTTCCTCGGTGCTTGGCTGGGTGGGGTGACAATTTCCAAGTTCGGCGACTTCTCCTGGATGTGGTACGCCGACATCGCACTGGCCATCATGGCTGCACTGGTTAATCTGCCCATTAATGAAGCCGTGGTTGTTGCTCCTCAGCGCAATCGACCGGTTGCATCAGAAAGCTGACCTTTAGAACTTGTCCGTAATTAGCCGATAATACGGCTTTCGTTCTTGCAGAGTTTGGGTAGATGGGGGCCAAGTCGTGGGAAGTGACGGATGCGTTCTGGAGTCGGGTGGAGCCGTTGATCCCGGCAAGACGGGAGCGCGATCCGGAGAAAACCTTCATTCGCAAGCCCGGCGGTGGTCGCAAACCCAAGCCGGCGCGGGTGGTGT
>ERZ650311.164-NODE-164-length-44173-cov-8.526112_pt1 | contig 44173 bp, 62 predicted proteins | sample MGYA00376247_ERZ650311 | MGnify/ENA primary metagenome ERZ650311 (study PRJEB26733, sample SAMN07839324) | wastewater metagenome | biome: small river; feature: stream; material: water | place: USA: North Carolina | collected 2016-07-28 ... | reverse complement strand
TTCCCTACACGACGCTCTTCCGATCTGTCCATGCTCCCCGAGGGGGAGAGATTTGACCCCCCCCTCCCCTGGTGGTGGGAGGGCGGGGAGCGCCCTAGCGTTAGAGCAGGGTGCCGCCGCGTCGGTTGTAGGGGTTGTCCGAGGTCGCCGTCTTGCGCCCATGGCACTGCTGGCAGAGCCATTGCAGGTTCGAGGGGTCGTCGCTGCCGCCCTGCCGCCTTGCCTTGATGTGGTCGAGGTGGTGCGACGTTTCCCACCGCGCGTCGCACTTGACGCAGGGCGTGCGCGGCACCCGCTGCCGCAGCAGCCGCCAGTCGGGCCCGTAGCCCCGGCTGCTCGCGTTCGGACGCAGCCTGTCGCGCTGTTGCGCGGTCAGCTGGCCCTGCGGCCGATGCACCGGAGGCTTGCTCGGCATGGCACCATCACCTGTTTGGCAGAAGCGGGGCGTGCGGTCACACACGCCCCGCTCCGTCCACGATCATGAAGAGCCCCCTCGCCATGACCGTTTCGCCGCGCCGTCCTGGCGCGAGCAGCGCGGCCAGGACGCGGGGGCGCGTCCTGGCCGCTCCAGTATTCACGAAAGGGTGGGCAGGCCAGCGGCGACGCCGGCGCAGCCGAGTGTGGGCTCGGCTGAGCTAGACAGCTACTGCCCGAAACGGGAAAGGGCGGAGCCACAATGGCCCCGCCCCCAACTTTGTCCAGGTGTCGAACCTGATCTAGGATGACCGACACCCTGTCAAGCGGTTTACCTGGAGTCAAACGATTCGCGACTCTAGGTCGGTTCATTCCGCCGCTTGCCGGGCGCTCTTGTCCAGCCAGGGCTCGCGCGCCAGCACCGGGCCGGTCACCACCAGCCCGCCCAGCTGCAGCGGCAGGTCCCGCGTCAACGCATCGCATTCCGCCACCAGCAGCCGGAGGGCGTCATGCCAGGCCACATAGTCGCGCCGCTCGGCGGCGACATAGTCCGGCCCGAAATCCTCTTCCAGCGGGCAGTAGAGCGGCATGCGCTCGCGGCTGTCGTCATAGGCCATGCGGAAGCTGCGCTCGGCGGGCCAGCGTAGCGCCACCTCGGCGCCGTCGGTCTCGCGCCGCACCTTCACCCAGTGCCAGCGCGGCCCGCTGGATTTCCAGGACGGCTGCAGCTTGGGCTCCAGCGTGGCGCCGGAGGGGATCTCGCCCTTCTGCGCATGTTCGACCACCAGGCGCCCGGCCGCGCGCCCGGTCCGCTGCAGCCACGCGACGATGCCATGCACCGTTTCCGCCACCGGGTGCAGCTCGCCCATGTCGTAGCCCTGCCGCTGCACCACGCAGCCGAGATTGCCGATCTCGGCGACCCCGCGCAGGACCGAGCCGCCGCCGGCCTGGGCCGCGCTGATGACGCGGGCCGCCACCTTTTCGCCCTCGTGCAGGCCGATGCCGCGCCCGTCGACGATGTGCGCCTTCTGGTCGCGATAGACCCAATGCACCAGGTCGAGCACGTCGACCTCGCGCTCGTCGCGGCCGATCGGCAGCTTCGCCGCGTCAAGCCGCGCCAGGCGCTGCAGCCGCTCCCGCAGCGCGCTCATCGGCCGTGCTCCTTTCCCGCCCGCTGTTCCAACACCCTCAACCGCGCTTCCAGCTTGTCCACCCGCGCTTCGAGATCGACGCGCCGAGGCCGAGGCGGGCAAGTGCATTGCTCGTGGCCGTAGACCGCGCAGCCCATACAGCCGGGAATGTGGATCCGGCCCAATTCAGCGTCGGGGATGTCGTGACACCTCATCGCACCACTCCAGCCTTGACGACCATCGCCAGCCTGCCGCAGCGGCCCTTGGCGGGCTGGAGCGCGTTGAAGCACGCGAGCACATCGGCCGCGTGATGGCTGAGGATGCGATCGGCGATGAAGCGCGAGGGCGCAGCCAGCACCAGCTCCGGCACCTTGCCGGGCAGCACGGCCTCGAAGGCGATCTCGCTGAACCAGGATCGGAAGATCGTCGCCCCGAGGCGCCGCTGCAGCGCCGGGCCGAGCGCCCCCAGCGGCGCCGCCGTGGCCGCGCCGCCTCGCGCGCGCGAAGGGTTCTGATCCGAAGGATCAGTAAGAGTGGGGAGGAACCGTGGTTCCTCCTTTCCGGAACCGTGGTTCCTCCTTTCCGGCGTTTTGACAGGAACCGTGGTTCCTCCTTTCTCCGCCGAATGGAGGAACCGTGGTTCCTCCTTTCTATCGCCTGCGGCGGGGTCAGCCCGGCCACTGCCACCCGCCAACCCAGTGGCCGGGCTGACGCTCGCAGCACGCACAGCAGCGGCGCTGGCGACCTCTTCGAAAGCCCGCTCCACCCGCTCGGCCAGCCGCTTCGCGCCCGCCGTCGCCGCCACGCGCTCGCCGTCGAGCGCGGGCGCATACGTGTTGGCGACCCCGCGCCCGCCGCAGACGCGCCGCCCGTCGCCCCGCTGGCCGAGATCGCGCCGCTCAACCACCAGCCAGCCGCGGGCCTCCAGCTCGCCCACGGCCCCGCGCACAGCACGCACGGTGATGCCCAGCATCCCGGCGATCGTGTCCTGGCGCACATAGGTGTCGCCGCGATGCCGGTTGAAATAGACGCCGATCACGCAGCCGACGCGGAAGGCCAGCGCCGGCAGCGTCGAATCGACCGCCATGGCGTCGGTCCATTCCATGCGCAGCTGCTTCGGAATCAGGATCACTTCGGCGGAACGGCCCCGGGTCTCCGAGCGCTCCACCGTTGCGGCCTGGTCCGGCCGCGCCTCCCGCAAGGTATTCATGCTGTTGCCCTGTTACGCTGATTTGCCGCGACTTCCGAGCAGCCGCAGATACTGTTCCCGATACATGCGCTGCTCGATCTCGGTGAGGCGCTCGACAGCGTCCTGCACCGCCAGGAACTCGATGTCATCGACGCCTTCGAAGCGATGCGTGAGCTCGGCCAGGCGCAGCGGTCCTGTGCCGAGATACTTTCCGCTGGTGGTCAGCAGAGTCACCATTTGAACAGCACGCCCTCGAACACGTCGCCGAGCTTCGGCACGAAGAAGTCGCGGAAGGCTTCCATGCTGTCGAAGCCGTCGGCTTGCGCCTCGGCCAGGAACTGGCCGGGCGGGTCGCCGGGCGACCAGAACAGCACGTCGTCGCCCTTACGCCAGCCGCGCGGGCCGTCGATGCGGATGCACTCGTAAGGCGGCTTGCCGGGCGGCTCGACGGTCGAATGCAGGATGGTGACCGGATAGACCCGGCACCCGCCGGCGATCACGCCGAGCAATTCGCGCTCCGCCGTGCGCGATTTCCACCACAGATGCAGGTCGTATGGACAGGTCCAGCAGGCGCGGCTGGCATGGTCCAGGACCATTTGCCCGCGCGGCCCGAGGCGGCGGATGGTCTGCCGCTTCACCCGGCCGCTGACCGGCTCGCCCCGCGCCTGACGGATGCCGGCGCGAATCCAGGGCAGCATTTCCGGCACGGAGAAGCTCAGCAGCATGTCGTCTCCACAGATTTGCTCGATCGATTCAAGGCTGCGCTCGGTCACGTAGCCTATCTCCGCGCGATCGAATGGGTGATGCGTTGCCGCGCGGCGTTGAGTTCCTGGACGGTCTCGAAATGCTCCGGATCGCCGTCGCGCCAGTCTTCGTGGAAGGCGCGGCCCTTGCGCCGGCCGGGCGCCGAATGGCTGTTGCGCGCGGTCGCGGTCTCCAGCGCCACCAGGGCGCGGGCGGCGGCCAGCAGCCGGCGCAGATCCGCCCGGCGCACATAGATCACGGCCGGCGCCGCGCCGCCGGCGATGGCCGCTTCGGCGAAAGACTTTCGCCTGCGCGGTTTTTCGGTCGTCACGTCCGCCATCGCCGCCTCATTGCACCACCACATGCAAGGTGCCCTTGCCCTCGGCCCGGATTGCATTGATGTGCCAGGCGAGGCGCGTGCCGAAGAAGGCAATGGCCCCCTGGACGAACTCCTCGTCACCGCCCGCCACCGCCTGCGCGAGAGCGGCGGAGAGCGCGTCGATCAGGGCGAGGCCGTTGACAAGTTGAGACGGCTCCACCGCGTCGAGCGCCACGCGCAGCGCGTCGTAGTAGCGCTGCGAGGCGGCGTGGTTATCCGCCTTGCCGATCTCCTCCAGCAGATTCGCCGCGAAGTCCCGCGCATCCGGCATCACTCCCTCCCTTTCACCCGCACCGTTGCGCCCGGCCGCGCGGTCAGCTTGCGCGGGTCGAAGCGCGGCGCGGCGCCGACCTTCTGCACCGACGGCAATGTCTTCATTGGTCCGCGCGGGACGCTGCCGGCACAGGAATTTCGGGGCAACCCAGCGTCCCGCGCGGAATCGTCCTCGCCGCGGCGCTTGCCGCCGGCGGCATAGGGGATCGCCTGGCCGAGCACCTTCAGCACCGCCTCGGCGCGCCGGGCGCCGCCGAAGCCGATGGAAAAGACCTGCTTCTCCAGCCGCTCCAGCCCGTAGCGCTGCAGCGCCGTGGCGACCGCCGCCGCGTCGCAGGCAGGGTGCAGCCGCACCCATTCGCGCAGCCCCAGGATCAAATGCTGGCGCAAGCCCCCCGGCTCGTCGGGGAACGCCGCGCGCAGGATGCGCAGGGTCTTGATCGGGCCGATCTCGTCCAGGACGAAGGGCCGCCCGCCACCCCCGCCGCCGCCCGTCGCCGATGCCGCCAGCGCGGCTTTCCGCTCGTGCTCGTATTCCAGCGCCAGCTTGCGCAGGGTGACCAGGCTCAGGCACTGGTTCGGCTTCAGGTGGCGCTGCTGCAGCGGATAGCGCGGGATCTCGATATCGGTGAGATCGCAGAGCGCGGCCAGGCTGACCGCGTCGGGATCGCCTGCCTTCACGTCGGCGTAGTAGATCGAGAACGGATGCACGGTGACGCGCTGCCGGTTGGCGTCGCGGAAGATGCGGGCGCGCTGCTCGATGGTGGGCGCCGCGATGATCGCCGCCGGCACCTTGTCGATGCCGGCCAGCCGCGCCCCGGCGACGCGGTGCTGGCCGTCCATCAGCTCCCAAGTTTCAAATGGAAGGGGTGCCACCATCACCGTGCCGAACAGGGTCCAGTCGAAAGCCTCGGCGATGCGCGCGATCAGCCGCCGCGAGCGCTCGGATTCCAGGCTGCGCTGATAGGCCATGTCGACCGACAGCCGGCCGATCGGCAGGAACTTCAGCTCAGGCGGCGCTCCGAGGATCATGATGCCGCCTCCCCGCGCCGCTCCTGCGCCAGCACCATCCGCATGGCGCCGAATTTGAACTCCCTTTGCACCAGGTCGACGAGGCCCCGCATGGGCGGGTGGCTGTCCTCCCGCGTAGCCGACAGGATCGGCGCCATGATCGCGACCCCGCAGGCCCGCGCCAGCAGCGGCAGCACCTCGCCGAAGCTATGGCCGTTGCCTTCGACTTCGGTCCGGCACACTTCCATGCAGGCGATTGTGAGCGTCCGCATGGCGCGCACCATCATCTGCTCGCGCGGGTCGGTGACGAGATATTCGGCGGCCAGCATGTCGCGGACATAGGCCTCGAAATCCTCCGACCTGGCGCCGTCGCCGAGCCATTGCGCCAGCGACGGAAGCGGCCGGGACATGACCTTGGTGGACTCGCTCATCGCGCGCTCTCCGGCATCGCATCGTGCAGCACGCCGTCCAGGTGACGGCCGGCGGCGCGCTTGCCGAACCGAAACAGCGTCGGCTCGTCGTCCCGATGCCCCTCTTCGGTTTGCAGCGGCGTCTGGCTGCCGAATATCCACTGGCCGTCGAACCAGTCGGCAGTTTTTTCCGTCCGAGTCTGCGCGCGCGTCGAGCATTCGCCCGGCGCCCACTCACCCCATTGCTTGAAGAAGAACGGCACGTCCGCCGCGGCGCATTGATTGCGCAGGGACCGCGCCCAATCCGGATGCATCGGCCGCGCGTCATGGCCGCTCTCGCCGCCGACGATGACCCAGTCGATCAATCGACGCCCCAGGGGCACAGCACATTGCCTACCCGGTGTGTCCTGGTATCGCGCCAAGGTGCCGATCAGATCGATCGGTCCCAGGAGCGGCTCCGCGCTGATGAAGCGCACCGCCGCAGGTGTGCTGAGCAGGTCCGGGATGCGCTCATTGGCGCGGGCCTGGTCCTCGGTCGAGCCGCCGAGCCAGACGTTGGGGAGCGGCCAAGGATGCTCCGACCCAAAGCGCTCCGCGCGCTCAAACATGGCGGCATCATACAATTCGCCGCTCGTGGTTTCCGCCAGCCACCACCAGACCCGCCGCGCGGCATCATTTGCGAAATATTCCCGCATCCTTCCGCTGCGCTTCGTCAGCACCTGGAACGTGTGCTGCGGGCACAGCGCCATGACGGCGAAGACGCGGTCGATCGCCTTGTCGGACAGGCTCTCGTGGAACAGGTCCGACATCGAGTTGACGAAATACATCGTCGGCTTCTTCCGCCGCAGCGGCGCGAAGAGCGTGGCATCCGGCGCCGCGCGGACCTCGCCGGTCCAGACCGGCCCCGCCTTCGACGGCTTGGTGAGGCCGACATAGAGCGGATTGCCCATCGCCTCCAGCCGCGCCGCCATCTTCATGGCATAGCAATGCGTGCAGCCGGGCGAAACGACCGAGCAGCCCACCACCGGGTTCCAGGTCTGCTCGGTCCATTCGATCTTGGTCATTGCAGGCTCCCAACAACCCAGTGCGCGACGAACAGCGCGGGCAATATGCCGGCCAGCGCCAGATAGACCCACGTCGACGGATGCCACCAGAAGAGCACCGCCATCACCTCGTCGTATGTGATGCCTGCGCGGCGCGCCGCGGCCACCGCATGCCGCCATTCCAGGGGCGACGCGCGCGCGGCTAGGCGCAACGCGCGCAGCGCCTCCTGACGCACCGCAGGAGCGCTCAAATCAACCTCCCGCCCACGCCGTCCATCTCCGTCTTCGGCGCGATGGCTTCGGCGGCGCGTTCGGCGCGCGCGGCCTGCTCGCTTTGCCACAGCTCCTGCACCTGGACGCGGTGCGCGGCGCAGGCGCGGCGGGCGCCCGGCTGGCCGAGGCCGACGCCGAAGCCGTAGGGCCCGCTTTCGCCGCAGCCGGGCCAGGAACAGGCATCGTCGGCCACCGGCGGCGGCGCTGCCGCGCCGCCCAGCACCAGCAGCGCGTTCTCCAGCGTCTTGGCCTGAGCCTCGGCGCCCTCCGCCTCGTCGGCGGCGACCCGGCCGCGCAGCTTGGCTTCGAGCCCGAGGCGCTCGATCTCCTCGCGCAGGACCTCCGTCGCGATCTGCAGCCGCGCCAGCTTGATCGGCGAATCCTGCCGCCAGGCCCGCGGGGTGGCGATCGCGCCGGGCATGCTCAGGCGCCCCCGCTGGCCGGGCCGGGCCAGCATCCACCAGCATCGCGCGCCAGGGCGGCCTCGAGCCGCAGCGCGCTCTCGGCGGCGATGTCGCCGGCGATGACGCGCGTGGCCGCCGCCAGATCGGCGCGCACCTGGTTCTCGAACAGCTCGGCGATGACTTCCGGCGCCGCTTGCCGCAGGGTCACGCTGGGCAGCGGGCAGCCGAGCAGGGTCGGTGGATCGCCCAACGGCCTGCCCGCCATGCCCAAATCGACGCAGCGCAGGAAGATCTGCTCCTCCACCGTCCAGGCGGCGCGGTCGGCATCGGCGACGGCGCGCGCGATCTCGGCATGCGGCGAAGGCGGCAGCACGAAGCTCTCGTGGATCGCGCGCTGAATCGGCGCGGCGATGGCGGCGTCGAAGTCGAAGCCGCGATCCCGCATCAGCCGCTTCACCGGCGAGATCAGGTCGCCGACATAGGCCTCGTGGGCGTCGTGCAGCAGGGCATAGGCGCGGGCCACCGGCAGCGGCCGGGTGCCGGGCAGGAAGTGCTCGACCAGCTCGCGCACATAGAGCGAATGCTGCGCCACCGACCAGATCCCGCCCCAGCTGCGCAGCCGCGCGCCGAGGAACGCGGCGCCGCTGCCGGTATGCCCCAGGCAGCGCGGCAACCGCGACAGCGACACGGCGATGTCGCCGAGGTCGATGCCGTTCCAATGCGGCGCCGCCAGATCGACCGCGCGCAGGCTGAACGTGTTCATCACCGTCGACATGCTCAGCCCTCCAGCCTCGTTTCGACCGCCCCACATGCCTTAGGCTCCACGCCTTGGTCCGCGCCCGCCGCCGGCGGCGTATGCCCGGCCGGCCCGGTGCCCTTGAGGTAGACGCCGTGCCCCACATGGCTGATCACGCCGCGCCGGCGCAGCCCGATCAGCGCGTTCATCACCTGCTTGGTGCTGGGCTTGGGATCGAGCCCGGCCAGATGCGCCCGCAGATCGGCCGCGCTGAATTCCATCCCCGGCATCAGCCGCGCCAGAAAGCCGAGCGCGCCTTCGGTCACCGCCCCGCGCGCGCCCAGCCGATGATCGTCGGCGACCTGGCCGGAGCCCCGGCAATGCGGACAGGGCTTCATGGCGCCACCCCCGCCGCCCCATCCGGATCACATGCAGGGGCGGCATCGGCGATCGCCGCCTCGGGGGCATCCTCGAAGGAGGCCGCGCCAAGCTCGTCTCCGGCGAGGTCTTCGGCAGGTGCCGCGGGAGCGGTGGTATGCGACTGGTGTTCCCCATCGTCGCCCGGAATCTCCCCCGCAGCCGGCGCGGATTCCGCCCGCACGGCCTCGTCGTCCTTCGCGCCGCGGTGCCGCCCGCGCCGCTTCTTCGGCTGCTCCTGCGCCGCGGGCTCCGCCGCATCGGCAGGCGCCGTCGTCGCCAGCAGCGCCTCGATCGCCTCGCGGTCGCCGAAGCGCAGCTCCGGCGGCACGCAGTTCCGCTGCTCCGGATGCGCCTCCAGCGCCTGCTCGATGGCGCCGGCCAGCACGCCGGTCTTCATCTTGACCGCCTCCCGGGGCGCGATCCCCAGGCCCGGCATGTGCTGCACCAAACGCACCAGGCGCGACTTCTTGCACAGCTTCAGATAGGCCCGCCAGTTCTCCAGCTCCGCGCCCCAGGCGAGCGCCATGTCGACGCCGAGATAGGTCGCCGCGCGCTGGGTCAGCGGCTCGTCGCCAAGCTTCGGCGTGTAATCATCGAAGCTGCCGCAGCGCGAGGCGACCAGGCCGGCGAAGAGCAGCTGCAGCTCCTCCTGGGGCAGGGCGATCAGCAGCTCGAAGGCGCGCTGTGCCGTCACAGCCTCGTCGTCGGAGAACGGCATCAGCTCCAGATCGGCCGCTTCCGTCTCCTCCTCCGACTTGCCGCGCGCGACAGGCGACAGCACATCCTTCAGCTTCGGCCGGAACGCGCCCAGCGTGGCGGCGAGCAGCGGCGCGATCACCCGGTCATCGGCACGGATCTCCGCCGGCTGGATCCGGCAGACGGTCCGATCGCCCATCAGCGCCATGCAGGAGAGCGCCAGGGCGACCTTGAAGCCGCGCCCGGCGTCGATGGGTTGGCGGGCGGCATCGGCGCCGGGCGCCACGCGCGACAGCGCGATAGCGGACTGGATCGCCGCCGTCTTCTGCTGCTTGGCGTAGACCATCAGCGGCTGCGTCACCGCAGGCGCCGCGGTCAGCGGATCGGGGCCGGACTCGGCCTTCTCGCCCGCGGCGCCCCCGCCGCCAACATCGCTGGCGGTCTCGGCAGCGCCGCTGGCCCGCTTCGCCGCCCTGCCCGTCTCCGGCTTCACCGGCCGCAGCACGCCCTCGTGCACCGTCACGGTGAAGCCATGGCCGATCTCGATGACGGCGCCGGCTTCCTTGCGGTTCTTCGACTTCGGCCACATCCAGGGCTGGAATCCCTCCTTCTGGCCGACGCCCAGCACCTCGACGAAAGCCCATTTCTCGGCCAGCTTCTTCTTGGTCGCCTCGATGGCCTCGATCTGCAGCCGCTCGAACTCGGCGATGTCGCCGAACCACGGCCCGTCGATGCCGTCCTCGTCTTCGATGATGGCGCCCTGGTATTTCGCCGGGTCGAAATGCGCCGCGCTGACCAGCGGGTTGGCCGCGGTGATATGCGCCAGCAGCGCCTGGCCGTTGGCGATATAGCCGTAGCGCACATGGGCGGCCAGCTGCGTCTGCCGCTTCGGGTCGGCTTCCTTGGTCAGCAGCAGCGCCGCCCACAGGCCGAGCGCGCCGTCGCGGAAGGCGGACTGCGCCGCCGGCGCCAGCTTGTCGACCAGCGCGATGCGGGTCTGCACCCATTTCTGCGACTTGCCGATGAGCCGCGCGATGTTCTCGGTGGTGTCGCCGGCGTCGCGCAGCCGCGCGAAATGCTCGCCCTCCTCCAGCGGATGCATGTCCTGGCGCTGGATGTTTTCCACCGTGACCAGGCGCAGCACCTGCAGGTCGGTAAGGTCGCGCACCCGCACCGGCATGCGGTAATCGGCGGGCACGCGCTTCGCCTTGATCAGGATCTGCACCGCCTCCCAGCGCCGGCCGCCGTTGACGATCTCATAGCCGCCGGCGATCTTCGGATGCGGCCGCGCGGTCAGGTTCTGCAGCACGCCGTCGACGGCGATGGAATCGGCCAGCTCCCGCAGCTGCTGCGGGTCGCGGGCGCGATGGTTGAAGTCCGAAAGGTGCAACAGGTTGTGCGCGATCAGCTCGATCTGCGCCGACGCCGGCACCTGGTCCGGCGCGGTCTCCAGCACCGGCGCCGCCTTGCCGCGCTTGGCGAGACGGGTCTTGATCGAGGCTTCCTTGGCCGCGACCTTGCGCGCGGCGGGCGTGGGAGCATCGGCCGGTTTCTTCGCCGCCTTCGTCTCGGCCACACGGCGCGACTTCTGCGCGGACTTGGTGGCGGCGCTGACTTTCTTCGCGCGCTGGATCTTCTTCGGCTTCTTCGGCATTGGGGGCTCCAAAAATCCCGCCGGCGGCGCCGTCACCGTGCTGGCGCCGCCGGCGGAGTTAGAATGGGAGGAAACGAAAACGACACTCTCGCCTTGCGCTCCGCAGGCTCACGGTCGAAGGGGGCGCGGCGGTCCGCTGCTCGGGGAAGCCCGGACCGCCGCTGCGGCAGCGCTTGGGGACACTGCGCGCCGCCGATCTCACACATTGGTTGAGATGACCGGCCGCCCCTCCAACCCCGGTCACTCTTGAAACTTCCCCACCTCGAGACCCCAGCTCGACCAGCCGGGCCGCTCGGTGCGGGAGAACAGCTCGCAATAGGGGCCGTCGAGCATCCGCTCGATCTCGCGCGCGAAATGCGCCGGCTTCCGGGAATGCTCGCGCGGCTTCTCGTGGTAGTACTGGCGCACGTTCCTGGCCCGCCGCTCCGGCGCGCCGCGCGTGCCGAGCCAGCACTGCTCGCCGCCGTGCCGCGACCACTTGCCCTTGCCGAAGGTGCCCTTGCCCCAATCGAAGACCCGCGTCTTCATCTCGAAGCCCCAGGCCTGCATCAGCGCCAGCGCGTCCGGGATGCGCGGGTCGTAGACCCACATGATGAGCGCGCAATCGGCGGCCGCCAGACGCCAGACCGGCAGCGCCATCAGCTCCGGCAGCTGCATGGTCGGATAGTGCATGTCGGGCGACTTGCCCCCGCCCTTCGCCGACCAGGTCTCGAACCGCCACGGCGGATCCGCGTAGATCACCCGGTAGGCATGTGGCCGAAGGCTGCCGAAGGGCCATGTCATCGATCCTCGCGCGGCGCCGTCACCACGCCCGCCTCCGGCACCGTGTGCCGCTTGACCAATCGGTCCAGGACGGTCGTCGCCCATTCCGGCAGCGTCAGGAACGGCAGCCCGCGCGGGAATTCTTGGTCCGGCCCCGGCCATTGGCCGTCGATCTCATGCAGCGCCGCGTCGGCGGCCTTCAGCCAGTTCTTCGACGGCTCGACCTCGCCCAGGGTCACCTGCCTGCCGATCGCCTTGGCGACGGCCTCGCGCAGCTTGTCGGGGGTCTCATGCACGGACACGAACACGGACGGCAGTCCAAAGCCCCAGCCAGACATCAATAGCCCCCCTTGAAAGGCCGCCGCGCCGCGCGCCGGCGGAGATCCACCGCGGCGCGCTCCAGCTCGGCGTAATGCGGGATGGTGCGGCGGCAGGCATTCTCCTGCGCCACGGTGAGGCCGTGCAGGCGGCCGACCATGGCCAGCTGGCGGGCGACCAGGGAGTCGGATGCCGCCGCCGTCGCCCGCGACAATGGGGTTGCCACCGGACGATGGTCCGCCTTCGCGGACGGCGCGGCCATTGGCGCGGGCGACCCCTTCATCATGTCAGCACCGCCGCGAGCAGGAGGAAGGCGAAGCCCAGGCTGAGGCAGAGAGCTTCCGCGCGGGTCATGACTTGCGCTCCACCAGCACGCCGTCGCGCGTCTTGCGGCAGCTGAATTGCAGGTTGTAGTAGCGCCGGTAATAGGCCGCCGTGCGGGTGACGAACTTGGTCTCCGCATCCGCGACCACGAAGGTCTCGCCCACCGCCGCCGCGCGCCAGCGGGGATCCTTCACCCCCTGCCCGCCCCGAGGGCGCAGGGCGGCGGCGTCCGCGATCATGCCGAGGCGCATGGCCTCCTGGGCGCCGATCTCGGCCGGGCCGCGGGCCAGCTCGACGCGGCTCACCACCGCGTCGCCGACGCGGAAGCCGGCCGCCAGCAGGGCGGCCTGTTCCTGGCGGCCGCGGCGGATCTCGGCGAGGCTGATGATTTGCGCAACTGGCCGGTCTGGCCGGAGGTCGGAACCGAGCATGTCAACCATCCCACATTGGTTGGTCCTAATTGCTACTTCGCACAAATGGGAATCTCAGAACGCGCTTCGAGTCAAGCGTGTTGTGGTTAATGCCTTTGCCACAGGCATTTCCGCGACAATCGGAGGCCGGGCGGCGAGATTGCCCAGGACCGAGTCGCCCGTCATGCGCGAATGCGCTTTTCGCGGCAGAGATAGACCGGTTAGCACCTAACCCTTTGATACTTTGCGAAACAGCCGATGACGGGTTACGAGAGCGGAAGATCGAGATGGCGCGGAATTGTCACAGAACCGCGAGCCGTCGACTCGGTTAGACACTTGCGTATTCGCGGCTTTAGGCCCATGTTTCGACCATCCCGGCCCCCAGGGAGCACCAATCGATGACTGACACGCCCACCATCAATGACTACATCGAGGCCGCTGAGCAGCGCCTCGCGAAGCTCTACCAGCTGGAGAAATGCACCGATCGCGAGCTTGGCCGCAGGATGGGCCTCAGCAATGCGACCGTGTCGGCATGGCGGCGGGGCAAGACCTTCCCCGACGACGCCACCATGCAGAAGCTGGCCGAGATCGCCGACATGAATGTGCCCGAGGCGCTGGCCTGGCTGGGTGTCTGGCGGAACGACGGGCCGGTCGCGGCCACCTACGAAACCATGGCCCGCCGTCTGGGGAGGACGGCCGCCGCCTTTTTTTGCCCCATCCTTGCATCCGGGGGCCTTGCCGCTGGGGCCCTCGCCGCTGGCGCCGTCGCAGCCGCAATTGCTGTGACTCCGTTACCGGCGCGCGCCGAGATTCACGGAACGTTACCGGGACACAGCGTCATCCGTTCGGGGCCAATGTATATTATGGAAAATATTCGCCGGCGCCGCCCGGCGGGTGTTTTCCGCAACTGGATCAAACGCTTGCTGCCGCTCCTGGCGGCCGGCGCGCTGGCCGCCTGCGCCGAGCAATCGACCCCGGAAATGACCGGCCGGATTCCGCCGGCCGCAGCCGTCGCGGCGAGCCGCGCCGGAGCCCTTCCTGCCAGTTCCGCGCCCTGGACGGAAGCGGTTTTCCGCCTGCGCAACCGGGCGGTGCCGAACGGCCTGGGCGGCGAGGATTGCAGCGCCGTGCTGGTCGCGCCGGGGATCCTGCTCACCTCCGCCCATTGCCTGCGCGGCGCCGTCGCCGCCGATCTGGCCTGGAAACCAGCCGCCGGCGCCGGGTGGCGGCCCGTGGCGGCGATCCTCGCCGATGGCGGCCACCGCGCCCACCAGGTCGACGCCGTCACCGTGCGCCGCGACTGGGCGCTGCTGGCGATTGCCGGGCCGGCGGCGCGGGAGACGCCGCGCCCCCTGCCCGTGCGCGATCTGGCGGCGCCCGCCTTGCGCGCCGAACTCGCCCGCGGTGGCCGCCTCGCCCTCGCCGGCTTCGGCCCGCATCGGCTCGATGTCCGCCGCGACTGTCCGCTGCGCCCGGCCTGGGGCCGCGCCTTCCTGCTGCTCGGCTGCGCCAGCGGCCCGGGCGACAGCGGCGGCGCGGTGGTGCTGCTGCGCCCGGACGGCTCCGCCGCTTTGGTCGGCATCGTTGCCGGCTTCGCCGGCGGTGCGACCCTGGCGGCGACCAGCCGCGCCTATGCCCCCGCCATGAGCAAGGCTTACCCACCTATCACCGGGCTTTAAGTCTCATTTAAGTGTCGTTGTGCTTACATCCCCAGCGTGGGGACGGGGGAACTCATGCTCGAAGACCTGCTCGCCGCGGTCGATCCGGCCGCCAAGCGCGCGCTGGGCGCGTATTTCCTGCAGATCGCCCGGCTGCTCGGCGCCCAGGCCGAACTGGCCGAGGAGGCTGATCGCGCCAATGCCCGGCGCCGCGCCCGCAACGCCGAGGCCCGCCGCGCCGCCCGCGCCATCGACGCCCGGGTGCTGCAAGGCGAGGACCCGGAAACGGCCATCGCCGCCCTGGCCGCGCGGCTGGAGATCGACCCGGCCCAGCTCCGCGCCTGGTGGCATGCCGGCCGCTCCAGCGCCCGGATCCGCCGCCGGCTCCGCGACATCGAGATGATGCGCCTGGTCGCCAAGGGCTGGCGCAACGCCGAGCTCGCCCAACGCTTCAAGGTCAGCGAGGCCACCATCGCCCGCACCATCCGCCGCCTCGCCCGCCAGGGCCACGCCGCCCGCGTCGCCCCCGCCGGCGTCGCCCCCCCTTGCGTCAACCCCGCCGCTCCGGACGACAACGCCGCAAAAAACGCGGCAGGCGAAAGTCTTTCGCCTGCCGGCACGATGGCCCCTAAGATCCGGCGGACGGGATAGCCGCCCTTTCTGTGTATCGACGGTTCCCACTATTTCGGTCACCGACAACCCGTCATCCATGTCCGCCCATGGCTAGCCTACTCGGAAGATCCGGGGCGGGGTCTGCCGTTGACCCGGATGCTGCATGCGCTTCCTTTCGCTCGGGATTCGCGCCCTTTCTACGTGTCGGCTTTCGCCGGCTTCGAGGTGAAGTCCAGAGTGACCATGCCGTCCATCAAACCTTCGGTCACCTGGTCATAGAAGACGATCGCCTCATAGTCGTTCGCGCAGGTCAAGGTCAGCGTCACCTTGCTGCCGACGCGCTCAACTTGCATCTGCGGCCCGACACGCTGCGGCATCGATCGCACCCTTCCCTACTTCTTCAGCCGCTTCGAGCGCGGCCCGGCCGGCACGCCACGATCGCCGAGGTGGCGGTACGCGCTGGCCTGGGTCCAGCCGGTCATCTTGTCCAGCGCCTCGGGCCCGGTCAGCTTCAGGTCGCGCCAGATCTCCAGCGCCGCGCGCTTGGCCATGCGGCCCTTGGTGCGGACCTTCATCCCCAGCTTCTGCATCGCCCGCGCCCGCGCCGGCGTCGGCGCGCCGCGCTCGCCGGCCAAGCGCGCCAGGGCCTCGTCCATCAGCGCCACGCCGTCATCGCCGCCGGCGGTGCGGCCGGTCTCCGCATCCTGGATGATGGCGCCCTTCGCCTTCACCGCATCGACGGCCGCGCGGATGTCGCGCCGGTTGTCGCCCAGCACCCGCAATCCGCCGCCGACGATCAGCGTATCGCCGGGGCGCAGCGCGTTCAGCAGGGCCGGCCACTCGGCATCGCGATAGATGCCGCGCTCGGGCACGCCGCCCTCGTTCAGCAGCTTCGCCTGCCGCTTCGCGCCCCACACGCGCATATGCCTGATGTATCCGCGCAACATTCTTTCTCATTACGCTGACCGGCTTATTCGTGCAAGTGTTTATCACGGTATTGCAAAACACTCAATGGGAGAGTATATGGGGATCAGCAGCAAAGGAACCAGCCATGGCATACAAGCTGACCAACAAGTCATCCCGCGCCATCCGCGCCCGCTACAACGCCGCCTGCAAGGCGATCGGCAAAGAGGACCCGTCCCTGACGATCACCGACAGCCACGCCGATATCGACACCTTGCTGACGCAGCGGAGCGAATTGCTGGCGGCGCTGAAGGGTGTCGTTCGTGTTGCCGATCGTGCGACGGTCGAGTTCGACGCCGCCCGCGCGGCGATCGCCAAAGCCGAAGCTGCTTAGAAAGGGAACCAGGGCGATGCGGTTCATCACAGAACTTCGATTACTGATCGTCCAGCACATTCTTTCCTTGTCACTGAGCATATGCCCGAAAGACCTGCCAGAATCGGTGATCGTCGCAAGAGGTGTTCGCAACATCATTCAGCAGATGATGGCAGTCACCGACAGCCCACGCAAATAAAGGAACCGGGCCGTGACCCAGCTAGTCGTTAAAGAGGTCGAGCGCATTCTGCAGATGTCAGCCTGGGCGCGCGTGGTCGAGATCGACCGGAAACTGGAAGACGGCACGAATGTCGTCTCCTATCGGGTCGACGAATGCGTCGGCGGCGGCACCTATGTCGAAGTCGCCGAGTTTGCCGAGGCCGATCTTAACCGCGCCAAACAGCGCGCCATCGAATGCCGCCCCGCGCGGGCTTAGAAAGGGAACCAAGCCCATGGACGACGACAGGAACGCCAACGCCGTATTGTCGACGGCGCCGGTGCCGAAGGACGAAACGGCGTGGCTGATCGAAGCGGCCGGGCCCAAGTATTGGAACGGCCGCAGCCTCGGCGTCGAAAGCTTCAGCACGCAACACACCGAAGCCATCCGCTTCGCTCGTTTTGAAGATGGAGAAGTTGTCCGGTGTCGGCTGCTGGAGAATATCAATCCGCTGCTGGTCACCCGCGAACATAAGTGGATGACACCGACAAAGGATGCAGCCGCTCAGTCGGCAGCTTAGAAAGGGAACCGGGCCGTGAGCGTGGTCACCACCATCACCATCCAGGCGTTCAATCCCAGCGAGGAAGATCAGGCGGCAATCGTCGCCCTGAACAAATGGCTGGCCGATCGGAACCATCCGCCGCTGAAGCGCGTCGACGACCACTATGCCGGCATCAAGGCCGCGGAGATTGACGTCTATGGCGGCGCTTACAACTGCCTGGGAGACGAGGAATTCGCGAAGTTTTTCTTGGCCCAGGAATGGTTCTCGGAAGAGAACACCGTGCTCGTGCTCGACCCACAGGAAGGCCGCACCTGGGTATGCCGCCCCGGTGTGGAATACGATTGGTAGACTGTTAAAAACGGAACCAGGGCCATGCCTCAGACCGAGACCAGAGAATTTCCGACCGCCGTCATCGCCTCGATCTCGACCGGCGTGCTGATGTGCGAATTCAGCAAGATGCAGGAGGCGGCCGAATTCCTGATGGGCCACCCGATCTGGACTCACCATTTCGCCAGCAAGGATCTGTGGCGCGAGATGCAGGCATCCATTGCGCAGCAGTGCCCCGGCATGCCCTTGTCGGGCGACGGCATCACGCCAGAGAATTGGCAGCAGAAGCTGGGTGAGATCGCCACTGAGATCGGCGAGGTGGTCACCATCCGCCGCGGCGCCGGGCTGACCGCCCAGCTGCCAACCGACGGCATTCCCGACCACGTCAAGGTCATCGAGATTGAACGCTAGAAAGGGAACCGGGCCGTGACCAGCGCACCAGCCACCGCCCAGATCAAGCGCAACGTCGACGGCGTCGTCAGGGACTACGCGACGACATGGGACAGCGGCAACGAATTCGAGGCCGACAAGTATCTGTGGGCCGAAGGTAACTATGCCTGCGACTGCAACCGCGCTCTGTTCTTCGCGCGCGCAGCCGGCGAACCAGATCCGGTGCGGCCATGCGGCGAAGTTGCCTTCTCGGTGCAGATCGTCGATGCCGAAGGCAAGGTGCTGTATCAAGACGACAATTGGGTTAGCTAGAAAGGGAACCGGGCCATGGATCTGATCGAACGCTTGGAGCGAGCGGCTATGCCGGATCGCCGCCTTGACGGCGACATCTTCGTTGCGGTCGGGTTGGCGCCGAAGGAAGGCACCGGCCCTTACGACTGGAAGCGCGGGAGGAAAGGCTCCGCGGTCTATGGCGACGAAGGCTGCTGGTATCGGGCGACTGGCGATGGCGCTGCTATGGATGAGACCCGGCGCGCCCCCGCCTATACCGGCAGCGTCGACGCCGCGCGCACGCTGGTGCCAAAACAACACGCATGGGCGGGCGGCAATGTCGGGGAGGAAGACAGTCCCTGGGCCTGCGTGACCGACCCGGAGGGTGTCGACTATGCCTGCCGGTCGGCGGCGTCCGAAGAGATCGCGCTAACGATCGCCTGCCTACGCGCCATTTAGATCGGCAACCCCTACCCTCCCCGCTCCAGCGCCGCCAGGCGGTTGCGCAGATCCACGATCAGCGCCGCCTGCAGCTTGACCACGCGCTCCAGCTGCGTCGCCTTGGCCAGCGCGTCGGCGCGCTCCAGGTCGCGCAGCATGCGGTCGAGAATGCCGGCCATTGAATCCGGCGGCGAGGCCTTGGCGCCGCGCGCCCGCGTCAACAGTTCCTTCCACATGCCAGGCTCCCCAAACGCGAAAAGCGCCGCGCCCCGGTTGCCCGGCGGCGCGGCGCTGGATGGTCGGCGCGAAGGTCTCAGCCGGCCTGGATGCGGTCGTGCAGGTCGGTGCTCTCGTCGAGCAGGGCGTCGAGCTCGGCGTTGCTCGGGGTGTAGCCGGAGCTCTGCCAGTCCTCGAGCTTCTTCACCGCGGCGATGGCCTTGGGGATGCCGGCCACGGCCTGCTCGATGATGTCGAACCACTTCTCCAGCTTGCCCGAGCCGAGCAGCTGCTTCAGCAGCGGCAGGCCGAGCTCGGCCACGCCGCTGGCGATCAATGCGATGGGCATCGCGTTCTCCGATGATGGGGTTGCGGGTTGGGCGGGAACGCCGGGACGGCTCCCGGCGCCGCTATTTCTTGAGCAGGTCTGCCAGCCTCCCGATCGACAGCTTCGCAAGATCGGCGATCTGCGCGAACACGCCGGCCTTCGCCGGCTTGGCGTCCTCGGGCGCGTCGTTCCACTCCTTGGCCGCCAGCGTGGCCCGCTCGACATAGGCATAGGCGATGGCATCGGCCGCCTTCAGCTCGTCGCCGGCCTTGGCCTTGCAGGCCGGCGTCTCGATGCAGGTCGCCACCGGCTCGGCCACCGCCTGGTAAAGCTCGTTCAGCGCCGCCGCCTGCTGCGGCGGGTTGGCCTCGCCGCTGAAGAGCGCGCAGCCCCCCAGCAGCGCCGCGAAGGCAAGCGCCCCCACGGCGACAAAAAATCGCTTCATGTCAATCTCCGTTACAGGGAATGGCGGGGATGAAGGGGCCGCCCCGCCGGACGGCTTGAACGGAAGGCGCCGACGATCTCAGACCGTGGGCTCAGACCGGGGGCTCACACCGTGGGCGTCTTGCCGCCGTTGCCCCAGCGTTTCTCGGCGCGCCGGTAGTAATACCCGGCGATCATGCCGCCGATCAGCCCGGTGGCGCCCAGCGCGGCGAACCAGAAGCCGTGCACCAGATTGTTGCAGGCCTCCTCGAAGCGCGCCGGATCCACGGCGAAGCCGAGATATTTCATCGAGACCAGGGTGGCGTCGCCGGCCAGCGCCGTCGCCACGATGGCGCCGCCGCCGGTGCCGATCGCCTTGGGCCCGAGGGGAAGTTCAGCCATGGCCGTCTCCTGTCGCCGGTTGCTCAACGCTTCTCGCGGTCGATTTCCGGCGGCGCCGCCGGCGGCTGGTGCCGCGCCAGGCAGCCGGCGAGCGGCTCCGGGTAGCACAGCATCTTGGCCGGCAGCAGCAGCGCGCAGCCGCCCAGGGCGGCGCCCAGGAAGCCGCTGAGCGCCGCCGCCGCGAGCGCCATCCCGATCGATCTGCTCATCTCGTTGCCCTCCTGGCGCGTTCAGCCGCGCGGCGTGGGGCCGAAGCGGTCCAGCACGCGCTCGATCAGCATCTCGATCCCGCGCGGGCCGAGATATGACACGATGATCACCACCGCGACCGCGACCTTGCCGCTGAGGTCGAAATACTCCGCCACCCCGTCGGCGACGAAGCCGATGGCGAGCGCCGTCATCAGCTCCCACATCAGGTGCCAGGAGAAGAAGCTGCGGCGCTTCTTCTGCACCTCCTGGACGTGCCAGAGCAGCCGCCCCAGCATCGCCAGCAGCCAGGTGAAGGCGGCGCCCCAGGCGGCCTGCTGCAGCTCCGGCAGATCCGGCGGCAGGCGCGGCTCCATCAGCGGATCTCCGCCAGCCACGCTCGCACCAACCCTGCCGCGAACACGCCCTTGGCCACCGCGCAGCCGCGCCGGAACTGCACCACCGCCGCGCCGTCCAGCGCCGGATCGGCGAACACCAGGAACATCTCCGCCGGCTCCGGTACGTCCGTGCCGGCGTCCCGCCGCAGCGCCGCCGCCAGATCGTCCGCCGCAGCGCCCAGCAGCACCGTCGTCGCCGCCGCCGGCCGGTTTTCCAGCACCCGGTCGATGACGGTCTCCGGCGTCAGGCAAACCCCCGCCGCCGCCGGCGCGGCGAAAAGCGCGGCGGCAAGAATGACACAACCGATCGCCGCTTCTCGCATGATCGACTCCCATGTTGCCCGCTCCCGCGGAGCTAGGCGGTGTAGAGACCGCCGAGCGACGTGGTGCCCGCAACATCGCCGGGGAAAAGGTTCACGCCGGCGGCGTTCGTGCCATAGAAGATCGCGGCATTGACCAAGACGCTGAATCGCTTGCCGGTCGCGGCGCCGGAGACCGTCAAACTCTGGCAATCCATTGTCGCGCATAGACTGGCGACCACCACCGTGGCCGAGAAGGCCGGCGTGCCGCTGAAGGTGACGGTGATGGCATCGAAGATGAAGCGCGCGCTGTGCTGCAACACGATATGCGACGTGGCCCCGCCGACGACGGAATAGTCCCCGATCGCGTTGATGTATCCATTGATGGCGTAGATCTGCCGCCCGGCCGTCACGCCAAAGCGGAGCCCGGAGATCGCCACGTTCGAGGCAGCGTCGCGCACCAGCAGCCCGACGCCGCTGGTGGTGGTGCGAATCTCGAAGTCCTTGAGGGTGAGCATCGCCCCGCGCCGCACGGTGATCGCGTCGGTCGAGGTGGTGCTGACAATGACATTCCCTGGCGTGCCGCTGTTCCCCTGAAACACGATGCTGGTATGGCTGGTCTGCCCGACGCAGGCCCCGCTGGCGATTAGAGCGCCGGGATAGGTGCCGTCGCCGATCTGCACCGTCACGGTGAAGCCGTTGAGGTCCAGCGTCTGCTGGATGACGCTCCAGGCCTTCTGAAGGGTGAGCCAGGCGCCGCCGCTGGTGTTGGCCAGGCCGGTGTTGGCATCGCTGCCGTCGGTGCGGATGTAATACGTCCGGTTGGCGTAGAGCCGCTCCCGCGCGTGCTTCTTCACCACGTCGGAAGGCGGCACGGTGCCGGCCGTCGCGGCGAGGAAGCCGGCCTCGTCGGCCAGCAGGACGTTGCCGTGGCGCGCCGTCGTCGCCCGCGGCAGGGCGCCGCCGACGACGTGAAAGATGTTGCTGCGGTACTGCACGACCAGCAGCGAATTGGCCGGCACGTCGCCCGCGGCCGGATCTGCCCCGTTGATCTTGATCGCCTTGGCGCCGACGCTGTCGACGTTGAGGGTCATCGCCCCGGTGTTGGCGCCGGCGCCGGTATAGAGCACGAAGCGCTGGCCGTCCTCGTAGGCGGCGATCGCCGGAGTGGTGGTGATGGTCAGCGCGTCGGCGCTGCCGGCCGCCGCCCCGCCCCATTGGCGCCGGTTGCCGTCGACCGAGCGGAACTCGTGCGTGGTCGGGTTGATGACGTATTTGAGCACCCAGGCGCCGCCGTCGTGCTCGTAGACCTCCTGGATCGTGCTCGACACGGTCTTGACATAGACCATGCCCTGCACCGGGTCCGCAGGCGCCGAGGCGCCGCTGTTGCGCGACTTGATCGCCCCCAGCAGCGCGTTCAGCGCCGCGCGGAAGATCGCGCCGAGCGCGTCGGCGAGGACGTAATTCTGCTGGGCCATGGATCAGTCATCCTGCCCGCGACGATCGACCCAGCCGACCGTCCCGACGACCTGCGTGATCGTGCCGGCGGAGGCCGTCGCGCGCGTGCGTATCTGGCCCGAGGCATTGGTGCGCAGGCGCCCGGAAATGCTGAGCGAAGCGCCGGCGCCGGTATAGAGATACATCAGCTGCGCCGAGCCGCTTGGCGCGATGTCCGCCAGCTCGAGCGGGCTCGCCGCCGTTTCGCAGAGGCCGGCGCTGCCGTTGAAGACCGACATGTTGAGGATGGCCTCGACCACGATCCCGATCGGCACCGTGAGGGTGCGCGTCACCGCGGAGGTGCCGGTCGTCGTCGCGTTCACGTCCACAAGGCCCTGGGTCGAGGCGTTGTTGTGATAGAAGGTATCCCCGACTTGCTTGAAGGCGCGGATAGCCGCCGAGGCGCGCATGATGGCGCCGATGCGGCGCTTCTGCGTGTAATTCGCCGGCATGGTGGGCGAGCTGGCGGAGAGCGAGAACAGCACGTCGACCACGCCGGTATCGGGCCGGCGGATCAGCCAGATGAAATAGGTGTTGTTGCCGATCGACCCGGTATCCAGCCCACCCTGGTTGTTGCCCACCGCCCAGGCTGCGTCGAGGCGCTTGGTCAGCGCGGCGGTCAGGATCAGCGGACAGCCGTCGCTGTCCGCCGCGGTCCAGCCCGCCGCGATGTCGATGTCGTTGGTGGCGTCGCTGACGTTGTTGCTGAGCGTCAACCCGCTGATCGCACGGACATTCGCCGGATAGAACTTGTGCGCGGTGGGGTCGATGATATGCCGCAGCACCCAGCTCGCGCCGTCGTATTCCCAGACCTCCTGGCAGGTGGCCGACAGCAGCTTGGCATAGGTCTGCCCCTGCACCGGCGAGCTCGGCGACGCCGCGGGATCGCTGTTGTTCGACTTGATCGCGCCCATCGCCGCGTTGATGGCCGTGCGCACCGCCGCGCCCGTGCCGCCGGCGATCGTGTAGCTTGCCTGGGACATCGTTCTGCCTTGTCTGGGATTTGGCTCAGCTCAGGCGGGTGCCTGCGCCCTTGGAGACGTAGTTGAAGTTGCGCGCGAGGCGGCTGCCGCCGCTCGACAGTATCTCGATGCTGAAGCCGGTTTCGTCCTCGGCGCTCAGCACCAGGCGCTCGGTCTCGCCCATGGCGATCGGCGTCACCGCGTTGGCCGGGGCGACGAAGAACGGGATGGCGAAGGTCACCCGCAGCACGCCGGTGGTCAGCGTCGTCAGGCCCTGCCCCGCCTCGATGCGGTCGGGCATGTCCACGGTGACCTGCAGCTTGCTGATCTGGATGTTCTGGTCGGTCAGCGTGGTGGCGAGGTCGAGGCGGAAGCGGAAGCCGCGCCCGCGGTAATCCCCCGGCACGAAGGGCACATAGGCCGACCAGGTCGCGGCACCCGAGGCCGGGTCGTCCTCGGTCGAGGAGACGTAGAGCGCCGCCGAGGCGGCCCCCGGCACCGTGCCGTCGATGCTGTCCCAGGTGTCGATGGTGCCCGGGCGGCTGTCGAAGGTGGCGCCGCCGGCCACCGCCGTGGCCACGATCACCGCCGTGATGCGCACGCTCTCGTAGAGCGCCCCGGCATCCACCGCGGCGGAGAAGAAATAGCTGCCGCTGGAGGCGTAGCCGCCGTAACCGTCGAGGTCGGTGACGGCGTCGAAATCCGCGATGTCGTCGAACAGCCCCAGCGCCGCCAGGGTCAGCACGTTGCGCGCGGTCACCGAATAGAGGTCGAGATCCGGCACCGCGTCGAAATCCGGGATGCCGTCGAACAGCAGGGCCTCGGAATCGCCCAGCGCGTCGATCACCGCGACGTTGACCTTGGCCCCGGTGAAGGTCGGCTCCTCGATCCGGGTCGCCACCGCGTTGAAGTTGAGCACGCCGCTCGACGCGATCTCGCTCTTCACCGCGTCGGTGGAATAGTTGCCGCTGCTGTCCTGCGCCTTGGCCAGATAGGTGCCGGGCAGGATTGGCATCTGGCCGCCGGTGGCGATGCCCGGGAACCGGCCGCCCTGCACCTCGAAGGCGTTCTCCCAGGTCGCCGCCGCCCCGGTGCTGGGCGTGTGGCGCAGCACGATCTGCCCGCCGATGCGCACGTCGAGGTCCGGGTGCTGGTCCCATTTGCCCGCCGCGGCGGTTCCCTGCACGGTGACCAGGAACCCGGTCAGCGGCGCCGGCGGCGCCGTTTTGCCGCGCACGTCCAGGCTCACCGGCGGCGTATAGGCCGAGGGCCGCCCGAGGGCGTCGAGCGCGCGCACGCGGAACTGCCAGGTTCCCTGCGGCACGTCGTCCAGCTGCAGGGTGACATTGGTGGTGCTGGCGATCTGGGCGAATTGCGTGGCGCCCGGCTCCGCCGCCTCGACCTCGAAGCGCTGCACCCGCGGATCGACGGCCCTGGTCCAGCCGATCAGCACCCCCGACAGCAGCGACGCGCCGCTCTCGTAGAGGAACTCCTCGGCCGACAGCGCCGTCGGCGCCTTGATCGCTCCGGTCGGGATGGCGGAAAAGCTGCGATCCGGCCGGGTCAGGTTGTTGAAGATGCGGTCGTATTTGTCCGGGTCGTGCTGCAGCCCGACGAACTCGAAAATGTGCTCCGCCCGCTCGCGGATGCCGAGGATGCGGAACTGGCGCGGCTCCACGTCCGGGCTGCTGATCACCCACATCGCCCCGTCCTCGCCGCTGGCGATCGGCGCGGCGCTGAACGGGCTCGCCAGGTCGATCACCGTATGCGTGCCGGCGCCGGTCAGGATCGGCCGCTCCTCGACCGTCAGGTCGGGCAGCACGGCGCTGAGCGTGTAGGCGACCGCCGGCTCCAGCACCACCGCCGCGTCCAGGGTGACCTGGCTGGTCGTCGCCGCCTTCAGCTTGCCGCCGAAGCGCTGCCCGGCATAGGCGGGATCGGCGATCTTGGTGATCTTGCCGACCACCATGTCCTCGAGCGCCGAGCCGCGCGTCATGTCGTAGCCGGCGGCGGCCGTCACCTTGTCGAGGCCCGCCTTTTCCGTCTCCGCCAGCCAGCGGGCGTGCCGGATCGCCTCGCTGTGGGACGTGCAGTCGCGCCGCTCGGCGTTGAGCGGGCGCCAGCCGTAGCGCGCGATCAGCTCCGGCTCCTCGTGCGCCGCCGGCCGCGGCTGGTAGTTGTTCTCGGGGTCGTTGAAGGTGACGAAGAAGGCGCTGTGGCGCTCGTCCAGCGCCGCGCCCTGGTAGTCGAACACGCCGTCGATGACGTTGGCCGGGGCCAGCAGCTTGGCCGCGTCGGCCGGGCGGTCCTGCACCGGGAAGATGGTTCCACCCGCCCCCACCAGCTGCGCCCAACAGCCCGCCAGCAGCTCCTGGATCAGCTTCAGCCCCTGCTGCTGGGTCGATATCCAGGTGTTGCAGGTGAAGCGCGGCTCCAGCCCGCCCTGGCCGTCGCTGACCGGCCCGTCGCTGTACTGCGCCATGGCGTAGAAGGCGTATTTGTCCGGCAGCAGCGTGCCGAGATAGTCGCCGAGCCCGTAGCGGTTGGACAGCAGCAGGTTGTAGACGTGCCAGGCGTGGCTGTCCGAGATCTCGCGCTTGAAGGTGCCGTCCCACAGCCCGCCGCTGGTGCCGGGCCCGGTGGTCAGATAGGTGCGCGTGGCGAAGTCGTAATTGGTGGGCACCAGGATCTTGATGCCCTTCACGTCGTATTCCCGCGCCGCGATGCGGTCGCCGAATTCCTCGCTGTCGGCGGTCAACGCGACGAAGGCGACGTTCGGCCGCTTCAGCTTGGCGTCGATCACCTTGGTGTAGCTGCTGAAATAGCTGTCGTTGGAGTTGCGGTCGGAGGCCGAATCCGCGTTCAGCCGCCGCATCCGCACGTTCCACGGCGCGCCGCCGGCCGGCAGCTCGACGCGGTCCTCGCGCTCATAGGCGTTGGAGGATTTGGCCTGGATGTTGACGACCTTCACCTCGACGAAGCTGCCGCCATTGGCCTGCACGTCGATGGCGTAATCGATATACCCGTTGACGATGTTGCCGCCCGAGGTGATCTGCGCCAGCCGCGGCGTGCGCATCTTCACCCGCACCGCGTCGACATCGGGATCGGTGATCGTCACCGTCACCGGCGACGCGAAGGTGACCTGTGTGCCGACGGCGATCTCCGCCTCGATCGCCGGGAAGCCGGCGACCGGATCCTGGTCCGGCAAGCCATAGCGTTCCTCGATGCTCACGCCCTGGAAATTCAGCGTGCCGTCGGCGTTCATCACCGGCGTGCCGTCGAAATAGACGGACTTCAGCGGATTGGCGGCGTCGTAGAGCCCGCCGGTCTCGCCCTCGCTGTAGATGTCGATGATCCGCGCGATGTTCTTCGAGCGGATGGTGTCGGGCGATTCCTTCGGCGTCTTGCCCTTGCCGCCGCCCTTGCCGCCGCCCTTCCGGAAAAGCGTGCCGCCGGGGTTGGCGGGGCGGCCGGCGGCATCCAACAGCGTGCCGGCGGGCGCGGCAGCCGGCAATCCCCGCCCCCAGCGAATACCCATGATTGAGACCTCGACCTCTTTAGCGCGGCGTGCCGCGCGTCTCCCGCGAAAGCGCGGGGCTCTAAAGTTGTTCGGTCGTCAAACCGGCCTGCCCAACGACGGAGCCGACGCGCACCTTGCGCCCCAGCGCCAGCGGGTAGGGATTGCCCGGCTCGGTCAGGTTCACCGGCCCGTTGAACAGCTTGGTGGCCGGCTTCGCCTCGCGCTCCTTCATCTCGCCCTGCTTCGGCGTCTTGGCGACCAGCTGCGAGACGCCGCCGAGACCGACCGAAAGCCCCAGGCTGAAGATGGCGCCGGCGACCGTCACGTTGAGGCCGGGGATGAAGCTGGCGGCGACCAGCGCCACGCCGGCCAGCACCTTGCCGATGCCGGACTTGGCCGCCAGCTCCGGCACCGGGATGAAGTGCAGCTCCCGCGCGCGGCCGATCGCCAGATTGAGGCTGTCGAGATCGAGGTCGCCGCCGTTCTCGACCGGCCCGCGCACCACGCGCCAATGCCCCTCGACCAGCATGTCGCGGAAGCCCGTCAACTGGAACGACAGCGCCCGCACCGCCTCCGCCGCGTCGCGCACGTCGAGCCGGAACGGCCCGCCGAACCGCGCCCGCGCCGCGCCGTGCAGGTGGATGGTTTGCAGCATGGTGTCAGGCCGATTTCGGTTGCAGGTGCCAGGTCCACTCGACGGCCTCGATGCCGCCATTGCTGTAATGCGGGTCGTGCACCAGCTTGCCGGCGGAATAGATCACCGAATGGTGCACCCCGCGCGCGGAGGGGCCATTGGCGATATAGAACTCCGGCATGGCGTTGACCTGGTGGCCGCTCTTGCGGATCAACCGCAGGGCAAACGTGCGATCCAGCCATTCGTCGGTGCGACTTTTCCAATCGCCGCGACCGAACATTTCCTCGAATGGCGGGACCATCCAAAGCGGCAGGTCGAGCAGCGACGCGAGACATGCCGCGTAGCAATTGCCGTTGTGGATACCGTCCACGGCATAGAGCTTGCTTTGTTTGATCGGCGTCATCCCTACCCCCGATACCTCAACCACCGATGCTCTTGGATCAGCCCGGACCACCGCCCGATCGGCTCGCGCAGCGACAGCCGCGTGGGATCGACCGGCAGGCGCGAGGTCAAATGGTGCAGGCCCATCGACCCGCCCAGATAGATGCCGGCATGGTTCGGCGTCGCGCTGCGGAGCGAGACGCGGAACACGTCGCCCGGCTCCGGCGCGCCGTCGATCTCGACGAAGCCGGCCGCGGCGAAGCAGTCGCGGTAGAAATGCGGGTTGGCATCGCCGGTCTCCAGCCACCACTCCCATTCGCGCGGGAATTCCTTGATGCGGATCCGGCGCTCCGACCAGTACCAGTCGCGGATCAGGCTCAGGCAATCGGTGACGCCGTGGCGGAAGCCGCGGCCGATCAGCGGCGGCATCGGCGCCTGGTCGCCGAACCAGAACGGCGTCGTTGCGGTCTCGCCGTCGGTGCAGACGATGCCGTAGGGCACCGCGTCCGCCAGTTGCGAGCGCATGTCGACGGCGCTGGGATAGTCGATGTAATGCGCGTCCTCCGCCGCCTTCGGATGCGAGTGCACCACCGCCTCCAGGCCCCTGGCCCGCGCCGCCATCAGCTCGGCGACGCCGATGGTGCCGTGCCCGTCCGGCTCCGCGTGCAAATTGGCGCAGGGCACGTATTCCCCCGCCACCACCAGCCCGCAGGCCTCGCGCGGCCACGCCTCGATCGCATGCCGACGGATCGCTTCGATGACGGGCCGATCGAACATTATTCCGGCCGCCCTTCGCAGTAGCCGACAGCTCCCCACCCCTCCAGGATGACGATGTGCACGTCCCTCCAACCGATCCGCGCGTCGTCACCGCCGTACGGCTCGACGTGGAGATCGGAGTCGGTCAGCGGTTCGCCCGTCATGATGTTTCGATCTTTCGGGTCCAGTTTTCGGCGGCCCGCCGCGTTCAGATGCGCCAGGAGCCCGGCGCGGCCAGCAACCTCCACCGCGCGCGACAACGAAGCGGCAAGCCCGCCGCCGCAATGGGGTCTGTATTTCATGGTCAGCGCACCCTTCCGATCGCCGGCTCATTCATGAAAGGAAGCGCGGCGTTGACGCCGAAGCGCGCCCTGCAGCAGCCGAGCGTCTTGCTGGCGCGGTCCAGCGCCGGGTCGGCCACCGGCTGGTCGTTGATGTCGAAGTAATTGCTGCCGGCATAGGGGCACACCAGGTCGGTGGTATCGACGACGAAGGCGGCCGTCGCCGGGTCCCACCGCCGATACCGGGCGGTGCAGTAATCCGGCATGATCGGGCGGCGCGGGATCATCGCCGCGTCGTGGTCGAGGGGCGAGGCCAGGTCCCACTCGATGAACACCCGGTTCTGCCGCGCCTTGCGCACGATGCGATAGACCTGCAGATCGAGGATGGCGGTCGGGTCGGCCTCCGCCGCGCCGTCCAGGTATTGGGCGAAGGTGCGGATGCGCCGCACGATGGCGCCGACCAGGTCCTGGAAGTCGATCACCAGCGACGTCGCCGCGGCGGGCAGCCCGCCCTGGCGCACATTGCCGATGCGCAGCACCGGCCGCGCCTGCTCCCCGGTCGAGCTCACCTCGAAGCCCTCGGCGGTCACCGGCGCCGCGACATAGGTGTGCCCGTCGAAGGCGACCGTGCCGCCGGACTGCACCGACGGCGTGAAGTACTGCACCGCCCCGCCCAGCGGCGTCAGGTCAAGCTGGAACAGCGACACCCGCTTCCCCGGCGCCGCCTTCTGCACGGTTTGCTGAATGGTCATAGACGGCCTCTAAGCGCGGGTCGCGCTAAACGAAGATCTGTTCGAACTGGCAATCCAGCCGATCGGACTCCGGCGTCACCTCCCGCCGGCGGCGGCTCAGGCACTTGAAGTTCAGCGTCGCGCCGGAGGTCGGCAGCGTGAACTGGAACCCGCTGACGCCGTTCGCCTGCAGGAAGGCGACGATGGTGTCGATGTCCGTCTTCGACAGGTGAAAGGAATAGCCGGACTTCGTGCGCTCCGCGTTGAGGCCGGCCTCGGTCTCCTGGCGCGCGCCGTCGCCGAACTGCGCCAGGTCGGTGAGGATCTCCGTCGAATCCTGTTCGCTCTCCAGCAGCGGCGGAAATGTCGGGAAGCTCGGCAACGGCATGATGCGGCCTCAGTCGTAGTTCAGCTGGCCGAGCGGCCGCTGCATGTGCCGCACCTCTTCGCGCACCGCCTGGCGCACCGCGGCGCGCATCTCGCGCGAGATGCGCTCCGCCTGGTCCTGGTTCTGCTCCGGCGTCCCGGCCGGCGAGTTGATGGTGATCCCGCCCATGTTGAGCACGATCCCGCCGCCCAGCGCCTGGTCCGGCCGGGTGATGGTCACCCGCTCGTCCGGCGAGGCGCGGAAGGCCACCAGCTGCGAATCCGTCCCGCCCGACCCGCCCACCCGGAAGCTGCCGCCCTCAGCGAAGGCGCCCTGAAAGCGCGCATTCCCCGGCACGCTCGGCCCGAACAGGCTGCCGAGGCCGGTCTGGAGGATCGAGAAAATCCCGCTCAGCGTCGGATCGTTGCCACCCGTCGCCCAGTTCTTGATCGGGTTGATTACGGCCAGCTGGATAGCCAGCTGGATCAATTGACTGAGCACCGCCCGGCCGATATCGCCGAACTTGGCGAATTCGATCTGCCCGGTTGCCAGCGCCTCGGTGATCCCGCCCCCGATGCGTTCCAGAGACTGGTCGAAGAAGCCCTCGAAAAGCTGCTTGACCTGCTTCAGGTCGTCCGCCTGCTTTTCATGCTCCAGCTTCAATCGCGCCAGGGCGCGCTGCTCGTCGATGTATCCCTGGGCGCGCGCGTCGCTCAGGTCTATGCCCTGCGCCTTCAGCCGGTTTTCAGCATCGATCCCCGCCAAATAGGCGACACGCGCCTCGTCCGACATGCCCATGGCGCGGGCCTCGGCCTCCAAGGTGGCGCGCTGGGCGCCCTGCGCCTCGGTCAGCTTCTCCAGCGCCTTGCCCGCGGGATCCAGCTTGTCCTTGTAGCTGGCATACAGTTGCTCGACCTGCCGGTTGTAGTCGGCGAGCCCGAACTTCTTGCGCTCATAGGCCAGGTCGAGGGTGATCAGATCCTTTTCCAACGCCCGCTGCGCGGCCGCCGCGGGGTCGAGACGGTCCTGCACTTCCAACAGGGCCTTGCTGAAATCCTCGTTCGCCTGGGTCAGCTCCTTGCGGGCCTCTGCAGCCTTGCGGTCCGCCTGCTGCTGTTCCTCGGCCAGCTTGCGATAGTAGCCGGCCCAATCGAACGGCGTGCCGCCCACCCGCCCCATCTGCGCCCGGCCATCGTCGAATTGGCCGCCCTGGGCCTGCAGCAGCAGCAATTGCATCCGCGCGTCGCGCGCCGCCTTTTCCGCCGCGGCCGTCGGGGCGGCGAGGTTCAGGGCGATGTCGCCGGCGGCATTCCCGCCGAAGCTGTTGTCCTGTTGCAGCTGCTTCAGCGCCTGCTCGGCCTTGGTCACCGCCATCTGCTGCAGGGCGATGACGTTGGCGATCTCCGCGCGGATGCTGGCGGCGGTGCGCTCGCTCTTGGAGCGCAGGTCGTCCATCAACTCGCCGGTGCGGTCCAGCTTCTTGTTGAATTCCTCCTGCGCCGCTGCCGCGCTGTCGCTGCTGTCGCCGAGATCGAAGAAAGCCGTCGCCAGCGCGCCGGCGACCGCGCCCACGGCGCCGATCACGGCGCCGATCGGCCCGAAAGCGGAAATCAGCTGCGTGCCCTGCTGGATCAGCGGCCGCAGCACGCCGCCGCCGCTGGCGATCTGCACCGCCAGGTCGCCGACCTGGAAACCGACGTTCTGAATCGACGATCCAAAGCCCCGGGAGGCCGTGCCGGCGCGGCTCGCCGCGCGCACCTGCTCGTCATAGGCCGCGGTCAGGCGCGCCAGCTGGGCCGCATGACGCGCCTCGTCGCCCAGGCCTTCCTCGCGCGCCCGTTCCAGTCGAAGGATCCCGGTCGCCAGGCGCCGGGCGGCAGCCTCGGCCTTGTCGGTCCCCGCCTCCAGCCTGGAGAATCCGTCGACCAGCTTGGCGTTGGCGGCCGCCATGCGGGCGCTGGCGTCGCGATACTGGGCATCGTCGAGCCCCAGGCGATAGATCGCGGTCTGGACCGTGTCGCCCATCCTCTACGCTCTCCCGCGCCGCGACGCGGCCAGCTTGCGCTGCCGCTCCATTTCCGACCGCTGCACCCGCAGCCACACCCGGCTGAGCCCCTGGATCGCGTCGTGCTCCCAGCGCCGCAGCGTGACGCCGGAATTCATCTGCCAGGCCATGATGTCGAGATGCGTTGCCCGGCAGGGATCCATGCCGTTCTGGGTGCGGCCCGCATGGATCTCGCACCAGTAATTCCAGAGATAGACCAGCACCGCCGGCGGCGAAGCGCCGTCGAGCAGGGCCGAGCGGTGCCCGGCCCTGGCCGCATTCTGCAGGTGCTGGCGCCGGGTGGCGCCGTCCGGCTCGACGATGTCCAGCTCGAATTCGCGCTCGGCGAAGGCGATCAGCTCTTCGACGAGCGCAGCGGAAAATTTGCCCGGCTCGACAGGAAGATCAGCGCCTGTTCCCGCAGCCAGTTGAACGGACCACCGCCGGCATAGAGGTCGACGGCGTCCGCGGGGCTGAACGGCACGTCGATCGGGTTGCCCTCGAAATCCAGCAGCCGCCAGCCGGTCGTCAATGCCGCCAGCCGGCGGCAGATCGCGAGATCGGTCTCCTCCGGGCTGGTCTTCTGCCGCACAGGTTGCGCCATGCGTTCTTCTTGCGCGCGCCGATCATGTGCCTCCGCCGCGGCGCTGTCCTGCGACAGCAACTCCAGCCAGGCCACCTGCCCGTCCTTGTCGGCGAGCGGCTTGCCCGTCGTCGGGTGGCAGATCGTCATCCGCGCCGGCACATCCACCGGCAACGCCAAAGCCGCAAACTTGCTCATTGGGGGCTCCTTATGTGAGGCCGATCGGGGCCGCCGCCGCCCGCCAACCCAGCGGCCCCGATCGGCATTGCAGTCTGATACCTAAAGCGCGCGCAAGTGGGGTTGGTGGGGCGGCCACTTGCGCGCGCGTCGCAAGCGCAGCGAGCCCGTTAACTAAGTCGCCGCGCTATCAATAAGCGTCATCGTCGTGTTGTCGTAGCCGGTGGTGGCCGGCTTCAGCAGGGCCTGGAACGGCAGGGTCACCGGCAGGCTGCCCTCGCCCTGCAGCGGCAGGTTGGCCGCCGTGAACTTCACCCGCGGCAGGCCGATGGCGAGGAAGGGCGAATTCGCCGCCGATGTGGTGGTCAGCAGCAGGAACACCTCGACTTCGGTCTCGTTCGAGAAGGCGTCGAGGAAGGTGCTGTCCTGGAACAGCACGGTCAGCTGCCCGGTGACCACGGAGCGGCCGAGGAAGATTTCCGGCACGAAGTTCTGCCCGACCACCGCCGGCGCTTCCGCCGCCATCTCCAGGTTGATCTCGACGCCGGTGATGATGCCCACCGTCGCACCCTGGTGCACCACCCGGCCGTTGACGGCCGCGGTGATGCCGTCGGTGCCCACCGCGGTGGGCGCGGTGAAGAAGGGCGAGGAGCCGCCGGAGAGGATCGCCTGGTCGCGCCCCATCACGCCGATGGAGATCGTGTTCATGCCGGTGGCCGGCAGCCCCAGCTTGGCGCCGGTGATTCGGCATTCGGTGAACAGCTGGGTGATGTCGCTGTCCTGGTGAAAGTGCTCGAAGGCGAACAGCCGCTTCACATGGCTCGACACCGGGATCGCGATCTTGGTGCCGATGCGATCGACGGTGAAGCTGGTGTCGGCGGACATGGTGGTCGGCGCCGGGGTGACCGTGGCGTCGACGCCGAGGAGCGCCGTGATCAGGTAGTTCTGCGCGTTGTTGCCCGCAGCCGACAAATTGGTGAAGCGGATCACGTCGCCGACGCGGAAGCCCTGCGCCGCCCAGGTCGAGGCCGCGACGGTGAATTTCGAGGTCGCGTTGTCGGCGGCGACCGAGGTGAAGTCGCTGTTGGACTTCGAGAAGGTCGCCACCTTGGTGGCGCGGAAGGCCGCCTCCAGCAGCGGGAAATAGGTCGCCAGCGACAGCTCGCCGGTGATTTCGCCGGCGACCGAGCGCTTGCCGTGCCGCATGTCGCTGACCTGGCGGTCGGTGCGGATCTCCGCCGACTGGTAGCTCTCCTTCACCAGCTGCAGCGTCGAGCTCACGCGCCGCAGCTCCTGCCCGCCCGACGCGCCGGGGTCCGACGCCGGCACCAGCTGCGTGTTCGGGTTCATCGCCGTGGCCGTGTGCGCCTTATAGGCCAGGCGGACGGCGACATTCTCCTGAAGCGGCATCGCAAACTCCCTCGCTGGATGACGGTTGCCGGCCGCGCCGCGCGCGCGGCGGGCGCGGCCTTGCCGTTACGCGGCCTTGTCGAAAGACAGATCGATGATCGCGGTGGCGATGTGGGCGTAGCTGCCGTCCTCGGTCTTGCCGTCCTGCGGAAAGACCTCGGCGGCGCCGTAGTTGATGTTGTCGACCCGCTGCCCGCGGAACACGGCGCAGAACTGCTCCGCCCACCCGAGCCCGGTATCCAACCCGTAGCCGACCGGCGTCAGGACATGGGCCTCGATCCGGCCGATGCTGCGCTGCAGGTTGCTGCCCCGCCCGCCGCCGAAGGCGACGATGCCCGCATTCTCCACCAGCAGCTCGACATAGACGAAGCCCGCCGGCGCCCCGCCGCCGTCGACCGGCAGCGCCGTGCCTTCGTTCTTGAAGCGCAGCGGCGCCGCCGTGAAATTCGCCTCCGCCCGCGCCCGCAGCGCGCTCTGCACCTCGGCGACGGTGGGCATTGAACGACTCCTTTGAAGCGCCGCATCTCGGGTTGGCGGGCGGCGAGATGCGGCGCGTCTCGCGCGCAGCGCGGCATTCAATTCACACCGCCGGTCTCCAGTTGAAAGGCGGATCATCCGGGTTGGCGGGCGGCGGATGATCCGCCGTCCCGCGCGCTAGCGCGGAAACCAAAAAGCCCGCCGTTAAAGCAACCCACCGATCATGATGCAGGGCGCCTTGACCTTGCCGCCGATCTCCTGCCGGCGCCGGCGTTTGCCGTGCGTGCCGCCGGGGCCGAAGGTGCCGACGGTGTAGTGGCTGGCGAGGCCGCCCTTGATCACATGCGACTGCGGCAGCAGCACGTAGGTGAAGGTGATCTTCGCCACGTTGCGGTAGCGCGGCGCGATCTGCCCCTTCGCGACGCGCTCGTAGATCCGAGGCTCCACCTTCAGCACGAAGTCGCGGCCCGATTTGGTCTTGCCGATCTCGAGGCGGCGGGCATAGGGCACGGCGTTGACGATGCGGATCTCGTCGCCCGGCGCCAGATTCGCCGGCAGGGTCTCGACGGCGACGCCGTTCAACTGCAGCTCATGGGCGTCCCGGTAAGCGCCCGACTGCACCGGCGACGCGCGCCGCAGCGCCGCCAGGGTCGCCAGCGCGATCTCGCGCCGGTAGTCCCACCTGGCGACGATCGGCCCCGGCAGGCGCACGGTCTCCAGCGCCGCGTTGCCCGGCCGGTTGGCATAGACCGCCACGCCCGGCGCGATGCCGGCGCGGTTGGTCTGCTCCTGGGTGATCTGCGCGATCCCGGCGCGCGCCGTCCGCACCAGCAGCGCCCGCCCGTCCCGCTCGATGTCCTTCGGCTGCTGCACGATGAACACCCGCCGCACCGCATCCAAGGATTGTTTAGTCATTGCGGCCTCGCCTGCGCGGCGGGGCGATGGGGTTGGTGGGGCGGCCATCGGACCGCCGCGCCACGCGCGCCAGCGCGCAAAGATGGCGGGCGGCGAGATGCGCGAGGATCATCAAAAATCACCCTATCCCCTCACCTGCAGCTCGTATGCGATCAGCACGCCCTGCACCCGCCGCGTGCTGTCGTCCGGGGCGATGATGCGCATCTCCTTGCCGCGCACCACCGCGCGGTCGTCGACGGTCAGCGGCAGCGTGATCCCGCCGGCGGCGATGTCCTCGGCCAGCAGGACCAGCTTGCGGTCGCCTTGTTCGACCCCGCCGACCAGCTCCGCCGGGTCATACTCCATCAGCCGCCCGGTCACGGTGACCTCGGACTTGGTTCGCGACGCGCCGGTCCCGATGTAGCGCCGGACCGTCACCGCCTCGCCCACCTGGTCGAGGGCGCGGCGGTAGCTGATCTTGATCGCATCGGGCGTCATCAGATCACCACGCGCCGATAGGGCTCCAGCAGCGCGATCACGTTGGGCGGAAAGGCGCCATGGTCGCCGATCTGGCCGACCCAGAATTCCTGCCGGATCACGCCCGGGATCTCTTCCGCCTTCAGCGCCCCGTCGCGGCCGGCGCCGGCCCTGGCGTTGGTGATCAGGGACAGCGTCGCCTGCTGCACGTCCGCGGGGATGGTGGCGTAGCCGGCGAGATAGGCGATCTCGATCTTCTTGGCACACCACAGCGCGCGGCAGCTCGACTGCAGCCGGTAGATGAGGCCGGCGCCCGGATCGACCTCGTACTCCGTGCCCGCCAGCGTGATGTCGTCTTCCTTGACGCTGGTCAGCGTCGTCACCGGCGCGCGCGAGAGGCGGACCTTCGCCATCGAGCGCGCCGGCCGGATCAATTCGGTGAGGGTCTCGACGCCGAAGATCCTGTTGCAGAAGGTCTGCACCGCGGCCGAGGCCCGGGCGATCAGGGTGCCGAGCTCGGTATCCTCGGCGCTGCCGCTGATGTTCAACTCGGTCTTCACGCTGGCGAGGGTGACCAGGTCGCTGGTCGACGCCGGGTTGACGATCGTCAGGATATGGTCCGAATACATCATTCCACCAGGGCGTTCGGGTGCCTCGCGTGATCGTAGCGGTCTTCGATCTCTTCGGCGGTCGGCAGCGCTTCGACCTCCTGGAAACTCACGGTCAGGCTGCCGTCGGCGCGCTGCCGGATGTCCGGCTCGATCGTGTCGTAGCCGTAGAGATGCCGGCGGCCGTCCTTCAGCTCGATCCCGTCCATCAGGGTCGAGGTCAGCGGGATCTCGATCTGGATGCCGCGCGCCGCCGCCTGCCCCAGCCAGAACTCGACACAGCCGCGACCCTTTTCGGCCTTGTGGGCGTCCGGATAGGTGAAGTCGAAGCCGAACAGGCTGATCTTGCGCACGCCCAGATGGATGGCATAGGCGATCGCATAGGCCGCCGTGCTGTTGAAGTAGCCGTAACCGAGATGGTTGAGCACCGCTTCCAGCGGGAACTCGACCAGGCCCGGATAATCGGGATGGGCCCGGCTGGTGTAGATCGGCCCGGGATGGTGGCGCATCCAGGCCAGCATCGCCGCGATGTTGCTCTCCGGCGCCGCGGCGGCGCGGATCTCCTGGATGCGCACGTCGTCCATGTGGAACACGCGGTCGCAGGCCAGCACGTCGCCCAGCGCGTTGATGCACCAGGTCTCGTCCGCCAGCTTCCAGCGCCCGCCCAGGCGCTTGGCGGCGTCCAGGTATTGGTCGACCGAGGGGCCGAGGCCGAGGATCGCCACGTGCTCGGGCGCGATCTCCAGGCCTTCCTCCGGCGAAGTCCACCGGATGTTGCCGAGGCGCCCGTCGAAGCCCTCCTTCAGCGGCGCCGGGAAATAGGGCGACAGCTGGAAGATGTCGCCGCAATCCTGGGTCAGCAACGGCAGGCGGATCGGCTCGATCGGCTTTCGCACGATGACCGAGATGTTGTAGCCATAGGTCCCGACCCGGGCGTCGCTGCAGTCGAAGCCCGCCAGGATCAGCTGATAGAGCAGCAGTCCCGCGTTCCACAGGCTCGCATGGCCGCCGACGATCTGGTGCTTCAACGGCGGCACCGTGACGGCGAGCACGCCGCCGGGCCGCAATTCGTCCAGGCATTTCCGCAGAAACGCGCCGGGGTCCGCCTGGTGCTCCAGCACGTGGCAGGCCCAGACCGCGTCGAACAGCCGGTCGTTTTCCCAGCGCAGGAAGTCGCCGATCACGTCCGCCGGAGGCTGCAGAGAGATCGTCGTGACCTGACGGCCGGCATTGCGCAGCGCTGTCGCATGGGCGCCGGTGCCGCTGCCGATGTCCAGCACCGTCTTGATGTCGTCGTATTGCAGCAGGCGATCGAGCGCCTGCTCGCCGCGAAGAATGGTCATCCGGGGGCTCCTGGAGATGACGGGGGACGGAGGGGCGGGCCGCGGCCCGCCCGCCCGGTTACGCGGGCGGGAACTGGCCCGGGTTGAACAGCAGCGCGTCGGCGCCGATGATCGCCGCCGCCGTGACGCTGGAGACGATCTTGGCGGCAACATAGCGCTTCTTGCCCTTGTAGCCGATCTTCTTCACCACGTTCTTCGACACGTCGTCGGCGCGGGAGGCCGCCTGGCCGACGCCGGCGGCGGATTCCAGGCCGATCAAATCGGCATCCGCGACCGAGGTCATGGTCGAGGTGACGTCGCCTTCGAGGATGGTGGCGGTAAAGACGGCGTTGGTCGCGGTGATCGCGCCATAGGCGAGCGTGAACAGCACGCCGCCGTAACCCTGGCGGTCGATCGGCTTGCCGGTCTTGCCGGTGCCGGTGGTGCCCACCGCGACGGGCGCGATGGTCCGCTTGACCGTCACGCTGTTGTAGAGATCCTGCTTCATTTCCTTCTCCTGGAAACTGCCGGCCTGGGGGCGGGCCGGGTGGATTGAAGAAAAACCGCCCAGGCGAAAGTCTTTCGCCTGGGCGGCCGGTTCCCGGTCTAGCGGCTTACGAGAACTTCAGCCACTTGATGCATTCGAACTGCACCACGTCCGCGCCGACGCGGCGGGTCGTGTAGAACAGCACGAAGGGCTTCTGGGTGAGGTTGTCGCGGATGACACGGAAGCCCTGGCGATCGACGATCTGATAGCCCTGGGCAAAGTCGCCGAAGGCGGTCGACAGCGATCCGGAGGCCAGCGCCGCCAGATCCTCCGCCATGGTGATCGGATAGCCAAGCAGGCTGTCCGGCTGACCCTTGGCGAGGCCCGGCTGCCACATATAGGCGTTGGTGGTCGCCTCCTTGAACTTCCGGATCTTTGCGATGACCTCGCGCTTCGACAGCCAGCGCGCGTTCTGCAGATAGGCCTGCTTCAGCGCCATGATGAGGTCGAAGAGCTTGTCGCCCGGGTTGGAGGCGGGGAAATCGCCGGCCTGGCCGGAGGCGATATGCTCGAAAGTGCCCCAGGGCCGCGTTGCGTCCGCGGTCGCCGCGGTCGGATAGCTGCCGAGGCCGCGCGGTTTGCCGACACCGTCGCCGGTGACGAAGGCCGCGTTCTCGACCCGGGTCAGCTTGTCCGCGACCTTGGCAGCCAGCCACGCTTCGACGTTGACATTGGCGTCGTCGAGAAGCTGCTGCGTGGCGGCCGGCTGCGCGTAGATTTCGTGCACCGGAATGCGCCACTTGAAGATCTGCGGATTGGTGGTCTTCGAGCGGGTATCCTGCTCGCCGACCCAGCCGCCGGAGGCCGCCTCGTCGGTATCGCGGATGCCTTCCAGCGCTTCGGTGCCGATGGTCTGCACTGAAGCGATCTGACGGATGGGCGAGGTATCGAAGACCCGCGTCACGATGCGGCCGGAGACGTCTGGCGTCACCAGATAGCCGCCGTCCGGGTCGGTGCCGACCGTCATGTCCTTCCGCTCCTGGGGCTCGAGCATATCCTTGCCCTGCCGCAGGAACTTCTTGAAGCCAGCGCGATAGGCCTTGAACTCCTCCGCGGTAACGTCCGCCGGCGCCGGCCGGCTATACATTCCTGCGAAGCTCTTGGCCTCGGCGTTGAAGCTGGCCAGCGCCTTGATCTCGGCATCGGCCGCGTCGCCGCTGAGCGACGGACGATTGGCCTTTTTGGCGAGATCGTCGATCTGCGCCTGCAGGCCTTTCTCCATCTCGCTCTTCTGGTCGGAAAGCTTGGTCAGATCTTCGTTGATCTTCCGCAGCTTGTCCGCGGTCACGGCGTCGGCCATGCCCTTCTTGATCTCGACCAGCTGCTGGTCGTTGGTCTTCTTGAACTCCTCGAACGCGACGCCGAGCTTTTCGATGACCTGCGCCAGGTCATCGGCGCCGCTGGCGTCCTTGCGCTCGACGACCTGCGCCGCGCTGGCCAGCAGGCCGGCACGCTTGAACTGAAAGCCCATCGGGCCCTCCTATTTGCTGATGTTGTTGAGGAGGCGCTGCAACGCAGCGCCGACGGCGCCACCGCCGCCAGCATCCCGCTGGGCGAGGGCGTTGTAGCCGCCGTGGATGAAACGGCGGGCCTCCGCGCGGCTCAGTCCGGCATCGCGCAGGACCTTTTCGGCATCGCGGGGCGTGAACTCGGATTTCACCGTGGAGATGCGGGCCTTCGGATTGGCCGGCATGGTGACGATGCTGATCTCCAGGAGATCGACCTTCTTCAGCGTGCGGCGCGGCTCGTCCGGCTTGGATCTGGCCGTCCATTCCTTGGCGACATAGCCGATCGACAGCCCGCTGATCGCCGGGCGCGGCGTCATCTTCAGCAGGGCATAGATGTCCTGGCCGCGCGCGGTCGGCGCCAGCTTGCCCTGCACCCAGAGACCCTTGCCGTCCTCGGCCATGTCGGTCCAGATGCCGATCGGCGTCTGGTCGTCGCCGAAGAAGCCGCCATGTTGCAGCAGCATCGCCGGCCACTGGCCGGACCGCTTGGAGCCCGCCAGGCTGTCGGCGAAGGCGCCGGGCTGGATCACGTCGCCGTAGGAATCGACGTTGCCGAAGACCGCGCCGTAGCCTTCGAAGGACATGGCCGTGGCGTCGGTCGAGAATTTCAGCTCGCCGATGCTGAAGTCGAGATTGGCCATCCCGGTGACGCCATGCTTCTGCTCGGCGGCCATGCGGCTGAGGTAGCACATCTCAGGCTCCGTTTTTCGGTGGGTTGCTGTCGGCGCTTGGGTCGGCCGCCGCTGCCGCCGGCTCCGCGCCGACCGTCATGTTCGCGGGGGTCAGCGGCTCGTCCAGACCGGGCAGCGCGTCGAGGTCCAGCTTCGCCCGCGCCTCGTTCCGGGTCATGACGCCATTGGTCGTCATCTTGGTCAGATACTCGGCGGTGGTCTTCAGGTCGCCGCGCAGCAGCCCCTCTTCGATGAACTTGGCCGAGACGCCGGAAGCCTGTTCCTCCGCGCTCAGAAGGTTCACGTCGATCGACTGCTCCAGCCGCTCATACCAGGGCGACATCGTGTGCACGACATGCGACAGGAACATCTGCTCGGCGCTGGCATAGGTCGCGGCCTTGTCGGAATAGCCGATCATGATCGGCTGCACGCGGAACGGCCGGCAGATTTCGCCGATCTGGAAGCCGCGGGTCGCCAGGTGCTCCGCGTCGACTCCGGTCATCGCCAGCGACGTGAACTTCGCGGCGCGATCCATGATCATGGTGCGCCAGGCGTTGTGCGAGCCCTCGTAATTCTCCTCGACCCACGCCTTCAGCGACTTGTACTTGTCTTCCGAGAGGTTGCCCTCCACCGACAGCAGCCCGCCCGGCTTGGCGCCGTTCTTGTGCAGCGCCGCGTGATGCTCCTCCGTCGCCAGCGCCAGGCCGATGGCTTCGCGCGCCAGCTTCACCACCTCCAGGCCCATCCAGGTATTCCAGCTCGGGCCCCGCACGTGCCAGATCGCCTCGGCTGGGAACGTCATCTGTGCGCCGTTGTCGCCGCGCACCTCGTAGCTCAGCGCATAGCCGCCGCGCTCGCGCTTGACCGTGACCTGGCCCGGCTCGAAGGGGATCAGCTCGCGGATCTCGCCGCGCACCCGATTCTTGAAGGCATAGAAGTTGCCGCAGAGCGTGGTATGCAGCATCAGCGTTTCGCGGAACTCGAAGCTGGTCTGCCAATCGTTCGGGCGGCGGTGCAGCACCCGGTAGAGCGCCAGATCCTTCGCCGGGCTCCGGTTGCGGCCGTCGGCCGATTCGCGGATGAGCTTCAGCGGCACCTGGGCGACGCCGTCGGCCAGCACGCGCACCACGGCGAAGACGGTCGCCACCTGCAGCGCGGTCTTGTAATTGACCGACTGGCCGGATTTCGACGGCTCGCCGCCGAACACGTCGCGGAACAGATCGAGGGTGCCGTTGTCGAGCTTCCGCCCCCACGGCCACAGACGCTGCATCAAGCCCATATCCCGATGCTCCGATCGTCAGGCCGCCGAGGATGCGGGCTTCGACAAGGTTTCCCAGAAGGACGGTCCATCCGCTTCGCCAGGGTCCATCGACCGGCCCAGCGCGATGATTGCGGCGACGATGCCGTCGATCCGCAGCATCGCCTTGGACTTGTCCGGTTTGATGTTGCCGGCCGGGTCGTTGATGATCGAGACCGCCTTCGCCATCTCGGCCAGCAGTGGGTGCCCGCCATGGCGCAGCTTGCCGGCGATGACCAGGCGCTCCAGCTCCTTCGACGGCTCCGACATCGACTGATAGCCCTGCCGGAACTCCACCATGGTCATGCCTTCGGTCTGCATGCGCACGGCGAACTGCGTCGCGTTCCACGGGTCGTAGCCGACATCGCGGATCTCGTAGCGGTCGGCGTCGTCGCGCAGGTCCTGCTCGATGAAGGCATAGTCGATGACGTTGCCGGGCGTGAGGCGCAGCGCGCCCTCCTCCGCCCAGCGGCGATAGGGCAGCCGGTCGCGCTTCTCCGCCCGCTCGACATTGTCCTCGGGCAGATAGAACCGCGGCAGCAGCACCGTCCCCGTTTCGCCTTCCGCCGGCGGGAACACCAGCACGCGGGCGCTGAGGTCGACCTTGGTGGAGAGGTCGACGCCGCCCCAACAGATCCGCCCGGCCATCGCCTCGGCCAGATCCTGCCAGCCGATCTCGCCGGCGCAGGCCTGCCAGCTCTCGAAGGAGAGCCAGCGCGTGATCTGCTCGGTCCACTGGTTGAGGTGGTAGCGCCGGAAGTTGTTCTCCTTGCGCGGGCTCTCCGCCGCCTCGCGCGCCTGCGCCGCCATGAAGTCGAGCCGCGGCGAGATGCCCAGGTTGGGGTTCGCCAGCGCCCAGGTCTTCGGGTCGCGGAAATCCGCGTCGTCCGGCGCCGCGAAGATCACCGCCAGGAACGTGGGGTCGATCAGCGTGCCGTCCAGCACCTTCACCGCGCGGTCGTGCATCTCCCAGCCGAAGCCGACGCCCTTGATGCCGGCGGTGGTCGCATACATCTCGATCGGCTGCTCGCGCGCCGCCATGCCGTCATGCACCACCTGCGCCAGCTCGCCGTCGATCCACACGTGGATCTCGTCATAGACCGCGAAGGTCGGGCTGAAGCCGTGCTTGCCGTGCGGCGCGGCGCTGAGCGGCTTGAAATGCGCCATCAGCTCCGGGCAGAAGATCGAATTCTTGAAGACCTCGAGATGCCGCCCGAGATCTTCCGACATCGAGATCATCTTCGAGGCCTTCTCGAAGACGATCTTGGCCTGGTCCTTGTCGACCGCGCCCGAGAAGCCCTGGCCGCCGATCTCGGCGTCGCCCAGCAGGCAGAGCAGCGCCACGCCGGCGCAGAGCTCGGTCTTGCCGTTCTTGCGCGCGATCTCGAGATACAGCGTGCGGATCAGCCGCAGCCCGTCCGCCCGCTTCCAGCCGAACAGCGGCCGGATGATGCGCTTCTCCTGCCACTCGGTCAGCTTGAAGGGCTTGCCGGCCCATTGCCCCTCGGTGTGGCGCAGGAAGCGCGGGAAGAACTCGCAGGCCTTCTGCGCCGCCTTGTGGTCGAACCAGGTTCCCTCCGGCGCGCCCGGCGGCAGCGGCGGAGTCCAATCGTACGGCACCATGGCTTCAATTCAGCAGCCCGAGGGGCGAATCCGCCGGCCTGGCAGAGGTTCCCACGCCGGCGGACCCGTCATGTGCATCGCCGGCCGTCGCCGACGACGCCTGGTTGTTCTTGACCTGGTCGGTGAAGGGCAGCTGCGGCGCCGCCGCCGCCATGCCCAGCATGATGCGCTGGCGGGCCATGGGGTTGAGGCCGAAGCGGTCCTCCAGATCCTCCAGGCGCTTCTCGATGATCACCAGGTGGCGGAACTGCGGATTGTCGCGCTGCATCTTGCCGTGCGCGCTCTCGGTCCAGTAGCTCAGATCCTTGGTCTTCAGCGCCTTGTTGATCTCGATCCAGCGCGCCGCGTATTGGCAATACCGGGTGAAGGCGAACAGATCGGTGGCACGCAGGAACTTCAGGCGCTCCAGCTCCGGCGCCAGCTTGGCCCAGATCTCGCGCGCCGCCGGCGCCAGCTCCTTCGGCATCCGGCTGTCGATCGTCCCCGCCGCCCCCGCCAAGCCGACGCCCTGCTCCCCGGCCACACCCGTCACGCCGCTGCCTTGCTCGCTGGCGCCGCCGGCCGTGCGCGCGCCGGTGCTCGCATGCGCACCCGCCGCAGCTCCAGGGATCTCCGTGCCCGCCGCCGCGCGCGCCTCGATCGCCACGCGCCGCTTCCGCTTTCCCGGATTGCCCTTGGCCTCCTGCAACCCCGCAGGGTCCGGTCGTCTGCCGCGCGTCATGCTCTCACCCTCCAGGCCGCTCCCCGCCGACCCCTCCAATCCACCCCGCCCGCCCCTTCATCGTGCTGGGCTGGCCCAAAAAAAAGATTTCCCGAATTTCGCGGCCCCACTCACGTTGAAGATCGGAAGAGCACACGTCTGAACTCCAGT
>ERZ650311.162-NODE-162-length-44356-cov-9.616939_pt1 | contig 44356 bp, 65 predicted proteins | sample MGYA00376247_ERZ650311 | MGnify/ENA primary metagenome ERZ650311 (study PRJEB26733, sample SAMN07839324) | wastewater metagenome | biome: small river; feature: stream; material: water | place: USA: North Carolina | collected 2016-07-28 ... | reverse complement strand
GTCCGGGCGAAAGGGGCGTTCCAGAGTTTTGACCCGCCCCCCTCTACTCACTCAGTCCCACACCCCTCGCTGCGCCACGCTCGCCTGCTCCTCGACCTGCTTGTGCTTGTCGTGCCAGGCCTTCGAGACGGCGCGGAGGTTCTCTTGGTCCCAGAACAGCGCCTCGTTTCCCCGATGCGCCGTGATGTGGTCGACCGTCGGGCTGTTCGGGGCAGGGTGCCTGCCCACCAGCGGCTCACCCGTCGCCTGGCAGACATACCCGTCCCGCACCAGGATGCGTTCGCGCAGCCGTTGCCAGCGTGCGGTCTTGTACCAGCGCCGCCAGGGCGCTGCGTTGCTGCTCATCTCGGTGGAATCGTCCCCATCGCGGCGAGGCTGGGGTGCCTGCCCGGGACCGATGGCGCTGCCCTCGTCTCGAGGTGCGACTCTGTCGGTTCGTCCTGGGCGGGATTTGCTATTGCGATTTGCTCAGCTTCGCAAGCTCCAGCTCGACGGGCGTCAGGCGCCCGAAGAGATCGACCTCCACGCTCGCCCTCCCACCATCGAGCAGGCAGGTGAGCGTGCCCGGGAAGGACGCGAACGGACCGTCCGTCACACGCACCCGTTCGCCAGGCTTGAGGGTAGGGGCGAGCACCTCCTGCACAGCCACAGGATCGGCCGCCAAGTCCCTCAATTTCAGGATGATACCGTCGTCCACGGGAACCGGTCGCTCGCCCGAACCGAGCACCGAGAGCACGCCCTTGATGGTGGCCATGGCAAGCCAGCTTTGCGGCCGGTTGAGCACGCGAACGAAGATGTAGCCGGGGAAGATCACCACCTCGGCAGGCGGTGGCGGAGCGCCGGCGCGCCCGCCGCGACGCGGCTGCGGCCGCCTCCAGAGCGGCAGCCAGCGCCCGATCCGGGCTTCCCCGAGCGCACTGTCCACAGCTTTTTCGCTCCGCGGCGCGACCCGCAGCACATACCACCGTGCCTCGGGCGCCACTTCGCCGGCCGCGGCGAGCAGCGCCTGCTGCCTGCGCGTGATGGCGCGCTGGCGGTCCGATTCGGCCTCGGCTCGTTTCGTGTCGATCGGAGCGGCGCTGCTAAGCCGCCTGCCGTCCACCGCCATCATCGCCTGCCTCTCGCACCGCCTGTTCGAATGCCGCCAGTCCGCCCGGCCCGCCTGCCGGAAAGCTCACCCAGTCCTGCCGCCCGGGGTCGGGCAGCCACGGCCAGCCGCGCCGCTCGTGTTCGGCCCGCCACGCCTCCCACAGCTCGGAGCCCACCCGCACGCTCTGCGTGAGCCGCCGCCCCAGCGCCTCGCGCGTCGCCGCCATCGTCATGCCCTGGCCGTGCGCCATCGCCGAAAGCAGGAAGTTCGCCTTAGGCCACCCGAATTTCCTGCGCTTCTCCGCCACGATCGACGCCTCGGAGAAGGCGCCGCTGGCGATCATGGCGCGCTCGCTGGCCGTCAGCGGCGAGAGCGGCCCGGGCGGGCAGAGCAGCGCCTGGTAGAGCGCCAGCGCGCAGCCGGCGCCGAAGGCGGGTGCGGCCACCATCGCCGGCGCATCGGCCGCCGCGATCGCTTCCGGCGGCAGGTCGACCCACTTGCGCTCCGAGAAGTACGTTCCGAGCGACAGCGCCGAGCGGCCGCAATGGGCGAGATAGGCCGCGCCGCGCCGTTCCGCCTCGGCCCGCTCGGCGTCGGTCAGCGCCGCGAAGCGCGCCACGGTCCAGTCGGTGGAGCTCTTCGCCCAGCCCGGCCAGTTGAGCGTGTGGGCGAGCTTCTTCACCCGCTGCTCGAACTTCCTCGGATCGTCGCTGGAGGAGGGCCGTGCCTCGGCAGGCTCGGCATCCGCGGTTGGCGTTCCTTCTGGCTCGCTTCGCGCGCGCTCTCTCTCAGGTTCCTTTACTGGTTCCCTTACAAGGTTAGTGTCCGGATTCCGGACTCGGCTTTCGGCATTTTCCGGACACGGCTCGGGCGGATTTTCGGACACGGAGCCGTGTCCGGATTCCGGACTCGGCTTTGCCCCGCCGCGCGCCGCCGCCAGGGCGGCGAATTCGGGTTCGAAGGGGAAGCGGTAGCGGGTGGAGCGCTGGCGCTTCGTGCCCTCGTCGCGGCGCTGCTCGCGCAGGATGAGCCCGCCGGCTTCCAGCGCGTCGAGATGGTCGTTGAGGGTGGATCGCGACAGCTCGCAGTCGTCGGCCAGCCTCTCCTGGCTGGGGAAGCAGCCATTGTCGGGATGGTAGCGGTCGCAGAGATGCCACAGCACCACTTTGGCCGCCGGCTTCAGGCCGCGCTGCTTGATCGCCCAGCCGGTCGCGTCGTGGCTCATCCGGCGCGCCTCCAGGTCTCATAGTCGCCCAGCAAGGCCCGCCAGGCTTTCTGGGCCCGCTGGTCGCCGTTGATGTCGCGCCGCGAGACGACGCCGCAGAGCGTGCGCACGCGGGCCGCGGCGCCATCCTCGCTGGCCGGCTCGCGCAGCCCCTTCCGCTCCACCAGGAACTTCTGGAAGCCTTTTCGGGCGCACAGCATGGCTGCCTGGGCGGCATAGTCCTTCTGCGGCCTCGCGTGCCACCAGGAGGGATCGTCGGGCCCTCGTGGTTCGCCCCCTCGTGGTTCGACATGCTCACCATGAGGGCGTGCGCCATCGTCGCCGCTGCCAATCTCCCCCCTTTTGGGAGAGATGGCCGGCAGGCCAGAGGGGGGTGCCTCGCGCAGCGCTCGCACCGTGGCCGCCGCGCGATCCACCAGGCCGACGAGGAAGCCGATCGCCTCCGGCGCGCCGGCCAGGAACTCGCGCTCGGCATCGCTGGCGAGCGGGCCCAGCCGGCAGAGCTCTATCCGGGCACCGCCCATGTCGCTGTCGGCCATCACCACATAGGCGGTGCCGTCATGGGCGAGCGACCACCGGCCCGGCGCGATCGCGGCCAGCCCCTGGCGTATCCCGGCAAGGCGCTCCCCCTCGGTCATTCTTCGCCAGCGCGCCTTTCCTGGGCAGCCTGCGCCAGTCTGGCGACGGCGAGGATGACCGGCTTCAGCTCCGCCGGCGCCTCGTCATAGCCGCGCCCGAAACGGCCGTTGAGGCGCGGCAGCAGCGCGCGCGGAATCGCCACCCAGTTGGCCGGGTCGGTGTTTTGCTTGTTGCCGTCGAGGCACTTCAGCGCGTGACCCTTGGGCACCGGCCCGTTGGCCTGCTCCCAGAGCCATCTGTGCTTCAGCACGTAGCGGCGCTCGAAGCCGGTGTGCGGGTTGGTCTGCTCGACGCTGACCTCGACATAGCCGTCCTTCGAGACGCGCTCGTGGCCGGCGAACCTAGTGTTGTGCGGCAGGTGGCCCCTGCCGAACTGCGTGCGCTGCGCGTTCGGGTGCCGCCCGCCCGTGCCGGGCGCGCAGGGCTTGCCCTTGTTGACCGGCTCGCTCCCCTTGACGAACCGGCCCGTGCGGCCGGTCGTCCAGCCCCTGCGCTTCCGCAGGCTGTGCAGGTTGACGGCCGAGACGTCGTCGCGGCCGAACGCCTGGCAGAACGCCCGGTGATAGTCGGAGATCACCATCGCTCGATTGGCTTCGAGCCACGCCATTTCGGCGGCGCTGTAGAGGATGCGATGCCCCTTCACTGCACCTTGACCCCGTTCTTCCCGTCGAGCACCGGCCTTGCCTCGATGGCAGGGGCGGGCAGGTACGGCACCGGGTCGGCGCCGCCGTCGAAGGCGATCTTGGCGGCCTGAATCTGCAGCGCCGCGTTGCGGATGATCTGGTCGGCAACGGCGACCATCGCCTCGCCGCGCTTAGATTCCCGGTCGAGCTGCTCCGGCATCAGGTCCTCGTCGGCCAGGCGCTCCAGCTGCGCGAACAGGTGGTTGTTGAGGTCGGAAAGTCGGTTCTTCATGCGTGCCCTCCCGATTTCATTGACCACGCGGCAGGCGGCCGTGCTTCTGCATCACCTGGCGCAGCTGCGCCGCCGCCGCGATGAGCCGCTTGCGAGCATTTGCCGCCGCGCCGAGGCCGGCGAACTCGGCCTGGGCCAGCGTGTCCGAGGCCGCGGCCACGGCCTTGCAGGCCCGCATGATCTCGGCCTCTTCCTTTTTCGCCGCGATCGCCTCGGCGCTCTGCGGCCGCGCCGCGGCCAGCCGGTTCGCTTCCGCCACCACCAGCGGCTTCAGCACGACTGCGATCTCTTCCGCGAAGGTTTCCGACAGCATCATGCCGGGCCTCCACTGGGAGCCGCGGTCGGTGCCTGCTCGATGATCCCGATCAGCGTGGTGGTGGCGCCGGCGAGCGCCATCGTGCCAACCAGGCCCCGCTGGCGCGGCGCAGCCAGCGCATCGGCCATCGCGTCGAGATAGGCGACGCCCTCGAAGAAGGCCGCGCGCCGGCAGGTGTTGGCAAAGGCCTGGCGCCAGAGCATCAGCACGCGCACCGGCGCCTCGAGCAGCACGGCGGCGCGGTCGGCGTCGCTTTCGGCCGCGCGCAGGCGGGCAATGTCGGGATGCAGGCCGGTCATGCCCGCGCCTCCGATTCACGCGCGTCACGTTCCAGTTTCCAGATGCGGAAATGCTGGTTGTAGGCGGCGCGGTCGCTTTCGCCGATAAGGTCCTGCCGCTTGGCCCGGCGCAGCGCGAACACGCGATTGGCCAACTGCCGGAGCCTGCAGTGCGGGCTGCCTTCGTCGCAATCCGGCAAGGTGCACCTGAAGCAGGGATCGTCGCTCATGCGTCGGCCTCACCCTGAGCCTGTCGAAGGGTCACACGGGAAACCGCTGCTGTAACATGCTGATCCGCCACGGCTTGCAGCGTGAGCCGCCGCTGCTTGTCGCGGTCGAGGAAGGCGAACGGGTCGAGCCCGCCCATCTCGCAGAGCAGCAGCAGGTTACCGGCCGAAAGCGTGACGCCGCGGCAGGCGCGCGACAGCATCGCCTTGTCGGTCTGCGGCCACTTCTCCACGGCACGGTCGAAGCTGTAGCCCAGCGCGTCGAGCCGCGCGGCAAAGGCCTGCCCGAAGCGCGGCCAGTCAATCTCGGCCATCGGCGCGCGCCTCCTGCCGTTCGATCTCGGCCTCTATCGCCGCGCCGAGCGCCCCCATGCGTCGGGCAGTGACGGCCGAGCTGCCAGTCTCCCTCCTTGTGGGGGAGATGGCCGGCAGGCCAGAGGGGGGTGCCTCGCTCGACGGCGCCGGTCCGGCCGCATCGCCGCGCAGGCGCTTGGCCTCGATCGCGGCGAAATAGCTGTCGTGCGAATCCTTGGCGGGGTCGTAGTCGTCGTCGGGCGTCATGCGGACGCCCCCTCGACGAACCCGACCTCATTCCCCCAGCCGTCCCAGCCGGGCCGCGGCGTGCGGCAGAACATTTCGAGCCGCGGCAGGTCGGGATAGAGCCGCTCCAGCGTCTCGGCGAATTCCCTCGGCTTCTCCGAATGCCGGCCGACCGGGAGCGTAAAGACGCTGCGCGGCTGGGTGCCGGGCAGCGGCGCCGGGAATTTTCCCCGCGTGCCGATCAGCAGCAGCTCGTGGCAGGAGAACGACCAGAAGCCGGTGCCGTGCCGCTTGCCCGGATAGACCTTGTTCCAGCACCAGTTCGACTTGTACTCGAACCCCCACGCGGCCATCACCGCCATCGCCTCGGAAAGCATTGCGTTGAGCGCCCACATGAAAAGCACCGAGGTGTCGGCCGCCGGGCAGGGCAGGGCGGCGATCGCCTCCGTCGGCATCGTCGGATAGTGGTTCTCCGGGCTCTTTTCGCGCCCGGTCACGTCCGAATGGCTGGCGAACAGCCAGGGCGGGTCGGCATAGACCAGCGCATATTTCCGCTCCGGCATGGGCGCGGCCCCGCAGGCCTTTTCGGCCGCCAGCCTCAGCCGCCGGGCGTGACTTTCGGCCTGCTTCTCGAAGCGCACTTCCCGGGCCACGCCCACGATCTCGCGCTTCAGCCGCGCCTTCGTCGGCTCGTCGCCGCTGTCCAGCACCTCGTCGAGCACGCGCCGCACGACGCCCGGATCGCGCGCGATCGCGTCTCGGATCTGCCGCGCCTCGAAGATCTCTTTTCCGCTCAGCCCGACATCGCGCGCGGTCGCAGAAGTATTCCCGTCGGGAAGACTTTTCGGCCGTCCGGTGGCCACCTCGCCGCGCTCCTGCGCCGCGTCGTATTCGTCCGCGAGCCGACGCTTGGCCAGCGCCTCGATTTCCAGGGCGTCGGCCTGGGCGCGGTGCGCCGTGGCGACGAGCTCGTCATGCGCGCCCTTGGCCTTCGCCAGTCGGCCGGCCAGCTTTGCGGCGTCATAGGCCACGGTCGCTGAATCGCGCGCGGCGAGAACCTCGGCGGCCGAGCCGGCAGCGGCGAGTGCCGCCGCCGCCTTCCTGACCAGCAAGGGCAGGCGATCGGTCGCCGCCGCGCCGCCGCCAATCTCCCCCCTTGCGGGGGAGATGTCCGGCAGGACAGAGGGGGGTGCCTCGCGCAGCGCCATGGGCTACGCCATTCCCAGCGCGGCCTTGTAGAGGTCGACGATCGCCTCGGCCTCCTGGCGCTCGCCCTGGTCCATCTTGCGCATGCGGATGATGGTGCGGATGGCCTTAGTGTCGAAGCCGGCACCCTTCGCCTCGGCGAACACCTGCTTGATGTCCTCGCCCAGCTCGGCCTTGTCCTCGTTGAGCCGTTCGATGCGCTCGACGAGGCTGCGCAGCTGGTTGGCGGCAACCGTCATCCCGGCGGCCTCGCCGGTCTCTTCCTCCGAGAACATTTCGGCCTCCGGGGCGGCTCGCCGGCGCTTCATGACCTTCAGGGCTGACTTCACCGTCTCGAGCGGTATGTCCCCGGTGTCGACGTCGCCGCTCTTGATCCGGACCGTGGCTGCGCCCGCCCGCTTCTTGCGTTCGGCCGTGCCCCGCACGGCATAAGGATCGTAGCCCGCATCCATCACGCGGCCCTCCTGGTGTAGGAGGCGGACAGGCCGTTATAGGCGCGGCCGGCGTGGTGGGCGCAGTAGGGCACACCGTCGTCCGCATGCAGGCCGCAGAACAGGTGCGCTTCGCCGGGCGCCGCGTCGTTGACCGGGAACCTGCAGCCGCGCGGCGCCAGCTCGACGAGGGTGACGCGCAGCGGCTGTCGCGCCGAGGTGTCCGGCTGAGGGCGCGGGGCGGGAGCTTCCAGGCGGAAGGCGGGTGCTTCCTGCGGCCGCGCCACCACCCGCGCCGGCCTCTCGCGCGTCGCCTCGCGTCGAACCATCGCCCTGCCGGGCTTGGCCTTCACCTTGCCGCCGGAGGTCGGCGTGCGGCCGAAGCCGATCGCGGCAAGCCTGCGGTTGCGGTGCACGACGCCGATGATGGCGTTGCGGCTCACCAGGCTGCCGCGCTCGCGCGACAGCATGTCCGCCATGTTCCCCGCCGAAAACCCCTCGCGCAGCCACTTTTCGAGAAGCGCGATCTCGTCGTCGGAATAGCCCCGGCTCGTGTCCTTGCTCATCGTATCTTCACCTTGCGAAAGGCCTGGAGGATTCTGGTCACGCGCGGCGCCGGCACCCCGGTCGCCTTGGCGATGGCGTCGGCGTCCGCCTGGCCGGCCAGCGCGAAGACGAGGCGCACCTGCTCGTCGAGCTCGGCGTCGAGCGGCTCGTCGCCGCGCTCCTGGCCGACCCGCGCGGCATAGGCGGCGTCGAACAGCAGCTGGGCATAGACGGAGGCGGGCATGCCGGCGGCCTTCGCCGCCACGCTTATCCGCTGGTGCACCTTGGTGGTGACCCTGAGCCTGATCTCGACCTTCGGTGGCTGCGCGTGCATCAGGCGGCCTCGCGCAGCACGGCGGTCACCTGCTCGACCCATTCCTCGCGCCACCAGGCCGACTTGGCGCGGAAGATGCCGTTGATGTTCGACCAGGCGGCGCGGGTGGAGGCGTATCCGCAGCAGCGCGCCAGCGATTCCTTGCGCGCCTGCGGAAAGATCGCGACCAAGGCTGCGAGCGCGACGTGGCGCGCGCGCAGTCCGGCCTGTCCGTTGACGACGGCGACCGGATCCTCGCCGACCAGCCGGCAGGCGCTGACGATGGCCGTCGCGACGTCGATCGGGCAGTGTCGGTCTGCATGGTCCGGGCTCCCGTAGCGTGAGAGGTCGCCGTCGCCGACGCGGGTGGCGTGCTGCACGCTGGCCGCACCGCCGGCGAGTTTGAGCGCGCGGCGCACCGCGCCTTTCAGCGCCAGCCGGTGCTCCGGCGTGGTCTGGCGGATGGGTTCGATGGTCATGGCAGGATTTCCCTTTCGGATTCGCCGTGACCCGCCGCGCCGAACGCCGCATCATCCACGGCATCGAGCAGGGGGCCGAGGCCGATCGCCTCGGCGCGCGCGCAGACCAGCTGGGCGATGGCTCGTTGAGGGGACACGCGGTCATGCGCGGCGACGAGGGCGAGCAGCGCAGCCACTTGCGCGGAAAGGATCACCGCGCCGCCGGCTTCAATGTCGGGGCAATGGCCAGCCCCCGGCGGCGCGGTGCACGCACCCGCGCCGGCATTTGGCCGGGCGGGCTCCTGGGGCGACGACAGCACGCTGTCGCCCAATACGGAATCGGCGGCCGGGATGGAGGGAGGAGGTGCCGCCCCGGCCTTGTCGGCCCGCCGGGAGGAGCTGGCGGACTGACTGGAAGAAAGAGCCGGCCCGGACGTGGGGGCAATGTCCGGACCGGCAGCTGCCGCGCGGTTGAGGGGAACACCAACGGGAGTTCGCGCGGATTCCAGAAAGAGCGGCCCGGCGAGCCGCCGGCCCATCAGCGCCAGGGCCTCGTTGCGCACGAGCCGTCTCATCGCATCACGCTCCCGCACGCCGGGGCGCAAAACCCCGGCGTGCTTGCGTCACGTCATGGCCGGTGCTCCGCTGCGAATCGCCAGAAACGACAGTGGAGATGGACCGATGACGGAGGACGAGACCTATCGGCTGCAGCCGGCATACCTGCTCGGCGCGGTGGACGCGCTGCGGCTGGCGCTGATCGAAGCCGTGACCCAGCTGCCCGAGCGGGCCATGCACAATATCGCCGCCGAGGTTCGAGCAAATGCCATGCGTCGGGAAGCGGAGGCTGGAACGCGACAGAACGATATCTCGCGCGACTATGCCTCGGCCGCGCACGACATCGCGGACGAATTGGCGGCGGCCGTCGAGCAGCGCATCGACGAACTGGCCGAGGGCAGCGTGGTCAGGACGGTGAAGCCGTTTCCAATTTCCGAGCGGGACCGAGTTCCGGGTCGGAACTTCTGATCGGCCCGCGCAGCGCGGCCGACACGCGCGCGTCAAATTCGAGCGGCGGGTGCTTGAACATGGGCAACATCGGCCAGAGCACGCCGCCGTACTGGAACGGCATGGCCGTGAGACCGGCGCGCCGCCACGCTGGATGCCGGTGCTGCCACCAGTGGCCCGGCGAGACCAGGCCGTGTCGGCAGGCGCCACCGACCACCCGCAGGCTGCGATTCGGATTCTTCGAAAAGTCATGCATGGGCTTGTTCTCCGGTTCATGGCGCTACTCGGCCGCCCCGGCTGGAGCTGCCGGGCGCGGCACGCCGGCCGGCCACTCCGCACCCTCCGGCCAGTTCGCGGAAAACCATGCCATGGCTTTCTCGAACGTGCCCGTAGTCACGTCCGCTCGGCCCGCTGCGATGGCTTCAAGCGTCGCGCCTCTGTTAAGCACAATTGTCGACACGCGCGCCCGACTGATACCGGCGCCCTTGGCGAACGCATCCCCAACGACGATGAGTTGACCCTTGAGTGTCATGGCGCCAGAAAATGCGGAAATAGCTCCGCATAGTCAACCGAATTGTTTCCGCGTTCCGCATTTCAGCAATGCGGAATATATTCCGCGAATGAACGCTACCGAGCTCCCCACCGACTTTCAGATGCGTGTTCGCCAACGTTTGGCTAGCTTAAGCATCTCGGCGAACGCGGCATCCATCCGGGCAGGATTGTCGCGTGACGCAGTCAGGAAGATGTTGGAGATTGGCGCCGGGCTGCCGCGAGGCAGCACGCTATCATCGCTGGCGTCTGCGCTTGAGACCACCGAGGAGTTTCTGCTGCGGGGCGAAACCTCCATCAGGGATCGAGAGGCGCACTCAACCGTCTCATACGCTGACGACGACGCAGTGGACATAAAGGCAGTTGCCGCAGGCTCATATGAGGGAGCCTTTCAGATAATGGGCAACTCTATTGGCAAAGCCCCTCTGCCACGTGGGCTGCGCCGATACTCAAATGTCTATGCGATTATCGTTCTCAACGATTCAATGGCCCCAGAGCATAAGCCGGGTGACCTTCGCTTTGTGGTCCCGGACATTCGGCCGAAGCTAGGCGAGTCTGTCGTAATCGAATTTGAGCGCGACCCTGATCGCGGACCCGAGGCAATGATTGGTCACCTCGAACACAATGGCCCGATGAAGGTTGTGCTGGGGAAGCTGAACCCCCCTGGAAGGGTAGAAGTGGCTCAGAATCAGGTTCGACGATTGCATCGATTGGCGACCTCTAATGAACTCGTTGGCTCGTAGATGCGGAGCAATTTCCTCAGTCGTTGATTGACGCGGAAATAAATCCGCTCTACCTTCCGCCCCCATCGCAAACCCGCGATGGGAGTTTCGTCCATGATCACATTCCAGCAATGCCGGCAGGCGGGCCTGCCGCGCTATCGCCGCACCCGCGCCGGCGAGATGGCCGACACCATGTGCGAGCTGGCCTTTGCCGGCCGCACGGTCGACGAGGACGCGCTGGCCAATGCCGGCTTCACGCTCCGGGAGATCCGGGAGCTGTCCCGCCAGGCGCGCGACATCGCGACTCGCCAGGCCATCCGCCGGGTCGACGCCCATGCGTGACCTGCTGCACGACCTCGCGTCCTTCGTCGCGATGGGATGCTTCCTCGCCACCTGCGCTCTCTGGGTGCTGTCATGAGCGCGGCGGCTGAGGTCTCGCGCCCATCCGCTCCCCTGTCAGGGGGAGAGGTGGCGAGCCTGCAGGGCGAGACGGAGAGGGGGCTTTCGGGCCACACGCCTGTCTTCACCGTCCTCGACGAGTTCGGCCTCTGGCCGCTCGACTTCGTGCCGGTCGCCGAGGGCGAGGACGACGAGCTCGCGCCCCAGGGGGGCACGCTCGTACCAACGATCGTCGGCGTGGTGCTCGTCTCGACGATCCTCGCGCTGGCGCTGATCGTCGCCTGGCAGTGGTGGCAGTCATGAAGCCGCGCTCCGCCTCTCCCGTGGTGCGGGAATTGTTCACCGCCATGAAGGGCTGCGGCCTGACCTATCGGCAGATCGCGCGGCGCGCGGGCATGAACCACCACCAGCTGCCACGCTGGAAGCACGGCATCTCGGCGCCGAAGGTGACCGACCTGGAGAACATCGCCGAGGTGGTCGGCCTGCGCATCGTCGTCGAGCGGGGAGGGCCCCGCCATGGGTGAAGCTGCCCGCGACCTTTTCACCTACAGCCCGCCGCCGTGCGCGCCGCTTCCGGCTGTCCGGGTCAAGCGGCTTGTCTGGGAACAGCACCCGGCTTACCGGCAATGCTGGTTCGCCCGCACGCCGGTCGGAACATACGTGGTCGACGGTACGGCGTGGCGACTTGACGTCGCCGGCGGACCTCTCCGCGAGTGCGGAACCTTCTTCGCCGCGAAGCTCGCAGCCCAGCGGGATTTCGAAACCCGCGTCAAATCCATGATCGAGGGCGCCGCCCATGGCTGACACCCCGGAATTGCTCGCCAGGAAGCTCGAGGCGCTGGCCGACAGCTACGAGGGCGTGCTTTCGCCTAACGCCTATGGCGACGTCGTCATCCTGCGCGCCGCGGCTAAGGCGCTATTGCCGGGGGCCGAGCCGGTGGCGTGGGCCTGCAAGAACTGCAATTCGCCCCGCGCTGTTTCGCCCTGTCGCAAATGCGGCGGCGAGCTTTTCAAGCCGGCTGACGGATGGGAATGGCCAGAGCTTCCGCCGATAGATCGTATCCGTGAACTGGCGCGGGAGGTCGGCTACGCGATCGGTGTGCACGGCTCCCAAGAACGCGACCTCGATCTGATCGCGCTCCAGTGGACCGGCGAGGCTGTTGCACCGCAGGAGCTGGCCGAACACATCGCGGTCGGGCTCGGCGGCAGGGTGCTGACTTCCAACCACAAGCATCCCGGCCGATGGGCCTGCAACATCAGCATAGAGGGTTGGTATAAGCTCATCGACCTCTCGGTCGCGGCGCCGCCGCTTCCTGCCAATGTCCTGTCAGGAGAACCTGGAACGCAAGGCGATCAAAGCGGGAAACCCGGCGATGGCTGAGCACTCCACCATCGAATGGACGGACGCGACCTGGAACCCGGTCACGGGCTGCAGCGTCGTCTCGCCGGGCTGCACCAACTGCTACGCCATGAGGCTTGCCGGCACTCGGCTGAGAAATCATCCGAGCCGGGCCGGCCTGACCGTCGAGAGCAAGGCAAGAGGCGTGGAGGCCGCAGGCCGACAGGGAAGCAAAAAAAGCAAACCGGTCTGGAACGGCCAGGTTCGGCTCAACGAACAATGGCTCGACGAGCCGCTGCGCTGGAAGCGCCCGCGCATGATCTTCGTCTGCGCCCATGGCGACCTCTTTCACGAGTCGGTGCCCGACGAGTGGATCGACCGAGTGTTCGCCGTCATGACCTTGGCGACCCAGCACACCTTCCAGGTGCTGACGAAGCGCTCGGCGCGGATGCGGGATTACCTGCTCGCCGCGCGTAGTCGGAACGCCGCTCCGACCAAGGCATGGCCCCTGCCCAACGTCTGGCTGGGCGTGTCGGCCGAGCGGCAGCTGGAGGCCGACGAGCGCATCCCAGACCTGCTGGCGACGCCGGCGGCCGTGCGCTTCCTCTCCGCCGAGCCGCTGCTGGGGCCAATCAATCTTCGCTCTATCGACATCAGTGGTGACGAGGAAATCCTGCCGCTCGGCGCTGGCTGGCTCGACAGGCTGGAGGAAGGCGAAGCCGAAGGACCCCGCCTCGACTGGGTCATCGCCGGCGGCGAGAGTGGTGTCGATGCCCGGCCGATGCATCCGGCCTGGGCGCGCCAGCTGCGCGACCAGTGCACCGCCGCCGGCGTGCCGTTCTTCTTCAAGCAGTGGGGCGAGTTCACTCCGGATGATCCGGCGAGCACTCACACCGCCATGCGGCAGGTGGGCAAGAAGGCCGCCGGTCGGCTGCTCGACGGCGTCGAGCACAACGCCATGCCGGAGCCGCGCCCGTGACCAAGCCCCGCATGACGAAGGAGCCGCTCGACCCGGATCGCGGCGCGCCGAGCTGCCCGCACTGCGGCGGCACCATGGAGGATTCCACGATCACGCTCGACGCGCTGATCGCCGGCTGGCCGGTGCCGGAGCGGGTCGCGGTCGAGGCCGATGGCTATGCCCATGGCTACCATCACCTCACCGTCACCTGCGGCTGGTGCGCCGCCCCCTCGGTGCTGGCGATCGACTGGCGCGACATCAAGCTGGTCGCGCTGCGCACCGAGAAGGACGAGCGATACCTCGCTTCAAAATCCAACCGAGAGGACCATCATGCCGCGCAAGCGCAAGACTGACGATGTTGCGGCCGAGGCCGCGTCGGCCCCGGCGACGATCGTCGCCTACAAGGGGTTCGACGAAAACTGGACCTGCCAGGGCATGCAGTATGTCGTCGGCGAAACATTCCGCCACGATGGCCGCCTCGTCTGCTGCCCGACCGCCGACGACATCGCCGGCGGCGCCGGCGGCCTGCATGCGTGCGAGCACCCGCTCGACGTGTTCAGCTACTACCCGCCGGCGACCAGCCGCTATGCCCTGGTCGAGACGAAGGGCGAGGTGGCTCGCGAGCGTAATCGCAGCGACACCAAGATCGCGGCGGCCGAAATCACCATCAAGGCGGAGCTGCGGCTGCCCGAGCTGATCGCCGCGGCCGTCCGCTACGTGACCGACCGGGTGAAGTGGATCGACGGTCGCCAGGCGACGGCCGACCAGGAGGGCGTCCGCTGCGCCGAGGCCGGGGGCGCTGCTACCGCATCGGGCGAGCAGGGCGCTGCTACCGCATCGGGCGAGCAGGGCGCTGCTACCGCATCGGGCACCCAGGGCGCTGCTACCGCATCGGGCACCCGGGGCGCTGCTACCGCATCGGGCGAGCAGGGCGCTGCTACCGCATCGGGCGCCGGGGGCGCTGCTACCGCATCGGGCCGCTGGGGCGCTGCTACCGCATCGGGCCGCTGGGGCGCTGCTACCGCATCGGGCACCCAGGGCGCTGCTACCGCATCGGGTGACTGGGGCGCTGCTACCGCATCGGGCGAGCAGGGCGCTGCTACCGCATCGGGTGACTGGGGCGCTGCTACCGCATCGGGTGACTGGGGCGCTGCTACCGCATCGGGCACCCGGGGCGCTGCTACCGCATCGGGCGCCGGGGGCGCTGCTACCGCATCGGGCACCCGGGGCGCTGCTACCGCATCGGGATGGCGGGGCGCTGCTACCGCATCGGGCACCCGGGGCGCTGCTGCCGCAACCGGGTTTGAGGGCAAGGCGCGCGGTGCGGAAGGCTGCGCGCTCTTCCTGGTCGAGCGCGATCGCTACAACGGCAGCATCCTGCATGCCTGGGCTGGCGTCGCCGGACGGGATGGCATCAAGCCGGACACGTTCTACCAGCTGCGCGACGGCAAGCCGGTCGAGGCCGGCCAGCCAGCCTGATGACCCGCGCCCCCAGGCCAGCCCGGCGGATCACCGCGGCGGATGTCGAGCGATGGCTCGACACCCTGGCGGATGTCATGGCCAATGCCGGGCCACGGGCTCATCTCGCGGTCCCCCTGTGGAAACGCCTCGAGCGCGAGCTGGAACGACTGCGCGACGAGGAAGCCGTCGTCGCCACGGCGCTCAGACGATCGCTGGATCGAACGGCAGGGCAACCTTCATGAGCTCGTCGCGGCGCCACTCGAGCGACCCGCCGGCGCCATAGCGCGGCCGGTCGATCGTATGCCCCATCAGGATGCGCCGCAGCTCCTCGTCGAGCCCGGCTTCCTTCATGCGGTCCTCGAAGGAGTGCCGGAAGGAATAAATTTTGTGCCCGCCGGACGGGAAAAGCTTGTGCGCCTTGAAGAACTTGTTGAGCGCGGCCGACAGGTCGTTCTCGCGGTTGCGGTAGCGCGGAAAACCCTTGCCGTGCCGCTCGAACACCACGCGCGCCACGCCGACCAGCGGCACCAGCCGCTCGGATGACGCGGTCTTGATCTCGCGCGGGTCGTCGGGGTCGTCGCGCGGCTCGATCGCCAAATGCGGCACCTTGTGCGAGAGGCGGATCGCGGTCGGCTCCAGGTTGGCGAGCTCGCTCGGCCGAGCGCCGGTCTCGATCAGCGCCAGCACGATGCCGCGGGCTTCCTCGTTGAGGGTGGCGAGTGCGCCCGGCTTCAGGATCCGGCCGGTGATCCACTCGGTGGGGAAGGGCGGCCGCGACCGCTTCTTGCGCTGCGGGAAATTGAGCCGCGCGAACGGATTGGCCCGGCTGTCCTCGCCCATGTGCGAGAAATAGGCCTCATAGAGCACCCGCATGTTGCCGATGTCGCGGTTGCCGGAGGAAGCCGAGTGCGTCGGCTTGTTGCCTTTCGGCGCGATCCGGTCGAGCCAGTGGCGATAGAGTTTCTGGGCGTCGTCGCGGCTGATGTCGGCCATGGCCTTGTCACCGCAGAGCGCGATGAAGTTGCTGACGGCGCGCAGCTTGACCTTCTTCCACTGCGCCTTCTGCACCTCGCTCTTGCCCAGCAGCTCGGCCGGCACGATCTCGTCGCAGTAGATGTCGAAAGCCTGGCTGACGGTCACTGCCGGCACGTCGACCACGCCGATCAGCGCTTCGCGCGTCTCCTTTGGCAGGCCTGGCTTCATGGCCTCGAAGCGCTCGCCGATATCGCCAAGCGAGGCGTTCGCTGCCAGGGCATATGCGCTGCGGAAGGTGAAGCCGAGCGCCTCGACGCGGCGCATGGCGGCCTGGTAGCGCGCTCGCGCCGGGTCGGCCGGTTCGTCGAGAAGGAGGGAAGCCCAGAGCGCGTCGTCGGCTGCCTCCATCAGGTCGCGCTTGGCGCGGGCCAGCGCCAGGTCGTCGGTCTTGAGCGAGGCCCGCACATGCGGCGCCCGGCTGTCGAGATGGGCGACGGATTGGGGCACCCTGCGCTTGTAGTGGTAATTCCCGTCGCGTTCGGCGATGTAGCGATCGGGGTCTTTTCGGCCAACCCTACGAACCATTAGCGCACCGTGAAATACCGGCCGGGTGGCCAGTGTCGCAGCGCGCCAAGTGGCACGAAAACGCGCGCGAAAGCAAGACCGGCGCTTGGCACCAGTCGCTAACGTCTTGATTTTACGGAAAGATTTTTGCGGCTAGGCCGAAGGTTTTGGTGCGGTCGAGATGCACCCGCACCCAATCACTATATTGAAAAGATTATGGAAAAACGGCTTATTCGAAAAAATGTGGCACGAAAAGGGGCGTGGAATGGGGCGTTGCTGGGTGCGGAAAAAACAGGCGCTCGGCACGGTTGGACATTGGCGTTGGACATTGGCATTGCAACGACCATCGCACCAGTTTCACCCGCGCGGCTGCTTGGCCTCCAGCGTGGCGATCTGCCTGATGATCTGCTTCTGATCGTCGCGGATTTCCTTCATCGTGTCGTCGAGCCGCTTCATATGGCTCTCGACGTCGGCGCGCCGCACAAAATTGTCCGACACGTCCTGCCGCAGCCGGTTGACGCGATCGTGCAGGGTATCCTCCCCCTGCTTGATGGAGGTGCGCATGTCGCCCATCGCCTCATTGATCTTCATCGACCCTTCGTCGATCTTCGCCGACATGGACCGGAACGCCGCGACGGCAATGCCGGCGATCGACAGCACAACGGTGACCGCAATTCCGATCAGCCACTGAAACTCCGGGTTCACGGCGTCGCCTCCATGATCGTCACCGCATCGGCAAGCGCCTGGTGGCGCCGGGCGCAATCGCCCAGCGAAGCCCGGTCCTGCCCCCACAGGCGGCCGACGTCGGCCGAGGATAACGCGCGGGCAGGAAGATCGCTCACCGGCCGGCAGGGCGCCGTCAGCGCCGCCGGCGCGGCGAGCTGCGGCACCTGCCTATCGGCCAATCCTGTCGAGACGCTCGGACAGCCCGCGAGACAGGGCAGGAGAGCAAGCGCAGCCAGTCCTGGCCCGCGTGGAAGCCGCAGCATCATCGGCCTTTTCCCTTTCGATTTCCGCTTCCAGCGCCGCCCTCTCCAGCGCCCAGTCCGTTGCCTCGGCCAGCCTGTCGGCGGCCAGCTGGTCGATCCTTGCCTGCGCGGCCACCCGCTCACGCCCGAGCGCCGCGGCTTCCCGCCGCACCTTCTCCGTCCACACCAGGCGCTCGCCCTGGACGCCGTCCCGGTAGCGCTTGGCGCCGTGGGCCCAGAGTACGGCCACACCCAGGGCTGCCGCGATGACGATGATGCCCACGCGGGAGGTTGCAAGCTTCCAGAGCGTGATGGCGCCGAAGGTCTCCATCAGAACCACCGCCTGATACGCGCTCGTAGCCGGCCGGCATGCCCAGGCCGCAGGCCCGGCAGGTCACGCTATCGCCGTAGCGGTCGCGCAGGGGCACAGGCGCGCCACCCTGGCAGGCCGGAGCGAGTGCGGCCCCATCAGGTAGAGCTCGACGCCGAGGGCGGCGAGCGAGAGCGCGGCGAGGGCGCCGAACTGCAACAGCGTCATGGCAGCCCCCGCAGGCACATCTCGCGTTCGGCCGCGCGGCGCTTCGTCAGGCCGGGCAGGCGGATGCCCTTTGCCCTGTCCCACTTGCGCAGTTCGTCGCAGGCGCCGCGCAGGTCGCCGGCATTGGCCTTGCGCACCAGGGTGGAGCCGCAGAACGCGCCGACGCCCACATTGTAGGTGAAGGACAGGAAGGCACCGTAGACGCCGTCGGGGATGCCCTCGGGTGCCTTCAGGCAGCGCGCCATCCCTTCCTCGTGCTCGACCAGGGAGCGGGCGAGCATCGCCTCGCACTCGGCGCGCGTGGCCTTCATGCCGAGCCGAACGCCGCGCGTCTCCCCGAAGCAGATCGTGGGAATGCCGACCGGGTCGAGATAGGCGACCTGGCGGAATCCCTCGAAGGTTCCGACCGCGGCGACGACTACCGCCGCGAGCGCACTATTCCTTTTCAGGCGGCTTGCCATCCTTGCCTCCGTTGAGTGGCCGCTGGGCGACGAAGCGGGCTACGATCGCCGCCACCGTGATGAGGCCGACGGCGGCCGCGAAGGCCTGGCGAGAGAGAGGCAGCACGCCGTCGAGCAGCGGCAGCGCCACCTCGAGGCCGGAGAGCAGCGCCACCAGAAGCATGAGCCGAAGGCTCCAGGCGTGTCGCAGCACGGCCCGCCAGTTGTCGACCGGCTTCATGGTGGGGTTCCTTGCTGTTCCTAAGTCTTGGCTGAGCGCCGGCACAGCGCCCGGAAAGAGGACTCCGGCACAACAACCTGCGGGAAGGCGCGACGGATCGCCTCCGGGCTCGCGGAGTTCGGCTGATGAAGTGGCATGGTGGTGGTTGCTGGACGCCTACCCCCAGCCGAAGGGCGGGGTGGCGAACACTCAGCAGAACTCCAGCGCCGGCGTGGCGATGCTGGCCGGGTCGAACAGCCGCATGCCGCTGGTGCCCTGATAGCCGGCCGGCACGCCGGCTTCGGTGATCGGCGCCCACTCCATGTTGCCAAGCAACTGCAGGATGCGGGTGCGTTCGAATACGGTGCCCTCGGTCGGCATGCCGGCGACCATCATCTGCCGCAGCGGCTCCACGACCCAAAAGTTGACGTGATAGCCGGGAACCGCCGTGCGGATTTGCTCCGCGCCGTCGTCACCCTCGACGCAAGGCTCGCGCTCGCTGTAGGCCGGATCGCCAAGCTCCGCGCCGACGCGCGTTTCCGGCGCGGCATATTCCGCCTTCCACTTCCATCGCTGATAGCCTTCCAGCTTCGTCGGGTTGGCCTCGGCGAAGCGGATGCCCTCGGTCGGGATAAGCTCTCCCGATTCGCCGTCCACATACGCCAGCGGTAGGCCGGTCAGGCGGTTGCCACCCTCATCGAAGGTGAGCGGCCCATGCAGCGGATTGCCGATGCGACCCATGACGGCGACGAATACCGCCTTACTTGGTGCCCAGCCCATGATGATCAGCTTGTCGTTCTCAGGCATGCGATGCCTCCTTGGTCAGTTGTTCGGCGATGGCCTCCAGATGCCGCCGTGCGGCCTCCGGATCTTCGGCCTCCGCGAAATACGGCTTTGGCAGCGCGCGCCAGTACGCTGCCAGAAGCTCAGGTGAGGGGTTGCCCAGCCGGGCGATCAGGTCGCGGTCGGTCATGCGGCGGCCTTCACCACATTCTCGGCGTCGCTGAAGTCGCGAGCCCAATAGGCGACACGGCGCAGATGGCCATTCAGATGCGAATTGAGGCCGCCCAGCGAACCGAGTGCCAGCGTGGTCGGTGCAGGGAGCGTGCCACTCGTATCGGTCAGGATGGTGTCGCCGTCGAAGGACGCCGCGAAATCGTTATCCTTCCACGATCCGCACGCGCCATAGGGTATGCTGGACGCAGGAGCGCCGCCCTGAAGCGACGCCTGCGTAACGCCGCCGACGCGCGCCAGGAAGAACTTCGCCGTAGTATGATAGAGCGCGATTTCCGAACCAGTGGTCTGATAAAGCTCTGTGGCTACGTAGGTTATTCCTGCGGCCATCTGCCCAGGCCTTGCGCGATGGTAAAGCGTCCCCTTGGTCGCATCGAAGGGGAACCGCGCAGTCAGCAACTGGATATCGTCCGCAGCGCGGATGACTGCTGCGCTGGTGGTGACGACAGGCGAGGAGGGGCGGGCGCCAAGCCCAGCATCTGCCTGCCATAGGTAGTACGCCGCGTTGTTGACGCGGGTGTTGCTATTGTCGGCGGCGGCGGAGCGGATATTGAGGATTACATTGGAGACGCCGGACTGGAACGTCGCCCAAAGCTCAATCTTCCAGAAACCGTTGCCAGCAGCGACAACCTGGGCTCCTGTGGACGTCGCGCTCCCGAGAACCGAGACGGTGCCAAGCGCTCCAGTCGAGAGGTTCACCCAGGTGCTAACCCCGGTTGCCGCCGTCGAGTCGCCGAGAATGACGCGAAGCCATGTGATGTTCGCGCTCGGCTTAACGAATATCGAGCCGCACACTGCCGCGCTCGCGGTCGTGGCAGTTCCGGTCTGCGCGACGGCAGCGGTTCCGGCCGTCCCCTCCGTCACCAGGTCGGCGTTTACGGTCCCATCCGGCGACATGGTAGCGTCCGCAGTGATCGTCGCGTCGACCTTCCCCCAATCGCTATGCGAGAAGTCTTGCGAGCGCTTCAGCACATTCGTGAACGCCCCCTCGATCAGCACGCCGAGCGCAACGATGACCTTCCACGACGAGCACGCAAACGATCCGCTCTGCGCATAGACATTGATCGTCGCTACCTTGGTCGAGGTGTTGAAGCTCACCACGCGGGCGAGCATGAACCGGGCCTTGTTCGAAGCGTCGGTGAGCCGGATGCGGTAGCCGTCAACGATCTCCCAATTCGTCGCCCAGCCTGCGCCGATGCCGGGCTCCGTGGTCGAGCCGGACGTATGCGCCGCCTTGCAGCGATAGGTGTGAGTGTCGTATTTCACCTTCTGCCCGACCGCGTAGGCGGTAGCCGTCACCCATAGCGTGCCCTCGCGGAAATCGACCGAGCCGACCATCGTCATGGTCTTTTGGCCGTTCGACGTGTCGGTGATCGCGGTGAGCGATGTGTCAAGCGTCGCCGGATCGTGATCGCAGCGCAGCGTCGTGCCCGATTCCAGTTCGCCCCAGCCGTTGACGATGTTCTTCGCGGACGGCGAATTGTAGAGGATCGAGCCGCCATTGAGGCCCTGATTTTTCGAACCGATGTGCTGGCGGATCAGAAGCTGGTCGGCGATCAGGTCGATAGCGACGCCAAGCGGCTCGCTGTCGCCAAGCAGATCGCCGGCCGCCGTGCCCTGGCCAAGCGGCGTGGCCGCGACGCGGGCGGTAATGGCGGCGTCGGACTCGTCCTCGGGAACGTAGACGATCTCCTTGATCCAGCCGGTGAGCGATTCAGTGCCGCCCTCTCTACTGCCTATGTGGAGGCGGTCGCAGGTCGGCAGAGTTGCCGATGTATCCGGCTGCACCGTTCCGCCGGTCACGATAAAGGCAATGTCGTCCTGCTTCCACGAAGCCGCAGCCTTGATCTCCGCATTGGCGAGGAGACCTGCAGAGCTTGGCGATGCGACCGAGCTACCGCCATCGATGACGACAGCTGCAAGGTTCGATGATGCAGAATTTTTCCTGATACTGATTCGCTCGTTGGTGGTGTTGTCATTGAGCGCAACCGCGTACTGAATGCCCGAACCGATCCTATACATCGCAAAGCGCGCATACAGCGTGCCCTTGGTCGCGCTGTATGGAATCTCGCTCGTCAGGAGATAGATGTTGTCGACCGCGCGATTGACCGCACCACTGGTGGTCGGAATCGGGCTGGTAGCGTTCTCGCCAAGCTCGGCCTGCGCCTGCCACGCGAAGTAGGCGGCATTGTTGACGCGGGTAACGCTATTGTCGGCAGAAGCCGACCTCGTATAGAGACGCGCATTCGAGACACCAGACTGAAAGGTCGCGCCGACCATGACGCGCCAGAAACCGTTCTTTGCCTTCTCGACCTCGGCATGAACATTCGTCGCCGACCCATGCGTGACGATCGTACCTATGGCACCAGTAAGGAGGTTGACGTAAACCCCGACGCCAGTCGTGTCGCTCTGATCTCGGAGGGCAACTGCGATCCAAGTTGTGTTTGTGCTCGGCTTCAGAAAGACCGATCCAGCAACCGCTTGGTTTGCCGACGCCATTGTTCCCGTCTGGAAAACCGAAGCCGTCCCGGCCGTTCCCTCGGTGAGCAGATCGGCCGTCGTCGTGCCATCCGGCGCGGCGGTGGCATTTGCCGTCACTGTCGTGTCGCTCTTGCTCCACGCGGCGTTGCTGAAGTCCTGCGAGTAGAGCAGCACATTCGTCCTGCTTGGCTCGTGCCGCAGCCCCAGCGCAACGCCATCGGCGTCATGGTCGCAGCGAAGCGTGGTGCCGGCGACATACTGGCCGGTGTCGTCCCGAACCAGTTTCGAGGAAGGCGAGTCGTAGTGCATTTTGTTGTTCCAATCGCCGGAGAACTGGTTGGAGAGCGAGGCCGGCCAGCGCACCAGGGCGTGGCCGGAGAGAGCGGCGAGCGCGAAGCCGGACGCGCTATTGGCGAGCAGAAGCCCGCCCGGTGAGCCGCGGCCATAGGGGCCGAGCGGCGGGAGTACGCCGCGGGCCAGGCTAAGCGATGAGAGCTGCATGGCCGCGTCAGGCATTGATGACGGCGAGCTTTTCCAGATTGACCGACGCCGCAAACTGCCGCGTCTGGCCGTCGAGCAGCAGGAAGTCAGCGTCCGGCGCGGCCGTGGGCGCAGCGGCCGCCTTCACCCAGACATTGCCGCCGCTAACCGTCACATCCCAGATGTCGCCATCCTTGATGCTGGCGGTGATCGACGTCGCCTGCGAGCTGCCGCTCGAGGTGATGGTCGCGCCGGCGTTCACCGGCTTGGACAACGGCACCGGAGCCGCCTTGCCGAAGGCAGCCTGGCTGGAATCGGAATTTCGAAGCCGCACCACATTGATTCTCACCGTTGCCATATTCAGGCTCCTGTCGGATGATCGTTGGGGTTTCCGTAGAACTCGTTTTCCGGCGTCTCCGGGTCGCGAACCACCATCAGCATGGCGATGAAGTCGATGACGACACCGGCGCGCTTGTTGCCAAGCTGCTGCATGATCGGCTCCAGAGGCTCGGGCATCGCCGGTAGGTCAACGAAGGTGAGGATCGCCATCAGGAGACCTCCGCGCCGGCGCGCAGCGCAGCGCTCAGCTGCGCGATCGTTCGATCGCGGTCGGCGAGGTTCCGCGCCAGCACCTTGTTTTCCTGCTCGAGAAGAGCCACCGCCTTCTCGCAGTCGGTGATGCGGTTCAGCGTCGGCGCGATATGGGCGTCGAGGAGGCCCGAGACTACCACCGGGTCGAGCGCAGTCGGCATCAGCTCGCGCGGCGGCACCAGGTCCACGCCATCCTCGACCAGCGTCTGGATCATCCGCTGATGCGCGCCCTTGACCGCACCGGTCTCGTGGTCGAAGCGGACCAGCACCTCATAGAGGCGCTCCTGCTTTTCGATTGCCATGCTGATCGTCCTCTTCAGGAAATGACGGTGCGGTCGGTCACGCGGCGCCAGTTGGTGCCGTCGGAGAAGGCGATGACGGCGCCGCCCGTCTCGTTGGAAACATAGATGCTGGCACCCGCGCCCAGCGCCGAGGCAGAAGGCACGGTGCCGACCGTGTAGCTGCCCACCCTGACGGCGCCGCTGAAATAGCCGTGGCGCATCCGGTAGCTGGAGCGGGCCAGGTCGTAGACCCCGTCGACAGTGGGTCCGAACATCGTCTCATACGCCGAGACTGCAAACATGCTCTCGTAGACGCCGTTGCGCAGGCCTCCGAAGTCGAAGCCGCTTTGCTCGGCGCCGGCGGTGGCGATGACCGCACCACCGTTGATCTGCGCCTCGACCAGCGCATCAGAGGAATTGTACGACTGGAACCGGATGAACCCGCCAGCACCGTTGCGCGTGGTCTTGTCCTCGTTGCGCAGCGCGATCTGCGGATAGCCGTGACCCGGGCTGCCGGTGGTGCGAGCAACCACCAGCACGGTGTCCAGCGTCAGCGTCAGGTCGTCCTTGCCACCCCGGAAGAAGTTTACCCCTTCCGCATTGAGCCCGACCTTGTTGGTCGGGAAGTGTATGCCCTGGCCGCCAGGACCCTGGATGGCCGGCGCGGCGGCGGAACCGGCCGGAAAGGTTGCGACATCCTCGAAGGTGACCGCATCGCCAAAGGTCACCGGCACGGCGAAGGGATCGTCCTTCGGCGAATCCAGCCGCGCCTCGAAACCCCAGACGTCACCGCTGACGAACAGGATGGCGGCGACGATCGTGTCTCCATCCTCGGCCGCGATGGAAAGGCCTGTATCCTCAACCGCTCCGCTTTCGTCGACGAGCGCGCTGTGCACCAGGTCGCCATTGACGTAGAAGCCGACCGTGATCTGGGCCGCGCCGTCGTGATGGGTGATGCGGCCGTAGAAGCGGTCGAATGTCACGTCGCCGCGAAAGCTGCTTTCGATGGTGACGTTGCCGAGCGGGATCGTCGTCTCGTCGGGATTGTAAATACGGATGCCGGCGGCCGCTCCCGCGACCGCGCCGGGATAGCCGCGGTCGCCCTTGGCCGTCACCAGCTCCCAGTAGGCATTCGCGGTTGTCGGAAGGGTCGGCGGCTCATGATTGGTCCCCGCCTGAATCGCGATCCAGCTCGAGCCCAGATGCTGCACGACGTCGCTGACACTGTAAGCGACAGCGTCGTCCCACTCTGACTCCCAGTCCATCTTTGCAACTTCGGCGGCCGCGGCCGACGCCGCCGCCGCCGAGGCCGATGTTGCGGCGCTGCCCGCTTGCGTCGTGGCGATGCCTGCCTGCGTGGTCGCCGTGCTGGCGGAGCTCGAGGCGGAGCTTGCCGAGGTGGAGGCAGCCGAGGCGCTCGAGGCGGCCGCGGCCGCGGATGTCGCCGCGGCGGCCGCCGATTCCTCGGCCGACGCGGCGTCGGAAACCACCACGCCCCAATCGGCATCGCTGTCGGAAAGCTTGACATACATGATCGCCAGGTCGCCTGAGCCGTCCGGCGGCACGTCGAGATAGAGGAAGCCCTGCTTCTGGGCGTCATAGGCGTCGCGGGCATTGGTCCCCATCTCGCCATAGGCGTTGGGAGACATCAGCAGGCCGGCGTTGAGGCGCGCGAGCAGCGCCTGCACGGAAAAGTTCACGACGGCGGCCGAGGCCCAGCCGGCGCCGCGCACGATCTTGTAGGACTGGCCGGCTCCTGTCGCGCCGGCCCAGGCCGGGTAGACGGTGAGGTGGGTATCGTCCTCGACCGAGACGATGACGGCCGAGCCGCCAGCCGCCCGCAGCTCGTCGCCGGGCTTCGCATTGGCGAGCAGGGCCGTGCCCGAGAAAGCGAGCGCGGTCGATGCTGCTAGCGTCACCGTGCCGGCATCGTAGAAGATCGCGTCGGACATTCTTCTCTCGCTATTTCAGGTGAGCTGTCGCGTCGGTGCCGTCGGGGCGACGCGGGAAGGCGGCCAGCATCGCCGCCGCGTCGCCAGCCTTCGTGATGTCGCGCAGCGCCTGCCGATAGGCCGCCCATTCCGGCATCGGTGGCCGGTCGGCCAGCGCGGTCCAGTCGGAAGCCGAGAGCTCATTGAAGCGCACGACAAGAATATCGCGCTCGGTCGGTGCCGGCTTGAATTCCTCGAATGAACCGTCGGCGACAAGCCGGAAGCGCCGGCCCATGCCAGCGTCCCGCATTATCTCCGGTCTTTCCCGGTAGGTGAAGGCGTCAGTGTCGGACGGCAACTCCTCACCGCCCCACGACTGTGACCCGACCACGACAAGGTCGCCCTTCCGGATCTTGACGATTGTTCTCATCGCTTGCCCACCACCAGCGAGCCCGTCCAATGCTCCACCGTGACCGTCGTTTCGCCGCGGAACGCGAGGTTCGCGGCAATCGTCAAGGGGCCGTTGCTTGCCGAGGTGTATTCCTCGACCTTGGAGATCGAGACGGCGGTCTGCCGCGTCGCGCTGCCAGACGGGGACTCCACTTCAATCGATCCGGTGACGCCCACAATGTCGGCCGTGAACTTCCATCCCCCATTGCCCGTGTAGGAAAGGAAGACGGTGAAATCGGCCTTGATGTAGACGGTGTCGCCGGACGGGATGTAAACGCTGAGGTCGGAAAGGGTGAGAGCCCCTGCCGCACTGCCACCGAGACCGGTTCCCACGATTGGGCCGTCTTCGGTGGCGAAGATCGGCGTCGTGACCGCTTGCCCATTGATCTTCTGAGTGATCACCGAATCGGCCACCAGCTTGTCGGTCTCGACCGAATTTGCCGCCAGCTTGTTGGCCGTCACCGAACCATCGACGACCAGGTCGGCGCCGTTCCGGCGGAAGCATTCGATGTTGGTGAGCCACACCGTGCCGGCCGTGCTCGACCGCTGAATGCGGAAATAGGCGCGGCCGTCGGCATTGGCCGTGAAGTCGTGGCTCACCTTCGACACCGACGTGCCGAAAGTCGGTGTCCAGGCCGAGCCGCTGGAGGCAAAGGTCCCCGACGGGTCGAGGATGTACATCTGGATGGAGATGGTGCGCGAGGCATCCGCCACGCCCAGCATCTCCATGCGGAATTCCTGCCCGTTCTCGACCGGAATGCCGTGCTTCTGGTTGTCGGTGCCGGCCGGGTTGTAGTCGTTGTAGAAGAGGAAGTTGCCGGAAAGGGTCAGCTTCAGGCAGAACTGGGTCGGCAGGTCGTTGGTCGGGTCGGTGCCGGCGACGACATCGAGCTGCGCGGCGCCGGTGTTGATGTACCAGCCGATGATGTCGTAGGCGGCTGCCGGGTTGACCAGCCCCTGGTCGGCGAAATCGCCGTTGCGGATGAGGTTGGAAAGGTTCGCCACCGTCATCCGGCTGGCCGAGACGATGAAGTCATACTCCACCGAGCCGTCGAGCTTCTGGATGCCGCGCAGGACGAAGCCGCCGGTCGTGCCGTTGATGTCGCCGACCACGCCATACTGCACGGCGAGCCCATTGTAGGACGCGGTCAGGTTCGAGATGCTGGCGGTGTTCGTGCCGACGGAGGTCTCGACAGTGTTGATCTGGCTGGCCAGCGCGAAGGAGGTCGCGCCGTTGCCGATCGCATAGACCGAGGTGTTGTTCGGGTTGGTGCCCCAGTTCGAGTTGACCGTGGCGACCTTGGTCGAGCCGTTATAGGCGGTGATGTAGCGTGTCTGCCCGGCGCCCTGGCCGGAGGTGATAGTCACCGGCAGGCCGAAATAGTAGTTCGTCACCGCCGACGAGCCGGCCGCCAGCGTGATGGTGGAGGAGCTGCCGGCCTGCGCCGTGCCGGTCACCGGCGTCTTCAGGCTTTCGACGCGTGCGGTTTGCGCCGAGATGGAGCTCGCATTGGCGGCGACGTTGCCCTCTGCCGTGGTCACCCGCGCCTCGAGCGCGGTGTAGTCGGTCACCAGGATCGAGATGCCATCGGCATTGTTCTGGATGTCGACGCCCTGCGCCGTCACCACGGAGCCCAGCGCCGCCAGCCCCGTGGTCGGGTTCTCGACCACCGCCACCAGCGCGTTGAGCGAGGTGAGCAGCGCCGACGTCTCCGAAAGCCGGATCTGGCTTTCCTGCAGGATCGCTCCGAATGCATTCGCGTTGGCGACTTTGACCAGCTGCACGTCGGTATAGGTCTGGCCCTGGTGCGTGGCCTGAGCTTCTCCGAGCCGATCTTCGACTGCTCGCACCTCGTCGCGCACGCGCATCACGGACTGGCTGACTTCGTCGAGCACGGCCCGGAACGCCGCCGACAGCTTCGACCGGTCGAGCACACCGTCCAGCACGTCTCCCGGCGCAGCCACCGCCGGCGCGCTGGGCGTCGTTGCCGCCAGCCAGGCCGACCAGTCGTGCGGCCGGCCGGACGCCGTGCTCACATAGCGGCCGCGCACCTCATAGGCCGTCTCCTGGATGATCGACTGGGTGATGACGGCCTTGCCGACCTCATAGTTCGAGGTCGAGCCGTTGTGCACCAGCTCGTCGTCCGGATCGCCCTCGAGCTTGACCTCCCATTCGACGCCGTCGATGTCGGCCTGGTCGCCGTCCCATTCGAGGAGGATCGCCGGCCGCAGCGAGCCGTTGTCGCCTTCGAGCAGCACGCCGGTCGCGTTCCAGTCGACGATGACTTGCGGCGAGGGCCGCACGATCACCGGCGGAACGTTGACCGGCGGAATGTAGACGTCCGGTGGGTTATAGTCGGCCGGGTCGACCTCGGTACAGTCGACCACGACGTCGAGATTGGCCTTGTCGACCGCGCCCTCGATCCGGAACAGCTTCGTGTCGTAGCTGTTGCGCACGCTGCCCCAGGCGAAGAAGCCGTTCGGCACCGCCTTCGCCCAGAACTCGGGCGGCAGCACGATCGTGTGCCGGCGGAAGCGCCGCGCCTCCTCCAGCGCCGAGAGCTGCAGCCGCTGCACCTGAGCAGGGTAGGGCACCATGTCGAGCGTCGGGTCGGCCATCAGCCGCCGGCCGCCGTCCAGCGCCTCGAGGTCGGGCCGGTAGAGCGCCGGCGCCGTCTTGATGTTCCAGGCCTCGCCCGGGTTCGGATAGCGCGCCTGCACCCCGTTCACCGTCGCGTCGAGCCCGAAGAACGGCGTGAAGCTCTGCTCGTCGGTCGAGATGATGTCGGCGTCGCTGATGGTGAAGGCCGCCTCGCCGGGCGCGCCGACATGCAGCGTGTAGACGCCGCCCACCTCGGCCGGCCGGCCGGCGCAGGCCGTGGCGATCGCCTCGATGGCGTCCGCCAGCGGAGCGCCCACCTGGATCTCGCCGCCCGAGCGGTACTGCGGCTCCGGCCCGTCGAGCCCGTCGACCTCCTGCCGGCATTTACCGATAGCGGCGATCCAGTCGGCGGCGGGCAGCCGGGCCGCCGTCACGCCCTGCAGGCCATAGAGCCAGCTGCCGCCATAGGTGACGCCGCGCAGCAGATTGTACATCTGCACGGCGGGCAGGAAGTCGCCGTCGCCGCCCCAGGTCGCGGGATCGTCCCAGCGCTGGTCGCCGTCGCCGCCGGCCGAGGAATCCTTCGAGACGTCGTAGAGCTTCAGCCCGGCGAGCTCGAACTTGAAGGCCGGGAAGCCGGTCCACAGGTCCTCGTGCACCAGGCTGGTCACCACCACGTAGGGACAGCCGGTGCCGATCCGGGTGCTCTCATAGGGCCGGCCGTCGTCGGGCCGCGCCACCGTGTCGGTCAGGAAGGCCGGCGCGGCGGTCTGGGTGCCGTCGAACCAGTGCAGCCAGAGATAGTCACGGCCCTCGCGGCGGTATTCCTCGACCGGAAATCCCTTGCCGTCATTGTCCGGCTCGTCCCACAGGATCGTGCATTTCTCGCCGTTCACCCAGAAGCCCCACAGGCCCTGCACCGGCATGTCGGCGAGGCAGATGACCTGCGTCAGGAAGGCGTTCGGTGAATCGCCCGCCTTGCCCCAGGCATTGGCGTAGACGAGGCTGCCGGCGGTGGCGCAGTTGCCGAGCAGGATCGAGCGCGGCACGTCGCCGCCGGCCTGCAGCTTGCCCTGGACGGAAAAGCCCGGCTTCTTCGGCTTGCCGGCGAGCGCCTGCTGCAGCAGCGAGATGCCGACGGAGATGACCGCCTTGAGCAGCGCCCCGCCGATGCCGGCGAGCAGGCCGCCGCCACCCAGGAACGACGAGACGGCCGTGAAGGCCGCGCCGATCGCGCTGACGACAGCGGTGAAGATGGGCATGGCTTAGAGCAGCTTCAGCCAGGTGGTTTCGGATGGCGCGAAGCCGCGCCGTTCGTAGAGGCGGCGCACGCGCACGTCGCCCATCTCGGCGAGGCCGAGCGCGCGGCAGCCCATGTGGACGGCCCAGCGCTCGTATTCGTCGAGCAGCGCGGTCGCCGCCCGCCCGCGCGCGTCCGGGTCGACCCAGAAGATGTGCTCGGTGGCGAGCGGCTGCGGCGTCACCGGCGACACGATCACGCTGGCGGCCAGCATGCCGTTGGCAGCGCCGGGCTCGCCGGTCACCAGCACGATCGACATGACGTCGCGCTGCAGCTTCGAGAAGGTTCGCGCGGCATGCACTTCATCGAACGGAAACGGCGAGGCGCCGGCGGCATGGTACGCCCGCGCCATCGCGACGACGCGCTCGCTGTCGATCGCCACCGCCCGCCGCACCACGCGCGAGTTGCCAATCTCCCCCCTTGTGGGGGAGATGCCCGGCAGGGCAGAGGAGGGTGCCTCGCGCCCGCCCTCATTCTGAGCCCGTCGAAGGATCACTTCACCGGCCCCCAGTCCTGCCAGCGCGTCTTGCCGCCGCCGCCGCCCGACTTGTCGCCGAGGTTGCCGCTGTGCTTGCCCCAGAAGATTTCCCAGTCGCCGACGGTGCCGGCATCCTTGAAGAAGTCGTCGCCGGGCGCCCGCACGATCTGGCTCTCATGGCTGCGCGTGTCCGGGTTGGCGCGCGTCATCTCGCGCGTGTGCGACACGCAGGAGAGCGTCACCGCGCCGTCTTCGCCTTCCGCCGGCGTGGTGATCTCGATCTCGTCGACGAAGCCGAAGAAGCGGCACTCGGCCGGCGCCACCATCACGCGGCCGCCTGGGTGGAAGAGGCCGCGGTGGATTTCGACGCGCGCCTGGCGCGCCTCGTATTCGCGCACCGCCAGTGTCACCACGTCCTCGAGCTGCGACAGCCGGATGCGCACCGTCTGCACCTGCAGCTGCGCCACCGCCGGAATGTCGTCGATCGCGATCAGGCTGGAGCCGGCGCCGAGGAACTCCCGGCTCTCGGCTATGCCGGTGTTGGGGTCGATGACCTCGGCAGAGGTCGCGCCGATGTCCGACCAGAAGCCGACATAGGCGGTCTCGCCGGTGCCGCGGTCGCGCGCGAAGATCGACAGGAAGTCGCGCGCCGTCAGCAGCCGCTGCTCGAGCGCCGCCTGGTTCTCTGCCGAGATCGCTCTCACCGAGCCTCACCCTGAGCTTGTCGAAGGATCACAGCGACTGCCATGCGGCGAAGGCCAAGGTGCCATTGCCGGTGCCCTTGTCGACGCTGGCCTGCAGAGACTTCGGCTCCATCCGCATCAGGCAGCGCGGATTGCCGACCCGCACCGCATCGCCGCTCTCCGCGTCCGGCAGCAGATAGGGCCGCACGCCGAAGGCCGAGCCGTTGGTCGAGCCCTGGACGCAGCGGTAGAGCCCGTCGCCGACCGAGATCATGTCGCCGATGTTGAGCGTCAGGCCGGAGGCCCCGGAGAGCGACAGGCTGGCGCGGTCCGTCGCGATCGTGCCCACCGTCACGCTGCCGGGCAGGCCCGCGCCGTTCGCGTGCGCAGAGGGCCAGCGGCGGGCCAGCTTGAAGCCGTAAAAGGTGCCGGCGCCGTCTTCCAGCGTCTCCAGCATGGCCTGCCAGTAGTCGAAGGCGTTCGGCTGCAGGGTTCTCGTCTCCCACTGGCCGCGCCACAGCGCCGTGCCCATGTCCTTCACGCGCGTCGCCCCGCCAGCCTGGCGCGACACCTCGTTGCGGTGCATGAGCTTGAACTCCGTCTCCCAGCCCGGAAAGTCGAGCAGGAAGTCGACCGGATAGCTGATCGGCATCAGTCTTCCTTGCGCAGCCTGCGGTCGCGGCGGCCGTCGCGCACGGCGGTGATGACGCGAGAGTCGAAGGTGGCGCGCTCCTTCATCATGATGCGCTCCAGGCGCGCCACCGCCTCGATCGAGGCCCCGCGATTGTCGATCATCGGGTTGTAGTGGATCGAGACGCCGCCATAGTTGTCGTCGCGCCCGTTGCGGTAGCCGCGCGGCAGCACCACCTCGCCGCGCTCGAGGATCGCCGGCACCTCTCCGGCCCGCAGCCCCGGAAAGCCGCCGCCGTGAAAGCGCGGCGCGCCGGCGAACATCGCCGGATTGACGCCGTGGCGATGCATGCTCGCCTGTCCGACGACACCCCCGCCGTGCCACAGTCCAACGCCGCCGGCCGTGACGCCGCCGGCGAGGCCACCGCCACCACCGCCAAAGATGGCGCCGACGATCGAGCCGAGCAGGGTGCCGCCCCCTGCGGTGGGCATGGAGAGCAGCTGCTGCAGGATCTGCGCGAGGATGCCGAGCAGTTCGCTGGCCGTGATCTTGCCGTCGGCGAGCGCACTGGCGAGGCCCTGGATGGCGGTGACGCCGATCTGGCCGAGCGCGGCATACTGCTGCTGCAGCATCGCCGTGGCGTCGACCGTCTGGCTGGTGACCTCGCGCAGGCCTTCCCAGTTGTCGACGAGCTCGCCGCTGCCCGACCCGCCGTTGAACAGGTCGGCCTCGGCGTTGCGGCGCTTCCTGTTGACTCCGCCATTGTCGGAGCCGAGGCCGCGGATCGCCGCGCCGACGTCGCCATGGCTCAGGATGGCGTCGACGATCTTCTGCGGCAGCTCGCCGTAATTGTAGGTGATCGACGTGAGCGCCGCCTTCTGCTCCTCGGTGAAGGCGTTCCAGGTGTCCGCGCCGATCGCGTTGACGATCGACAGCTGGAACTCGCCGATGCGGCGGGCAAGGTCGCGGTTGGCGTCGGCGACCGAAACCAGCGTCGTCTGCAGCACCTGGCTGACGCTGCCGTCGGCGCCCGTGGTGGTGTCGGAGCCGTAGCCGACGCGCCAGGCGTTCGTGTCCCAGTAGGCCGAGCCCGAATACCCCTCGAACTTCTTGATGAACGCCATGGCCATGGCATCGCCGGCCGCCGAGCCAGCATCGGAAAAGTAGGGGTCGACCCGCGCTGTCGGTACAATGTCGGTCGAAGCAGGCAAATTGCTTAGCCGGTCGCCCTTGCCGCTGCTGACCCCGTCGGTGCCAGCCGGCGCGTTCTTTAGCAGCTCTTCGCGAAGCTTAGGCAGTGCGCGCTTGCGCAACTCTGCCGCGATGCGCGTCATCTCTTCGTCGATTGCCTTCAATTCCGTGGCAGCATCCTTGCCGATCAGGGCGAGGGCGGAATCCTCCAGAGTGCCTTTTTGCTTTTCCAGCTGGCCGCGCCGCGTCATCAACTCGGCGAGGCGCCCCTCAAGGATGACGGTCGAGCGGTCTTGCACCTCGCGAAATGATTCTACGAAGCTCTGCAGCGAACTGGCCGCCTCCACGATTGCCGTCTTGAGGGCGGTCCCTACGGTTGTCACGACCGCCTGGAACTTCCGGTCGAGCTCGTCGGCCTTGCGGATGAGCTGGTCGTCGATGACGATGCCCAGGTCGTTCGCCGCCTGGATCGTGGCGCGGATGCCCTCCTCGCCCTGGCCGATCAGCTGCACGAATTTTTCGCCGGCGCCGCCGCCGAAGATCTCGTCGGCGATCCGGATCTGCGAGGCGCGGTCGAGCTGCCCGAGCTTCCCGATGATCTCGGTGAAGAGCGCCGATGGGTCCTTCAGCTTTTCGCGCAGGCTTTCGGCCGTGTAGCCCAGCCGCTGGAACGCCTCGGCCGCCGGGCCGCCGCCGGTCGCCGCCCATTCGTCGGCGCGGATGTTGAGCTCGCGGATGCCATCGACGAGGCTGTCGACGCCGATGCGGTTCTGCTTCGCCACATAGCCGAGCTCCTGGAACGCCTTGGTCGACAGGCCGGCCCGCCGCGCCTGGTCGCCGATCTCGGCCATGCCCCGAGCCACGTCCTGAACCACCTTACCGAGACCGGCGATGCCGCCGGCAGCGGCTCCGGCCAGCAGGCCCTGCCCAAAGGCCTTGAACATGCCCCCGAGCTGCGATTCGACGCGAGCGCGAGCGGTCGCGGTGCGCTTCTCGACCTCGCCCATGCCGCGATCGGCCGTGCGGACCGCCTTCATGATGTTCTTTTCGAACTCGGCGATCCGCAGCTCCATGCGGGCGTAGAGTGCCGGTTCACCGGCCATCGTTGAAATCCTTCACGGCCTTGTTGAGCGCCCGTCGCCGCCGCGAGTTGAACTTCTTCCTCAGCAGCCGATAGGTCGGCCAGAAGAACGGGTTGGGCGTCTGCTTCACCGTCCCGAATTCTTGGGCCGTCGCGTAATCGAACGGCCCGCCGGCGCTGGGCTTCGTGGTGGCCTGGCCTCCGGCCCGAACGATCTGGCCGCCGGTGTCCGACTTGTAGTGCCGGATGGAATCGGCGAGCGGCGTGCCGTCTTCCGGGTCCCGGGGCACCGCCGCCTTGGCCGCCTGCACCCATTCCTCGGCGTTCTGCGCATTGGCCTTGTCCACCTCGGCGCGGATCGCCGCCGGCACGCGCATCAGCTTGCGCCGGAACTCTTCGAGGCCGTTCTTACTGGCCATCGTCCCCATCCTGAGCCGGAGCGCTGCCTTCGACGCTGCCAATCTCCCCCCTTGCGGGGGAGATGTCCGGCAGGACAGAGGGGGGTGCCTCGCTCCGCGCTTCGCCAGTGTCGGGGCGAGGGGCGGGGTTCTCCACCACAGGTTCCATCCCGAACAGGAACCCGCCGGCGATCGCCATCGCGATCGGAAAACTCTCCGCCAGCGGCCGTGCCTCGACATGGCGCGCGATCGCCACCAGCACGTCGGTCGGGCCCATGCCGGCGCCCTGCAGCCCAAGGCGAATGAGGTCGCGCACCTGGGCAGCCGTCGCTTCCCGGCGCGCCTGCATCAGGTCGAAGGCGTGGAACAAGCTGCCATGCGCGGCTTCCCACTCCTCCGCCAGGCGCCAGGTGAGGGCGAATCTCTGGTCGGCCCTGGCCCCGAAGGGCTGCGTCACGGTCGCGAAGGTGTCAGCCACGAAACATCATCCTGAACTCGTCGAAAGGATCATCCGTGTGCCGCGAGCACGGCAGCCTCGAACTCGTCGTCGGAAGGCGCGTTGGACGGGTCGGAGCCCTTGCCGTGCGCCTTGTTCCACTGCCGGGAGATCGCCGACCACTGGCCGAGCGACAGCGCCCCGACGTCATGGATGTTCATCATCACCGCGTTGCCGTGGATCGCCACGAAGTCGAGGCGCGAAGGTCCGCCTTCGGTTGGGGAGGACGCGGGCGCCTCGTCGCCCCCATGCACGCGTGCCAGCGCGGCGAGAAGCACGGCCAGGGCGAGCCCGCAGGCCGGGTCCGGGGCGCGGGCCGAAAGAACCTGTCGCGCCAGCGTTGCCGCCCGCGCGGCCGCCATGCCGCCGCCGACCAGGCCGAGCCGAACCACTTCCACCAGGTGCCGCAGGCGGAAATCCTCCCCGCGCGCAACGATCGCTCGCACGATCGCGAACACGGAGGCCGCGCAGCTCGCCTCCAGTTCCTCGATCTCGGCGAGCGCCAGCCGGAAGGTGCGGAGCCGTCCGGCGAAGGACAGCTCCACCGCGCCATGCCGGTTCATCAGCTGGCGTCGGTCCAGGTGAGCGGCCCCGACGACACGAGGGTAACCGAAACCGTCGCCTTACCCTTGCGGGTGCCGGCGATTTCCATGGCCGTGAGGTGGAACGCGCCGGCCCAGTAGCCGCCGCCATTGCCGGCGGTCACGTCCACCTTGATGCGCACGTTCTTGGTGGCGTTGGCCTTGAACCAGGTGAACCAGGTCTCGACCGAGGAGGTGTGCAGCTTGCCGGCGCCGGTCACGGTGGCCGACAGCCCATCCTTCTCGGTCACCTTCCACGCCGGGTCCTCGGGCGTATCGCAGGTGGGCGTGATCTCCTGCGTGATGTCGGAGGAGAACTGGATACCGCGATCGGTATTGATGAGGCAGTCATGCGCGAAAACCTCGGGGCCGGCGCCGTCGCCGATCTGCACGAGCAGCTTCTCGCCGTTCATCACTTTGACGTCAGCCATCGGAATCTCCTGTGGTGCCTGGGCTCAGTCGGGTTGCAGTTCGTGGCGCACGGTCACGACGCCGTGCTCGGTGATGCCGTCCGGGTCGCGCAGGAAGCGCATCTCCTCGATCGCCGCGACGACGACGGTGAAGCCGCTGACGGCCAGGTCTTCGGTCGCGACCCGCGCGGCAACTTCCGCCGCCAGGATCTTGACCTCGGATTTCGAGCCTTCGTTCGGCCGGCTCCACACATGCAGTGTGGAGTAGGCCTCCCAGGCATCGCCGCAGCTGTCGCCGTCATCGAGCACCTGCTCGTCGCCGATCGTCACGCGCGGGAAGCCTGCATTTTTCGGCACGCGATCGTAGACCGCGCCGCTGGCGACGGCCGGCGAGGCCATGAGCGCGGCATAGATCGCCTTCTGCAGCGCGTCGCCGATCAATTGACCATGCCTCCGGTTCCGCGGTAGCTGTCAGCGATGAGCGAGACCCTTTCACTCACCGTTGGCCGCGATGGTGCCGCCCTGCTCGACGCCGCCGGGAGCGCCTGGCGGCAGGGCAGCGAATTCCTCCACGCCGGTGCGGCGTGGGAGCTGACACAGCTGGACATCGAGCTTTCCGCCAACGGCGATCTCATTGGCGGCTGCATCGAGGCGGTCACGTCGCGACGCCTGCCTCGCACAGGAAGTCTATAAACGCCCGATCAGGGCTGGGCGTGATGTCGCGGATGTTGAACAGTGTGCCGGCGCGCTTGTCGGCGATGCGCCAGTCACCGGTCACGGCCCGCGAGGCCGTCGAACTGCGCACCCGGATCACCAGCGTGTGACGCCCCTCGAGGCGCGCCGCCAGCACGCTCTCGCCGCCGCGCAGATGAATGAACTGCGCCCGCGCCTCGAACTGCTCGGCGAACCCGTCGAGCACGCCGCCGGCCCCGTCGGAGCCTGACTGCGGCGCCTCGAAGCCGACCCGCTCGACCAGGTCACCCGCGCCGGAAGTCTTCGCCATCGTCCGCCTTGCTGGCAATGGACGGCGCGACGGTCCGCTCCGCCCGGTCGCCCGCCTTGCGCTCGCACTCCCGCGTGACGTTGGCCACGGTGCCGGCCGTGTAGGCGACCGTGACCCGTCCGCCATGCGCCGCCGGCGAGAAGTCGAAGTCCCTCACAAACCGCACCCACATGGCTACACACGCCGCCGGCGCAGCGGCTTGACCAGCATGTCGAAGCCGTGCGGCACGGAGGCCTTTGCTCCGTCCGCCACCGCCTCGCGGTTGGCATACCAGTGCGCCACCAGCATCAGGATCGCGGTCTTGGCCGCCGGCGGAACGGCGTTCACCGCCGCGCCAGCCACATAGGTCACGCGCAACGCGTCGCGCCGGTCGTAGACGGACGGCCAGTCCTGGTCCGGCTTCAGCCCGAGATAGTTTCCCCGCGCGTCCGCGAACAGCTGATAGACAGAGGACGCCAGCGTCTGGCTGGCATTGTCGGCGTCGTAGTAGGTAACGGACGTCACCGAGGCGACCGGCCAGATGGCGAGCCGCAGCGGGTCGCAGGGGTGCGGGAAATCCTGCTGCCAGGTCTGTGTCACCAGCGCCCGCCCGCCGAGCACGCCGGCATGGCCGTCGAGATGGTCGACGGCCGCTGCGATCAGGCCGGTGATCACGGCGTCGTCGTCGTCGAAATCGACGCGACACGCCGCCTTGGCCTCGGCGAGCGTCACCGGCGTTTCCGCCGGCGCCACGGTGCGGACGGGCTTGAGCATCTTACTCGGCCGGCGCCTTCTTCTTCCTCGACGCCTTCACAGGCGACGGCTCGCCGTCACCCTGGCTTGCATCATCCTCGGTGGCTGGCGATTCCTCGGGCAGCTCCTCGGCCCAGCCTTCCTTGACAGCAACTGCGGCGAGGTCGCCGGCGATCTCCTCGCCGACGGCGATGGTCCGCGAGACCGCCTCATTGTCGGGGCGGCCGGGAAACGCGGTCTTCACGATGACCTTCATGTCAGTGCTCCTTCTGATCGCCGGCCATGAGCCGGTTGGGATGGCGGGTGTGGTCGTAGCGCCGCTCGACCTCGGCGGCGGTCGGCTTGTCGGTGCGGTCCTGCAAGGTGACCGTCAGCCCGGACGCGCCACGGTTGATATGCACGTTGACGCAGTCGTAGCCGTAGAGCAGTTCGCGCTCGGGCGCGCAGGCGTCCAGCAACGAGCTCTGCTCGGGTACGGTGATCTCGATGCCGCGGGATGAAGCGACCCCGAGCCAGAATTCGCAGCAGGCGCGGCCGCGTTCGGCCGAATGCGCATTGGGCAGCGTGTAGTCGATACCAAAAAGCGACATGCGCTTCACGCCGATCAGGATGGCGAAGGCGATCGCGTAGGCGGCGGTCGAGTTGAAGTAGGGCGTGCCGTTGCCGTCCAGGCTTGCGTCGAGCAGCTCGGCTAGGGGGAAAGGCACCAGGCCAGGATAGCCGGGGCGCACGACGCTCGTGTAGACGGGGCCGGGATGCGACTTCAGCCAACGCACCATGGCGGCGATGTTGCCGCCCGGGTTGAGCGAGGCGCGGCCCTCCTGGATGGAAAGGTCGTCCATGTGGAAGACGCGGTCGCAAGCCACGACATCGGCGATCGCGTTGATGCCCCATACCTCGTCGCAATAGGCCGAGCGTCCGCCCAGGCGCTTCGTCACCTCGACAAAGGCGTTGACGGACGGCCCAAGGCCGAGGATGGCGACATGGCCGGGCGTCGGGCGCCCGGCCAGGGAGTGGATGGTCATCAGGCGACCGGCGCGATGTCGGGGTCGCCGAGCACGAGCTGCGCCGCCACCAGGCCGGTGGCATGGCCAACGCCGTACACCCTGATCTTCAGGTAGCGCTTGTTGCCGCGATAGCCGATGCTGGCGCTCTTGTTCTTGCCGACGCCGGAGGTGCGCGGGTTCTCGGCCGGGCAGCCGACATTCGCCTCGGTCCCGATCAGGTCGGCGTCCGCTACCGAGGTGAAGCTGTCGCCGGTCGCTGCCGCCTCGTAGATGATGACCGACGTGGTGTCGGCGACCGAGGCCCCGCCGCTGCCATGGTTCACGATGAACTCGGCCGAGCGGTACATGACGCCGTTCTGCATGCGGTCGAGGATGCCAGAGAGGGCGCCGTTCGCGATTCCAGTCGTGCCCACCGCCTTCGGTTCGATGGCGCGCAGCACCTTGATGTTCGAGTGCAGGTCCTTCATCGGACTGCTCCTTCGCGTAAATGATGGTTGTGGAGGATGGCGCCGGCGCGCGGAACGCGCCGGCCTGTTTCCCGTCAGGAAGGAACGGCCTCGATCAGCTCGAGGCGCACTTCAGCAGCTTGATCGCCTCGAAGTTCTGGACGCCGCCGCCGACCCGCTTGGTGGTGTAGAACAGCACGTAGGGCTTGGCGGTGTACGGGTCGCGCAGCACGCGAATGCCCTGGCGGTCGACGATCAGGTAGCCGCGCTGGAAGTCGCCGAAGGCGACCGGGTAGGCGTTGCTCCCGACGTCCGACATGTTGTCGTCGTCGATGATCGGATAGCCGAGCAGCGTGGCCGGCTGGCCGGCCTGGATGCCGGGCTGCCACAGGTAGTTGTCCTGGTCGTCCTTGAACTTCCGGACCTTGCCCTGGACCTTGCGGTTCATCAGCCAGCGCGCGTTCTGGCGATAGCCCTGCTTCAGCGCCACGGTCACGTCGATGAGGGCATCTGCCGAATCCTCGGTGTTGAAGTCGGCCGAGGCGCCGGTGGCGATGTAGCCGAGCTTGCCCCAGGCATAGGAGGCATCGGCGACGGTCGTGTAGGAGAGCAGGCCGCGCGGCTTCTTGACGCCATCGCCGCTGATGAAGGCCGCCCCCTCCGCTTCCGCGAAGGAGATCGAGACCTCGTCGCCCAGCCAGGAGGCGATGTCGACCGCAGAGTCGTCGAGCAGGTTCTGCGTCGCCGCCGGGTTGGCATAGAGCTCCATCGCCGGATACTCCAGCGCCGAGAGAGTCGGCGTGTTGGTTTCCGTGCGCGACTCGCGCTCTCCGACCCAGCCGTAGCCCGCACCGCCCTGGTTCACCAGCTTGCGGTAGACGCCGGTCGAGATGGAGATCACGCGCGAGACGCTGCGCATCGCCGAGACGGTGCCCAGGATGCGGTCGATCGTGCTCTCCATTTCCTTCGGCACGGTATAGCCGCCGTCGGGATCGGAGTCGGTACGCAGCGAGGCCTTCACGGCGAGCTCGCCCAGGCCGGCGTCCACGCCCTTGCGGAAGAACTTGTCGAAGCCCGCGGCGTAGGCCGCCTGGTCGGGATCGTCGCCCTTGCCGACGCCGCCCACCTTCAGGGCCGCCATGGCCTTGTTGGTGTCGTCGATCGCCTTCTGCAGGTTGGTGATCTCGGAATTGATGCGGTCGACCTTCTCGGACTGGACGACATCGCCGAGCTTCTTCTTGATGTCGGCCTGTTCCTTCGTGTGCTCGGCCTTGAACGTCTCGAAGGTGCGCTGCAGTTCCTCGATCACCTTGTCGGCGTTGCCGCCGTCCGCGCGGATGGCCATGAGGCCGCGCGCGCGATGGTTTAGCTGGATGGTCATGCTGTTCTCCTATGAGCGCATGGTTTCGATCAGCCGCCGAATGGCGGCCACTTTGACGCCTGCATCGCGCGCGGCGTTCGGGTTGCGGCTTGCATCACGCAGGGCCGCGGGAGCCTGGAGCTCCGCAAGGATTTCGCTGCGCCGGTCGCGGGTGAAACCGGCCCGGGCGAGTGCGGCCTCGGTCTGCCGGCGCGCCATCAGGCGCTCGCGATGTGCAGCGTTCTTCTTGTCCTCACCGGTCTTGCCGGAGATCTTCTCGTCGACGGCGTCAGCGAAGCCCTTTTCGACCGCCTCGCTGGGGCCCATGAAGGTCTCGGCGTCCATCAGCTTCTCGACCTCGGCACGCTTCAGCCCGGTTCGAGCCTGGTAGATGTCCGCAAGCGCGCCATCGAATCCGTCGAACAGGTCTGCCGCGTCGCGCATGTCGTGCCGGTTGCCGATCACGATGCCCCAGGCGTTGTGCACCATCACGAAGGTGCCGAGGCCCATCCGGATTTCGTCCCCGGCCATTGCGATGATCGAGGCCGCCGACGCCGCCCACCCCAGCACCTCGACTGTGACCTTGGCGGGATGGGCCCGCAGCAGGTTGTAGATGGCGATACCCTCGAACATGTCGCCGCCTGGCGAATTGATCTGCACCGTCACCGGCTTCTCGCCGATCGAGCGCAGGGCCGCCGAAATCCGCTTGGCGGTCACGCCGGTGCCGCTCCAGAAATCCTCGCCGATGAAGTCGAGAACCGAGATGGTGGCATCGTCTTCGGACGCGGCCATCGGACCCGCCTCGGCCCAGCGGGACAGGACATCCGAAGGCGCATCCCACTGGTAGTTCTGTGGGCGTGCGAAGGTCTTTGCCTCAGGCAGGTTTCGCAGGCTCATCGCCATCGTCCTCTTCTTCTTTGGGCTTGTCCGCGCCACCGGCGGCATTTGGCGGGGCGTAGTATTCGTCGCCACCCTCACGCGGATTCATGTCTTCGAGTGCACGGACCTCGTTGGCGTTCTGCACGCCCCACTGGAGCGACTTTACGTGAGCCTCCCAGCGCGCCTTGATGTCGCCGCGCACCAGGGCGGCCCGGTTGAAGCGGGCATAGACGGCGTCGTCCTCGATCAGGTCGCGATTGACCGTCTCTTCCCAGGTCGTCAGCCAGTCCTCTTCGGTGTAGGTCACGAAGCCGTTGGTCTGCTGTTCCAGCCCGGTGCCCCAGCTGGTCGACTTCTCGGTGTCGCCGATCATGTGCGGCGGCACGCCGAAGAACATCGCGATGTCGGAACGCGAGAATTTCCGGCTTTCGATCCACTGCGCATCGACGGCTGACAGTGCCATCTGCGTGTAGGTCATCCCCTCTTCGAGAATCAGTTCCTTGCCCTCGCGCTCGCCGTTCGAGCGGAAGTCGTCGAGGCTGGCTTTCAGGTTGTCGTAGCCTTCGTCGCCGAGCTGGCCGGGATGCGTCAGGACCCCGCTGACCCGGCCGCCGTTGCGGAACATCGTGCCGCCGTGCTCGGTCATGGCCAGCGATTCGCCGATCGATTCCCGCGCAAAGGTGATGGCGGACACGCCGTGCACGCCGTCGAGCGTCAGCCCGACCAGGTGCATCACCTCGCGCTGCGCCAGGGTGATCCGTCGCCCGTCGCGCCTGGTGTAGACGTAGGTCAGGGTGAGATCGTCGTTCTGCCGGCACTCGACCCGGTCTGGGTGCAGCGGAATGAGCGCGATGATCGCCCCGCGCGAGCGGACGATCAGCGCATAGGCGTTTCCCCGCAGCAGCAGGTGGGCCTGCAGCATGCGCTTGAACTGTGATGGCGTCTGCCAGTCGTTCGGCTTGCGCCGCAGCAGCTTCCAGGCGGGATGGTCCGATGCGTCCTCGCGTGTCCGCTCGTCGACCCGGCGCTTGATGTCGAGCGGCAGGTTGGCGACAGGCCCGCAGATCAGCCGGACGCAGGCGAATACCGCGGGCGTGAGCATCGCCTTTTCCGGCGTCACCGCGTGACCGGATGCACTGACGTTGCCGGTGCGGAGTGCCTCCTCGAGCTCCTTTGCGGTTCGAATCTCGACGCCGCCGCCCGCACTTTGCACATGGGCGCGCACGGCCGTCTCTGCCTGGGCCACGGCGGCCTGGCGGCCGAGCAGTCGGTCGAACCACCCCATCCTCAGGCCACCCGCATCCGGCGTTTCGTATAGATCGACGGCCCCTTCGCCGATGGGTTCCAGCTCATCAGGATTGCCGCGCATTCCATGGCGATGAACGGGTCGATCTTGGCAGAGCCGGCGGCCTGCTTCGTCGCCATCGCGCTGTTGCCTTTCCGCTCGACCTTCACGTTGCCGACGCACCAGGCCATCAGCGCCAGGCCGGAATGGACTGCCGTGCCGTCGCTGAGCTTGCGCTCCAGCCCCCACAGCGCCGGCGCGAGCGCCGGACCCTGCCGCAGCCTGTGCAACATCGCGTCGGGGATGCCGGCGAGCGCCAGCGCCTCGATGATGGCGGCAACATTGTTCGGGTCGATGCCGATCGCGTTCTTCTCGGGTAGCAGCCCGGCCTGGAACACGCGGAAGATGATGTCGACCAGCTGGCCGACGTCGTCCGGCACCTCCGCGAACGTGAGCGACCCCTCCTGATCGAAGTCGTTGAGGTTGGCCGCTATGTCCTTTCGAAGCTCGAGCACCTTGGGATGCACGAAGGCGTGGTTCCAGATCAGCCAGCGCCGCGTCTCTCGCTCGCGCCCGATGACGCAGAGCCCCAGGAGGTCATCGAGCCCGCCGCCGTCGATGCCGATCGTCGCCACCTCGCTGCGCGCGATCAGCTCGTCGAGCGTCAGGGTTTCGTCGGCCTGCGCCGCCCAAAAGTCTGCCCCCCGCCAGCCATCGTCCGGGGTGCCGACGCCGATCTGAATGTTGAGATGCTGCGAGGCCCACACGCGGATCGCATGCTCGCCCTTCGAGCGTTCCGACAGCCAGTCCGCATGCAGGCTGTCCATCTGCACCGAGCGGCCGAGGTTCGGCATCACCATCGGCCAGTTGGCCGGGTCCTGCCACTGCTCCGGGTCCGAACCGATGTCGATCGGGAACTCGTAAAGCACCGGCAGCATCGGGCGGATTGCCTTGTCCTTGAACGCGCCGTCGCGGACCTTCCGCGCGAATCGCAGCTCGTCTTTGAAGGCCCCCACCGGGATCTCGTCGCTCTGGGTGGTGGTAATCAGCAGTTGCCCCTCCGGGGTCTTCTCCAGGCCACCGCGAATCTGTCGCAGAACTTTGGTCGTGTGCGGGCTGCGGCCGAGCAGATGGAGTTCGTCGAGCAGCACGAAGATCAGGATCGATCCGGTCAGGATGTTGAGGTCGAAGGTCTTCACCTTCATCTCCGACTTGGTGACCAGGTCCTCGATCGTCTTGATGTGGTCACGCGGCCGGAACCGCCGCTTCAGGTCCTGGTCCTCGTCGATCATCCCCACCGCCTGCTCGTAGGCCCGGTCGGAGATCGCCTGCGTCGGACCGACGAACAGTGCCTCGGCGCGTGGCCGCTGGTTCATCAGCATCACCGCCAGCATCAGCCCGGCGCTGTAGCTCGTCTTCGAGGAGCCCTTCGGCGCCATCGCGAAGATGTCGCGGATCATCCGCACCCTGTTGACCGGGTCCCAGGAGCCGAACGACGCCCGCACGATGTCGCGGAACCACTGACCCGCCGCGTGGCCGAGCTGCGGCGTGCCGGGCACATCGGGCAACCGCATCTGGTCGAAGAAGGCCAGGCCCAGCGCCGCCTCTTCCTCGAACAGCGGCAGATCGGGCACCAGCGAGCGCCCATCGCGGATGCGTTCCTCCCAGTCTACGCAGCTGAGGTCCCACACGGTCAGTTGACCTGTTGGCCCTGCCGGCGCGCCATCAACTCACCGAGCGGCGTGCCAAGGTCCGGCTGCTGCGCCGCTTGGCGCTCGGCCTCCTTCTTGCCGAGCTTGATCGGCTTCGGCTTGGTCGGCGAGGGCGGCCGCGACGTCTGCCCGTAGAGCATCAGGTCGTTGTGCTCCATGAACTTCCGGAACTCCTTGATCGCCCCGACATTGCCGTCTTGAACTCCGTCCCACAGCTTCATGGCGATCGCGGCGTCGAGCCGGTCGCGGGCCACGGTGCGGAAACGCAGCTCCGAAAAATAATGCTTCCGCAGGGTCGGCTGCGTGATGAACAGCGCGGCTGCGATCCGCTTGTTGCTCCAGCCAAGTGCGAGCAGCATGTTCACTTTTGCCCGGTTCTGGGCCGAAACGACGTGCTCCGGCCGTCCCCGCATGCCCCAGTTCGCGGGGACGGGATCTCCGAACAGGTCGACCACTGAAGGTTGGGTTTCGCTCATCACTCAAAAATTCGGCGGCGCCGAAAAAAAACCTGCGCCTGAGACGGGAAGCCACACC
>ERZ650311.160-NODE-160-length-44384-cov-10.473324_pt1 | contig 44384 bp, 64 predicted proteins | sample MGYA00376247_ERZ650311 | MGnify/ENA primary metagenome ERZ650311 (study PRJEB26733, sample SAMN07839324) | wastewater metagenome | biome: small river; feature: stream; material: water | place: USA: North Carolina | collected 2016-07-28 ... | reverse complement strand
CCATCCTCACCCCGCACGCGGGGCAGGTCAGGCCTTGGTCGATTTCGTTGGGTAGCATGTCGTTCTCCTTGCCTTTTCAGACGTGCATGGAAAGGGAATCGTTCTCTGCGTCGATGAAGACCCCACATCGAAGCAAGCAGACCACATCGTGTTCCGTGGCAACAGCGGCCAACGCTTCGAGGTCGACGCGAATCCAGATTTGATTGATCCCTGCCGCCAAAACGATCTTGTTGATCCCGCCTTTCCACGGAACCAAGCGATCCAGCAGAAGGAATGCACACAGGTCGAGACGCTTGGATGGCGGGTTGTCGATCTTGTCGAACTGGAAGATGTTGTGATCTTCACCAAGTCGCTCGAACAGCAGAATCAGGTCGGACACTTTCATATTCGTTCTCCTTGCCTTCACTGTACTGAGAAACCACACGGACGCAAGCCGTGTTGTGATTATTGCTCTCACCGCACCATCGCGACGAATCCCACGACGAGCATCGAGCACGCCAGCCCGATCGCGCCGAGGATGGGGTGCACGAACGCTGCCAGGAACACGCAGGACGCGATGACGCCGAGCATGATCCAGGGGTAGGGGCTGGACCTTGCGCGCTTGAACGTCGCGTCGTGGTGGCAGGCGTCGCAGGTGCAGGTGGGGTGGGGGTGGTTCATGGGTCAATCTCGCTTGCGCGAATCACCAGGACGGTCGACTTGTTCCGTTCGAGGTACTCGGCGAGATCCAGACCCTTGCCAAGCTCCTTGCGATCGAACGACGTCGCTTCCTCCAAGGTCGGGCTTCCGGTGGTTATGTAGTCCTCACCGCAACACTCGCACGTCACGTTGTTCGGGTCACGTCCGAACCGCTCGCGGAATACCTCGATGGCGCGCTCTTCGGGAGCTTCGATGTAGATGCGCTCGAAGTCGCCGATCTTGGTTCTGCCGCCGCTGCACATGTCCCAAAACTGTGTCCAAACCACGTCGTCACTCCTTGTTCAATCAGCCTTGCAACGCCGCAAGGGCCAGCGGCCCGGTGCGGTTTTTGGGTTGGTGGGGTGGGTCACTCTTCCGGCACGCCGTAGCCGCTCTCCTCGCCTCCCCAGGTGTTCCACACGCCGAGACCCATCACGCGCAGGGAGTAGCCGCGAGGGTCGCCACTGATGCGCAGGTCGAGCTTGTAGCGGTCTGCGAACATTGCACAGCGACCGCTCAGAATGCGCTCCCAGCGTTCCGCGTGCGTCTCGGTGGAACCAGCGCGCCAAGGGTTGCTGTACCACTCTTCGGAACACTCGCGCTCGTTGTGGCGCGTCAGGTCGCGCGCCAGCTTGCGCAGGTTGCGGTAGGCTTGCTGCGATGCGTCCCAATCCATCCCGCGCTTGTCGCGCAAGATGGCGGTGAACTTGGCGCGTTCCTCGAAAGCGGCTTCTCGTTTGGTGTTCATCGGTTCGTTCTCCTTGTTCGCGAAATCATAACACGGAATCACACGCGGTCAAGCGTGCTACGGGTTTTCTTGGTTTCCTTCTCCATGTCGTCGAAGGCGCGGCGAATTTGGTATTCGATCTCGGTGAACGCCGAGATCAGTCGATTGTGAACGCGCGTGATCGAGCGGACGACTTGCGGATTCTCGGCGGCCAAGTTCACCTCGTTTGCAAGCGTCTTCCAAGTATTATCGCGCTCCTCGCGAAACCGTTTCAGCAGGTAGTTCAGGTGGGGGTTCATCGTTCGAGATCCTTCGCGGGAATGATGACCACGAGTTGGCCGGACGCATTGCGCGTCACGCGGTACTCGTGGCCGTGAGCCTTGACGAGATCGCCCTCTCGAACATCACTCGTCTGATCGAAAATAACCTCGTAGTGTTCAACCTTCGGCAGATCGGGGAGGGCTTCGTAGGGGCCGAAGTTGAAGTTGGTGATTTCGGGGGTCATCGCTCACTCATCGCTTTGCGTCCCGCACAATCGGCACAGCCATTCGGACCACGCGCCCAATCGGGGATCAGTCGTTCCATTCGACGGAAGAAGTCCCAATTCGGATCGTCGACGCACTGGAACGATTCGCGCAGGTCGTCGACACTTCGCCACGCTTGATCGGTCCCGACGCTTACGAAAGTGTCGGTAACCGTGTCGAAGAAGGCGAAGAGGTAGCCGGTGTCGGACCCTACGAGACTCACGAAGCGGATCATGGTTCACCCTCGCTCAGTGTCCCGTCCGGGTGCCGGTACTTGACCGCGTAGCTTTCTCCATCGACCACGAGGGTCGACCCAAGAGACCGCGCTTGTCCCGCGTGGACCGTTTGCACCACAGCTTCCGCGAGGTCGCGCGCTTGAAACTGAAGCACGGCCTTGCCGGTCGTGACGTTGACGACGACCCACGGATTCAGGACGCGGAAGAAGGCATCCATCCAGCAGGCCGAACCCGGCATCGACCGCCAGATTGTGGTGATGAATTCGTCTTCCTCTTTCGTCATGCCGACGATTTGATTCTGAATCTGTCGCTTCGACCACAGTTCGATCGCTCGTTCCTGGTTCATGGTTTCCCCCGCATCGCGCGCATAATCTCGTCCGCGATGTCCCGCGCGACGTAGGCGAGCGCGAACTGGCCTGAGCGGGCGAGGGATCGCGCGTAGCGGCGCTCGTGCTTGTATTCGTGGATCATGGTTTCCATCATCGCGACTCCTGCATCACGAACTGAGCATGACCATTGCGCCAATCGTGGTGCATGAAGCGAGGAGCGCACGTGCACTCGTCACTCTCGTTTTCCAGGACGTAGCCGTACAGGTCGCGAGCAGGCCAGATGGTAGGCACGGCCTTCAGCGCCACACCCCTTGCCTGTTCGCAGCACGGATAAATCACGCCTTCGCACATGAGTGTGCACGGCTTCTGTTTGTCGCTCATCGTTTCAACTCCATTGCCGCACCATCGCGGCTTGCAATGCCGCAGGGGGCCGCGCCCCCGTTGGCAAGTGTCCAGGATTTCCGGATGGTTCGGTCAGCGCATCACGAGAAGGCGCAAGCTCACAAGGGGCGCAGCACCCCCGCCAAGGAAGCGCGTTAGTCCTGGATCGTCACAGACGGCCAGGATCGCCTCCATGACTTCGGCATCGTGCGCGTTGTCGCGGACCATCGCCGCGAGGGGAACAGCTCGCGCGAAGGTGATGCCATCCTCGCCGACCGCGAGGAAGGTGTACGGACCTTGCGCCTTGTGTTTCGTCGCGTTCATCGTCAACTCCTATCAGCGCAGGTTGCGCACGAGTGAGTTGAAGCCGTTCCATTCCGCCCGGACAAGGCCGATCGCGCGGGATGGATCGCTGCCCGCCGTCGCGCAGCACATCGCCGCGCGTTCGATCGCGCTCTTTCCAGCTTCGGTTTCCAGCCACGCTTCGAAGTCGGCATCCGAATCGCGCGCCGTCAATTCCTTGAATTCGGCGTCCTCGCGGCGACGATTGATCTCCTCGCAATTCTCGCGCAGAACACGAATCGCCTCGCGCGTCGGACGTGGCCGCTTGTCGTCTAGGCCTGCGCCATCGGTCGCCAGGATGAAATTCGCGTGTTCGATCGCGTCCTCGAGGACGTGAAACGAACTAGGGAAGGCAAGCCCGCTCTCGCGATGCGTCACAAGGCAGTTACTTTTCCCGTTCATATTGTGGATGAACAGTCGCCGGCAAGGCGATCGCCATTGCACCTCGACTTGTTCCTTGCCGTCAATGGTGGACGTTGTTTCCGTGTCGCGTGTTGCAGTCATCGTGTTCTCCATATCACCCGGTAGCGAACCGGGAGGCCTCATCAGCACGTCAGCGAGACGTGGACGCCCCGAAGGGCGTTTCGGCGGTTAGGTGATCGTGATCCGCACACTCTCCGAGTTCAGTAGCAGCGCCGTCGACCCCTTGCGACCCGTGTGCATTCGAAGGCAGTGGTCGCCATCGGTGCGCAGCATCGGGCGGCCAGCGGCGACCCAAGCGCGCCAGACCTTCGGCGTGATCGGCGTGTGGTGCGAGCCTACCGTGATCCAGACCTTGCGGCCTGAGTCGAGCGCGGTCGTGATCTTGGCGAGCATCACGGATGCGGTCGGCATGTCGTGGGTGGTAGTCATCGTGCACCCGCCTTTGCGATAGCGACGATCGCCTTGCGCAAACGCCGTGTCGGCCAGTTCGATTCGTGCGTCTGTGGTTTGTCGTGGTCGATCATGCGGGATGCTGCCTCGCGCATCATCCGCACCCAACGCGACGGGCGAGCCTCGCGCCATTCACGGACGAAGGAGAACACTTCGTGGTCGGTGGCGTCGCGGAGATTCATCGCGCACCTACTGGGAACGGAGAACCAGGATTCCATCGGTGCGATCCTCCAATCGTGGCATAGTCGGTGAACCGTTCGTCAGTTCGGACGACCCAGTGGGAAGTCTCCCAAACCGTGAGCGTGTACTTGCGAGGGTTCTCGCGCTTCGTCGCCTCGCGAACGCCGTCACGGAAGAGCCGCATCATCTCGCGGTGAGATCCAGTCGCGAGCACCTCGCCCGTGTATCGCTTGACAAGTCGCCATTGTGGTTTCGTGGTCATCGTGCACCGTCCTTGAGTCGCGAAGCATATGCGGCGCTGCTTGTTCGTCGATACCAGGAATCGACGATGTTTGAGGCCTCGAACAACTTGGATCGGACGTGCTTCAGTTCGCGCAATGCCTGTATCTGTTCGGCAGTCCTGTCGGCGCACCAACCGCGACGAGCATCCATGTCCAGGATCGCGTTGTGCATGCAGCATTCGTCCCAATTCATCGCTGGCTCATCGTTGAACTTGCGCCACAGCGACAAGGCGTACTCGAGACGCATCTGGTAGATGCGAGCCGAGCGCTCGGAAGCAGCGATCCAGCGACTGTTCCAGGTTTCGTAGTGGGCGTTCATCGCACACCGTCCTTGGCGAGAGCGCGATCCGTCTTGCGGATGAATGCCGCAAGCGTCTTGGCGATCCAAGCACGAGCAGCTGCGCAACCGTTGTTCTCGCCGTTGTTGTCAAAGCACGAGTAAGACCCGTAGCAGCGAGCCGAGACGAAGTGCTTTCCGTCGTGCGTGGTGTAGTGCGCCATGCCGATCGGCGAGTGCGCGTAGTCTGGCCGTTCCAGTAGATCGAAGTTGGTTTCGGTAGTGGTTTGGGCGTTCATCTCGTCAACTCCAAAGGGCGCACCATCGCGCCGTATGAAATACGCTGGCATTTTCTCGACCCGATTCACGACTTACAGCGACGCGAATCACAACGACGCGATGACGACGACGACGCAAGCTGTTGAGATCGCGAGAAATTGCGATCGACAAAACTTTTCTTTCGTGTTTTCCATTTCGTCCTAGAGGGTTTCGGTTCACCGTGAACTGTTGTTCATAGTTTCGTGTCGGTTTGACGTGGCTCGTGAAGGCGAGGAAGGAAGCGATTGCGGCGGGGCGGCGTGGGCGCTGATGGTGGGTGGATTCTGGGCGATGGAATTGGCAGGGCGGGGTAGGCGGAGTGCGGAATGGTGGTCGCAAAGCGTGACAGAACTGGATGTCTTTGGGCGTTAGAACGTGGGCTTGGGATGGATTGGATGGGTGCTGATGTGGTCGCGGCGAGTGAATGGTGGGTCACTCCCCCTCCCACTTCCCCCTGCCTCCTCTCCCTCCCCCTTCGTCCCACCGTCCACCACTTATCCACAAGTTATCCACATGTTATCCACAATCCCAAGGCGAGACTGTAACCCTGCCGGTCACACTGCCGCCACCACACGTCGCCAAGCACGAGACAGGATCGCGTCACCGGTCACGTCGCTCGTCATCGGTCACCAGACACGCACACCGTACGGGGGTCGGTTGAGCGTAACGCACGCGCGATCATGGGTCCCTGGATGATGTTGCCCACTCCCTGACGATCTCGCATCCGCAAACGAACTGGTTAATCCAACCCACTCGATACCAACCAACAGCCCACACCCTCGCGCAACCACTTCCACGCCAGGGTCCCTACCCACGCAAATCCACCCACTTCCCAAGCCTCCGGGTCCCTTCCGGGTCCCTCTCCGAAGTGGCGAAGCCACCCATGCAGAACGAGCAACGCGAGTTCGCAAGCGGCGAAGCCGCGCGGCAGTCTGGGATATGGGAAGCGTCGTTTCCGCTTGAGTGAAGACAGAGTGAGACCCTCCCCCTGTCGTCCCCCTCCCAAGAGCAGCTACCGGCTGGTAGGTCGGGGGGTTGCTCTATGAAGTGCGCGCGGCACGGGACGGTTGGGTCCCTAGAGCAGACGGGGTGTTTCCCGGAACAACGTCTTCGTCAGAAAGGCAGGTCTCTCTGAGCGTGGCTTCCACGCGCTCGCTTCGTTCCCGAGACCACAGGCGTCTCGCTGTCAGCGGGGATGTCGAGTTTCGGGTTCACGGTAGATCCCTCTGCGCACTCGACCGCGCTTTCTGCGGGTCCTTTTTGCCCGCCGCTGCCTTCCGGGTCAGTGCTTCGCTGTTCCCGGCGCAGTTTGTCTTCGGTTTCCGCCCGTACACGAGCGGCGATGCCTAGTGCAGCCGTACAGTCCAGACGCATCGCATCCGAAAGCGGCCAACAACGATCATACAACCTCTTCCTGGCCTGTTCGATCACCGATCGATACTCAGGAAGAATCCACTTCCGCATCCCGTCCAGCAGTTGCAGAAGCTCCTTGTCCCGACCCATCATCCGACCGTCTTCCTCGTCCTGCGCAACCCGGTCCAAAACCGTGCGCGGACGGACAGAAGGCCCCTTGCCGTAGACAAAGAAGGCTTGCTTGCGTCGGGATGAGTTGCTCATGTGAACAGCACTCCCTGCGCGAGTCGCTTTGCCGCGATCTCGCAGTAGCGTTCCTCGATCTCGATGCCGATCGCCTTGCGTCCAAGGTCGCGCGCAACAAGCAACGTCGTTCCGCTGCCCATGAATGGGTCGATCACGACGCCGGGAGGACACTTGCGGATGAGTTCCGAGATCAGGCTCGTCGGCTTCTCGTGGGGGTGGATCTGGTCGCCACAAAGAGCGTTGAAACGGAGTACGGACGACTCCCTCGCAGAGGTTCGCTTCCACCCTGAGCCGAGAACGTAAATCTCTTCCGTATTGGGTCGCCACGGCATCGAGAGGTCACCCATGCCAGCGCTTCCGCACTTCTCCCAAATCAGCACGAGTTTCGTGCCCGATGGGCGCGAAGACTTCCATGAACCAAACACCAGGGACGGGATGCCACGCATTGTCAAAAGAACCTCGTCGCGAGCGATGGTCGATTCATCACCGACGATCGAGCGTGGACGCGCGCCACCGTTGCGATTCCAATTGGTTTCGTATGCGATCCCATACGGCGGGTCTGTGACCATCACGTCTGCCTGAACGTGAGGCAGGATCTCACGACAATCCCCGTGGTAGATCGTGATCCCGTCGCGGTCGTAGTAGGGTTTTGGAAGGCTCATGGAGCGGGTCTCGCTGGTAGTCGAGAGGGCCCCAGGGCTACCAGACCCTGGGGCTAGAGCACGCGGTTCCGGGAGGAGACTCGCCTGCTGCGCATCATCCTACCTCATGGAGCGGGGGATGGAGAAGGAAAAAGATACTTCTTCAACTGTTCCGGGTGGCAGAGCATGACGGGGCGATCGTTCGCGTACACGCACACCATCGTCCCGTTCTCGTCGGTGATCTCCTCGAACCGGATCACCGCGCCATCCGGAATCAACTTGGGACCTTTGCCCATGTAGAGGTCCATGTGACTCTTCGACAAGGACTCGATCGTTTCAGCCAAAGGGAGGCCACGCTTGCGCTTTCTCACGCCCGAACCTCCTCGTCCATCTCCGGTTTCGTCAACGGGTAGATGTGGACGCTACCGTCGCCACGAAGAAGCCGATCCAAGATGTCCGACTGCGCCATCCACTTCTTTGCGTGGTCCGTGCTGTCGAATGGACCGAAAAACTGCGACCCGAACAGAATGATGAATTGGGTGGTGTCGTCGCTCACGGCTTGATCTCCTTCGCGTAGTCGCGGATGTATCCCGCGAACAGTGGGTAAAACCCGAACTCCTGCCTCACGGACTCGTCGAGGTTGGACATCTTCAGCAACGCGGTCGTGGACGCCCATTCCGCGTGAAGGTGGGCGGTGTCGAGGTTCTCGGGGAGACCCAAAGACGGGATCGCCCTGACAAGCAGTTCCTTTGCGATTGCAAGGGTCTGCGGGCCGACATCGAAGACTTCGTTGGGTTTGTCGTTCATGGCTCGCTGCTAGACGAGAAGTGCCCCCGGCTAGCAGACCGGGGGCGAAGGACGTCAGGCGCTCCGGAGGACGGATTGCCAACAGCAATGTACGTCGAATCCGGGTCGGCCACCTTGACTTTTGGAGAAAATCTGCCATCCTTCCGCGCCCAAGGAGGACGACATGTCAGGCAAGCCAGGACCCAAGCCGTTTCGCTGGACCGATGAGACGGTTTTCGCCGCGTTCTCGCAGTACGCATCGAGCGACCCCTGCGAGTACCACAAGTGCCGCGAAGACGACACCGTGACCTACCGATTCCACGCCATCTCCAAGCGGTCGCCCGCCTATCACTGGCGCTGCTTCCAACGCCTCGCAGTCGAAAACATCCCGCAGTACACCGGCCTCACCGCAAATATCGCTCGTGGACGACCACGAAAGCGTCGAAAGCCACAAAGCCAGGATGTGGGCGTGGAATCTCCCGCAGTGGCAGAAAGCCATGTTTCAGAATAGGTCGAAGCACCAAGTTAGGCGGGTGCAATTTGTGGAATCGATCCGACTTTTCTGTAAAGCCTCGCCAGCAATAGACTTTGGACCTTGAAGTAGCTTGGTTTCTCGTCCTCGAACGGCGCGGTTTGCGCGATCCTCTGCGCTTTTGCGGGGTCTCGCGAGTCCACGGCAAGGAAAAGCTCGCGCAGGGTGCCGAGTGATTCGCGAGAACACTCCTCGCGGTGCCGGTCGAAGTGGTCCGCCGCGATTCGGACGTACTGCGCATAGATCCACGGTTCAGATTCCACGGGATGGATGGACTGAACGCGGGTCGCTTCTCGGATGAGCTTGGTTCGGACGAACGTTTCGCCCATCAGCATCTCCGTGACGACGCCGATCATGCGGCGGTCGTCGAAGTTCTTCGGTAGCAGGTCGATCAGAGCCTCGGAGAAGACGAGTCGCAGGTCCTGGGAAGTGACGCGCCGCGTCATGGCGAAGCACTGCTGATACGCGAGTAGGTTGGCGTCGTAGGCGTGCGCGCGGTTGCATGGAACGCCGACCCAAAGCTCGTTCCCGGCTGGATCAAGGATCGCGTCGGCGGGTTTCACGTGGAACGAGGGGTAGCACGCGATCTCTTTGTGCCGGATGTGCTGGTGAAACTCAAGCAGGAAGGGCGACGCCGCGTTCGTCGGCTCCCTTCGTGTCAGTTTGATCCACTTGCGCGCGATATTCTTGACGTAACATACGCAGTTGCCCTGCTTGCGCGCGAAACAGGAGTGCTCTCCCTTGAGTTCGAAGCGGATCTGACGGCATTCCGGGTGGCAATATCTCATGGCGGCCAAAAAACTATCACAGAAGTCGCTGCTGAAGGCGGTAGACGCCTCGATCAAGAGCGCGACCACAACCGAGACGGGCCGAACGCACCCGTTCTACGAGTTCAAACCGTTCGACACGCTCCGCGACGGCAGGCCACACCCGCAAAAGGCGTTCTTTCACAGCGAAACCAGACTTTCCGCCGTCATCAGCGGTGGTCGATCCGGAAAGACCTACGCAGGACAGCAAAAGGTGCGGTGTCTTGCGCTTGGAATCGACCCGTCGCGACCTGGGTATCGCTACCCAATCGATCCAGGGACGCAATCCCCGTTCGTGATCTGGTACATCTGCCCGCCGGACACGGTTCGCAAGCAGTTGGACGACCTTGCGCGCGGCTTCCCGATGTCGGTGAAGAAGAAGGTTCACTACTCGGCGGGCAAGGAGATGATCGTCGGCGAGCCGACTCCCGAGCGACCGAACGGGTGGGAGATTCACGTCAAGTCGCGACAGAAGGGACTCGAACAGTTCCAGTACGCGATCGTGCACGTCGTTGTCTACGACGAAGAGCCGCCCGAAGAGATTTGGGTCGAGTGTCAACAGCGTCTCGTGTCCACGAACGGCTGGACGATCATCACGCTCACCCCGGTCTACGGGTCAACGTGGCTCTACCAGAAACTCCACAGCCTCTCGAAAGAGTTCGAGAACGCGACCACGGGTAAGTTCGGTTGGTACTCGTGGCCGATCCACGAGAACCCGACGCTCTCGCGCGAGGCTATCGCGGACTTCGAGAAGGAAATCAAGGACGAGGACGAGTACGCGATCCGAATCCTCGGCGAGTTCCGCACGCTCGCAGGCGATCGGTACTTCCCCGTCGAAGTGATCCGCGAGCAGGCCAAGTACACGCGCGAGCCGTGCGCAACCGTGTCGTTCTCGTCCTACGGAAAGCCACTCGTCGAAGAGTATCGCGGCCAGCGTTCCGGACTCTTCCTCTTCAAGCCCATCGAAGAGATTCGCGCCAACGACGTGTTCGTGATCGGGGCCGACCCGTCGCACGGCATCGGCAAGGATGCGTCGGTTGCGCAAATCCTGAACGTGATGACGTTGGAGCAGGTCGCCGTCTTCCGCGACAACTCGATCGAGCCTTGGGACTTCGGCGTCGAACTGGCCTACATGCATCGGTTCTTCAATTCGGCGCTGGTCATGCCCGAGATGAACATCGAAGGAAACGCCGTGTTTCGCGGGTTGCGCGCAGCGGGATGCGGTCGGATCGGGACGCGGTTCGCCTACGGTGGCAAGAAGGACGAGAAGGAAGACAACTACGGCTGGCTGACGGGACGCCACAACAAACACCCGGCGTTCCAGGAACTCCTCGTGTCCATGCGCGACAAGACTCGCGGCAAGCTCGGCGTCACGATCTGCGATCAAATCACCCTCGACGAACTCGACGGGATCTGGCACTTGCGCGACAAGCGCCATGGGTCGCACGGCATCGGTGCGATCAGCCGAGAAGGACACGACGACCACGCGATGGCACTCATCATCGCGCTTCAAGCCGTCTACCAAGCACCCAAGCCGCAGATGTTCGCATCTCCGGACTTCGGAACCGACGTCGATCGCGACATCGCGAAGATGCTTGAACAGGAACGAAGACGTGATATGCGACTGCGAGGATTGGCAAATCCTCTCTTCACTTCGCGTCATCGGAGTGGTTCAATTTGATGCACCGAATCAATTCGAGACACACATGCGACTCAAACTGACTCTTCTCGCGGCGGTTCTTTTGTTTGCTCCCGCGTCTCGCGCGCAGCAAGAGCTTGGACCGAACTACACGATCGGGTTCGGCGGGGCGTTCCAGAAGCAGCAGAACGAGGGATGGGAAGACGTCCTTCGGCGCTGTCTTCTTCAGTACGGTCGCGCGGAGTGGCTCCCCGGCGTCTACCAGTTCGATGAGGCGCTGACGGGGAGTTTCTCCGGCGCTCGAATCACTGGCTCGAAGCTCACGGTGTTGAAGCCCGCGACCACGGGGTCGGTTGGACTCTTCAACTTCACGGGCGGAAGCAACATCACGCTCGACGGATTCACGGTCAAGGCGACGACCTTCACGTCGGCGCAGTCCTGGATCAAGATCACCTCCGGCGTGTCGTACACGAAGGACGGGACGATCGCGGTCACGAGCGCGACTACGCTCACCGACTCGGCGAACGGATTCGTCACGGCTGGATTCCTGCCTGGGATGTCGGTCACGATTCGCGGGTTCACGGGGTCCGGTGTCGACTCACTACAGAACAGCGGAAACTTCACGATCACGGCGGTCTCGGCTGGATCGATGACGGTCTCGGGACCATCGCTCACAGCGGACGCGGCCACTGGCGGCGAAGTCGTCACGATCTCGGAGTCGACGGGCGGCAAGAACGTCTCGATAAGGGACTGCCTGTTTTGGGCGGCGTGGTCGACTCAGCCGACGCAGGCGTCGCAAGCTGTCGTTCCGGTGGGAACCGCCACGGACGCAAGCTGCGTTTCGATGCTTGACTTGGCACGCACGTCGGACGCAAAGATCACCGGGTGCACGTTCCTTCCCGATTACGGCGCGAAGTCGATCGTCGCGACGGACGGCAACGGAATGCTCGTCATGGGCTGTCGGTTCGGAAACAACATCGACGCAGGTCTCGGCAACTTCGCGGACCTCGCGACGAACATTCCGCGCCTCTCCAACATCGTGATCCAGTGGGATCGCATGGAGTGGGGACAGATCATCGGAAACAAGTTCTGGTCGCTTGGGTGCGGCAACGACGCCACATCCGGAAGCTACTGGAACAACTTCTACGAAGTGCCTCACATCATCCGCATCAAAGGCACGCTGAACGGATCGTTCACCTCGGAAACGGGACACAACATCATTTCCGGAAACGTCATGGAGTACAACTGCACGCCGAAGCAGGTCGCGGTGTACGGTTGCCCATCGACGAGCGTGAGCGGAAACATCTTCGGGTTGATCGTCGCGGAAGCGGACTGCGGACCCAATGCTCTCGGTGAGGGTTGCTTGATCCTCTCCGATGGAGACGACGGCGGCTCGGGTTCCGACATCTGCCAGGGCGCAAACATCTTTGGCAACGACTTCCACAACAACGGATTCGGAAGCTCGGACATCTCCGTGACCCCGACGTCGCAAGCAGCCTGCATCTACGCGCAGGCGGTGAGCGACCTGAAGGTCTCCGGAAACACGTTCGCCGTCGTTGGATCTCGGTACGCGATCGAGATGGGATCGAGCCTCAACGAGTCGCCTTCGATCGTCTCCAACTCGTTCCGTGGATCGGGAACCGCATACGCGCCGATTCACATCAGTTCAGGCGGATCGATCAGCAACGGCGTGATGATCGGGTCGAATGACAGCGAGGGATTCGTCAACGCCTCGTCCATCGACAATCCGGCAACTAGCGTAGCCACAGGTAGCGGCACCGGAACCGCAGGCGTAGACGACTTCATGGGCACGGTTGCGACGACCGCGACCACGATCACTCGCACGGCGGGATCGTTCATCCTCGACGGCTGGCAGCCGGGTGACTACTTCACGGCGGCGGGACTCGACACGGCAGCGGACAACAGTCGCGTCATTCGCATCGTATCGGTTGCCACTCTGACACTGACGATCGCTCTTCCAGGCAACGGAACGCTGACGGTAGACGCCGACAACGGCACCGACGTCGTTCTCACCGAGTACGCCTCGACTATGGTTTCCAACGAGTCCACGACAACGGCGGACTACTACCTCGACGGGATCTCGTCGGGTAACGGAGAGGCGCTAAACCCATTCGTCTCGACTGGCACGCTCACCAACATTACGATCGCATCCAACGTCATCACGCGCGCGACGGGTAACTTCACGACAGACGGGTTCAAAGTTGGTGATACGGTGACGATTGTTGGTTCGCCAACTCCCGCCACCAACGCGGGTCGATTCATGGTCGTCACTGGCGTTACGGCGCTCACGATGACCGTGCTTGGGGCGGGACTCACCGACGACGGAACGTCAGGAGAATCCTTGGCGATCATCAAGGCCGCAAGCCTTACCTCTTCGAACGTCTCTCTCGACTGAGAAAACACATGGCATCCCAACCAAATCCACGAACCGAACTCTACGTCGACTACCACAAGAACCCCGTCCAGGGTGTCTTTGGTCATCACGAGGGGGTTGGAACCGACGCGACGAACAAGTGCTTGCTCGGAACGTTCACCGGAACGACTCCTCTCAACGTGACGGGACTCATCAAGGGTGGACTGTATGAGTTCGAGTTCATGGACGCATCGGACCTTCTCGCGGGCACTACGGACAAGTGGTACTTCTACAAGCCGGGCGGCACGGCAACGGCACCGGCTGCAACGGGAACCTCGATGCCGTTCGATACGGCGGAAGGCCAGCCCCTTCAGGTCCGTTTGAAGGCGGACCAAGACACGATCAGCTTCGTCGCGGCGAACACGGCGAAGACGGTTCGCGTGTACGGAAGGCTGTTGGAGTAATCATGGAAGTCTCGTTCATCATCCTGTGCTTCCTTTTCGCGGCGCATAGCTGCTTCGTCACGATCCGAACCCGAGTGGACAGTCGTGAAGCCATCCAAGACGCCTACGCACTCGGAAAGCGACAAGCAGAAGACGCCCTCAAGGGCATGGAAGAGATGCGGCTTCTCGCGCTTCGGACACAACAGGCGATTGCGTCGATGCTGGAACAGCAGCGCACGAGTCTTTTGGAGACAGCGAAGAAGCAGAGGAACCCCGTGACGGCGGGCACTCCTCCGATCGTCGAGGACGGTCGCGCGCCGTCGCGCGTCAACGGCATCATTCCAAGCATGAACGGTGGAGCGAGGCACTGATGGTCCTCTTCGGCAACAACTACGACACGTCGCTGAAACCCGATCGAAGCCAGCTGAACCTTTCGGTCGACCCGTACATGGCGCAGTCGATGCCGTTCGAGCACGGCATTCAGCCGATCGCACCGTCTCCCTACGCAGGAGGTCCGAGTGAGGAAGCGCAGACGATCGGCGCTGTCGGCGATGCGGTTACGGGTGTGGCAAACGCTTACGGCCAGAAAAAGAAGATGGACGCGGAGAAGGCTTATCAGCAGAAGCTGCTCGCCGCGCTCGGTATCGGTGGGCCAGCCGCTACCGCTGCCCCCTCTGTCTCGCCCGCGCCTGCGTCGTCGATGGGAATTGCGGAGCAAGATCCAGAGCTTGCCCGAGCCATTCAAGCGCAGTCGCACAATCGGTACATGAACACGATGCGCGACGCTTCTGGTCCAACCGTTGGCGACGGGTACGGGTATTCGTACACCTTCCCAAACCAACAGGCATACGATCAGTGGGCATCAAAGCCACCAACGCTGTCGACTGGCGAAGTTGTCGGTGTTCCACAAACGGCTCCGACAACCGCGACGACGCCAACGGGCGCATCCAACATGCAGATCAACGGGTCGCCAATCCCGCCGACGACCCCCGCACCAGGAACGCCGTCAACGGGCGGAACGCAGGCCTCGCTTGCCGGGACGGGTGACGCTCTCTCGCAGAGCGGGCTTGTTCCGGGTGGCGTGTTGACGAACCCGAACATGTCGAAGACGACGCTCGCGGCCAACCTCCTCGGAACACCCGACCCATCCGGGGCGAGTGGTCTTTCCGGAACCTACAGCGGCGGCTCGTTCGCCGTGAGTCCTCTCGTGACGAACTACATCGCTGGCTTGATCGGGACGAAGTAACCCATGTACGCAACGGCAAACCCGACGCAATCCTCGCTGCTCCAAGTCGCTCAACAGGCGATTTCCGCGCAGCGCACGGCGTTGTTGCCGATGCACTGTCAGACACTCGTCAACGACGCCTTCACTCGCGGCGTTCAGAACATCGACACCTACGACCCGACGTCGGCAGAGTTGGTGCTGACGCAAGAGGACGGACCCCCGAATTGGGCGGGCTACAACTTCGTACGCGGCACGCTTACGCGCGTGAAGGCGATGCTTCTTCCCGAGTCTCCGCGTCGCTTCGCCAAGCCGGTGAGTTCGGAGATCGAAGCGGATCAGGCCGCGAAGCTCGCGAAGTACGTTGTCGACGACTTCTGGTATCGATTCAAGATTCAGAAGAACGCGGCAATCTGCGCGGATTCGTACTGCAAGTCGGGCCTCGCCATCGTGTCGTGGATGTTCGACGCGACGAAGGGCGAGACCATCGACATCGATCCCGAGACCGGAAAGGAAATCAAGTCCGGGTTGGTAGTGCCTCGATTCGACACGCCGGAGAAGTGGGTTCTCGATCCGCGCGCCCGAATCAGCGAGGAGATCGAGTGGGCCGCGCGCATTTCGTATCAGCCCACGGAATGGGTGATTCGACACTTCCCAGAGCATTCTGCGTTGATCCGTGGCCTCGAAACGCAGATGACCGATCTCGAAATGCTGAACTCGATGGCGACGAACTCAACGCAGTGGCAAAGCCGCTCGCTGTTGCCGAACGTCGCGGGCAAGGGATTGGTCTGCATCATCGAGTGGTACGAGAAGCTGTGCGAAGCCTATCCGAAGGGTCGCCACGGAATCCTTGCCGGATCGCAGATGAGTCCGTCCGTTGTGCTCCGCGAGTACGACGGGTTGCCTGAGTGGATGGATGGGGAGATCCCGCTCGTCATCGGCGTGCAAGACGTGTCTTGCTTCTCGATCTACGGCAACGGAACGTTCGTGACCGACCTGATTCCCGCGCAGCGGGAGATCACGAAGCGGTCGCATCAAGAGCTTCTTTGCGCAGACGCCCTCGGGAATCCGCGCTTCGCGATCCCGACTCACGGCGGGCAGCCCGTCTCGCACTGGACGAACGACCCCTACGCTCCGTTCGTTCCGTTCGATCCGAACCTCGGTCCTCCGGTCCCGCTTATGACTCCGCAGATGGGGCCATTCGTGAAGGAAGGCAAAGAGTTCGGGATGGCGGCATTCTCGTCGATGGCACCCGCTTCTCCGATGGACAAGCAGGTCGCTGAGAAGACGACGAGCGGCATTCACGCCGCGATCATCGAGAACGAGCGCAAGACCGCGAACGCGACCTTCACCGACAATTGGGTTACGTTTTGGGACGAGGTTACGAAGAAAGCGTTTCGCCTTTGGATGGCATCGACCAAGACGCCGCAGCAACTTCGCGGGATCGGAACGGCGGGGCAGGCGGTCTACGCGACGGCCTCCGCGTTCGACATCCCGTATGATGTCGAAGTCGGCATGGTGAAGGACAGCGTGATGCCGCAGAGCAAGATCGCTGCGACCGCGATGTGGCTCGAACTTCTCGGCAAGGGCTACGGCAACGTCAACACGGTCATGCGTCGCGACGTCGAAGTGCGGATGCTCCACGACATCGGCAAGGGCGACATGACGACGACGTGGGAAGAGTTGGAAGCTCCGCGCGAGAATGCGAAGGAGATCCTCGCTCGCCTCGTCGCCGGAGAGTCGATCGTCCCGCGCGTCCAGGACGATGCGGATGTGTGCTTCTCGGTCATCCGCTCGTTCATGCAGACCGATCAGTATCGCGGTCGCCTCATGAACGACCCGCACCTCGAACTGCGCCTTACCGAAGCCCTCGACCGCTTCGGCCTCATCCTTCAGCAGCAGGCGATGGCGGCTCAGGCGCAAGCGATGGCGCAGGAACAGGCGAGCAAGCCCGGTCGCAAAGACCCGGTGCAGGCATCCGCCGAGACCAATAGACCCGGTGCGCCGCAGGGTGGTGGCGAGAGCAAGGGAACACAAGGGTTCTCGCGAGCGCCAAACCCGAATCGTGATCCAGGAGGTAATCCTGGATGACGATTTTCCTGTTGACTTGTTCCTCTTTTGTACAAACGATGACCATGCTTGGTCATAAAATGCTCAGTAAACCCAAACTTGAGGTACGGCTATGGCCGCCGCGACTTTGACCTTCTCCGCGATCTCGGGTGAGACCGCTCAATACCTTCGATCCGCGCAAGAGGTCGACGTGACGCTGACGATGGTCGCCTCGACGTCGACCTACACGAACGGCGGACTCGCGGACACCTCCGGGTTCAGCGCATCGTGGGCGGTTCCGTTCAACATCCGACCGACGTTCGTCGAAGCCAAGGGCTACCTGATGACGTCGGACTTCGAGACCGCGTTCCCGTTCTACATCGACCTGACGAACCGCAAGGTGGTTCTGTTCGGTCTCTACCCGACCCCCGTCGAAAGCGAGCCGCTCTCCGAAGTGGCGGACGGCGCGTCGATTCCGGACGGCACCTACACCGCGCGCATCCGGATTCGCGGATACTGACATGGCGACTACGGTCACGGCTTCTCTCAGTCCCGCAACCCCGAACAGGCGCAGCATTCCGCCGACCCGCGTGCTGATTGCCTTGAACGGAAGCGGCACGGGGTCCGAAGCCGTGACGTACTCGCCCTCGTTCGACAACACCCCCAAGGCCATGATCGTTTCCCCCGAAGGAACGGACGCGGCAGATTTCACGCTCGCCTCCGAATCAAAGACCGGATGCACCCTCACTGTGACGGCGTGCACCGAGTACGCGAGCAAGAGTGTCGAGGTTGTACTCGTAGCACACGAACGGTTGTGAGGTAGTCATGGTAGATATTGCGGCAAGTGACGTAACGTGCAAGGTTCTCTCGCGTCGAAAGGTCGGGTCGAACCCGTACCAGGACGGCAACCTTCAGCGCGTGGAAGTCGACATCGAGTTGACGATCGACCCCGGCACAGCGGACACCTACCCGACTGGCGGCATTCCTCTCACGGCGGCGTTCACCGAAGCGAGTGGTGAGCACATCGACACCGGCCTCGACGTGACGCAGCGGATTCGCGAGGAAGGTGGAGGGTACGCCCGAATCTCGTCCGGCGTCACGGTGACGACCCCGGCGTTCTTCCATAACGGCGGCGTCACAGCCGCGTCGCAGACGCTCGTCTTGCAGCGCGTTCCGGATGACGGCGCAAACGCTGTGTGCCTTGTCGAGTACGCGAACACCGACGTCACGGCTGCGGGCGGTATCGCTGCTGGTGACACCGATATCATCTACCGCACGACCCTCGTCGGCACGCTGCGCCACACGGCCCGCGCCTACACGGTGACTCAGTGATGGACGAAACCGTCGTAGCGGCACCCGCCGCACCAGCACCCGCAGCGGCCCCCGCGCCGCAGACCGCCCCGGAAGTCGCCCCGCAACAGGCGGCTCCGGAGGCGGCTCCGTCATTCAACCCGCTTGACATCGGATCGGTCGCGGCGTCCTTTGCCGCCGATCGCGCCAAGATGGTCGCGGCTACGCTTCCGGATCGCGACTCGACCGGCAAGTTCGTGTCGGCCACTCCGCAGGAAACCGCACCGACGAGCGACGCTCCCGTTGCCGATCCGAATCCAGCGATCGGACAGCCCGACAGCGAGCCGATGATCGAGATGGGCGAACAGTTCGGGAAGGTTCCTGCCAAGGACGTTCCCGCCTTCGTCGAGCAACTCGTCGCGCACCGCACGAACGAGTACCAGACGAAACTCGCGGAACTCTCCCAGGAGCTTCCGACGCTCAAGCAGCAGCTTGCCGAGCTTCAACAGCAAGCTCGCGCGGCCATCGAGGAGCGCGATCAGATCATCGCGTGGGGCCAGTCCGACCCGCAGTCACTGGCAAACGTTCTTCAAAGCCTTCCTCGCGTTCCGCAAGGAATGACCAGCCAACCGGCACCCAATGCCCAACCGCAAGGTCAGTTCCTCACAGAACAGCAGGCGCAGGCCAAGTTCAACGAGTTCTGGCAGGCCAAGCAGGCCGAGCAACAGGCGCAGGCTGCGCGGATCGCGGCTGAACAAGCCGAGGCGCAGCGAATCAACGGCATCGTCTCGCAGCGCCTGAATCCGGTCATCGGTGGGCTTCCGGAGAACCTACAGAAGTGGGTCAAGGAAGCGGTCGGAGCGCGCCTGCACTACGACCAGTCGTTGGAAAACGCCCCGGAACCCGTTCTCGTTCAGCGCATGGTGGCTGAGGCGCAACGTCTGGTGAGCGAGATCAACTCGCTCAACAGGACTCGCGTCGAGGCTCAAAAGAAGATCGCCGCCAACACGGCACCCCCAGTCAATGGTGGACCTGTTCCGGCCCCACGGGTGGATCGAAGTGGTTTCAATCCCCTGGATTTCAACAGTGTTCTCCAAGACTTTCGGGCCGAACGTGCCCGGCTTCAGGGAATGTGAGGCAAAATCATGGTAACGGTAGGCTCGGATGTCTCTTCTGGCTCGCTTGGCAACCTGCTCAAGATCAAGTATCTGGCAGGTGTCAACGACCTGAACACGGACAAGATTTTCTTGTACTCCGGTTTCCCGACCGCACCCGAGAAGCACAACGGTCTGTACTTCCAGGGCGCTCTCGGTCTCAACCGCTCGCAGGCGATCCAGGCGCAGCCCCAGGTCGGCGCGGCGTACCCGACTCCCGGCTCGGCGTCGAGTGACCTTTGGGCCGCTCATGTCGGCGTGCTCACGGGATCGTATGCCTACGATCTCGTCGCGCAGGAGATGACGAGCGACCTCGAAGGTGCGTTCGACTCCGTGGAGTCGCAGAACTTCGTGTCGTGGATGAAGGCGTACAAGCTCTACAAGGAGCGCGTCTGCCTCGGAAACGGCTCGGGCATCCTCAACATCCACGGCGGCATCTCGCGCGTTCCTTCGGGCGGCGCACTCGACACGACTGCGGCGGGCTGGACGTTCGCCGCGAGCCTCTTCGACTACCCGAAGCTCGCTCGCGGAATGCGCTTCCAACTCTACCGCGTCACGACCGCGCTCAACTACTCGACGTGGCGTACTGCGGACAAGCTGGCCCACCCGGCACAGGGCTTCTTCACGATCCGCACGGTTGCGCGCCATGCCTCGGGCACGGTCGCGATCGTCACGGTGGAAGAGCCGGTGACTGCGGGCACCCTGCCGACTGCGGCGGGCGAGTTCGGGAACGCCTCGAACCTCGACTTCATGGTGATGCAGGGCGCTGTCATCGAGAACGCTCACGCGGACGGCGGCAACCTCGGCACCGAGTTCATGGGTATCGATGGTCTCATCAACGGCACCAACTCGCTGAGTGCGGCGACCGCTTACGCGGAAGACGGCTCGCAGTGGTTGCAGATCGCGGCGAAGTCTCCGTTCGCCAACGGCACGTTCCAGAACGTGTCGATGACCACGATTCCGGAATTCCAGTCCGAGATCGTCCCTCTGCGCGGTCTGGCTTCCCCGCCACGCCTCAACGAGACGGTGGTCACCAACGGTCTCAACAACATGAACTCGTTCGGTCGTGGTGAGTCCGGCCAACTCAAGATGGGTATCGCTCATCCGCTTCAGATCGACGAGTACACTCGCCCGATCCGTGCGAAGGAGACGATCGTCATCAGCCAGGATTCGACCTCTCCGTCGCGTGTCCCGAGCATCCGCAACTCGGTGCACCAGATGAAGGGCATGGGCGAGGCGGTCATCGCGGGCGGCATCCCGTTCTACGGTCATCAGATGTGCCGCGCGGATGCGGCGTACCTGACGACTGCGGACGCGATCGAGAAGACGGCTTGCTCTCCGATGAAGATCGAAGACGACGGTCTCTCGAACGACGGCACGACCAAGCGCGTCTACAAGACGCTCGAACTCGGTCAGATGATCTCGCGCGATCGCGGCAAGAGCATCCGCATCGATGGTCTGGCCCTGCCGAGCACGATTGTTTCCTGAGGTAGCATGAACAACCTACTCCTCGCGCGGACACGCGAAGTTGAATCCAGGGTTCGCCGATGCATCAACGATGCGTACCGAATCATTTGGGCACCCAAGATTCAGCGTTTCGTGTTGTGCGAGGAGCGGTTGTGTACCGAAGCGATCCCGACGTGGATTCCGCGCGACTCCGACCTTGAGGGTGCGGAGTACGAAGGCGTGTGGGGTCCGCAGCCAATCAATGAAATGACCACGCTGCGGACCCTCGTGCGCCTCGAAACGATGGAAGGCGACTACATGGAGCCGACCTACGCCATCGTCGAACTTGTCATTGCGACGATGTTCAAACGTCGCGGCGACATCGATCCGCGCGAGTACGGAAGTCGAGCGGCAGAGCGTCGCGAAGCGGCTTTCGAGAAGCAAATGCTCGATGAGTGGAAGGCGTTCGAGCCGACCTACCGAGCCAAGAAACTCAACCGCGTCTACTCGACGCCGGGGTAAGCCTCGTGCCAACGACGTACCAGGATGCGATCACGCGAGTCCTCGAAAAGACTCAGACGACCACGACCGCGTTCGCAAACTGGACGGCGGACCAGAAGCTCCGACTCATCAACGACGGCGTGTTCGAGACGCACAAGCTCCTCGTCTCGCTGATGCAGTGGCTCTACTTCGTGGACGTTGCGGAAGGCATCGTTCCAGCGGGCAACGCGATCTCCCTCGACGCTCTTCCCAAGCCGTTCTACTCGCTGCTGTCGATGGCGCGCTATCCGTACACGGAAGGCTGCGACATCACGATCCGAACCATTCGAGACACCTACCAGAACCGGCTCAACGACGAGGGCTGGTTCCTGGTCGGAAAGGTGCTTCGATCGGACGCCACGTCGACGTTGGCGGGTCCGTATCGCATCGCGTACAACTACCTTCCACCGCGCGCCACGTCGGACGACCTCGGGACACCGCTTCCGTTCGACGAAGAGTACGCGGACATGCCGTCTCTTTGGGCTGCGAAGGAGTGCTTCTCCGATGCCGGGTTCAACGACCACTATGCCAAGCTCGAAGGCCAATGGATCGCAAGGCGAGCCGAGCTTGAGCGCACGGCAGCCAAGCGCAATCCCGCGCAGCAGATTCGCATCCTCGACAAAATGGGGTGGAGCCGACGAGGGTTTCCCTACGGCCTCGTTCGGAGGACGTAATGCCTAACCCGACATCGATCCTATTCGACAACCTCGCCTTGGGGTTGAACACCAAGCTCGCGCCATCGGAGATTGCTCCTGGATACGCGCAGGCGGGTTCCAAGAACTTCTTCGTCCGCGACAAGAAGCTGACTTCGGCGAAGGGCTACACCAAGCTCACGAAGACGCTTCCGCAGGACTACGCCTACAAGCTGAACGGTCTCGACCAGTACATGGTCGGCAAGATCAGCGGGACGGGAAGTCTCGTCTCCGCTGCGCACGCCGCGCTGACGCTCCAAGTCACGGTCACGCTCAACGCGATCCCGCAAGACTTCAACCCGAACGGTGGCGGATTCTATTGGGGGTTCGCCGCGTATCGCGGAACGGGAGTCACCAAGGACGCCTCGTTCAGCGTCGGAAACACGCGCTACGCGATCGGCGTCTCTGTTGACACGACGACCACGGTCAAGACGCTTCGCGCGATGTTCATCGGAAGCGATGGCTTGACGATCTGGACTTGGCCGCACAGCGTCGCGCTCGAACTCGGCAAGTCCTACATCCTGACCGCGACATTCTCCGCAGCCAACAATTGGACGTACTACGTTGCGGAGGTGGGTGGGTCGGCTTTCGCGGACTCTCCTGGTGGCGCACACTCGACGACCGCGTACGCGGACATCTCGGGCGGGATGATTGCGTTCGGTGGAGTGCCGTGCACGACTTCCTCGTTTGGCAAGTTCGAGGACCAGTCGCAGTACAACTTCCCAGGCGTGGTCCAAGACTTCCGTGTGTGGGATCGCGAACTCGACGTCAACGAGATCGACGCGATCAACTCCGCGCAGATCGAAGATCCGTCCTCCGAGACCGATCTCATCTCCTACTACCATCTCACCGGAGCGGCGACCAACACCTACTGGCTCGCGCCCACGAAGGGCACGGCGGGCAGCGGTTCGGGAGAAGCGCCCTACGTCTCACTGATGCCGCGCGAGGCGACTTGGCGAACGACGGGCCACGTTCTCGGCAACCCGATGAGCGACGGCGCTTCCCTCGACTTCGATGGGCGCACGCAAGGACTCGTGGTTCCAGACGCCTATCGCTACCGGAAGCAGCAACCCAACGACAACGGCGAGTACCCGTTCCCGAAAACGTTCTGCTTCTCGACACAGGTGAATCCGCGCACGCTCGTCGATCGCGAAACCATCTTCTACTACGGCCACGTTCCAAACGATCGGAAGTGGGAGACGGTGACGAGCGAGGTGCTGTCGGTCACGGGCGCAAATGTCAGTGACACGCTCTTGCGTGCCCCCGCGATTGCAGGGTCCATGACCTTCACCGTGGTCACGTCCGCATCGGGAACGCTCACCTTCTCCGACAATGGGGTCGGCGGACTCACGCAGACGTCTGGCGCGGCGGCGACAATCACCACGGGCACGGTCAGCTACACGACGGGCGCGATCTCCATCGACCTTCTTGGAGCCGCGTTCGACATCACGTCCGCGACCGTGACCTACAATTCGTATGTCTCGCATCTCCTGACGCAGACCACGGCAACGGGAACGTTTGCGACGCTCGATCACGGCAACGTTCTTCTTGAGATCCTGGACACGGGCGCGGGTGCCTATCGCTTCCGCGCGGTGGTCTGGCACGAGCAGGATGTGACCGCCGAAGCATTGACGATCACGGCCAACGATGTCGCGGACACGCTTCTTCTTCCCGCCGCAGTCCCTGGAACGGTCATCGCGACGGTCACGAAGTCGGCGGGTGGCGACGTCGTTCTGCAAGACGATGGCGCGGGCAACTTCACGATCACGAGCGGGACGGGCACGATCACGTCGGCGTCGATCAACTACCTGACCGGCGCGATCTCGATCAACTTGGTTCAGAACCTCGCATCGGGAACCGTCGATTACCGATCGCGTCGCGCGACCTCGTGCATCTCGGCAAACAACCTGTCCGCAGCGGCGTCGCACCACGTCACGCTTCAAACGAACTGGTCCGACCCAACGACGGGAGGCGTCCTCAGCCTTTGCGTCGACACGGCTGCGACCGTCACGCAGACAGCAACCGCGAACGGATACGTCCCGAACTCGGCGAACTTCATCTACCCGATCGATCCAGGTCCGTCGCGCAAGTATGTGATGGTGATGGGTCGCGCGGTTCGCACGATGCAGCAGGTTCACACGCTTCCGGATCGACCGGAAGACGTGAACATCGACTACGCATTCAACCGATCCTTCGATGGCGAGTTGAACCGCGTGTTCGTTGTCGGAACGGAACAAGAGTTTGACGTCCGCCAGCTTCACGACTTCGCGGTCAACAACGAGTCGACGCGCACCAACAGCCAGACGCTTGGGCTTCCGATCTCCTCGCACTGGCCGATGCTTGAGGGCGCAGGCCCGAACCTCGAAGACGTCGGACTTCAGGCGAATCCGATCGTCTTCCAGGAAGACCCCGGACACGTTTGGGGTCGCTCGTCTCTGACGACGATCGCGAAGCAACCGTTCCTCGGCGTGTTCGATCACCGATACCGATCCGCCACGGGCGAGGTGCGCAAGATCATCGGCATCGCGGGCGGCTCGGTCTATGAGATCGACCCAAGTGACGGGAGTTATGATTTCCTTTCGGACGGGTTCCGAAACGACTTCGGCAACCTCGTGTCGACCGAGAAGTTCATCGACTCCACCATTCTTTGCTGCGATGGTCGGTACTCGGGTCCGTTCCACTTGTGGAAGGACCAGCTTTACAAGCTGTCGATCGACAAGCCGAAGGGAACGATTGCCTACGGGCTGAACAAGCAGGGATCGAGTGAAGGCGGACTGCGCAAGAGCGACGAGCCGTACCGATACCTGTTCACGTTCTGGTCGCGCCACCAGAACAAGCGAAGCGACATTCAGTTCGGACCCGAGATCACCATTCGCCACCGTCGCGCGGATGTCATCTTCGGAACCGACTGCGAGATGAACCAGACCTACCCGTCGTCTGGCATCTCCGCGAACGCGGACCCGTTCGATTGCTCGGAAGAGTTCACGAAGGTCGGCTACTCGTCGTGGTACGGCAGGACGACGACTCTCAGCGCGGGAGATCCCGACTGGTATCAGACGCAACCCGGAACTTCGGGCGCGAACACGAGACCGGCCCCGCTCAAGGTCATCAACTTCGAGAAGTTCTCGATCATCGCCGAGAACGATGAGGTAACTGCGGAAGAGGTGCAGACAGCGTTCGACCTCAAGAACAAGCGGACGTTCGTTCGCATCAAGGGCGACGACCGCATCGAGATCCTCGGCGGATTCCCAGGCGCTCTCGGTCGGCTCTGGTTGCAGGACGACATGAGTTCGGTCGCCACGGTCTCCGATGGTGGCATCTTCGACTTCAACGCGACGACGACCGGATCGGTCTACACCGGAACCGGCGTCACGGGTCACGGCATCGCGCTTCCGTTCTCAACGGACCCGCAGGTCACGCACCTTGAAATCTGGCGCACGGTCGCGGGAGGAAACCAGTTCTTCCTCGTGGATCGCGTCGAGAACGGAACGAAGACGTTCACCGACTCCGTTCGCGATGAAGACCTCGGCGGGCGCGATGTGCTCGACATCAACCGTGGTCCCGCTCCGCGAGCCAAGTTCGTGCGCGAGTTTGCGGGACGGTACTTCTTCTGGGGTGACGACCTCGCGCCGTCGCGACTCTACGAGTCCTCGCTGAACGAACCTTGGAACAACCCGCCGCAGAACACGGTGGATGTGCTCAAGGGGTCGACGCAGAAGATCATCGCTTGCGAAGCGACCGAGAACGCGATGTGCGTCTTCAAGAACGACATCACGCACGTCGTCACAGAGACGGGCGACACAAGTTTCCCGTTCCGCATGTCTCCGCGACTTCCAGACGTTGGATGCGTATCGCCTCGTGGCGTCGCGTTCCGTCGCGGCACGTTCGCGTTCCCGAACGAGCAAGGCATCTTCGGATACGACCTCAACACGGTCACCGATCCGCCGCTCTCCGACCCGATCTCACCGACGTGGCAGGAGATCAACCCGGACTACTACGAACAGATCGTTGCCGTCCGAGACTGGCGCAACGAGTCCACGATTTGGTTCTACGCATCCGGAGACCAGACCGTCAACGGCTCCGTCGTCAACGATCGCGCGCTCGTCTTCTTCGACGATGGCGGGTGGTCACTGCTCGATGGACTGTTCGTGAAGTACGCCACGGTCATCCCGAACGGCCAAGAGACCAACGAGATTTGGATCATCGACCCGATGGGCTACATCTCGATTTGGGACCAGGGCACGAACTACGGAGTCGGGACACTGACGCCGCGCACGGTGAGCGTTTCGCGCTGGCTTTCCACAACGACCGTCGAGGTTCCGCAGGCCACACTTGCGGCGCTTCCCGAGGGCTACAAGGGTCTTCCGGTTGTCATGGTCGACGCCAGCGGGAATCGATACACGAGGTACGTCGTCGACGACAACCTCGCGGCTCCGAACTCGGTCATCACGCTCAACATGGCCGTGACAGGCCCTCCACTCGACGGCACGGCCAACTTCGGCTCCATCGAATTCGACTGGATCGGCGGCGACCACTCGCTACCCGATCGCGTGAAGCAGTCGCAAGTCGTCGAAGTGTACGGACAATGGATCGCTCAGGACACGGCGGCGACGTTCGAGTTCCTATTGCGCTCGGCTGGTGGTCACAACCCCACGGCGACGATCGTGGAGTCGTCCATCTCCACGCTGTCCAACCAGGAACCCGCGCAGCGGTGGGGCATCGCGGAGATGTCGAGCCGTTCGGCGATCGGTCGGCATCACCGGCCTCGCATCCGCGCGCTCGGTCCAGACAAGCCGGTCACGGTGCGATCGTTCACGCTTGGACTCAACCCTCACCAGCTTGCCGATGGCTACAACGGACCCGAAGTATGAGGAAGATCGACAAGTTCGATGATCGCAAGCCGGACGGGGTGTCGCCTTCTGCGCGACTCCTGTTCGAGCGGCATCGTCGCGACATCGAGGAGGTCTCGCGCACGTCGCCAGACCTTCGAGACCGCGTTCGGTTCAAGGCAACGGGCGAGTTGAAGCAAGCGGTTCCGCACGGGCTTCCGTACACGCCACAGATCCACGGAAGACCGATGGTGCGTCACGAGAAGGCGATCGGGAGCGCAATCGACGAATACCGAGAACCGGACGACCGAAAGTTGTATCTTGTGTTGGCGAATGTCCCCAAAGGGGCCATCGTGACTCTCTGGTGCGTTCCGAACGATGAGGCACGCTGATGGCAAGCGATCTCGAAACCAACCTCGAAGACACGCCGCTTCCCAAGTGGGAAGATCGGCACACCAACATCAGTCGTCGCTACAGCACGATCCTGAACTCGAACCTTCGTCGCAACGCGGGTGCGGGACAGTACCGGCAGGCTGCATACGATCGCATCGCTGGCAACCAGCTTGGCGCGGAAGAGGCGATTCGCCAGAACGCGGCCTACGCCTACGGCGGGATGAACCCGTCCGGTCGCACGGGCGCACTCATCGCGCAACAGCGGGCAAACGCACCCTACGGACAGGCGGACATCGCCGCGCGTGAGATGTCTCGATCCGCGAACCTTGAAACGGGTCAGGCGGGTCTCGCGAAGTCACAAGCCGTGGCAAATCGCTACATCTCGCGACTCAACCCGTACCTCCAAAACAAGCAGATCGAGAACCAGACCGCGCTCGGCCTCGCTCAGATCGAGGCGAACTCGGCGCTCGGCATTCCGTCTGGCGGCGGCGGTACGGACAACACAGGTGCCTACGTCGGAGCCGCAGGCAGCATCGTTTCGGCGCTCGTTCTCAGCGGGGCAATCTAATGTCCAAGTCCTACAGCACCGATATCGTCAAGATCGGCGCGAAGATCCGCCAGCGCAACCAGCGCATGATCGACGACTACGCGAAATCACAACAGCGCGCAGCGTTGATCGGAACCATCGGGAACGCGGTGTCCGGCATCGCCACGGCATACGGGCAGCGCCAGCAGTTGCAGCAGCAGCAGCAGGGCAATGCCGCGCTTCTCGGGCAGCTTGGCGTCCAGGGCGTCACTCCGGAGATGGCGGGCAACATCAACAGCAGCCAACTCGTGTCCGCGATCCTCGCCAAGCGTCAACAGGATCAGCAAGCCGCCGCCACGTCGCAGTTCCTTGCGTCGCAGGGGTACGACAACATTCCGGCAGGTGTGGATTCGAGCGTCCTTTCCGCGATCATCCGAAACAGGTCTCCGAAAAACACGTTCAAGCTCACTCCAGAACTGAGCAAGTACGCTGGCGGCGCGGAGTCCATCCCTTCCGGAGCGGCCCAAGAAGTCATTCGAGGTTTCAACAACGGACTCCTGCAAGACAAGTACGGCGAGCAGGTTTACGTTACGACGGACGCGGCTGGAAACCAGATCGCGGTCCCGATCACGAAGGACACCGCTGGAAAGGCGATCAGTTCCGGAACCGGACTCGTCAAGGGCGACCGGGCGAACGAGACTCGCAAGAACATTGCTGAAGCAACGATTGCCGGTCGTATGAGCGTTGAGGAGCTACAGCAGCGATCAGCCAACGAACGTAACGCAGCAATGATCGACTCTCGCGAGCGCGTTGCGGCGTTGGCGAACGAGAACCGCATGCAGCTCAAGGCTGTCGAAGCACAGATCGCAGCGGGCAACCGAGACGCGGCTACTTGGCGCGCTCGCGAGGCACTCTCGATGCGCCAGAAGCAGCTTGAAAACGCGATGAACATCGCTCTTGTCCGAAGCGACACGCAACTTGCTTCGACGGGCCTCGCGTTCGGAGACCAAACCCCGGTCGTCACCGAAGCACAGGCGCGTCTCAAGAGGCGGCAAGAGGGTGCGGCGGCACCGACCCAAGAGGAAGCAGAGATTCTGTCGCTGTACGATGCGGCGACCGATCCGAACGAGTTCCTCTCGGACCCGGACATCGCAGCGGTCGTGAAGAAGTACCGAGTTGTGAAGTGAGGTAGTCGTGGATCAGACAGCGTTGGAGCGCGCCCGCGCTTTGGCGGCAAAACAAGCCGCAGCACCACAGGCTCCTGCGCTTGGTCCCGTCGAGAAGGCTCGGTTGCTCGCGGAGAAGCAGAAGCAACAGGAAGCCTTCGACAACCCGGACAGCGTGATGGCGCTGCGCCCTCACAGCCTGAGCGACGTGCTGGTGAGCACGCCAACCTACGCCACGGTTGAGGACGCGAACCGAGACATCCGCGTCAGCGAGTTGGTCAACAGGATCAAGAATCAGGGTGGCGTTCCGTACTCCGTCGAAGCTGCCTCTGGTTTCGTTGACGCAACACAGGCCGGTTTCGCAAACCAGATCGACGCAATCAAGGCAGCTAGGGATGGCGAGCGATTGCGGTCGCTTGGGATCAATGTGCGAACCGCACTCGGATCACTTCCATTCGTACCGGCGCGCGAGCCTTCGCAGGAGGCGCGGGACATCGCGCAGGCCATTGACATCGTGAAGGCGCAGCAAGCCAAGGACAGTTTCGGCCACGCCGTGGCTGGCACAGCAGGGTCGCTTGGTGGCGTGCTCTACGGGTTGTCGGTGGCAGGCGCTCCCGCAAAGGTTCTGTCTGGTGGAATCCAGGCCGCACGCGGAATCCAGCAGGCGAGCACGCTTCAAAAGGTTCTCACGGGCGCGGCGCAGTTCGGCACCTATGAGGCGATGCCGTCTCTTGAGGGCGGGCAGCCTGTGGAGGCGGCAAAGGATTTCGCCAAGGGGTCTGCGGTTGGCCTTGCTCTCGAAGCGACGGGCGGGCTTGCTGGCAAGCTGCCGCTCCCGTTCATCGCCAAGCCGGTTGCGCAGACGGCCACTCTGTCCGGCGTTCAGTACGCCGAGACGGGCCAACTCCCATCGAAGAACGAGGCTGGCGCGCTGGCTTTGACGCTCGGCCTCGCAGGCGTTCCAGCGGCCATGCGGGCCAAGCCCGCCAAGCCGTCTGACCTTCGCGCTCCGACCGCAGAAGAACTCCGAACCTACCAGCAACCGATCCAGCCAACGCCGGTCGATCCGATGGCGCAGTGGGCGGGTGCCGAGGCAGGGCAAGCGAAGTCCGGCGCGGTGTCAGCCAAGCGGTCGGAGGCGTGGCGCAAGGCGCAATACATCAAGGCGAACGGATCTCTTCGCGGATACCAACCCGAGACCCCTGCGGAATCGTTCCTTGGGAATGCGGGTCAGAAGAACAGGTTTACGGAGGTGATCGATCCCGCGACCGGCGTGAAGTCCGTTCGCGATCGATTCGCCGATCCGTCGCAGCTTGGCGAGCGTCCACCGCAAGAGTCTTACGAGACGGTCGCCGGTAGTCCGAACCGATTCACCGAGGTTGTTGATCCAGCCACCGGAACGGTAACGGTTCGCGATCGATTCGCGGACCCCGAACGCCTTGGTCAGAGACCGCCGCAGGAGAACTACGAAGCCGTCGCTGGTGCGAAGAACCGATTCAGCGAGACAACGGACACGGCCACCGGATCAAGGGTCACACGAGACACGCGACCCGAGTCCGTTCCGCCGCAGGAAGAACCTGGGTTCGAGTCCGTCAGCATGAGCGCGCAGCGCGGCGCGAAGAAGCCGATCGTCAGCGCATACGAGACCGAGACGGGTAGCTTTGGTCCGATCGAGTCCGCTGGAAGCGTGGAGAAGGTGCGATCCACGAGCTTCCCCGATCCTGCGGCGAGCGCCGTCGCGGAAGGAAACAGGTCGCTCTACTTGCTTCCGTCGAACTCGCTTCCAACCGCGTTTGAAAACCAGATGCGCAAGTCTCTTCCGAAGCCAGAAGAGCTTTCAAAGCAAGGCATCGGGTACTCGAAGACGTCGATCGGAGACGTCCTTTTCCGTCCCGAGTTGATCGAGAGAGACCTTTCCAAGCCAGAGAATGCGGACGTGGCGAACCTCGTCGTCCGCACTCAGAGCGGATCGATCGACGTTCCGAGGACCATCGAGTCGTTTGTCAAGGCCGACAAGATTGGTCGCTTGCTCTACGGCAAGGGGAATGACTCGAAGGCGAGCGGAAACGCATTCGTTACCGGACGCGACCGCGCCGGGAACGAGATCGCTTCCGTGGTCGCCGGGAACGTGGAGACGGCATCCAAGGCGCTGAAGGATGCGGGTGCGATCTCTATTGAGGTCAAGCCGCTTGAGAGCGGCACGAAAGAGATTTTCAACGAGCGGATTCGCAACAACAAGAGAGAGGGCGGATTCGTCAATCTCGGGATCTTCTCGCGCGGAAAGACTCCGAACGAGCGTCGTCTGGAACTCGACGAGGAGTACAAGTCCGACCCGAAGAACAAGGTGTTTCCGCAGTACGATCTCCAAGCGCAGAGTTTTCCGGATATCTACGAGGCTGGCGTAAAAGCGATGTCCGCGCAGGGTGCGGCTACTCGACTCGCGTCGGAAGATGCGATCAGGCTTTGGAAGTCGCTTGGTGGCGATCCTCAAAAGGTCCACCTGTTCATGCGCAACCTAGTGGAAGCGCAGGGCGTTGGCCTTCGTGCTCAGGGTCGTACGCCGGGTGAACACCTGTTCATGACTCCGGAGCAGCGAGCCACCTACAACGCGAACCGTGGTCAGTTCTCGGATGCCTACAAGGTGATCGACGAGATCAACTCGGATCTCAAGCCGTTTGAAGAGGTCGCTGGCGTGCGATCGTCGCGACCCATTCCAGATGGCGAGCGGTACTTTCACCTTCAAAGACTTGGGACGCCAGAGTCTCGCGAAGCTGCTTGGGAACGCGCGAAGCGATCCGGACTTCCGGAAGGCTTCATCACGGACGCCGAAGGAATCCAGCAGTCTCCGAGCGGACAAGGGGGGATGGCGTACCGCCATATGTTCCGCAAGGCTGGTGCGGCAAAGCAGGCGTCTGGACAATCGAGCGATTACGCCGTGGAGCCGTTCACGGTGTTCCGTGGGCGGCGCGCAGACGTTCTTCAGGCCGCGCGCCACAACGAGTTTCGAGAGAAGATCCGCAAGCAGGCAATCGAGGTTCCGGAAGGCGAGCGCGCCCCGGACACGATCACCGTTGACGGGAAGAACTACCGTACCGCTCGCATCGATCTCGGGCGCAACCCGGACTGGTGGAAGCCGAGCGATGCTGAGGGCGTGACCGCAGAGCAGGCCAAGCTCAACTCTGTGTGGGTTCCGAAGCCGGTAGCCGACATGTGGATGGACTACCTGACGAAAGATCCGCAGAAGCAAGGCGGGATCGTTTCCAGGGTGTCCGACAAGGTGGTTCGCACGGGACTGGCCGCGACGGGTGCGGACGTGTTGATCCACTACTCGGCGGGCCTCGACATGCTCTCGCAGATCCCAGGCGTAGGAAAGACCGTTGCGGAGCGGGTTGCGGCAAAGGGCGGCATCGCTCGCAATCTCGTGGCGATCCGAGAGATCGCGGACATGACGAGTCCAGAGAGCCAAGCGATCCGTCGCAAGCTACTCGATTCCGGAATCCTTCGTCAGCGTGAGGCTGGTCCACAGGCGAAGGAGGGTCTCGAAAAGTATTCCCCGTTCCGCAAGTTGACCAACTGGATGTTCGAGCCGGGTGGCGAGGAGGATGCTGTCAAGGTCGGCATCTACAAACTTCTCGAACGCTTCGCTCCCGAGATGAGCGAGGCACAGAAGCTCTACACGACCGGACAGGTTGGAGGCGTGTTCACGCAGCAGCTTCAACCGGAGATCGTCCAGCGGACCCCACTTTGGGCCGCGCCGTTCGTCCAGTTCGGGACGACGAAGTTGCGCAACGTCGTCACCGGAATCGCGGGCCGGCGTCCCGACTTCATGGTCAACAACCGTGGTGTGGTCGGAAACACCAGCCCCGAAGTCGCGATGAAGTTGCCCGCCACCGTGCTGAGTTTCCTCGCCTTGTCTTACCTCGTGGGTGACGACAAGGATTTCCAGGAGACCGTATCGCACCCGACCACGATTCGCATCGGAGGAAAGGACTACCCAATGATGCGACTGTTCTCCCCGTTCTCCGACTTCGGAATGAAGGTGACGGGGCTGAACAACATGGTCAACAGCTTGGCGACGGGGCAGTCCGCAGAGTCCACCATCACCAACATGGCGCGCGGGCCGGTCAACTCGCTTCTCGGATACCTTGGGCCTCTTCCGGCAGCCGTGATGTCGACTCTCGGATTCGCACCGTACCTCGTTCCCGATCGGTCGGACAGCCTCATGCCGATGCGATCCGGAACAGTCACGTCCAGCCCCGTGCGCGACGTGATCGATCGCGCTGCGTGGCGCATCATCCCGCACTACGAAGAGGCGTCGTCCGCGCCGGAAGACCCGAACGCATCGTTCTTGTCGAAGGTTGGTGGCGCGGCCCTCGCGATGTCTGGAATGGCCGGTAAGCCAGCGCCAGATATTCGCGTCGCCCAAGCACGGGCTGGAAACGAAGACTGGCGTCGCTTCAATGACATCGCGTCGGGCATCGCCTCCGAAGTTCGACGGTATCCACCGGAGAAGCGAGGAGACCTCATCAAGCGGTTGGTCGATGATCGGTTCGACGAGAAGGATCGAGGTCGAGGAAACGCCAAGGTCCGGGCGATCCTGATGAAGATGATGAAGAGTCAGCAGATTGGCGTGAACCGCGCTCGGCAGGACGAAGATCAATGAGTGTCGACCCCAACAAGCCGACATACGTTCGCGGCTCCGTTCGCACGAGACCGGAAGCGGCAACCGCTCTGCGCGTGGACAAGGTTGGCGTGTCCAAGAAACTCGACGCGGCCCCGACGTCCGTCGCGTTCTCCGTGTCGACATCGGGCGACAACACGATCGTCACCGCGTCAACGGGCAACAAGATCCGCGTCCTCTCCTACTGGCTTCAGGCCACGTCCGGCGCGGTCAACGTGCGGTGGGAGAGCGGCACGGGTGGCGTGTTCCTTGTCGGTGGTACGGGCGGTGGCGGACGCATCACGCTCGGCGCGCAGCAGATCATTCAGGACCAAGATCCGTATCTCGTGTTCGAGACGGCGGTCAGTACACTTCTCAACCTCAACCTTTCCGGCGCTGTGACCGTGAACGGTCGAGTGACCTACGTTTTGGTTCCAGGTTGATTCATGGCAGCCAAGCAAAAGCCAACAGCCGACGCGAAGACGGGCGTTCTCGTGAACGTCGACATGCGAATGATCGCTCAGATGCACGAAGGTGCGGCAGAGGTTGCCGCGTCTCTCCCGAGCATCTGGCGAAAGCTCACCTCAGAGGCTCTCGACGACGAGACCCCGGCACGAGTCAGGATGGAGCTTGCCCGCCATCTACAGACGGCGGTTGCGGAACCGTACTTTGAGATGGCGGCTCGCTTTGCGGGTGCGCGCAACCCGTTGAAGGTTTCGCCCGAAGATGTGATCTCGCAGCTCCGCGTTGAGATGCAATTGAGGCTCCGCGATTACTTGATTTCAGTACAAGCTCCGGATGACCTCGTTGCAGCGCTCGACGCGCCTTCACCAGAAAGCCCGACAACTCCCGAAAAGTCCGAGGATGACGAATCGCAAAGTACGCCGTGAGGCGGCGGTCTTCCTCGTCGGTTGGCGTGGCCTCGCCGCGCTTGATGAGTGCGACCCGCTTTCGATCGACTCCCGACCCGATGGACACCTGCAAGTTGGTGGGTGTGTAAGAACCGAGGCACCAACGCCGAAGTAGGGCGGGTGCCTCAAAGAGTTCGTCGGGGAAGGCGAGGGTGAAACCCTTCTTGGTTCGCGTTCGACTCTTCACGGATCTTCCGGGTAAGCGGCCTTGCTTGCGTTGACGCGCAGCGTGTGGAGCGCGTCCCACTCCGCATCATCGAGATTGCCCTTCGGGGTCTCGATCCAGAACCAGACGCCTCCCGACTTCCACTTGGTCACCTTGAGCGTGCCCGTCGGGGTCGGAATTCCGCTCGGCTCGTTGCCGCTCGACGACGGTGGATGATTGGTCTTCAGAGCGACGACGACAGCCTCGAACTCGTCCAGCATCGCTGAGAATCGCTGTGTCGACAACTGCGTGTCGGACGCGACCTGGACATCGTTGTTCGTGTCGAAGTAGGTGATGCCGATCGTGGAGAGCGTCATGGCTTCCTCGGGAACTGGCGCAGCGCGCCTTGGAGCTTTCGATCGTACTCTACCAGGAAATCGTCGAATGATCCGCCAGGAGACGTCGAGAGCGTGATCGTTTGCGTGGTGCCGGTCGAGTCGACCCACTGCGAAGACATGCTGCTTGGGAAGTGGGACCGAAGCTGTTCAGCGACGTACCAGACCCGCAGGATTACCGCAACGACAAAGACAAGTCCGATAGCAGATGCTGGCGACCTATCTCTCTTTTCGCTTGGAGAGTCCGACATGATCTTTGATTTCCCCCAGGTCTCTTCGGATCTCTTCCTGGTTGCTCAAGATGGATTGAATCGAATCGAATAGCCCCTTCAACGTCCCAAGAATGCCTTCGAGCGTCTGTTTGAAGCTCGCAACAGATTCCTTGAGAGTGTCGACGAGATCAAATTGCTTCTTGATAAGGGCATCTGCCCTTGGAGCGAGCCACCGAATGATCTTCCAGCCGCCGATAATGAAGGCGACGAGAAGCGTTCCGGTCACGCCAAAACGGTCAACGATTGCGGCGATTTCGTCGTGGCTCATCGACGCAGCATACACAACTGGTTGTGGTGAAAAAAGCGACTCTTGGGGACCGGCTTTTTTACGGGTCGCGGGGAAGGAGTTGATAGGAGAACGAACTGCCGGACGTTTGCCCCCAACCCAAGAGTCGAAGTTGTCAGGTCTGTTTCGGTTTGGTCTTGGCGCGCTTCGGTTCGCCATACGGAAGCGAGCGCATCTTGACTTCATTGGCGAGTCTGTCGACCATTCTTCCTAGGACAAGCACTCGCGCATTGAGGTCTTCAACGCGCCCGGAAAGCTGGCCGATCATCGCGCGCAACTCGTCGATCGCCGCATTCGGATTCGGCTTCATTGTGCCACCCACTGATGCCAGAACATCGGTCGCTCGGTCTCCCACTTCTCCTTGACCGCATCGGCGACCAAGGCGTCACCTTCCGGCGTGCCTTGAAGCGCCTCGCAGATCCAGGCGTTCACGGAACCGATGCCATTCGGACGACGACCGTTGATGATCTTGTCCTGTTGCTCGTCACCCGTTAGGGATTGGAGCGTCAGCGAGTGAAGGTACGGCTTGCCGTCATCTCCAATTGCCACGTCGTAAGCGAACCGCGCTTCGCCGAACTGCGGGATGTGCGCGAAACGAATGATGGTCCGTAGCTTGTCGAGGATGTCGTCGCACACTTGGACCTCGTACCCATTGTCGCGGCAACGCTTGACCGAGTGGTAGAGGATACCCGCCATGAAGACCTCGACATGCGGGACCGGGAGATGGTCGCCCTTCGGGTCCGCAGTGAGCGGTAGGTGTTCGCGGATGCGGTGAAGGTGGCGAGAGAGCAGGGCGGCAAGAGCGGTGACGAGGTTGCCGTCCACCCTCTTCCCCTGCTTGACCCGTCGCTGCGCGTCTTCCAGCGCGTTCACCATCTCGTCGACCATCCAGCCCGCCACCCGCAAGCGGCCACCCGTGCCGTAGGGCTTCTTCGGATCGTCTTCCATCCGAAGGTACTTGCCCCACTTTGCGTTGTTCCACTTGCTTTGCAGGATGCGCCAGAGGGTGTTCGATGCCCACTCGTAGCCCGCCTTCGCGAGTCCACCGAGCAGGCGCGAATGGGTGTCGTGCATCACGTCCCACCCGTTCATGCCGAGGTTGTTGCGGGCGAGCGGATCGTAGTTCGGGTCGAGGATCTTGCTCGACATCAACCCACGCACGTCGTAATGGTGCCACATGCGGTCGGCGAAGTTCAGCACGCTGAGAGACTTCTCGCCACCGCTCGCGATCTCCACCGGGTCTTTGTACCAACACCCGCTTCCAAGCGTCGACCCCTTGAGCGTGTCGGGGTAGGGCGACCACGTTGCGAGCCAGTCGTGTCCCCACGGGACGGGATCGTAGACATCGTTCTCCGCGTCCGAGATGTCGAGCGCCTTCAGAAAGTTCACTTGGAGGTATCCTCCCGCAACCGCTCGGCGACGAGTCGATCGAATGCGTCGAGCTTGAGTTGGAGCGCCTGGACTTGCAGGTCGGTGAGCACCGGGATCGCCCGGTACTTGTTCGGGTCTTCGCCGGTCGTCTCGGCGACCTTGATCGCGATGGCGCGAGCCTCCGAGATCGTGTCGTTCTGAGCGACGTAGGCGCGCAGGTCGGTCGCGATATCGTGGAAGCCGACGTAGGCCGAGCGTTCGAGGTCGTCGCGCTGTGTCGAGCAGGACAGCAACGCCAGCAGTACAAAGATGCGCCTCATTTCGATTCCTCCTTGGATTCCTTGAGAATGATGGTGCCTTCCCACACGCCGAAGGAAGACTTTTCGACAAACTTCAACGTCTCTGGCTTTTCGTCCGGACGCATCGGTCGCGTGAGTACCCACAGGTCCGTTTCTTTCCACGTCGCATTGATGACCTTGGAGCCAGGAGTGACGTTGACCGTCTCGGTTCCGCCGAAGTTGCGCGCCCTGTTGTTGTCGGTGCAAGAGACGCAGGAAGCGAGGAGGATGAGGGAGAGGATCAATCGTTTCATAGGTACGCCTGAAATCCTTGTGGTTGAACACCGATCGTTATCGGTGGCACGCATTTGACTGCTGGGTACGAAAGAAGATCGTGGGTCTTGCTCGCTGAAGCCCATTGGGAGGCGCGACTCGGACGGAACGGAAGTCCGTAGAGAGCGACGCATAGGGCATCGCAGAGCTTCCGAGCATCCTCCTGACTCATCTCGATCGTCTGTTCCCCGATCGTGATCTTCACAGGCGGGATCGTCGGCTTCTCGGTCTTGACTTCGATGTTCATTGCTTTGCCTTTGTGCGGGCGAACGTGTACCCGACCGTCGTGCCGCCCGCGAGAACGGAGCCGATCATCGTGATGAGTTCGTTTCCCTTCGACGCACCCCACGCTGCGAGGACGCCGCCGAGGATCGAGATGATGTAGGACAGCCAACCCTCGCTGGTCTTGATTCCCTGCTTGGGCGGCAGCGCCTCCCACCCTTCGGTCGACGGCGTGGCGGCGATCCCGTTCTCCGCGAGAACCTTCTGCGCCTCTTTCACCTGCGCATCCTTGTGGATCTGTTTCAGTGTCTCGGGGTCGAGCCTCCCGAGCTTAGCGAGGATGTCTTCGGTCGTTTCCATGTCAGGGGTCTCCAAGGATTGGGATCTTGCTTCGGACCACGCCGAGCAGGGCGAACACAACGCTTCGCCAGAACTCGTCGCGGCCTTCGTCGATGCGGTCGAGTTGCGTCAGGAGCAGAGCGTCGAGCGCCGACTTCGCGTCACGCTCGGCGAGTTCGTCGCCCGCAGCCTGGGCCGCGAGAAGCAACGCTACGGCGTTCTGCCCGTCGCGCAACAGGTCTTCCGAGCCATCGGGGAACGCCTTGGCGACGACGGCGTTCCACACCTTCGCGGCCTCGGCGCGAAGCACGGGGTCTTGTAGGACTTCACTGAGGTTCATGGACACCTGCCATTCTGGATTCGAGCCATCGTCTGATGTCTTCGTCTGTGCCGAGGGTCGCCACCGTGGTCGTCTTGAAGCCCTCCAGCCCCACCGTGAGCAACCACTGCCGCGAGCGCGGACGCTTCCACAGCACGCACCACGCTTCGCCGTCGCCCGCCTCGCGCATGCTCTGCGAGATGGCGTCGCCGTGAAGTTGAGTGCCAAGGTCCATGCCGCCGACACCGAACTTCACTTCGAGATGAACGCCGGGGATGCCGTCCACGTCTGGCGACTCTGGCCCGCCCGCGTGCTGCTGTCCACGGATACAGTCCTCGAAGCCGAGCGAGCGTAGGTACTTGGCGGCGAGGCGCTCACCGTGCTTGCCTTTGCGAATGGAGTTGACGCGACTCATGAGCTATGGCCTGACCCCTGGTGTGGTGCAGGCTGGTCGACACCCGACACCAACGTGACGGGCGGGTCGAACGTCAGCATCAGCGGCGGCGGGATGATCGGGTTCCAAAGCGAAACGAACATTACGAGTTGAATCATGGCGGTAACCTTTCGGTGCTTACTTCGGTTTTCTTGGATACGTTCCTGACATGCTTCTGCCACAGCTTGACGCACTCCTTGAGTGAATGCGGTTCCGGCTCGCCTTCTTGGATGTGATTCCAGTCGCACGAACAACATGCGACAAGCGCGCCGGTGCTGAAGTCTTCCTCGTACTCGAAGAGATGCTCGCTCACACCTTTGTCCCGTCGCTCGGCGAAGAGCAGGCGATGCCAGCGTTTGCGAACATCACGGCGGATCGAAGCGCGGAGAGCGCGGCATCCCGCTCCACGCCGCGAGGAACCGTCAGCGTGATCGTCAGCGCCAGCTTCTTTGCTTCGTCGCGGATCATTCCGTAGTACGGAATCTGCGACGGGTGTGGAGCGTGGTAGGTGAACCAGTGTTCAGCCTTCGCGCAGTCGTCGATTTGGTCTTGGTTCTCCATGTCAATCCTCCCTCTCGGGTATCTCAGCCAGTGCTCGATCGACATCGACGCACGCGCGCCGCGCGATCTTCTTGTCAGAAATCAGATCCGACATGTCCTCGACGTCGGACGCAAGAACTTCGATGTGTTTGTTCAGCCTTTCGATTCGTTCGTGCGCGAACCCAAGTCCGCACACGAAGCCGATGGCGAGCATCACGCAACTCAGCACGATCGCAGTCACGCAGCCGTTGTCAGAACGGGACATCTTCCGCCCCTCCCTGCTGCTTGGCGTTGAACTGTTCCTCGGTCATGGTCGTGTGTCTCGCAACGGGTGCCGCCGCAGCGTCCTTGCGCTTGCCGTTGACGACGCGATCCGCAGTCATCGTGAGCTTGGCGCGAGGCTCGCCCGTGTTCTTGTCCTTCCAGGTCTCGACCTTCGGGCGCAACCCAATGACCGTCACGAGGTCGCCCTTCTTCATATTGTTCACCGCTTCAAACCACCAATCGGGCACTTCCTTCGGTGCCCACCACGCGATCGAGATCCAGGTCGTGACCGGCTTGTCCTTCGTGCCGATCTCAACCGGCACCGATAGCTCCGCCAACTGCTGGCCCGATGGTGTCGACCGGACTTGTACGTCCTGACCCAAGTGTCCGACGATGGTGGCTTGGAATAGACTGGGCATGTTCGTCTCCTTGTGTGAGTTGTAGAGATCCCGACGCGACGATGCGCGTCCTTTTCGCTTCCGCTTCGTAAGCGTCGCGGAACTGTGCTTGAAGTGTCGTTCGATTGCTTGGTCCGATGTCGAGCAACGCGCCCACCATCGCCATTGCGACCGTGCGCTCGGGCGAGTCTGGCGAGCGGACGAGTGACCCGTCGCGCCTCTTGGCGAGTTCGATCATGCGATTGAACTTCACCAGCCAGCCCTCGTCGCCCGTGAGCGCGCGGGCAACCTCGCAGATGTGGAAGAGTTCGGGGTACTCGTTCTCCCCGCACGCCTTGGACGTGGCGTTGATGATGGTCTCGGGGTCGAACCCCTTGAGGTTGTGCGCCCACAGCGTCAGAAGGATTTGAAGCTCGGCCTTCTTCGGAGCCTTCTGCCGCCGCGCGACGAACCACATCGCCAACGCTTTCTCGACCGCTTCGCGGAAGTCCATCATGGCGTGAACCCTCCCGCGAACAGGTCTCCCGGAGTCATCGACTCCTGCACCGTCGCCATCGCGTCGAACTGGCCGATGACGGTCGACAACGCGGGCACGCCGTCGCGCCAGAGGAAGCCGGGTTGGCGAGCGCGTATCCCCGCCACGAGTCTTTGCGCCACCAACTCGGCTCCATGTTGATCGATGAGCATCCGCAGGCGCTTGATCGTGATCGGGTCGCTCACCGTGGGGTAGCAACCGACCACTTCCTGCCACACGTCGCACAGTTGTTGGACGACGCCCGCAGTCACCTGCCCGTTCTCGCGGTCGCGTCCGACCTTGCGGAAATGGCGGCGAGCCAGCGCGAGAATGTCGGAGTCCTCGGGGTACTTCGACAGGAGGCGCTCCCATCGCGTGCTGTCACTGACCATCGGACACCTTCGCCTTCCTGTTCCGCGACGACGCCTGAACGTGGCACACACGACACCGATCGCCGTACTCGCGCATCACGTCATCAAGCGATGTGATGAAGTGGCCGTACCGACACTGGAAACCCCATTGCTTCCCACGCTGCACGAACGCCCACTTGCGTTCGAGTCCGGCGAGTGCCTTGGGGATGCGGTGATTACTCTTCGTCCTCATCCCGCCGCCCTCGCCTTGACCGCGACGTCGTTGAGGAGGGTGCGAAAGTTGCCGATGTCACCCGTGTAGGGTCCGGGCGGGATCGGTGGCGTCATGTTGGAAGCGAGCTTGGCGATGAGAGCCTTGAAGTTGGCGGGGCCGAGTTCGTCTGCCATCTTCTTCTGTTCGTCGAACGCGACCTTCGCCTCGTCGCCTTCGACCAGTCGCTTGGGCGAGATGTACGGGAAACTCTCGGGCGGCTTGGCGGGCGGTGTCGGCGTCGGTGGCGGGGGCGGATCAGCTTCCGTCTTCACCGGAGCGTCGACGCCAGAACTCAGCCACGCCGCGAGCTTCGCACCGAACGACTCACCCGGCTTGTGGATCAACTGGCCGTCGACATCGCGACATCGCGACTTCGACACGACGTAGTTGTGATCCAGGTCGATCTCGCCGCAGACGTCGAACTCGTACTCCATGCCGTCGCGCTGGACGGGGGCGGTGCCGATCTTGCGCGGCACCTTCTTGCCCTTCTCGTTCTCTTCGAGGACGTACTCCGTCTTCGACCGCATCGTCGCGATGAAGTGCGCTTTGCACCGCACCATCGCGTCGATCAGCGCGTTGTGTTGCGGAGTCACCGATCCCCATGCCGTGTACTTGTTGCCGCTCTTTGCCGCAGCGCGGTCCACCTGTTCGAGTGCGCCGTCCTTGCCCATCCATGCGTGCGACAGCGAGTCGACGATGATGACGTCGTAGCCCGCACGTTCGGCGGCTTGGATCGCTTCGACGTAGGACGTGGGGGAGAAGGTCGAGAGTTCGAGAACGTCGAAGTCGAAGACATCGGCGTACTTGCTGGCCGATCCCGACTCTGTGTCGATGACGGCGATCTTGCCGCCGAGACCCTTCGCGATGGCGAGGGCGCTGTACGTCTTGCCGCTGCCAGACGGGCCGATGAGGCCGAGACGTAGCTTGGACTTGGATTTGACCGCTTTCGCGAATTGCATCGTCATGCTTCACCGTCCGCGAGTTGTTCCAGCATGGCGACGAGCACGGCGGCGGTCTGCACGACTTCGGTGACGAGTTCGGATCGGCGCAGCTTCAAGCAAGCGTGCTTCGCCTCATCCATCTCGGCCTGTGCGATGAAGAGCCAAGTTGCGGGTTCGTGCGGCTTCGCTTCGATGGACCGACCCATCGCATCCTGCCGCTTGCGCTCTTTGGTAATGAGCTTGAAAACTTCAGATCGTTGCATGTTCATTCTCCTTCACTGAGCGTAACGGAATCACACGCTGGAATCAACTTCGATTCCGACTTCTTCGGACGGAACTGTGGGAACACCGAGGGCGGTCCCTCCTGCTTCACGATCGCGCGCTCCATCTCGTCCACACGATCACCGAGACCATTATCACGCATCCACGTCACGGCGTCGTTGAACGTATACCGTGGCGGATTGCGCTTCGAGACGAGGGACAAGGTTCCCATGTCACCCTTGATCGACCCGCCCGGAGTCGACTGAAGCGTGCGCAACGCGACCGCTTTCAGGTCTTCGAGCGCGTCTTCGATCTTCTTCTTCCACGCGAACGCGAGCGGAAGGTCGGCGGCGTCGAGTGTGATTGGCGAGTGCAGGTTCGTGAGCACCGCGCCCACCTGCTTCGTCATCGTCGCGAACGCGGGACAGGTATCCTTGCCTGGGCAGTAACCGCAGTGGACACCTGCGCGGTAGCTGCGACGGTCGACGGGGAGGTCGACTTGCGCTGCCGCTTCCTTGCGCAAGTTCTGGATCTCGAACAGAACCGCATCCAGTTGTGGGCCATCAAGAATGATCGGGTCGGCGCGCTTGAGGGTCGGGTAGGCAACGGCAACGTGAACGCGTTTCGGCTTGAGCGCAACCCACGCCGACGAAGCGTAGTCGAGAAGCTGAAGGCGCGCATCCGTTCGCTCGCCTTCCTTCGCTGCCGACTTCCAGTCGACGATGACAACCTCGATTGGATCGGCGAGCGGATCGTCACCGTAGAGCTTGCCAACGACATCGGAAGTCCCGATTCCAAGGTCGACTTCGGCGCCGAACAGGAATCCTGGGTACGTCTTCGTGAGCCACTGGTAAGCCCACGCCGCCGCTTCGATCACGTCGTCGGGGTCGACGGTCGCCTTGTGCTTGGAGATGAGTGCTTCGACGGTGGCGCGGGTCGGCTCTTCGAGGACGTTGATCCAGTTCGCGATGGCCTCGTGCAACACGTTGCCGTTCGCGGTGTCCTCGCTTCCGAGTGACGGCTTGCCGATCGACTCGGCGTAAGACGCGCGACACGCGGCCACGCGGTCGAGGGATGAGGGGCGGGGGGTCATTCGTTCTCCTTCACAGCAGGACGTAACATAACCACGCGGCCACAAAGAACGCGACTCCAATCGCGTTCAAGATCGGGCCAACGGGCAGCTTGGATAAACAGCGGAACGGGTTGCTCATGCGATCCCCAACAGTTTTTGGCGTCGCTCTTCCCACCGCGCATCGCGCAACTTCTTCTCGACGCGAGCCTCGCGTTGTGCGACGTGGACGGAGACCATTCGCCGTCCGGTTGTGTGGCACCGACCGCAGACGCGCTCCTTGAGGCGACGGGATGGTGCGATGTACGTTTCGTACGTCTGGTGACATGCGGCGCATGTCCATTGTTGCAGTGTCAAAGTCTCGACCTCCTTGGGAACATCTTGCGTACGGCAGCGGCTCTCGCCTTGCGCAGTTCGGAACTCGTCTTTGCTTTCTTCCACTCGCACGACGTACGGACAAGTCGGTACTCGTGGTCGGGGAACTGTCGCCGACGACGCTCGATCTCGTCCTCGACGCGGTGCTGTTCGTCGTCGAT
>ERZ650311.159-NODE-159-length-44571-cov-13.769476_pt1 | contig 44571 bp, 74 predicted proteins | sample MGYA00376247_ERZ650311 | MGnify/ENA primary metagenome ERZ650311 (study PRJEB26733, sample SAMN07839324) | wastewater metagenome | biome: small river; feature: stream; material: water | place: USA: North Carolina | collected 2016-07-28 ... | reverse complement strand
CGCTGCGCGATCCGTTCACGCAGGCGACCTCGGGCAACATCCGCTTCATCATCCGCCGCCGGATCGGCGGCCAGGTGGTGCTGCCGGAGGCCATCCGCAAGTTGAAGTGCTCGACCTGATCGGCTGAGCGAGGGGCGGCCGGAGTGATCCGGCCTTCCCGTTTCCCAATTTCCACTCTCAGGAGACCACCTCGCCATGCGCGACTTTCACAACAACATCTATCCGAAGCGAGCGATCTCGCCGGCGGCGGCCGTGACCGACGACACGGCTTTCGTCTCGCAGATTCTCGACATGTCGGGCTACTCGGCAGCCGAGCTGATCATCCAGCTTGGCGGCATCGCCGACGCCGACACGACGTTCACTGTGCTGATCGAGCACGGCGACGTCTCGAACCTCAGCGACGCCGCGGCCGTGCCGGACTCCGACCTGCTCGGCACGGAAGTCCTAGCGGCCTTCCAGTTCGATGACGACAACGAGTGCCGGAAGATCGGCTACATCGGGATCAAGCGCTATGTCCGCGCGACGATCACGCCGGCGAACAACACCGGCAACATCTTCCTGTCGGCGACGTGGCTGCTCGGCGCGCCGCGCGACAGCACGAGCGTCGTCAATCCGCCGGCGTGATGACCTGATGGCGGCGGGGAACGTCTCCTCGCCGCCATCCCTCAATTCCAATCGGAGGACCCGGCATGAAGGCTACCGTCACTGTTGCGTTCGACGGCGTGCCGGATGGCGCGATCTATCCTCGCGCGTTTGTGCCCGGCGATACCGTCGAGGGCGACCTCGCGCGGGTCGCGGTCCGCGAAGGCTGGGCGACAACCGAAACGGCCGAGGCGACAACCGCGGCACCGGCGCCGCGCCGGATGACGGGGCGTCGCGGTGGATGATCGGCCGCTCTTCGAGGTGACGACGCCGGCGGCCACCGCCGCCGCGCGCCGCCTCACGACCGCCGCCGCCGTGGCAGCGATCATGGATGCGGGCGATGTGCCGTCCGATACAGCGACGACCGAATCGCACATCGACATCGTGTCCGCCATGATGGCGCGCGTTGCCGGCCTGGCATCCGATGGTGGCGCCAATATCCCGACTTTCGCGGCCGAGACGCTCCGAGCGACATGGTTCGCCGCGACCTTCGCGCGCGGTGACAAGCTCCTATTGCCATGGCGCGTGCCAGTGACGTCTATCACGTCCGTCGTCGAGGACGGCGTGACACTGACGCCATCCGACGATTATCGCCTCCTGCCAGGCGCGGCGCTGCTGCGCCTCGACGGTGATGGGGAGACGCCGGCTGCATGGTTGTCGGCCAAGATCATCGTAAATTACATCGCCGGCTGGGCGAGCCTGCTATCGACGAATGCGCCGCCGGAGCTTTCCGCCGCCTGCGCCGAGCAGGTCAAGTATCGCATCCTATCGATCGAGCGCGATCCATCAGTTCGCAGCGAGTCTGTACCGGACGTCTATTCGGCGAGCTACGCTATCGCCGGCGGTGACAATGTCGCCGCCTCCGGTTTGCTCTTGCAGGTGCAGAGCGCACTCGCGCCGTACCGAAACATCAGCGTCTAAAACGAAGAATCCCGGCCCGCGATCCGGCCGGCATCAACGCGCGTCGTCCGCCAGCACGCGCCCCGTGATCGCGCCCTCTATTCATGAAAGGACGACGCCATGTCGATCGCAAACGCGACCGAAAACGCTATCATGCTCCTGGTCTTCAACGCGACCGCATGGGGCAACTACGCGGACAACGCCGCATCGTCGCCGCAGACGAATGTGCATGTCGGGCTGCACACCGCCGACCCCGGCGAGGCCGGCGACATGACGACGTCGGAGACGACGTACACCTCATATGCGCGCGTCAACGTCGCGCGCTCCGGCTCGGGCTGGACGGTCCTGAACAACAGCGTGTCTCCGGCGGCCAACATCGACTTCCCTGCCGGCACAGGTGGGTCGGGGACGATCAGCTACTTCTCGACCGGCAAGACCGGCGGCGGCGCCGCGGCGATCCTCTGGAGCGGGACGGTTTCGCCGAACATCTCCGCCGGCAACGGCGTGACGCCGCGCCTCAGTACTTCGACGACCATCACTTTGGATTGATCGTCTATCATGTCCGCCAGCGCGACAACCAACTCCGGCGACCTCTACGGCGCGGTGTTCCGGCGCTGCCTCGAAGAGGTCGACATCGCGGGTATGCGCAAGCTGCACGCGCATGTGATGCCGCATGTCCCGGCGGGAAGCGACAAGGACATCCTGATCTCGATCCACCATGCGCGCACGCAAGCGGAATCGATGCCGATGAAGGTGCGGGCATGGTCGCATCGGTGGTTGCTTGATCATGGCTATCCATCGGGCTTGCCTGATCATCTCAAGCCGACCGCGGAGCGTGAATATCCGCGCGTCGCCGAGGCGACGGGCTTCACGATGAGCTTCGGCTCGCAGCTCATGCGAGAAATTCTGGCGCCGATCGTGCCGCTTGTGACCAAGGCCGTCGAAGAGGTCATCCTCGACGAATATAGCGGCGCGGTGATCCGGCGCGATCATGACCGCATCCGCGGTCGTGTGCTGGAAACGAAGCGCAAGGCCGTCCGGCAGTTGGTTGGCATCAAGTCATAGCGGTTTGGAGGCGACATGGCCGACGCCAAGATCAGCGACTTGACAGCGGATTCATCCGTCTCGGCCACGGACGAATTTGAGAAGAACGAGAGCGGCACGTCGAAGAAGACGACGGCGGCAAAGATCGCCACCTATGCCAAATCGACGATCGTCGGTAAGCAAGCGATCTGGGTTCCAGCCTCGGCGATGGTCGCGCGGACGACCAACGGCGCGGCGACCGGCACCGCCGAGATGACGACGAACAAGAACATGTTCTCGACGCTCGATTACGACACGACCACGCAGGAGTTCGCGCAGTTCGCGTGGCGCATGCCGTCCTCATGGAACGAGAGCACGGTGACCTTCCGCCCGGTCTGGTCGCACGCCTCGACCACGACCAACTTCGGCGTCGTGTGGCAGCTCGCCGGCGTCGCTTGCAGCGATGACGATGCCGGAGACGCGGCCTTCGGCACGGCGCAGACCTCGACGGACACCGGCGGCACGACGAACGACATCTACATCGGTCCGGAATCGTCGGCGATCACCATCGCCGGCACGCCGGCCGCCGGCGACCTGGCGTTCTTCCAGGTGGCGCGCGTGCCGGCGAACGGCTCCGACACGATGGCGATCGACGCGCGGTTGCACGGCATCGTGCTCTACATCACGACCGACGACACGGTGGACACCTGATGCGGTACGCACGGATACAGGCTGGCGAGATCGTTGCGATCGTCGATCTGCCGGGCGGCGCGCCCGCCGGCAGCGTCGTCGGCGCGCACGCCAGCAAGCCCTACCTGCTGCCGATCGAGGACACGCGCCCGGCGCTCGACGCCGTGGCCGAGGTCGAGGAGGGGCCGGTGGTCACGATCGGCGCCGACAAGGTCACGCGGGTCTGGACGGTGCGGCCGAAGAACGACGGCGAGCTCGACGCGCTGCGCAATGCCGCGCGTCGCCGCGTCGAGAGCGAGTTCGCGGCCCGCATCGCCGCGCCGATCGACCTGCTGGGCCACACCTGGCACGCCGACGCCGAGGCCGTGCGCCGGCTGATGGGTGTCAAGCTGCTGACGCTCGGTCTCGACCAGCAGGCCACGCGCTCGTGGACGCCATGGGGATCGCTGACCGGCGTGACGGTTTCCTATGCTCAGCTCGAGGCGATCGGTGCCGCCATCGCCGCGCGCGAGGACGCGCTGTTCGTGAAGAAGAAGGCCAAGCAGGCGGCCATCGCGGCGCTGACCGACGCGCACGAGATCGCCGACTACGACGCCGCGACCGGCTGGAACTGAGCCGATGCTGATGCAGGTGCGCTCGGGCTTCATGGCCGGCGGCCGGCGTGGACCGGCCGCGCCGACGTTTGTTGGTTCTTCGACGGTAAATAATTCGGCCGACATCTCCATGCCCGGCGGCATTGCGTCGGGTGATCTTGGGTTGTTCCTGGATTGGGGGCTCGACACCGACCCGACACTTCCAGCAGACACCATCCCGTCGGGCTGGACTCGAATCGGCACGACGCAGACTGATACCGGTGGGGCGCTGCTGAACGGATCGCGATTCAACGCCTCTTACAAGGAGCTCGACGGGACCGAGACGACACTGACCGGCATGGCCACGGGAGGTTGGGGCGCGCGAAAGATCGTCCTCGTCTTTCGCAAGGACGCATCGCTTACCTGGGGGGCGCCGGCCGGTGTAGATGTGGAAGTCAACAACGACGGCGGCACAACCAAGACAATTACTGTGGGAAGTGCGCCCCTAATAGTGATCGGATTTACTGGCTCGGGGGCCAGCGATCCTCCCATGTCACCGGCCGAGACGGGGTCGGTCAACGTCAGCAGCAACGGCACTCTCGCTGTGGGCTACATCAGCTACGGGTCGGCCCCATCGAACAACACCATCGATCCGTCGGGGATCGGCAACGCATACGTCATCGGCGGCTTCTACGTGCCGCTGACCTAGGGAATAGCGAGCATGGCTGGCGGAAATCGCGTCACGGAAGCTGGCGACCGGCGCATCACCGAGGCCAGCGACGTCCGCATTACGCAGGACGTCTTCGGAGGCGCCGGCTCGGCGACCGGTACGGGCGCCGCGACCGGCGTCGGCGTGTCGCTCCAGTCGCGCGCGGGCAGCGCGAGCGGTACTGGAACCGCGGCTGCGACCGGCACCGGTCTCGCAATCTCTGCCGGATCAGCCACAGGCACTGGCGCGGCCACGGGCACCGGCGCGCCGATCGGCGCCGGGTTTGGATCGGCCACTGGCATCGGCGCCGCCTCTGACACGGCCGCCGCCGTTATCGGGACAGGTATCGGTTCGGCGGTGGGCACCGGCGCGGCGAACGCGGCTGGAACGGCGGCGACCGGATCGGATGGCGTCGCGGCGGGCACGTCGACCGCGTCGGGTGTTGCTGCGCCCATCGGCGCTGGCGATGGCAGCGCGGCCGGCACTTCGGCGGCGACCGCCGTAAGCGCCCCGGTCTTTACCGGCCTCGGAAGCGCAAGCGGCGCGGGAACGGGGGCAGCAGTCGCCAGCGCGACGGCGGCATCGTCCGGCGCGGCGACCGGCACCGGCGCGGCATCGGGCATCGGGGCGTCGACATGGACGGCGACAGGCACTGCGGCCGGCACGTCGACCGCATCGGCCGAAGGTGATGATGCCAGCAACTACGGCACGGCTTCCGGCATTGGCGCAGCCTCTGGTGTAGGTGCTTCCACGGCCGCTGGCGCCGGCTCGACGGCGGGCACAGGCGCGGCCACGGGTGTTGCGGCCGGAACCACGACGGCGGCGGGCACCGCCGTAGGCACCGGCGCCGCGAGCGGTATCGGCGCGGCGACGTCGATCATGGCCGGCGCGGTCGATGGCATTGGCGCCGCCTCGGCGACAGGTGCGGCGACGGCGGAAGGCTTCGGGCCTGCGCAAGGCGTCGGCGCGGCTTCGGGCGTCGGGTCTCCGATCTTCACAGGCGCTGGATCGGCCGATGGCGTCGGCGCAGCGGCCGGCATTGCGGCTGGCACGACGACGGCCGCCGGCACTGCCGCGGGAACGGGCGCGGCGGCCGGCGTTGGAGCGCCGCTGTTCACGGCCGCTGGAGAATCCCTCGCCAATGGCGCGGCTTCCGGCGCGGGAGCGCCGCTATTTACGGGTGTCGGCTCCGCCTCGGGGACGGGCGCGGCAACTGGCATCGGTGCGGCCACGGGCGTTGGCATTGGCTCCACAGCCGGCACGGGAGTGGCTGCCGGCGCCAGCCTCGCCACAGCGGCCTCCACCGGCGCGGCCGATGGAACCGGCGCGGCTTCCGGCGCCAGCCTCGTCACTGCGGCCTCGACTGGCAGCGCAACCGGCGTCGGCACGGCGGACGGCAGCGGCGTGGGCCACATCATCGGCGCAGGCTCGGCAGCCGGCACGAGCGTTGCAGCCGCGGTCGGCGAGCATGTCCTGGCTACGGTCGGCTCGGCATCGGCCACAGGCGCGGCGAGCGCGATTGGAACAGCGGCAACGGCCGGAGACGGTGCTGCCGCGGCGACTAGCACGGCAATCGCGGTCGGGAGCATCATTCCGACCGGCATCGGCACGGCGACAGGCGTCGGCACGGCGGCAGCAGGCGTCGAGGTCACGGCGATCGCGGCGGGCCTTACCGAGGCAACGGGCACGGCCGCGGCGGGCGGCCTGGCATCGGTCCTGTCCGCAGGAAGCGCTGCGACCAGGCAATCGCCGGCGCTCGCCTTCGGCGTCACGATCCGTCGCAGGGCGGCATCGTCGAGGGCTGCGCGCATCGTCGCGCGCCATGGCGAGACGGTGACGTTGCGTCGGCGCGGCGAGGCCACGGTGATCGTGCTCAAGGCAAAGGCCATCCAGGGCCGGCGCGAGGCGACGGGCAACGATACATCGCAGCAAGATTTCCGGATGAAGCTCGGCGCCTCTGAACTCGAGACATCGGCGTGGGCGGTCAAGGCGCCGCTGGTCACGGACACGATCGAAGTCGCAAGCCGCGCCCGCAAGATCAGAGATGTGCGCGCGCTCAAGGACGGCGACCGGGTGCATCTTTACGAATTGACGGTGGCCGGCTGATGGGCGTGACCGTGGTCGGCCCGTCTATCGAGCAGATGGGCCGCTCGATCGGCGAATGGGTCAAGGCCGCGACGATCGAGACGGCCTTCCATGTTCTGGCGCAAGAGGCCGCGCGGGGCTTCGACCGCGAGTCGGTTGTGATCACCGATGGCGTGACGCGGCGTGACCCGCGCCAGGTCAAGCCCTTCGGCAAGATCGAGTTCGTCGCGCGCACGACCATCGCTGATGCGGTGCTATGGGCGCTGGCCGAGCTGGTCCGGCGCTCGCCGATCGGGCCGGCAAAGGACGGGCACTACAAGGATGATCACACGGTGTTGATCAACGGCGCCGAGGTGCGCGGCAATATCCGGGTGGCGCTGACGCAGGCCAAGGCCGGTGACCGCATTCAGATCGTCAACCCGCGCATCTACGCGCGGAAGCTCGAGGGCGCGACGGCGAGCAAGAAGACCGGTCGCAGCAAGCGGCAGGCATCGAGCCGACAGGCGCGCGGCGGCATCTATCGCCCGGTGCTGCGCTCGGTGGTCCAGCGTTGGGGCAAGAGCGTCTACGTCGAGTTCAAGTACGTAAAGCTCAATCTCGGCGTGAAGGTCCTTGGCAAGCAGGGCGGAAACAGCAAGCGCAAGGTGCTTCGTGACCAAGTGTATCCGTGTCTGTCCTTTTTTGTAGTACCCGGGCAAGCGGCGAACTGATGGAAACCAAATCGAGGAAGTGTACTCGCTGCGGCGTCACCAAACTGTCAACGCTCGAGTTTTTCCCTCCATCAAAAGATGGAAAATGTGGGCTGAAAGCTAGGTGTCGCGACTGCATGCGGGAATACATCCGCAATTGGCAAAGGAAATTCCGCGCGACCGAGATTGGGAAGAAGGCCAAACGCGACGCCACGCGCAGGTGGGAAAAGAGCGAAGAAGGAAGGGCCAAACATCTTGCGGCAACCAGAGCGTGGCGCGCTCAAAATCGCGAAAAGTTGCGGCGACTTGCGCGCGAACGATACGCCGCTGAAACGGAAGAGCGCAGGCGTCACCGATATGAGCAAGGCTATACCTATCGGAAGCGCATGCGGGCCGATAAACCAGTGTTCCGGCTAAGGTTAAACGTCTCGTCGAGGATCGCTCAATCACTACAGTCGCTCGGCGCATCAAAGCGCTCACGATCTTGGGAGCAAGTTGTCGGGTACACACTCGCCGATCTGAGAAAGCACCTTGAGCGCCAGTTCGTTGGGCGTATGTCTTGGGCAAATTACGGCAAGTGGCACATCGACCATATCGTTCCGGTCTCTTCCTTCGACGTTACGTCGGCCGACGATGATGCGTTCCGAGCCTGCTGGGCGCTGACAAATCTACGTCCGCTGTGGGCCAGAGAGAACCTCAAGAAACACGCCACGCGCGTCTACCTAATCTGAGGTCGGTATGGCCGGTGATCCGCTCCACGCCGCGTTCCTCGCATACCTGACGAGCGAGCTAGACGAGGTCGGCCTGGCGTTGCCGTGGCGCATCATCGATACCAGAAACACCGGGCAGGATCCGGACGCGACAACGCCTTACGTTGATTTTGAGATCACGCCACAGCCGACGGTTCAATACACCACCGGCGCGCCAGGCTCGAACCTGCATCAGGAGCAGGGGCAGATCATCATCGCGTTCAAGGTGCCATTCGGCGACACGATCGACGTGACCAATCATCAAGACCTTGCCGGCGAGCACGCCTACGCGCTGTTCCGGCGCTGGCTATCGTCGAACTACAACCGCTTTATCTGCGACAGTCGCCAGGTCCGCCTCTTCTCGCCGCTCCGCCTCGGCTTCGGCGAGGACGACGGCGGCATGTGGATTGAGACGATGGCCGTGTCCTACGAGCTGTTCCACGTCGGGTAGTCGCCCGGCTCAATTCCAACCGCGTCCGCCAGCGCGTCCACCCCAGCCGCTCCTCACCGAGCGGCTTTTTCGTGAGGAGTGACGCCGCATGGATTCGGCAAACAAGCAAGACGCCATCGTGGCGGAAGTGACGCAGAACACGACGCCGTCGACCCCGTCCTTTCTGCTCGGGCGCTTCACCAACGTCGGTGGCAGCCCGCAGCGCAACTCCGTGCGCTCTCCCGAGCGTCGCGCGGATCGCATGATGGCCTCGATGGTCACCGGCCTGAACGGCTTCACGAAGTCGATCTCTGGCGTCTGGTGCCGCGATGCCGCGAACGACGTGCTTCTGCAATCGCTGCTCAATGGCACCTATTCGACCAACGTCTTGAAGAACGCCAGCACGGCGAGCTTCTTTACGCTGGAGGAAAAGTACGAGGGCGGCGCGACCGATCCCTACCGCCGCGCCACTGGCTGCCAGGTCGACAGCCTCGCGATGTCCTATCGCATGGGCGAGGCCGTGCAGTGCAATTGGTCAATCCGCCACATGGGCGAGACCGTGGCGACGTCGGCAATCTCGGGGGCGACCTATGCGGCGCCGTCGCCGGGATACGATCCGGTGTCGACCGTCGATGTTGCGGTCACCAGCATGTTTGGTCTGTCGAGCCCCAAGGTCGTCGGCCTCGACATGACGATCACGAACAACATGAACTCGCTCTATGCGTTCGGGTCCGCCAACCCGTTTGGGCTGTCGAACGGCCTGTTCGACCTCTCGGGCAATATCCAGGTCTATCTGACCTCGTCGACCGACTACTCGACGTTCACGACGCGCCAGACCGGGCTGACCTTCAACATCACGCTCGGTAGCGTGACGAATTTCAAGGACAAGATCGAGATGGGCAACGTCCATGCCTACAACCCGGACATCAGCGATCCCGGCGCGACCGGGCAGCACATCGTCACCATCCCGTTCTCGGCGGCGTACTACGCGACCGATACGGCGGCGATCAAGTGGACCCGGCTGGTGGCGTGAGGAGGGACCGATCATGACCTATCTCGTGCTCCAGAATTTCCACGTCTACGCGCTCACTGGCGAGACGCGCATGGTCAACGGCCAGCAGTTCAACGTCGAGAAGCGCGTCGACTTCCGGCGCGGCATGACCTTGCTGGCCGCCGATGTGCCCGCCGGTCACGACGCCGCGCACTGGATCGCCACGGGCCTCGTGCGTGACGGTTCCGAGCCGGGCGCCGCAGCCGCCGACGACAACCCGTAGGCACCACCGAAAATCCGCCAGCAAAGAAACACCGGCCTGCATACGCGGGACCGGCTGCACGACCGCGCCTCGGCTCGGCCGTGCGGGGCGTCCGTTGTCTGGCGGCAGCGGCGCCCCATTCCCTTTCACCGACTGAAAACCGCCAGGAGCCGACATGGCTGACTATGTGTTCGACAACATCGAGGAAATGCAGCGCAACCGCGCGCTGGAGAAGGACGGTATCGAGCTCGGCCTGCCGGGCGACCGCGTTCTGATCGTGCGCGCCGCGTCTGATGCCAACCCGATGTGGCGCGCGCGCAGCGAGCAGATTGCCAACGAGCTGCGCCGCCTCTCCAATTCCAAGGCGCCGCCCGAGCGCGTGCGCGCCTATCTCGCCGGGATCTATGCCGAGCTGCTGGTCCGGGACTGGCGCGGCGTCACCAGCCGGGGCGTCGAGATCCCGTACAGCGTCGAGGCCGGCAAGGCGTTCCTGATCGCCGCGGACGATGCTTATGCGGCGGTCGACGGCATCGTCTACGAGAACAAGAACTTCCGGTCGACGCGCATCAATGCCGTGGTGGAGGAAGCAAAAAACTCCTGACGTGGGTCGCGAAGCACGGAAAGGAGATCGAGATCAATCGGAAGATGGCCGAGGAGGGCCGGCCCGAGGGTGTCGATTTCCTGCTCGCGCAACCCACGCTCTCGCCCGAGGCGCAGGTCTACTACGATGCATGGGAAGACCTCGCCGACGACCGGATGCAGCTTTCGCACAGCCTCGGCATGGCCGGCGGCATGCTGCTCCACCAGCGCATCGGCAGTGACGTGATCCGGCGCCACGGTCGACGCCTCGGCTATCTTGGAGACGGCCTCGCCGACTTCGTGGTGATCGTGCGCGCCATCGATCGGATCGAGCGCGCCGAAAACTTCAAGCGCCAGGTCAAAGAGATCGCCGACGCGCAGAAGAAGAACAACAGGAAGCCGTAGGCGGTGCGCATGGTTGACGAAGTCAAGACCTACCGCATCGTCATCGACTCGAGCCGCGCGATCGACGGATCGGCCGCGGCCACGCGCGCGCTCGCGAACATCGACAAGTCGACCAAGGACGTCGACACGACGCTCCAGCGCATGGAGAAGTCGCTGGCGTCGATGGGCTCAGCCATCAAGGCGCACTTGGCGGTCGCTCTGGCCGACCTCGTGGCGCGGCTCGTCGAGACGGTGAAAAGCGCCATCGCTGCCGTGAGCGGCCTCGACGAGTTGGCCGAGCAGGTCGGCACGACCGCGCGTGCGTTGCAAGGCATGCAGTTCGCGGCCGTGCAAAACGGTGCCTCGCTCGAACAGCTCGAGCAGGGCATCAACAAGTTCTCGATCAAGATGGGTGAGGCGGCGGCCGGGTCAAAGCCCGTGATTGACGCGCTCACCCAACTTGGCGTCAAGAACCTGGACTTGCAGGGCAATCTCAGGCCGACCGAGGAACTTCTCACCGATGTCGCGACGGCGCTCCTCGCGATCGAGGACCCGGCGAAGCGGTCCGCTGCGGCGGTCGACCTGTTCGGCAAGGCTGGCAACAAGCTGCTGCCGTCGCTCAAGGACTTTCAGCTCGGCGCCGATGCGCTCGTCGTGCTGGCGAAGGCGCAGAACGCCTATGTGAGCCCTGAGACGATCAAGCGCCTGGACGAATACGCCGACCGGCTGGAGCGTCAAAAGCTCCAGATGCGCGCGCTGGCGGCCGAGGGCGTGGCCCATCTGCTGGAAAAGCTCGACGAACTCGACGCCTGGCTGTCGAAGAACTCCATGGCCTTCGGCGATTGGGTGCGCTCGATCGACCTGACACCGATGCTCGACGGCATCCGCAACACGATGGACGAGGCGGTGATCGCCGTCGGCCGCGTGGTTGTGACGATCATCGAGTATTTCAAGCAACTGCCCTCGGAAATTCCCAAGCTGTTCGTCGACGCGATGAACGGCGCAATCAAGGCGCTGGAAAGCGGCCTCAACACCATCACGGGCGGGCTCGCCGATTCGTGGCTCGGCCGTCAGCTCGGCATCAGCGGCGGTGGTGTAAGCCTCGGGCGCCTCGAAGGCGGCGGCGCAGGCACGGCTGCCGATCGGTTCGCGAATGCCCGCTTCGCCGGGTCCGAATGGGCCGCGGGCCAGCGGCAGCGCAATCAGGAAGTCTACGCGCAGCAGCAGGCCGAGCGCGACCGCTCGCGACAGGCGAGCGAGGAGCAGAAGGCGCTCGACAACGTCCATCGGTTCTGGCTCTCGGAATCGTCGGCGACCGGCTACACGCCCGGCGCGCCCGGCGCGGGAACGTCGAAGCCGACGGCCAGTGGCGGCGGCGAGTCGCCCGAGCAGAAGCTCGCAAAGCTCGAGCAGCAGCTTCGCAACACGGCGGAGGCGCAGAACGCCATGACGGCGGCCGCGCGCGCCGGCGATCAGGCATTCGAGGAGCAGAAGACCAGCCTCGACGCGACGCAAAAGCTCTTCGACATCTTTGGCGTCACGCTCGACAAGACGGACGAGCGCTTCATCCGCGTCCGCGACCGTATGCGCGAGATCGCGCAGGGCAAAGCGGCCGAATCGTTCAACGTCGCCACGACCGAGCTTCAAAAGCAAAACGTCATCCTCGAAGCACAGATCCGGCTCCGCGACGAGCTCCCGGAGGTGCAGGCGCGCGAGCTGGCGCTGATCAAGAGCACGCAGGAGGCGCAGAAAGCCGGCGCAGCACTCTCGGCGCAGGATGTCGAGAACCGGCGCGCGGCGATCGAGCAGAACGAGCGGCTGAAGACGCAAGCGGAGGAATTGAAGAAGGCCGAGGAGCTTTGGACGGAGCCGCTGAAGCAGGCGCTGCGCGACATTCAATCGACCGCCGCCGATGCGTTCGACAAGCTGCTCGAAAACGGCAAGCTCTCGTTTGAAGAACTCGGCCAGACGTTCATGCGGATCGTTCGTCGCATGGCGGCCGAGTTCCTGGCGCTGGCGACGATTCGGCCGGTGATGTCGGTGCTCGTGAACGCGGTGTCGCCGAGCTTTGCCCAATCCATGGGGCTGGGGAATACCGGCCTCGGTGGCATCGGTGGCGGCAGCCTGGGCGGCGGCCTACTCGGGTCTCTTTTCGGCGGAGGCGGCGGTTCTGGGAGTGGCTGGTTGAGCGGGATTGGCTCGTGGCTCGGATCGCCGATCACGCCGACGAACTATCTTCCGGGCTACGGCTCTGCCGCCGACGTGGCCTCGCTTACGGGCTCCGCCATGCCGGGTGGCTTCACGTCCGGCGGCATGCTTGGAAGCACGACCTGGGGTCAGGGTCTCGGCGCGCTCGCGGGCGCCGGCATGGGCATCTATCAGCTCATGTCGGGCAACGGCAGCACGTCGAGCACGATCGGCGGCATCAGTTCAATCGTTGGCGCGGCGGTGTCACTGATTCCCGGCATCGGCCAGATCGCCGGACCGCTGATCGCGATGGCCGGCAATCTCCTGCCTGGCCTGTTCGGCATGGACAAGCCGCCGACGATCACGAACCAGGGCTACGGCGATCTGACCTATGGCCCGAACGGTTGGATGACCGGGAACGGCGCCTGGGGGCCGAGCGCGACCGGTCTTGGCAGCCAGCTCAGCGGCATGGGCAACACCATGTCCGGCATTTTCGACGCCTTCGGCGGCGTCAAGAATCCATCGAAGGTCTGGGGCGTCGCGCTTCAGTCGTTCAGCCAGCAGAGCGGCAACAACACCTTCTCCAATCAAACGTCCTTCCTGGCCGGCCCGAATGGCGAGCGCATCCAGTGGGGGCAAGGCTCGACGGCGTCCGACGTCGGCTTGGAAGCGGCAGGCGTTGCCGCGACGCTGAAATCCGTGCTGGAAGGCGCCGTCGGCGAAATCACGAACAACATGCGGAAGGCTCTTGGCACGGTGAACACCGATGGCCACGGAACCTTCCAGCAAATCGCGACCGTGGTTTCCGATATCAAGGCCTTTGACGATGCGATCACGAGCCTCGGCAAGACCGTCAACACGGCGGAGGAGGCGATCAAGCAGATCGACGCCTCGTTCGCCACTATGTACGGCACGGCCGACAAGTACGGCCTCTCAACGTCGGATGTCGACGCCGCAAAGGCGAAGGCGCGCCTCGGGTATGCGACAGACTTCGGAAAGAGCATCTCGCGCGGCATCCTCGAATTGACCGACCCGCAGGCGGCGGCGCTCCAAGACCTCGACGCATGGAAGCAAGGGCTGATCGACAACAACAAGTGGCTAGTCGAGAACGTCACCGGCGCGCTGGATCAGATCAACGAGATCGAGCGGCTGTATGGGCTGCGGCGGGCGCAGATCGTTCAGCAGGGCGCGCAAGTGTCGCTGGATGGCGTCGCCGAGGTGATCAAGCGCCTGACCTATGGCGACCTTTCCGGCGCCGCGCCCGGCGACACCCTGAGCGGCCTCGGCGGGACCTACTCGGCGCTGCTCGCCAAGGCAAGCGCCGGTGATGCGTCGGCGATCGCCAGCCTCGGCGGTGCCGCGGCAGACTACGCGCAGTTCGCCGGCAGCTTCTACGGCACGTCGACGATGGCCTATCAGACGCTGCGCAGCGGCATCACCGGCGGATTGACCAACGTCTATGCCGCGCAGGGCGGCAACATCGCCGATCTTGCGCCGGCCCTCGCCGCGAACGCGAACGGCATGGCGACGGTCAGCGCTCAGTTCGTCGAGCTCGGAACGCAGATTTCGACGGTCCTTGAGAACGGCGAGGCACGCGAGGAGAAGGTCGACGAGTTGCTCGACCTGATGCGCAGGATCGCAGCGAAGATCGCGGCGTGACGCATGGCCACCTATGAGTACATCATCCGCGTAAGCGAGCCGGATGCGCCGTCGACCTGGATTTACGTTGCCAGCACGCATGGGCGGTCGACCACGAGCGGCGACACGCCGGCGAGCACCTACATCCCAGGAGCGCTCGGCAGCGTTCCGTCTTTCGATCTCTCGATCTTCGATGGCATCGAGCCGGTGCTCAATCCGCGCGCGAGCTTCGGCAACGTGGTGTTGCGCGACCCTACAGGCGATCTCGATTACCTTACCGGCGTCGTGCTCGACGGTGGCGTCCTCGAGATCATGCGCGGGACGCCGGGCGCGCTTGTTTCCAGCTTCTCGACCGTCGCCACAATGATGACGGCCGGCCTGCTCTACGATATCGACACGAAGACCATCCGCCTGCACAACCTGGCACGCATCCTCGAAACCGCGCCGCTGCACGACTCGGTCTATGATGGGTCCGGTGGCGCGGATGGCGACGCGCAGCTTGCCGGAGTCGTCCGGCCATACGCGATCGGCAAGGTGTTCAACGCGACGCCGAAGCTCGTCGACAGCACCAAGCTGATCTATCAGATTTCGGACTCGCCGATCTGGACGATCGGAGCGGTGAAGGAAGGCGGCAACGCGCTCTCCTTCGGCACGTCGCGTGCCAACTATGCGGCGCTGGATGCCTCCGCGCCGGCGGCCGGCGCCTATGACGTATCGTACAACGAGGGCTTTCTCAGGCTCGGTAGCTCGCCGACCTTGCCGATCACCGTTGACCTTACGGGAGACACGACGCCGACGACGCCCTACTTGTTACGAGGCAACATCGCAAAGCAGATCGTGACGCGCGCCGGGACTGCGCTGACCTCTGGGCAGGTCAACAGCTCGGCGTTGTCGACGCTGAACACGGACAAGGCCGTCGACTGCGGCTTCTTTTGGGACAAGCCGATCACCAAGGCGGCGGCACTGTCCGAGGTGATGGAAGGATGCCTTGGCTACTGGTTCGTGAACCTGTCGGGCGAGCTGGTGCTCGGCTACCTCTCCGCGCCGGGCTCGTCTCCGGTGGCCAGCTACGCCTACGGCAGCCAGACCGGCGCGCCGACGCACAACGAGGTCGTGCAGCCGGTCCGATGGAAAACGGCCCTCGGGTATCAGCGCAACTTCACGGTCATGGATGTAAGCCAGCTTGCCGGCGCATTGAGCGATTCCAGCAAGCAGCTTCTCGCCGAGGATGCGCAGTGGAAAGAGGACGAGAACACGTCGAACAAGACGACGTATCCGACCTCGATCTTGAAACGACTGTATTCCGGCATCTATGTCGGCTCCGACTGCGCCACCGAAGCCGGCGTGCAGCAGACGCTCATGGAAACCGCGCGCGAGCGCTGGCGCATTCCGATTTACGAGGACCCGTTCACTCTCGCCGGCCTGGTCGGGCAGCGCATCGCCGTCACGAATTGCCCGCGCTACTCCTGGGGCAGCTCGCGCACGTTTATTCTGATCGGCGTGTCGTGGGATTCGCGGCTGGTTCCGATCGCAACGCTCTGGGGTTGACGCATGTCGAACGCGCTCTGGCTCGACCCCTACCTGTCCGATCTTGCGACGGTATCGGCGTCGACGACGTCCGGCTCGTTCTCCGCATCGAACGTCCAGAATTACGAGCCGACCAAGGTGTGGCGCAGCACGGCCGGCAGCGCGTCGTATCTTGACTTCGACTTCGGTTCCGGCGTCACCGTCGCCTGCACCGCCATCGCGCTGATCGGCGTGAACCTCGGCGCCTCCGACACGATGTCGATCTTCGCCTCGAACACGTCGAACGCATCGGCCCGAGCCGGCGCGGCGATCAGCACCGGCAACGCCTATGTTGGCAGCAAGTCGACCGAGTCGGCGTGGCCCTATCACATCGCCTTCCGGACATGGGCAAACTCGACAGCCTACCGGTACTGGTCCGTCACCTTTCCGAGCGTGGCCGGCTCCAACGTCGAGGTCGGCCGCGCCATGCTCGGCGTCTACCTGCAGCCGACGCTCAACCTAGATGTCGACGGCATCGGTATCGAGCATGTCTCGGCCGATGTCCGCGATCGAACCGACTACAACAAGGCGATGCTGTCGCGGCGCGGCAACGTCGCGCGGCGCTTCAACGTCCAGTACAGCCATGCCGATCGTGCCGAGTTGCTCCGCGGCTTTCTGCGGCTCAGCCGGTTGCGCGGCAACGGCGGCGACCTGCTGTTCTCGCTCGACCCGGCCGAGACGACGTATTTCCCGGAATACACGATGCAATGCACGATCGAGCAACTCAGCACGCCGGCGGTCCCCTACTTCAACGGCAGCGGTCAGATGTGGGCGCTGCGGTCGACGTTGCTCGAGGTCGTCTAAACAAGACCAGCCAGGGAGATACCGACAAATGAGCGACGTGCAAAGGCCGCGGTTTGAGAACCGCGTTTCAGTCGGAAACTTTCTCACGATCGGCACCGGCATCATTGCGCTCGCCGCGGCCTGGGGCGCGCTGCAATCCGACATTCGCGTGCTGGCGCAGCGGATCGACAAGGGCGAGGCGCGCGATGACGACACGGCGCGGACCCTGACGGATCTCAAGGGTGCGGTGATTGAGCTTCGGACAGACGGTCGCGCGACGCGCGCGGACATCGAGCGCCAGGGACGCCAGCTCGACCGGATCGAGCAACTCTTGCAGCAGCAGCACCGGAGCCCGCAGCCGCAGCCGAGGACGGCGCCGTGATTGCGGCCTACGTCGAGGAACTGCGCGCACCGTTTCTGCCGTTGCAGCGCGGCTCCACTGATCACGGTATCAGGCGCGTTCAGGAGTGGCTTTGCCTGCACGGTCACGCTACGGCGATCGATGGTGATTTCGGCCCGGCGACGGCCGCTGCGGTGGCGGCATTCCAGGCGGCGCACGGGTGCGCGCGCGACGATAACAGCGGCATTGTCGACGTCGAGACCTGGGGCGCGCTGGTGGCGCCGATGGACCGGGCCGAACTGGTGTCGAGCCATCCCGACCGGTTCGGCGAGCGGGTGGTCCGGATCGCCCGGGCGCATCTTGCCAGCCGGGCGCGCGAGGTCGGCGGCGACAATCGCGGGGCATGGGTGCGGCTCTACGGGCGCGGCATTGATCAGAGCCGCGTCGAGTTTTTCCCCTGGTGCCAGGCGTTTGCCTCGCACGTCTGGCTGAAAGCGGCGCGCGAGGTCGGCGTGGACCTGCCGTTCCCGCTCGCGACCAGCGCCGGCGCCGTCTCCTACTACGTGCCGTGGGTGGTCGGCGCGGCCAAGGGCGCCGATCGGTTCCGGCCTGGCGCCGGCAACCCCGCCGTGCCGGCCGGCAGCATGTTCTTCGTTCCCGGCGCTATCAACGGACGGCCGTCGCACGTCCACGTCGGGCTCGTGGTCGAGGATCGAGGCGACGCCGTCGTCACGATTGAGGGAAATACCAACCGCGACGGCAGCGCCAACGGCTACGAGGTCGCCCAGCACTACCGCCGGAAGACCGGCCTCGATTTCGGAGTCATCCCATGAACAACCAGCCTCTGATCACGGCCCTGCGCTACATCGTGTCGGCGATCGGCGCGATCCTCGCCGCCCTCGTGGCGCTGGGCTACGTCGCCAAGGACGACGCCGACCGGATCGGCCAGTTGGTCAAGACCCTGGCAGAGAACGGCGGCGCGCTGATCGGTGTCACCGGCGCGCTCGTGACGGCCGTGACGGCGGCCTACGGCGCGTACAAATCCAGCCACGCCGCCCAGGTGGCGAGGATCGAGCAGACGCCGGGCGTCAAGCTCGTGGTAACCAATGCCGACACCGCGCCCGCTGCGGCCGTGCGTGCCGCCGACGATGCCGCGCGCACCAAGGTTGAACTTGCGCCGGACGCCAACCGGGAGATGGAAAACGGATAAAGCCGGACGGCGCCGCCGGTTTCCTCGGCGCCATACCACTGGAGAGCCAAAATGGCTTCAGTCGAAAGCACGTCCGATCAGCGTACCGTCAACAATACCATGCGCCATCAGTACCGCGTCCTAAGCGACGCAGAGAAGGCGAATATGCAGTCCATCAAAGACATGGGCATGCAGTTCCACGAACTGGTGGCGGGCCTCGGCAACAGCCGCGAGACCTCGCTCGCCAAGACGAAGATCGAGGAAGCGGTCATGTGGGCCGTGAAGCACATCACCGCCTGAAGAGGGAGCCCAGAACATGCGTAGTCTTGCCATCATCCTCGCCGCCCTCGCCCTCGCCGGGTGCTCCGATACCAAGCAGTGGTTCGCGGGCAACAGCCTCGCGAGCGTGGCGGCAGAGGCCAAGCGGCTGATGCCCGCCTACTGCAAGCTGCGGCCGAATATGACGATCGACGATCGCGCCCTTGCGGCCGTGGCGCTGGCCACCAGCGAGGGAGCGGCCGACGTCGTCCGGGCCGGCGTCGACAAGTTGTGCGAGTGGGTCGGCGAGCCGGTGCAGAAGGCGGCCGAGTGATGGGTCAGGTCAGCGCAGTAATGCGCAAGGTCGCGGGCGGGTTCATGCACTGGTGCCACGGTTGCGGAGAGGCGCACGTCATCATCGTGCACCGTGACCCAGAGTTCCCCGGCCCGTGCTGGACATTCGACGGCAATGTTGACCGGCCGACATTCGCGCCGAGCATCAGGATCACCGGCAAGCAGACGGTCAAGGATGAGCGCGGCGCATGGACCGGCGAGTGGGTCTGCGGTCCCGATGGAAAGGCGCTTGACAAGTGCTGTCACTACTTCGTGCGCAGCGGTCAGATCGACTTCTGCGGAGACAGCACGCACGCGCTCGCGGGCAAGACGGTGCCGATGCCGCCACTGCCCGAACATCTGCAAGAAGGGGCCGCCTGATGCTCGGCCAGATCGTCGGCGCCATCGCCAAGGCAATCCTGGGCGCGTTGGCGTCTTTTCTCGGCCAGCGGCAGACGCGCGCCGATCAGGTCGAGCTCGGACAGCAGCGCCAGGCCAACGCTCAGCACCAGGCGGCGGCCGAGGCGACGAAACGCATGGACACCGCGGCTGCGGAGCCTCGTGACGCCGATACGACGCAGGGGAGGCTCAAGGATGGGTCGTTCTAGGCTCGCGCTGTACGGGCCGATTCTGGCCCTTGGCGGCGCCCTTGCCGCTTGCTCGCCGCCGCCGCCCGTCGTGGCGCCGTCGATCGTGGCGCCGCTGCCGCAGGAATATACCTGCGACCAGCAGCGCCGGCTCGCCACCGAGTTTGCCGCGATGCCCGCCGACGCCATGGCCCGACAGGCGATCGTCGACTACGGCCGCGAGCGCGACCAGCTGCGCGCTATCCATGGCTTGCCGCGCCCGGCTGCCTGCCCGTGACCGGCCTCCCCAAGCCCCTGCGGAGCCTCCTGCGCGCGGCCGTTCTCGTGCTGGCCATCATCGCCCTCGCCCTCGTGGCGCTCGGCTACGGCCTCGCCAGTGCGCAAAGCGGCAATCACGGCGACGGGCACGCCGAGCATCACGCCGACTATCGCCAATGGCAGGATCGTCGCGGCTACGGCTGCTGCGACGATCAGGACTGTCGGCCGACGCGCGCCTACGTCGACGAATACGGCCGCTGGCGGGCGATGGTCGACGGCGGATGGATGGTCGTGCCGCCGGATGCGGTATTGCCGATCCCGTCACCAGACGGCCGCTCGCACGTCTGCCATACGCCCGGCGCGCGGGAGCCGCGCTGTTTCGTGCCGGGTGAGCCGAGGAGCTGACACGAGATCGCCGAGCCCTCACGGGCCCGGCCCCGCAGCCCGTGAGGGCGTTTCCTCCCTGCGCCTCGCGCCCGCCGTCCTTCGGGATGGCGGGCGCTTTTTTCGTGTCAGGCGTCGGCCTTGACCATCCGCCGCAGTCGGACAGCGAGCGCGCCGGCCTCGCCAACCTTGCGCTCAAGATGCCCAGCCAACTCGCTGGCGAGCCCGTCAGGCATGGGCGACGTGCCGCCGGCCCATCGCTGCACGGTGCGGACGGCGACGCCCAGGCGGGCAGCCAGGGGCGTTTGCCAGCTGGGGCCGTCGAGGTGCGGGGCGACTTGTCGGAAACTGACGATGTAGCGCTTCGCCGTGGATGCCTCGATCGCGCCAGGGATGACCTCTTCGCAGTAGCGGCCAACCGCGTCCTGCCACGTCATCCTGCTGTGCCCATAGAAGCGGGCGTGCTCTATGTCGGCCTTCCACTCCGCGAGCCTCTTGGCCGCTTGAGGGCGAGAATCTGTGCGTAGGCTTTTGCGTAAGTCCCGGTTGGCGACCTGAATGCGGCCCCACCACGTTTTGCCTCGGCGATAGAGGTTTCCCGCCACGTTTCATCCTCCTTGCCGCGCAACCACTGGCGCACAGCGTCCTCCCGGAACGTCCACACCTTACCAAGCCGGGCCGCGCTTGGAATCTGGTGCGCCATCTTCTGAATGCAGCGGGTTGATAGACCAGTCATCTCGGCGACGCGCGCGACCTTGATGCGCTCAATCATCACGCAACCCCCGCGAACCGGGCACCAATCCGAGCTTGTCGAGCAGGGCGCGCTCCTGTTTTGGCGAGCGTCCGGCGGCGCTCATTGGTCTCTCCGCTTGCTCATGTCCGCATATTCCGGCGGCAACGGGAGAGCGAGCAACGCGTGCGCCATGGATCGCGCGTGCGCTTCCACCGTCGGATCGGTGACGACCTCGTACCGCAGATTGCTCCAGCCGGAATCGCCGTTTGACGATCGATGCAACCATTCGTGGTCAATCTCGTTTGCCCACCCGAAAATCGCCTTCTCGATGCTCCCATTGAAATGGTGAATGTCGAGCATAACGCGGTAGCGGTGGCCGGCGAACTGATAGGCGATGCGCTTGCTCATGTCCGCAGGGCCTCGTCTATCATGGCCTGCCATGCTTCCAGTGCCACCTCGCGGCCCATCATGCGGCGGCCGTCGGCGTCGACCTCGGCGCGTGGGATGGCGCTATCGGCAGATGACAGCATGCGCTCGGTAGGGTCTCGCAGCACGAAGATGGCTATCCGTGCTTGGTCGAGACACACCAGCCGGGCGAACGAGTCGGCCGGCAATTCGGCCCACGCAACGTCATCGTAGCCGGGGTCTCTGGAATAAATCGACTTCGCGACACGCTCGACCATTGATTCTCGCTCGCTCATGTCCCCTCCGTATCGGCGATGATCGACCGCGAGCCGACCAGCGCCCGCCGTCCCATCGCGCATGCGAGGTCAGTCATTGATTTTTGGCTGCGGTAGGCCTGCGGGTCCCACATCGCCCGCTTGACGCGCGCCACAGGCCAGCCGATGCGAGCGGCGATCGTCTCGTATGTCGCGCCGCTCTCTGCCATCGCGGTGTGCAGCATGGCCATCAGCCGGTGGGCATAGGCCAGCCATTCGGCCTCCAGCACGGCGGCGGGGATGCGGCCGGATTCGTCGAGCGGGGGCCAGGGGGGCCGAGCGTTTTCGCTCATGCCTTCTCCCCATACTTCGCGGTCATTGCCCGATCTCCCTCAATGCCGTGTCGCGCGCCTCGTTGAGTTGCGCCATGGCCTCATGAGAACCTCCGGGCTTATCGGGATGATGCAGTGCGGCCAACTGCCGGTAGAAGCGCTGGATCACTTCCGCTGTGATCCCGGTATCATCGTCTCGGATGCCAAGCACCTTGCGCCAAGGCGGCCTGTTGGTCGCGCCCGGCGGCGGTAGGGCATCGTAGCCAGCGAATGCTTGATCTAAGGTGCCGACACCGTAGCGGTCTATGCCCCGGACGCATTCGATGTGCGCGGCAATGGCGGCAAGATTGCCTTGCACACGGTCCCATCGGTCACAGGCCAAGACGCGATCTTTGCCGCTGAGACGAAAGTAAACGGCAGCGCCTGGGTCGTCGGGGGTCCGGCGTCCTGATCGCGGCTCACCGTATGCCGTTAATTCAATATTGCTCGACACGAGAACATCCTTTGCGCCGAGACGTTGCAGCTCGCCGTAGAGGCGATCGAGGGCGGAGCGGACGGTGAGTTCTGCATTCTGGCGCCAAGACCCGCCGCCGGGCATCTTGCTGTAGACGACCTCCTGCCGCCGGAACTTGGCCCGCTTGCGTTGTCCAGCCGGCGTGCGCGTCCAACCGATCGGCCACGAGAGTGGATATCGCGTCGTCTCGCTCATGCCTTCTCCACATGCTTCGCGAGCCACGCGCGGGCGTCGCGGATGCAATGATCTGCCTGCCCGGCACCTGGGCGATCGGTCAGGCGCTTCAATAGGTCCACCGCCTCGACCAGCGCGGCGGCGATGGCCGGGGCGTCGTTGCGGGCGGTGACGATGAAGTCACGATCGCCGGTCCATCGGATGATTTCGACCACCATCCAATTGCCAAGCTCGGCATCGCCGGATGGGGATACGATCCCATTCCTCCATGCGCCGGTCGGAGCTCTCTCCCACGGCGCTGCCGTCGCCTTCTCGGCGGCCTCGATCAGCGCCCGCGCGCGGGAGAGGGTGGTGTCACTCATCCTCGGCCTCCACAGCCCGCTCTCATGCCTATCCGGTTGACACCCACAGGCACAATGCCTATGTTCGTTGGGTAATTTCGAGGTTTGCCCATGGACGTTCTCCAAAGAGACGATTTGCCCTTCCCGAAGTCGCTGCCGCAGTTTCAGCGCCTTTTCCCGGATGACGCAGCGTGCGCGACCTACCTTGAGCGCATTCGCTGGGCGGGCGGCTTCACCTGCCCGCACTGCAATGAGGCGGCTGAGCCGTTCCGGTTCGCCGCCCGGCCGGGCGTGCTGCGCTGCCGCAAGTGCCGCAAGGACACGGCGTTGACGGCCGGCACGGTCATGGAGCGCACACACACTCCGCTGTCGGTGTGGTTCTGGGCGGCCTATTTGGTCGCCAGCCACACGGCGGGCATGAGCGCTACCCAGTTCCAGCGCCAGCTTGGGCTGACACGGTACGAGACGGCTTTCCAGATTTTGCACAAGCTGCGCGCCGGGATGGTGCGCTCCGATGCGGATCGGATCGGCAAGCCCGGCAGCCGGGACCATATCGAGGTCGACGAAACGTGGATCGGCGGCGCTACCCGTGGTGAAGGACGGGGCAAGCACCATCAAGTTCTGGTCGCGGCGGCCGTTGAGGTTCGCCAGAGTGAGCCCAAGGAAGGGTCGAACGCCAAGATGCGGCGGGGTGGCCGCTACGCTGGCCGGCTCCGCATGCAAATTGTTCCTAACCGGGGCGCAAACGCCCTGAGAGGCTTCGTCATTGGCGCGGTGAAGCCGGGCTGCATGGTCGTGACGGACGGCTGGAACGGCTACGTCAAGCTCCCGGACTGCGGCTACGACCACCTGCCGGCCGCAGAGGCTGGCGATCCCCAGGTGGCCGAGGACTACCTGCCCATCGTCCACCTTATTTTTAGCAACCTCAAAAGCTGGCTGCGCGGTTGCCACCACGGCGTCAGCCCCCAGCACATGCAGGCGTACCTCAACGAGTTCACGTTCCGATTTAACCGGCGCTTCTACCCGTTCAACGCCTTCCGGTCGTTGCTGGGCATCGGTGGCGAAACGGCCAGCCCGACCTATGCCGAGCTTTACAGCGGCGACTGGCGGCATCCGGTGGCCAGCGATCACAGCTAGCGCCCCTTAAGTCGTTCGCGTCCGCCCCAGGCAAGAGCGCCAGGGTTGCGCGAATAGGGCATGATGCCGTTGATTGCGCGGGCAATGCTCTTGGCCTCGGCTATTGCGCCCCGGCTGTAGTGCCCTTCGGGCGTATCTTCCGCTGCGAGATCAGAGAATCTCGCCGCAGCATCTTCTGCCAGTCCATAAACCTCGCGAGCAAGTGCCTTCTGGTGCTCTTCGATGGCTTCAACAATCTGGACGGCGAGGTAGGCGCTGCCGCTGTCCTTGTGCTCATCCAGCCACAATTGCCATTCGTCGGCATTGCTGATGGTGGGGCGATCAACGCTCAGTAGAGCGAACGCCGCGCGGGGCAGTTCTTCGGCGTGCATCGCCGCACAATCCTCGCTAGCTCTTGCCGCTGCGATGGCTGCGTGAACTTCATCAAGTGGCGACACCTCGCCGCCCTGTTCAATCCACCGCTCCACACGCTCCAATGCCGCCAACATCTGCGGGGCTGCTTTGATTAGGTGTGCGTTGGCCTTCGCTTCGGCCTTTGAGATGCGTTTGCGCCCATCTTCGACATCGGCTGTGATCGTAGCGATGAACGACCATTCGTAGGTTGGCTTATTGGCCTGCACGATCACATGCAAGTCGTCTCCCATCGGATACTCGACCGTCCACGGCCCTTGAGTGTGTTCAGTCATCAGATCAATTCCTTGTGGTTGTGGGTGTTAAACGGATACGCATGGATCGACTCTTTCCCTCGGATTGCCCGCGCGATGTCGTGATCGAGTGCCCGGCCTGACTCAGCCGCGCCAAGTAGTTCTACACGGTCGGCCAGCTTGCGAAGGGTGGCGGGCTTAGTCATGGCTTATTCCGGGTGGCGATCGTATCCACCTTGCGCGGCGGGTCGATCACAAGCGTCGCGCGCTCGACTTCCTCACTGAGAAACGCGAACAAATGCTTGGGATTCCTGGCGAACATTCCAAACGGATTTGGCTCTCCGTGCATGGCCGGGCGACCGTTGTGCGTCACGACCCACACCCGCCATTCTCTTGGCTTGGTCGGATTGCGCTTCGGGGTCATGTCCTCTCCTCTTTCCGTCCATGGCAATCTGGATCACAAGCCGTCTCTGATTCCAGCAATCCAGGCAATCGCTCTATCTCGTCAAGGTCGGGGCGGGCGGTCATGTTGACCCCTTCTGCCAACCCGGCCCGTAGCACGCCTGGCACTCCAGCCGGTCGCAGTCTTCGTTGCGATCGAGCGCTCGTCGCAGTGCATCTCCACGATTGCGGCGCCCCGCCAAGCGCGTAGGCTTCGCGTCCAGCTCGGCAATTGGCCGGACGGTGCCGCACTGCTGGCATCTGTCTATGCGGGTCATTGGTTCTCCCTCTGAAACTGCTCGACCTTGTCGGCGACGCGCTTCCACTCCTCGGGATCGGAAACGGCGAGGCGGTTGAACGCGATCACGTTCCTTTTGAACCATTCCTCAAATTCAGCGCGGGACTGCCACCCGCCGGCGTCTAGAGGTGCTTCCATGTTCTTCTCAGTCGAATGAGGCTTACCGTCGAAACAGAAACGTGGTTGTCGCTGGCGATCTTCGCTAGCGTCCTCCGGTCGGCCCGGATGGCGCGCGCTTGGTCGTCTGTTAATTTTCTGGACTGACGCCCCTTTCGTACCATGTCAGCCGTATTGTCGGCGGGCGTTCCCAAGAATAGATGCGCCGGGTTAATGCACGCTGGCACATCGCAGTGATGACAGACGTGCATGTCCCGTGGGATGGGGCCGTTGGCAACACGCCACGCCAGCCGATGCACAAAGTGGCTACGTCCGTTCCATGACATCTTGCCATAGCCTTTGTCATGCAATGTCCCCCTCCATAGCCAACAACCGTCCGGGCCACCGCTGGTGTCGCTGAAGAAGCGAAGACGATTCTCTAGTTCTATGCCGATCGCAATGATTCGCGGCGTCGGACGCCTCGGGATCACGCCATTGACGGCCTCGTGGCCGCGGCGCTCCCACTTGTTTTTGTGATATCTAGCGCGCTGGCGCGCTAGGACATCCTCCTTCTCTGCTGGCGATATTTTGGCTTTGCGAGCGGCGCGCCGCCTCCTATTCGCGGCATTTTTCGCGGCGCGTTCTTCCGGTGTCATCGCGGCGGCGCGCCGGCGGGCGTAGTCACGGTGATAAGCACGCCTCTCTTTTTTGGTCCTAGCATCGCGATCCTCGATGTGATGCAGGCGGTGCGTGCAATCGGCGATCGTGCCGTCGATGTCTACGAGGATGTCCATCACTTCCCTCCCGCCGTCGGCGCACCCTCCAGGATGGCCTTGCGGTTGCGGATTGCCGCCAACGCCTCGGCCTTGCGCCGGCCGAGCTTCTCAATGAACTCCTGCCAGTCGGCCGCGAGGTCGTCGCAGTCCTGCGGGAAGGAGCAGACCTCGAGGAGATCGAGCATCGCCTTGTAGCGCTCGTCCTGACCGACGACGTTGTCACCGATCTTCCACTGGCGCCGGGTGTAGACCTCGCCCGTCTCGGCATTGGGCTCGACGGATCCCGCCGCATCATCCGTGCTTTCGACCGTCGCGCCGTCATCGGCGGCCGGCTCGCTGAAATCCGCCCGCGTCGGTTCCGGCGGCCTCGACCACGAGACATTGCCGCGCGCCGTCACGTCGACCATGTCGGCGGCCTCCTCGGCTGAGTTGATGCCGCGCAAGACATCGGCGAAGGCATCGCGCAGCGCCCAGGATCGGGCGCGCATCTGCATCATGCGGCTCGGGTATTGCGTCCACGGCCCGGCCTTCTTCCACAGCCCCGCGCGCATCGCCTGCGGTCGCGTGAAGGTCTGGACGGTCCAAGACTGCTGGCCGGCGCGCTTGACCTTGCAGACGGCGATCGTCGGCCCATCGCTGTCGCTCTCGCAGGTCTCCTGGATATCCTCCAGAAGGCCGCTGCCGCGCACCAGCGCGAGCATGCCGTCGCCGTAGATCGTGGGCATACCGTTGACGACGGCGATGCTCTGCAAGGCGGCCATCGGCGTGAGGCCGAGCTCCAGGCCATGCATGATCGCCACCGTTGCCTTCTCGACCGTGTCCAGCGACTTCGGCGACATGCCGGATCGCACGACGACGGTGGCGAGGCGATACGCGCTCTCGAAATCGGCCGGCACGATGGCAGCCACGCGCCCGCCACTGACCAGCGGCGGCTTGGACGCGGGCGAGGCGGCGGGAACAGCGGCGACTTTTGGTTCGTTCATGATCTTTGCTCCTGTTGAAAATGGGATGGCGGAGGCGGGAGGTAACTACCCTCGCGGACCCTTTCTTTTTGGCTTGGGGTGAGGCGCCTCACCGCACCGGCCAAACGGCATGTCCGCCGCCACTACAATCAGCCTGCCGAGCATCTCGGCTTGCCGCCTCCATAACTCAGCTCACGCGGGCCTGATCGTCCGCGAAAATCTCAACGCCAGGAATGCTGGCATCGCACTGGTGGGTCGTCTTGTTCGTTGACGCCTTGATGAACGCGGCGATCGCCGCATTATCGACGGTCAAAAACGACCGCGGCACGATCTCCGGATTGATCACGCGAAACCTCCACGTCCTGCGCAGGCTCGCGACGGCGCCCAGGTCGGTTCGCTGCCTCGACATCTCGGCCGGCTTCTCGGCGGCAACGGATGCGGCCTTCTCCGCCTCGGCGCGCGCCTTGTCGGCGGCGGCTTTGGCGTCGCGCGCCTCCTGCTCGGCGCGCAGTCGCTCGGCGACAGCCGCCGCCTTGTCGTCTTCCGCACGCCGCGCCGCTGCACGAGCCTCGCGTGCCAGGCGCTCGGCTTCCTGCCGCTGGCGCTCGGCCTCCTGCTGTTGGCGGCGCAGTTCTGCCGCCTCGGCCTCGCGACGCGCCCGCTCGGCTGCGGCGATGCGCTTCTGATAGTCGGTAAGCAGCGCCGTGAGCCGCGACTTCACCTTGTCGACCGGATCGGCCAGTGCCGCGAACCATCCGTCGACCGCCCGGCCGGCCGCAAGGTACGGCTCTTTCGCCGCGACGCGGGCGGCGGTGGCGTTCTTCGCGAAGGCCGCGCACGCCTTGATAGCATCGGCGATCTTTGCGGCTGTGTCTTCGTCGTCGACCGAGGCCGGCGCCCGCTCGCCCATGGCGAGGAGGTCGTCCTTGCGCTGGGCCAAAGGCCCGTGCGTATCGGCGAGCTGCGCGCGCAAATCCTCGATCGGGTCCGGAGGTCGGTTGTGATTTCGTGGCGGTAGGTCGTTCAAAAGAGTGTCCATGCTGTCTCCTGGTCAGAACGGTAGGATCGTCGAGAAGTCGACCGGCTTGCGCGGGTCCGCCTTCGGGTGGTCCGGCGCGTGCTCGCGCGCCCAGCCGGCGTGCGCGATCAGAAAGCGGTATTCGGCCTCGGTCACCGGCTCGATCGAGCGCAGCGTGGCGCCGTCGATCTCCACCGGGGTGTCGCCGTCGCCGAGCATGAGCACGGCGCGCGCCGTCGTCTCGTGGGCGATCAACACTTGCAGGCGCGGGCTGCGGTCGATCTCCTCGCCGTCGACGATCGGCGGGCCGTCGAACATGCGGACGCCGACGGCGGGGCCGCCACGGACGAGGCGGGCGCGAAAGAAGCGAGCCCCGCTCATCAAATCAGCCCCTTGGACTGCGCAAGCCGTTCCGGCAACGTGACCGTCCACGTCTTGCCGTTGGCGTCCTTCTCGATCTCGATAGTTTTCATGCTCGCGCCTCTTGGTAGTACCGACGTGCGCGATCTCTCTTGCATTGTTTGCAAGATCGCTTGCCGAGGGAGAGTTGGGTGGCGTCGAGATTGTCACCCGAGAGCGGATGGCCTTGAGGGCAATGTGTCCTAGCCATTTGATTGGCGACAGGTCCAATTCCGCGGCGCTGATTCTCTGATCTGGTAACGGGCTCAAGATGCGCGGGGTTCACACACGCACGATTTCTACAGAGATGGTCTAGTTCCAGTCCATCCGGTATTGGGCCAACGTGCAGAATATAAGAGGCGCGATGAGAGCTGGTTCTTTCCCCTGCCATGTGGAAATAACCATAGCCGTTGGAATTAATGAAATCAGTCCAAATCCAGCAGCCGTTCGCGTCGACCCGGACCTTCTTCATGAACCTCGGCAGAATAGGTCCAGCCACACAGTTTACCGCCGCCGCGCACTTGTTTGAGCAATAGCGAGCTAAATCCGCCCTGTACGGATATACCTCGAAAGATGCGCCGCAATTGGCGCAAGCCAAAGTAATCATCGAACCGCCTTGTCGGTCTGGTGGACCAGCACGACGGAGATATCGACGAGGTCGCTGCGGTGCTCGCTCATGGCGTCCTCCACTCGGGAAACGGTCGCTCGGCGTCGCGATGCCACCAGCGTTTCCGCAGCCCGCGAAAGCCTGGGATATGATCCGGTATCGTGACGGCGACGGCGCCGCCCTTGCGGACGATGGCGCCGCCCCACATTCCGGTGACGGGCGCGTAGCCGCGCAACTTGCCGTGAGACACGACATAGAATCGATCGCCGGGCTTGATGATCTGGCGGTAACTGTGCTCCGTGAACCAGCCCCATTCTTCGCCGCTCTCGGGCTCGCCCGCCGCGTCGCCCTCGGCGATCCACTCCTCCCAAAAACCCTTTGGGCAGGTGCCAACAAGGTCAACCATTGCCAGCCCCCTTGATCTTGTCGAGCATGGCGAACGCATCGAAGCCGTAGCCGTGGTCTCGCTCGATCAGCTTGCCGCTGACCAACACCACTACTAGCTTCGATGTCGAGCCGTTCATGTAGTGGCGCGTCTCGACCTCTGCGGATACGATGTGTGCCGGGTTGATCACTTTGCCGTCGATCTCAATCATGGCTTCCTCGCTGTTGCCTTCACACAGACCAATCGCGTCGCGCTCGGCTGCTCCCGTCCGATCCGCTCGCTTGCGATGTCGACGTTGCACGCGGTCGGCCCGCTGTAGCGCGCCGGTAGCACGTCGCAGTGACCGTCGTGGCAACGTTCGATCGCCCATGCCCGGCGCTCTGGCTCGGCGGCTCGTGCGCGCGGTGCGGCGTATGCCAGGGCGACGACACCAGCGGCAGTGAGGCCGAGGGCGATCCATGCGGGGCTCATGGGCCTCCTCCCGTCAGTTCGACAATCCAGCCAAAGTGGTTCTTGGCAATTTGTTCGGCATCGGACTTGTCGAGATATGGCCCGAGTTCACTGCGGTCAGTGACTACAAGATAGCGAACGTAATTGCGCGTTTCCGGCTTGGATGTGGGTTCGCGGTTCGCGCGAATTTTCCTCCAAGCCGTTCGCAAGCGCTCATCGCGCTCTTGCCTAGTCTCACTGAATTGAGAGTTGAAGCGCGACCACTTGATCATTCCCGGCTCTCCGTGTCGTCGCGCCGATCGCGGGCGTCATCCGGGTCGGGCTGGAGATCGGCCTCGGCCTTGTCGATACACTCTGCGATGTTGTCGGCCAGCCAATCTTCTGCCCATTCCCCCAGGTCGCGCTGGGCAAGATCGGAGAACGCGCCATGGTCTCCTGCGCCGGGGTTGATCGCGCAGACCTCAACCTCGGCCGGCCAACCCGGATCGGCGCTGTCCGCCGGGTGCAGGATGGGCGCCGCGGCGCGGACATAGTTGAACGTGATCTCGTATTCGCTGTCCCAATCGCCCAGCGTCGGGTGGCTTCCGCTGCGGATGGCGGTGATCTTGTGGCTCGTGCTCATGCCGCCGCCTCGCTCTCGCCGAGACCCGTCGGCAGCGTGCTCTCCGCATGCGTCGCCGCAGCCTCTAGCGCGGCAGCCATCGCGCGGGCGTCCGCCGCGGTCAGTGTCGCGCTGGTGCACAGCGACGGCAGGCTGCCGATGCGCAGATACAGCGTCACCAGCGGATGCGCGCATGGATGGCTCTGCGCCCAGGCGCGATTGTCGCCCATGCGGAAATCGAAGGCGCGCGACAAGCTCATTGTCCGACCTCCGATCGCAAGCCGCGCTCTGCCGCCTCGGCCAGCCGCTCGGCCATCGCCCGGCTATCGCGCAGCACTGGTGCACGATCGTGCGCCCGTGCTGCAAACTCGGGCGGCAGGTGCAGGCGCGTCCGCTGAAACCAGCGCGGCGGAACGTCGATCTGAATGTGCAGCTCGCGTCCGCCCGTCGTCAGGCGCGCTCGGATCGCGACGTCGGCGCACTTGCTGACCAGGGACGCGGCAAATCCTGGCGGAGACTTGACCGGGCGGAAATGCGCCCCTGGAGCGATCAATGGATGGAACTCTTCGACGATCAGTCGCAGCGCGCCTTCGTCCTGCGCCCACACCAGAGCCTCGCGCAACACGGCGAGCGCGTCGCGCGGGCGGGCAGCGGTGCGTTCGGCGGCGTAGCCCAGGCAGTCGCGCTCCATGTGATCGGTGAGCGCTTGCTGGCTGACGAAGTGTCCGGCCGGGCAGAACGCGCAGAAGATGTCGGCGGTCATGATCACGCCTCCACCGGCTTGCCGTCGCGGAGCGTGTACCAGGTGTCGGCGAGAATTTCGTCTCGGCCGACGATCCCGGCCCACACGGCAATGATGTCTCCATCGGCATCGCGCTCAGCGAGGAACAGGGCATTCCCAGCAGCGCCCATGACGCGGCCGGAATAGCCGCACGCCATCGCCGCACCTCTGTAGCCCGTGGCGGACGCCGCACCGCTGTCGCCCGTGGCGGACGCCGCACCACTGTCGCCCGTGGCGGACGCCGCACCGCTGTCGCCCGTGGCGGACGCCGCACCGCTGTCGCCCGTGGCGGACGCCGCACCTCTGTAGCCCGTGGCGCGTCCACCCTCCTCGATTGTGCATCGCGACCAGACGTAGTGCCATGCGCGCTTGACCAGATCGCCGATCGACAGCTCGACGCCGATCGTGATCTTTGCCGCCGCGATCTTCGTGGGATCGCCCTCATCGCGCGCAATGTCGCCAGCGAGCGTCACCTCGGCGTACCGCGAGCCGGCTGGCGCGTAGTACTGAAACACGTCGAGCGGGTGCTCGGGGCACGCATGAAAGCCGGCCTCACAAACGGCGATGGAACCGTCGTGCGTGTAGGTCTTGCCGATCTCGTAAGCGAAGCCTCGGCACGTCCAGTCGGCGGCGAAGCCTTTCACGGCGCTGATCGTGGGCGCCTCGGCGGTGGCGGTCTTGGGCTTGGTCGGCATGGCGGCTCCGGTGGTGACGGTTATGAATGCGTGCGCACTTCGCCGCTTTTGATGCGAGAAACGTGCGACTGAGAGATGCTGAAATCGGCCGCGATGAGCCGTTGGATTCGCGGGTCTGAGCGAATGGCCGCAATCTCGGCGTCAGTCAGGACGCCGCTCGGCATGTCGAGCCCGTATCGATAGTGGTAGCGGCCCTTGTTTACACAATCGCGAACGTTGTCGCCTTGCGTACCAAGAAAGAGATGGTCCGGGTTGACGCAAGCTCGGAGATCGCAGCGGTGCAGGACCTGCTGGCCCGGTGGAATTGGGCCAAAATGCAATTCCCACGCGAAGCGATGAGCAGACAGTGTTTTGCGCATACTGCTCAATTTGGCGTAGCCATTAGACGACAGCGCCCGCCAGCATATCCAACATCCCGTCAGAGCTTCTCGAACGGTCCAGTTCTCCAATTGTTGAGCCGGCGAGATGTAGGGGCGTGCCACTGTCGTCTACCTTCTTGGTGCGAGGCGGACTGTAGCAAGACTAAACTTTTGCCGTCAAGTAAAACTTAAGCTTCCGCGCGCGCCTCCAGCCCCGCTCCAAACGAGGCGCTCTGGTGGTTCCGACGGAGAGGTGGAGGCGGCCGGGGATGCAGCCCCGTTGATTGAGCCCTAGTTAGGCGTGATGCCCAGCACGGGTAACATGAGGTGCGGGTCCGTGGTCTCGGCGAGGTGGACGAAGCCGTCGACCAAGGCCTCAGCGGTGCCGACCGTAGCCATGTCAGCGGTCACACCGTCCATGGCCTGATTGGCCCACGCCGTGTCGCCGAGCCCCTTGGTGAAGGCGAAATACTCGCCAACGGTGCCCTTGTTCCGGAGGTAGGCCGCGTCGGCCGGGCTGCCGGTTTCCGCCCTCGCGCCATAAATGATGGCCAACATGAAGGCATCACGGGTTTGCACGCCGATGTCGAGGTCATTCACCCAGTAGGTCAGCCCGGCGGCATCGGGAGTGCGGCCGAGGGCGTTAGCGTAGACCTGAGTCACGAAGGCGGTTGTCGTCATGCCAGGCGGATAGGCCGCTAGCGTTTCTGGCTGAACGAAGAAGCTCCGGGCGATCTCCTGCAGCGTCATGCCGTCGACCAGACGGGAGGCCCAATAATTGATGCCCAGCGCGTCGGGAGCGCGGTCGAAATAAGCGACGTACATGTCCAACAGGTCGTGGATCTGGCCTTCCGTGGCTTTCCTGGCCGTCGTGAGCCAACTCAGGTTGATCGTCTGGTCGCTGAAAACAGCCTTGGCAACACCACCCATGCCATCGACGCCCTCGACGCCGGTGCGGTCCTCAATGGCGATGGCGCCGTCCGAGCGGGTGCCGATCGAGAAGAACTTGCTGACGCCGGAGTAGAGGGCGATGTCCTGATTGAGCGTCGTGTTGCCGAGGAATATGTCGTTGCCGCCGTTTCCTCGGTAGATGTTGACGCCAGTCCAGCCGGGGAAGATGTCTCGGCCGGAAGAACCGATGAAGGTGTCATCGCCGGCTAGGGCGGCTGAAAACACCGCCTTGTCGTTGTTCAGGATGGTATTGGAGATCGCGAACGTCGCGTCGAGCGCGATGCCCTCGATCTGCCAGCGCTTCACCTGGGCGAGGTTGTCCTCGAAGTACAGCGTGATTGTGCCACTTGGGATAAAGCCCGGCGTGAACGCGCCGAAGTAGCTGCCGAACCGCGTCAAGCCCGGCAGCACGGAAATCAGGAAATTCGCCTCGACGGCGTTATTCCCTGTAGAGTTCCACACGAAGTCGAGCGTCGTCATGTCCAAGGGCGCAAAGGCCGTCACTTTTGCCATCGTCCTTCCCTCCCATTATCGCGCTGGCAATGCTTGGCCTTCGGTGGGCGAGCGTCAAGCCCGGCTTGAGGTGGCCCAACCGTTCTGCGGCCCTAAAGGACTCACATTCGTGGGCGAATTTCAGCGATTCGAAAGGCCTTCGTCCACTTCTTGCGACTCAGGTCGAAGTCTTTCGGCGGGTTGAGCTGTCGAACCCGCCAGACCTCGGCGTTGGCGCGGAGCAGCCGTTTTACCAAGGCGTACATCGTGCCATCCTCCGCTTGGTGAATGAAGACGCAATCTGTCAGCGGTAGTAACGGCAGCGCGGGATTGATCACAACTTGATCGCCTTGGACCAAGCGTTCCAGCATGCTTTCGCCAACAACGTGAAACGCCCACGGGTCTCTTACGGTAGCCGTGCGCTCGGAGCGTCGAATGTAATCAATCGGCTCGCCCATCAGCAGAATGGCTCCATCGCCGTCGCCGCCGGCGACGGATGCCCAAACAGGAATGTCGGGCTTTGACAAATCGGTCGCCGAAACGGCGGGCTGGGCGGTAGATGGCCGCTGCGGAACGCCCAGGCTGGGGAAAAGCGATGCCTGAGTCGGCTCTTCCTCGCGCATCAATTCATCTACCGTTGTCTGGAGAAAATCGGCCAGATCGCTGAGGCGAGCTGACTTCGGGCCGCTGTCCTTCTTGAACCATTGCGAGACGGCCGATTCCGTAATTTTGAAGTGACGCGCGATATCCACCGGCTTCTTGCCGGCCTTGATCATCGCCGCCTCGATACGCTTACCCGTGCCCATTCTTAAGTTATCCTAAGGCGCGTGATCGGCATCTACTAAAGTTTTGCTTGCTTAAGAGCTTTAGTGTCGCTTATGGTTCGGGCCATGAGCAAAGAAGGTCTTGAGGCCGCGCGCGCCGCGGCGGGCGGAAAAAACGTAGATCTGGCTCGCTTGCTGGGCATTACCGAGTCCGCCGTGAGCCAGTGGAAGGTCGTGCCACCCGATCGGGCGATCGAGATCGAGAAGAAGACCAACGGGAAGGTCACTCGTTACGACATCCGGCCAGACTTTTTTGGCAAGGCCGCGTGAGATGACTGCGCTCGCCATCCTGATCGTCGCCGCGCTCGCGCTGACCGTCGAGTGCATGGAGGGCGCATGATGGAGCATCTCAAGATCGGCGTGGTCGACGCCCTGCGCGCCAAGGCTGCGGCGGTTGTCGCTGCCAACCCGCATGCCGCCAAGCGCATCCTCGGCCGCGAATTGCAGGCCATCGTGCTCAAGCGGCCGGCGCTGGAGAAGCCAAAGCGGAAGGCAAAAGCTCCGCGCGGCCCGAGCCCGAACCCCGGCGGGCGTCGTCCGAAGTGGCCTTGGGCGGCGCTCAAGGTCGGCGAGCATTTCGACGTCATCGGCGAACGGACGCGCCGCACGATGGCCAACCAAGCGCGCGTTGCCGGCTGGCGACACGGTCGAACATTCCGCGCGCGAGTGGTCCAGATCGGTGATCGATCGTCCGTCATCCGCGTCACGAGGATCGCCTAGATGTCGACGCAGGCGATCGGATATGTCCGCGAGATCGTCGCCCGGCGCGAGGCCATCCTGGCGCGAGCACCCGCTGCTGCGCGAAGACGCATCCAGGGCAAGCCGCCGGTCTATCGGCCGTGCAAGGCGCATTACATCGAGATCGACCTGCGACGGCCGGAAGCGCGCACGGTCGACAGCAGGATCATCGTCGAGGCGCCAGCGACCGTTCCGGAGCGCAATCCATTTCGACCGCATGTCGCCAAGGCCGGCCCGCCGCGCGCGATCTGGGCAATCCTCGATGCCGCCGCTGCCGCTTGGCAGGTCCCGGTCGACGAAATCCGGGGACCGCGCCGACATTGGAAATTCGCTCACCCGCGATTCGCGGCCATGCTCATCATCAGAGAGCGCTTGGGTTATTCGACGCCGCAAATTGGCAAACTGTTCGGCGGACGTGATCACAGCACGGCAATTTCCGCGCTGCGCCGCGCGAACGAACTGATCAAGAGCGACCCGGACTTTGGGAGGCGGTACGAGGTAGCGCTTTCCGCGCTGGTGTGTCCATGAATCTACTGGAGAGAATCGAGGCGCAGTCATCGCCTGAGCCCAACAGTGGATGTCTGTTGTGGATGGGAAGCGCGAACCGCACTGGCTACGGGTTCATGTCGCGGCCCACTGGCTCGCGTCTCGTGCATCGTATCTACTACGAATTGGTCAAGGGGCCGATTCCAGTCGGGATGGTGCTTTGCCACAAGTGCGACGTGCCCGCGTGCATAAATCCGACCCATCTTTTTTTGGGTACGCACAACGACAACATGGCGGACATGGCTCGCAAGGGCCGATCCCGGAACGGTCCGGGAGGTGTGGCTTATGGCAGCGCCAACGCTATGGCGCGCCTCACTGTTGCTGACGTCATCGCCATCCGGGCCGACGATCGGACGCTTGCCGCTATCGCCAGAAGTTACGGCGTTAGTTTGTCCTGCATCGATCACGTCAAGTCCCGCAGAAATTGGAGACACATCTAGATGGCCTCCATTGAATTTGTGCTGCGCAGTAAGCCGCCAAGCAATCCTGCGCAGGACCTCGCCGAGACTTTGGAAACCTCCGTTCGCTGGCGTGTTCGTCATGCCACCGAACATGAGGCATCCGATGATCGAGCGTTTGGAGAAGTCACCCGGCAGCGCGGAGAAGTCACCCGTGAGCGCGGAAAGTAGAGCGCGCGCGATGTTGTGCGATCTCGCCGGCCAGCGCGGTTGGCGTGACACGCGCGAGAGCTGGCTGGCCCGCGGCGCGCGTAAGGCAGGCATCACGCTACGGCGCGCAAAGGCTCTTTTTTACGAAGAGCCGCTGCGATTGACGGCAAATGAATATCTGGGGATCGAGCATGCTCACAAGACGGCCCATGCGGCTTTGGCGGCGCTTTCAATACCGTCGGGCGATGCGGTTGTACGCGCGCGCGCGGGCGATGGCACGCGAGGCGGAGAGGCTGGTTGCGATCGCGGATCGCCTGATCGGCGAGAACATCAAGCCGCCGATGCCGCTGATGGATTGGGCCGACAGGGAGGGCCGCTAGGCCAAATCAACGTCAAACCAGGAGAATGGCAATGCACGACATTATCGGACGGACCGTCAGAGACAAGATCACGGGTTTTCAGGGCGTTGTCACAGGCCGCGTCGAGTATTTGACGGGCTGCAATCAGCTCTTGGTCGCGCCGCCGACCGATAAGACGGGCGCGCTGCGAGACTCGCAATGGTTTGATGAGCAGCGCTGCGCGGTCACGGGGGCGAAGAAGATCGCTATCGACAACGGAGCCTCGCCAGGCGCCGACAAAACGCCGCCGGTTCGTTGAAGGGCCGCTAGATGTCCGATCAAGTCGATATTCCGGGTGGCGAGGGCTTCGAAGCGTTCCCGCGTCGCGTCGTCGATGCGTGGCCCAGCCCGACCGCGACCGGCGGCGTAACGTCGATCACTGGCGGCGCGCTGGTCGACGAGCCGCCGGCCGTCGGCCCTGGCGCCGTGGGCACGATCCTGCCGCCCTACGCCGACCCGCTAAGCCCGTATCAGCGCGCCAAGATCGACGCGGTCCTACGTCAGCTCGAGCAGGCCGCGGCCGAGCTGCGCCGGTTGCGGGATGCATCATGACCGACGGGCACCTCAAATCATTCTTCGACCGCATCAACCGCCTCATGGACGAGAAGGCGGCGCTGAGCGGCGACATCGCAGATGTCTTTCAAGAGGTGAAATCCGCCGGCTACGTGCCGAAGGTTCTGCGCACGGTGATTCGACGCGCCCGCGCCGATCAGTCGAAGCTTGCCGAGGAAGATGCCATCCAGGAGCTTTACGAGGGCGCCCTAACGGGCCGCCAGCGCACGGCCGTCGCCATGGCGGCAGCGGGAGCTACCTCACGGGAAATCGAGGAGGCGACCGGATTTGACCACGCTACCGTTGCCCGGTCTGTCGCACTGAAAAAAAATCGTGCGACAAAGAAAGCACCAGACCACGACCCGGAGACAGGCGAGTTTCACGGGAAACACTCGCCGGCCGCAGACGAGGGCTGCGGCGCATGACTTTCGCCGCCGAAATCCTTGTGCCGCCCAGCGCAAACAATGCCTACGCCAACGGCAGCAAGGGCCGTTACAAGCGCACGGCGGTCATGGAATGGGCGCACGCTACCGTCGCCGATCTCTGGCGCCAAGTGCCAGCGGCGCGCCGCATCTGCGGTCCGGTGGAAGTGCATATCCTGCTGCCCGCGACGATGCGCGGGGACGTCGACAACCGAATTAAGCTGGTACTCGACGCGCTCGTGACATCCAGGCGGATCGACGATGACCGGAACGTCATCAAGGTGACGGCGGAAAAGACGGGAGAACGCGAGCTCGCCATTGTCACTGTCTCGGCGAGGGCCGCGGCATGACCATCATCCTCCGCGGCCTCACCATTACGATCGCCGAGATCGAGATTCACGAATCGCCGGCGCGTCCGGCGGGCGAGCGACCGGAGCCCCGCGGGAACGAGCCCGCGCCAGCTCCGCTCGCCGCTTCAACCATCCCGGGCGACGGCGAAACGCCCGGCGCGGCGGTTGTGCCCACAGGTAACGAGGGCAGGTTGGGAGAGCGGGATACCTTCGACCCCGGCCCGATGCCCGCTTTCCCGCGGCGCGAGGGGAGGTCGGCATGAAGCCTCTCGCGATCGACCTGTTTTGCGGGCTTGGAGGATGGACAGAAGGCCTACTCGCCGAGGGCTATGTCGTGGTCGGCTTCGACATCGAACAGCACGTCTACGGCGAGCATCGCTACCCGGCTCAGCTTGTCATTCAAGACGTGCTCACCCTGCACGGATCGCAATTCCGGTCGGCCGCGCTGATCGTAGCATCGCCACCGTGCCAGGCCTACTCGTGGCGCGCGATGCCGTGGAAGGCCGCGAAAGCTGCACCGCCGCCGAACAATTCTCTTTTCGATGCCTGCTTCCGCATCCAGCGCGAGGCGTGCGAGGCGGCCGGCCGGCATGTTCCGCTTGTCGTCGAGAACGTGCGCGGCGCTCAGAAGTGGGTCGGCCGGGCGCGCTGGAATTTCGGCTCGTTCTATCTATGGGGCGATGTGCCGGCGCTCATGCCGTCGCCCGTGCGCGCCGTGAAAGTCGGCGGACTGGACTGGAAGCATCCCGACGGCCCGCGCCATCGCAAAGGGCAGGCGTTCAACCCGGCCGCCCAAGGTCGCGAGGTTTTTGAGGGCCGCAAGAACACCGGCGGCTCGTGGTTCAACGTCGCGCACAACATGACCAGCGGGAAGGGGCGAAACCCGGACGGGCGGAAGGGTGGCGGCGATTGGTTCGGCGCTGGCGCGGATTGTTCGATGCAGCGTCGCCACGGCTCCAAGAGCAGCGCCCGAAAGTTCGCCTCAGCGATGATCGCGAAGATTTCGCTGCCGCTGTCGCGGCATATCGCGCGGACCTACTACCCGGCAGAAGCGGTGGCCGGCATGACCCGCCGCCTCTGCCCCGCCGCGCGCCTGATCGCCGCCGAGCTGCACTCGCTCATAGAGTTCCTTGGCCACATCGCCGACACGCGGAGCATCGGCGACCGGGAGACTGCGGACGTCAATTGTCTGGCGCGGCGCTGGAAAGCCGTCGAACGGGCCATGAATGGGAGGCGGTGAATGAGGGATGTGCCAGCGCCGCTTGTGCCGCCAGAGGTCGACTGCACGGACCTCGACGCATTCATGCTGAACGTCGAGCGTCTGATGGCGTCGGAACTGGTCGCTCTCTCCACGCACGAGGTCATTGGGGCCGCCCTCTTGCTCTGGTGTCGGGCATGGAAACAACGCCCAGCGGCGAGCCTACCAGACGACGAACGCGTGCTCGCCGCCTACTCGCGACTCACCATCCAGCGGTTCCGAAAACTCAGGAGTGAGGTCATGCGCGGTTTCGTAAAGTGCTCCGATGGTCGCTTCTACCACGCCGTTCTGGCCGAGGTGGCAATCCGCGCCTTTGGGGCAAAGACGACGCACAGGAAGCGTCGCGAAATGGATGCGGAACGCCTCAGGAAATGGCGAGAGCAACGCGACGGAAATGCCGGCGAAACGCGTTTCGTACAGGAAGGAAGGGAAGGGAAGGGAAGGGAAGGTAAGAAAGAAGAAGAGAAAGAAGCGGCGCCGGCTCCGCCGAACGGCGCTAACGCGCCGCAAACGCCACGCCCCAAATGCGTCGAACCCGGGCCCGAAGACGTGAAATCCGCGATCTTCGGAGCCGGCCTCTCATGGCTGATCCGCAACACCGGCGCCAACGAGCCGTCCTGCCGATCATTCCTCGGCTCGCTGATCGGACAGCACGGCGAAATCACCACCGCGACCGCCTTGCTCGCCGCCGAGCGAGCAAAACCTGTCGACCCCAGATCCTGGCTGAAACGCAACATCGGAGCGACCAATGGCCAACGACCTCGCAACGACCAGGCCCAAAGCGACCACGGCCTCAGCCCCGAGCTTGCCGGCATCTCTGCGGCGCTTGCTCGCCGATCCGTACAGCCTGGGTAGCGAGCTAGTCGAGTGGACGCCGCCTGCGGTGCCGCCTGAGATGGCGGCTTTGCGCGCCGCTCGGCAGGAACTCGAGCGCACGACGCAGCCAGGGTCGGCCGGCCACATCGCTTGGTGTCTCGGCAAGATGGCGAAGGGCATGGCGCACCGGAAGGCCGACGCTACCGATTGGGCGATGCGCACCGAGGCGTGGGCAGAAGCTTGCGGGCACTTTCCGGATGATCTCTGGTCGAAGGCGACGCTCGAGTTGCTGCAAACGAAAACCTACTTCCCGGCGCCGGCCGAGATGGTCGCCATCGTCGGGGCGACGTTTTCCGAACGGCAGCGCATGCTTGAGCGGGTGCGGGTCATGCTCGGAGGGCAAGTGCGCATCGAACAGCCGAAGACCTTTGCGCCCGAGCCCGAGGTCGACCGGTTGCGCCACCTGCGCGACAGCTTGCGCCGTGTCGGCAAGCACAGTCGCGCCGCGGTGCACGAGGGCAAGCTCGCAAAGCTCCAAGGACGGCCGATCGAGTCGTGGGCGATCGACCCGCAGACCGATGATGGCCCGGCCGCCGAGATCGAGCGCATTCCGCCGATGCCGCTGTCGCCGGATCGGCAGGCCATGCTCAACGTCGCGCTGGCGCGGCAGTGGCGCGCGCGCGGGAACGATGCGCGGGCCGATCGCCTGGAAGCCGAGGCGGCAGAACTCGCACCAAAGATGTTCGATGCGCACAGCGACGTGGCCGAGGTGGCGTGATGAATTGGCATCCAATTTCGACCGCTCCGCGCGATCGACTTCTATTGTTGACCGATGGTGCGCGCGTCACTGTCGGCCGTTATGACGTATACGTGCAACCAGAGCGGATTATCGACCACCGCGCCTATAATCTGGCCGTGATTCGTTATGGCTCTGGATTTGTGCCGGTAATTCCAATGATGCCAAACCCGCGCGCGGGAGAGCGCGAGGACATTTGGCGTTGCTGCGGAATGGCGCTTCTCGACCTTGATGACGACGCTCTAAGCGATGAACACCACGGCGACCGAATCGAGGCGATGCTTTGGGCCGAGTTCAATGTTCCGGAGGTCGCGTGATGGCCTACCATTGCTTCCGCTGCGAATCAAAACACGAAGGAGACGACCCGCAAGCCTGCCCATGGGTGCGCGCCATCGAATATGACGAGTTCGGACGGATCAGGCGCATCGAATATCACTCGATCGAGGGTGTTCAGGCTCCGGTGATCGAGCGGGCAAAGATCAAGCGAGACGATCCTTGAACTGTCGATCCAGATACCGCGAGCACGTCCCGCGCATCCGTTCCTCGCTTGACCGCGTGCTCGGCGATGCCGCGACCACAGACGCCGAGCTGCGCGCGATGGCCCGTCGAGCCTGGCTGGAGCGCGGCGTCGTGGTGTTCATGCCCGGCGATCTCGCGCGCATGCCGGATTTCGCGCGGCTTATGGTCGAGGCCGAGATGACGCGAGTGCACGGACGGAGATGAGAGATGAGGCGAATTTTGCGACGTGGGTTCCTCGGATTTGCTCTTGCGGCGCCTGTGGCTGCTGTGGTGCCGGCGCCAACATGCGGACGCGCCAAGGCGCTCACCTACGATGAAGCAATCAGGTCTGGATGGCTTCCAGTGGATGCGGTCAGAAAGTTGGAAGGGGCGCCCGCGCTGGCGCCACATTGGATCGTCACGGGCGATCAGCAAAAAGCCCGTCTCAAAAGGTGGATGCTAGACGACGACGATCCTCTCTCGTTTGAAGAAATGCTCGACGAAATCGGCGCGGAGTTCGTGGCTGGGGGCGCCACATGAGAAAGAGATGCGTGGTGTGCGGCGTGGCAGGGCGATGGCGCGGCTAGGCCCGGCGTGGCAAGGGACCGTATGGTCACACGAAAAAACCCCGGATGAACCGGGGCGAGGCGTCGGCAAAGCAAGAATGATCGTCGCTGAATGCACACCGCTTGTACTCCCTCCAAGCGGTGCAACGCAAACAGCGAGGTCACGATGGCAAAAGCCAAGAAGCCGAAGGCGTCGAAGAGAATCCGAAAGCGCTTCGGCCGCGATGCGCTCGACTGGCAGGAGCGACATAGCCCGACGGTCGAGATCGCCGTCGACGATCCCGAGGCGACGCGGAAGACGCGGCGCAACCTGACACGGTGCCGGCAGTCGGAGGCGTGGCGACACAACCGGCTCACCGGCATGCAGCGTGACGCCGAGAAGGAAATGGAGTTTGCCTGGCGCCAGCGTACCGCCGGGCTCGGCGCGTCGGCATCGAAGTACGGGGCCGTGTCGGGACGATCGGTCCGGGCGGACCTCGGCGCGGATGTCGAGCGCACCTGGCTCGAATGGGTCGCCGAAGCGCATCGCCGTCGCGTCATGGTCGACCCGGTGATCGACTGCATCGCCGAGCCAATGACGCTGGCCCAGGTCGAGGCCAAGCATCGGATGCGGCGCGGCCAGGCGATGGACAACTACGTTCGGGCGCTCGATCTGTGGTCCGAGCTGCGCGGCTGGATCAGGCATGCGCCCGTCGGTCCCGGCCCGAGCATCGGCCCCGAAGGAGTTATGAGGGCTTGACAACCGTGCAGGACTACGGCCTATTTTCGCTACGATCGTAGATTGATGCGCCCGCAGGGAACCTCCCCAGCGGGCGTTGTCATGTTGGGGTGACGCGGATGGCGCGATTTGTCGCCCGCATCCCGACGATGAGGCCGCGCATTCCGACGTTCGACCCGCGCCGGGTCAAGCCTCCGCCGAAGGTCGCGGACGGCATCTACAGCACGCCGGAATATCGGCAATGGCGGGCGATCGTCATCGCCGGGGCCGGCGGTCGCTGCCAGGACCCGATGTGCACGGCGCCGGGCCGGCGCGGCATTAGGCTTTTTGCGGATCACGTCCGCGAGTTGCGCGACGGCGGCGCGCCGTTCGATCCGCGCAACGGCCTGGCCCGCTGCGGCTCATGTCACACTCGAAAGACAATCGGAGAACGTGCTAAGCGCCTGAGAAGCTGATACAAAATATGCGGCCCGCCGGGTGCTTCCAACACCCGACGGAGCCTGACCACACGACGCCGGGTGAGGGCATCGAATGGCTGCCGACGATTCTACGACGGCGCGTAGCGCGTCGCCAAGTCCCTGCCTTATGTGCGGCAAGGTGAGCACCAAGGAGCGGAAGTTCTGCTCCCGAGAGTGCCAATGGCAGAGCATGCGCACGCGGCCGATGCTGGTGTGCAGGGGCTGCGGTGGCCAGTTTCTCAAACGCAGCCGAGGGGGCAAGGATGCCCAACTCTACTGCTCAAGGGGCTGCGGCCTGAAGCGGCTATACGCGTCAAAGGCCGAGAAGAAGAAAGCCGAGAAGGCAAGGGAAAAGGCAAGGCGCCGCACAAGGCGCGGCTTGGATCAAGTGAGGCGATGCGCCACTTGTTCGGCCGAATTCACTCCAAGAAGCACAGAGCATCGCTTTTGTAGCGCTACTTGCCGGTCGGTCGTTGAAGCGCTCCTGCTTCGACCCGAGCGCTCTTGCGAGCGCTGCGGTAAGGCGTTCACGGCAGCCTATGGCGACAAGCGCAGAACGTTCTGCTCGCGACGGTGCAGCAGAGCCGCTCATCGTGAGGTCGGCGGCAAGAGCGACCGATCAAGAGCAAGAAAGGCCGGAGTTGAATACGAGAAGGTCGACAGGCTCATCGTCTTTGAGCGCGATGGTTGGCGGTGTCAGTGCTGCGGAACAGCGACGCCGAAGAAATTCAAGGGCACAACGCGCGCCAATGCTCCTGAGTTAGATCACCGAGTACCGCTGGCGATGGGTGGACCGCATACCTACGACAACGTTCAACTGGCTTGCCGCAAGTGCAACCGTGACAAGGGCGGCAAAAGGGTGGTCGGCCAGATACCATTGTTCGCGCGGCCGGTGCCGGGCACCTCGTCTTGGTCGGCGATGGTCGCGTTCGGAAAGTACGTGGTGATGT